>JAABUH010000708.1_pt1 | contig 44137 bp, 47 predicted proteins | sample 5559121 | NCBI WGS metagenome assembly JAABUH01 (sample SAMN10711871, study PRJNA513364) | rock metagenome | isolation source: Antarctica rocks | place: Antarctica: Victoria Land, Battleship Promontory nord | collected 2015-12-28
GTTCCGGCGTGTCGTCTGCGTCCCCTTCTTGGGGGTAATTGGGTTCAGGCGCACGACGTTGTCCGGCTCGTAGTCCAGAAGCTTGAGCCAGTCCTCGATGTTGTCGGTCTTTGGAAAGATCTCGTTCTCTTTGAACTCGGTGCGGACAGCACGCTCCATGTCGTCCATCGAGACACCTTCCTTGGTGCTCTTGACATCAATGGAGCGCTTGATGGCGAAGTCTTTGGCCCGCTCGACAACCGACGTCAGCAGCGCGCCCGAAACCAAATCCTTCCAGTAGAGCGTGTCCACCGAGCCGTTCTTCAAATAAACTTCCAAAAACTCGGTTTCGTGCGTCTTGGACCAGATCAGATCGGTCGTCTTGTCTATAAGAAGCCTTCTGGCCCCTTCGACCCCACCCTGCTCATCCACCGTCTTGTAGTCCAGCGGCAGACCAGGGTGGAGGTAGATGCCCAGGATGTCGTTCGTGCTCTTCTTGTCCGGGCGGACGACTTTCACCTTGCGGTCAATGCGCTCCGGGCGCAGGATCGCCGGGTCAATGTAGTCCGGGCGGTTCGAAGTCAGCATGACGACGACGTTCTCCAGCGAGACCAGGCCATCCATTTCGGCGCAGAACTGCGGCACGACCGTGTTGGAGATGTTCGTGAACCGGCCCGATGACCGCGTCCGCAGGATGCTCTCAGCCTCGTCAATGAAGATGAAGACTAGGTAGCCTTCTTTCGCCTTCTCGCGGGCCGTCGTGAAAATCTCGCGCACCTGCCGCTCGGACTCGCCCAGCCACATATTCAGGATTTTGGGGCCATTGATGTACATGAAGTACTCTTTGACGTCCCGCTTGGTCCGCGCCTTGTATTCCTGCGTGATATTGTAGGCGGTCGCCTTGCCGATGAGCGTCTTGCCGCAGCCGGGAGGGCCATACAGCAGGATACCCTTGAGCGGGCGCTTGCCGAACCGCTCATACAGCTCTGGGTAAAGCAGGGGCAGCTCAATGGCGTCCTTGATGACGCCGATGGCCTCCTGCTGGCCGCCGATCTTGTCCCACGGGATCTCGGTGACTTTATCCAGGAAGAAGTCCTGGTTCTCCTTGGTCGCGAACGCTTCCAGGGCAACCCGGAAATTCGGCTCCATGCGAACTTCTGTCCCGGCCTTGATGACGGCGTCTTCCAGGCCCGCGCCGCGCATGACGACGCGGGTGTTCTGACCCTGCATGTCGCCGCCGATCCGCAGGCGTCCATCTTCAAGCGCCTCACTGACTTTGACGACCTGTCCGTTTTGGGCCGGCCCCAGATCGCCCACGACCGCGTAAGCCTCGTTGACCTTGACGCGCGTTCCCGCCAGAAGCGTGTCCATCTCGACGTTTGGGTCCACATTCGTGTAGAAGTCGTTGTCGCCCATGGCGATATTGGCCGTACCATCCTCGTTTGCGGACAGGAAGACGGCCACGCGGTTGGCAGGCGCGGTCAGCTTGTTGTAAGCTTCGTCATATTTTGCGATCAGCTCCTGCGCCTCGGCGGACTGCTGCTCGTCCACTTCCAGTTGGTGCCGGAGCAGGAGAAGGTACTGATAGTTCGGATCAATCGGGTCGGTACTCTTGAGAATCTCGTCCAGCACGAAGATCGCCCGGACAGCCGTTTCCTGATTACGGGGGATGCTCCCACCGCCGTTCGCACTATTGTTGGTTTCGCGGCGGTTGCCGCCGCGCTTGCTATCGTTACGTTCGTTGCGTTCGCTCGCCATGCGTTCTTTCCTCTCGTCTTTTGCTCGCTTTTTCCCCATAAACCGCTGTATCTTTCACCGCCGGGGTATTGTACCCATTTTGGCGGTCTTCCCTCGGAGCGGGCAGCTTCCAATCGCCTGTCAGCAGCGCGACCATGCGCTCCGTATTGCCTTTCTCGAAGGCATCCACCCACTGCGCTACCGTTTCCTGGGCGTCCGGGTCGGAAGCGGCTAGGTCGCGCACATCGGCGGGGTCGCCGCCGGAAGGGTGTCGGGCCAGCGTCTGCCGGGCGCGGGCCAGGGCATTCTTGACGGCGGGGACCGTGGTTTCCAAAATGCGCGCCGTCTCTTCGGCGCTCCACCCCAGCACGTCCCGAAGGACCAACGCAGCCCACTGGCGCGGCGGCAGACTCTGCACGAGGGCGACAAAGCCCAGCCGGACGTTCTCGCGCTCCTGCCCGGCCTGAGCGACATCGGGCGACTGGTCGCGCAGGCCCGTCTCGCCGACCTCTTCCAAAGACTGCCAGACCGGCGGGCGGCGCTGGACGTGGTTCAGGCACAGGTTGTGCGCGATCCGGTAAAGCCAGGCCCGGAGGCTGGCGCGGCCCTCAAACGAGTCCAGGGCGCGGAAGGCCCGCACAAACGCCTCCTGCACCATGTCTTCGGCCTCGGTCAATGTGCCGGTCAAACGGTAGCAGTACGCAATCAACTCGCGCCGGTACGGCTCGGTCAATTTCCCGAACGCCTTGCGGTCGCCCCGGCGGGCACGTTGAAGCGCCGCCGGCGCTTCGCGCGTTGGGGATTCGCGCGTTGGCGATTCGCGAACAGGCGGATCGTTAATCGTGGCCACGAAACAGTCTCCTGCCTAAACAGAAAGGGATGGTTTTGAAACGCCCCCAGTCGCGGGTTAAGTTCCCGTTGCTGATAAGACCCCTGTGGGCGCGGAAAAGAACCGGTCGAAGGAAAAAGATTCTTGGCAGGAAAAGTGGGAGCGCGCGGTGAACACCCACGCCATGACGCAGAAGGCTCCCACGACGACGTGCGCCCCGGCAAAAATCCCATGCCCCGCACGAGTGAAAGCCACCATCTCCTATGAACCAGACCACGACACAGACCAGCCAGGGCACGGCCCCACCGCCCGAACCCGCGCCGCCCGCCGCCGGGCCGAGGGGCAGCCTGGGCCGCAGCCTCGTCTTCATCGCCTACGCCATCTTCATCACGACGATGGCCCAGGACAAGGTGCTGGGCAGCCTGCCCATCCGGCTGCTCCTGAAAAACGGCCTGCATGTCAGCAAGACCCAGCTCGCCGCGTTCCTGTTCTGGGCGGGCCTGGCCTGGTACATCAAGCCGCTGTTCGGGCTGATCACTGATGCCTTCCCGCTGTTCGGGACTCGGCGGCGCTGGTACATGATCGGCAGCGCCCTTTTGGCCGCTGGCGCATGGGAACTGCTCAACTTGGGGCGGCACCAGTACGACACCATGCTGGCAGCAGCTATCCTGCTCGGCCTGCTCATGGTCATCGCCTCCACCATCATGGGCGCGCTGCTGGTGGAGGCGGGACAGGCATTCGGCGCGACCGGGCGGGTCAGCTCGGTGCGCGAGTTCGTCTCCGGTGGCTGCTCGCTCATCGCCGGGCCATTGGGCGGCTGGCTGGCGAGCCGGGAGTTCGGCCTGACAGCCGGTATCGGGGCAGGCCTGCTCATTTCGCTCGCGCTCGTTGCCTTCTTCCTGCTGAAAGAGCGGCCCGTCGCCCAGCGCGACTTGGGCGTCTGGGCCGAAGCCGGGCAGCAGGTGCGGCGTGCCCTGGGGTCGCGGACACTATGGGCGGCGGCGGGCCTGCTGGTCCTGTTCTTTTTCTCGCCGGGCTTCTCCACGCCGCTGCTCTACCGCCAGCAGAATCTGCTGCACTTCAGCGACCAATTCCTAGGCTTTTTGCAGTTCTGGTCCGGCGGCGCGGCCATGCTGGGGGCGGCCACCTACGGCCTGATCTGCCGCCGCTTCAACTTGCGTACCCTGCTGTTCGTCGGCATCGCCATCAGCGCGGGTTTTTCGCTTCTGTACCTCGGCTATCACCCCACGCACCTGGCGGCAATCGGCATCGAGATCGTAGTCGGTTTCTTCGGGACGCTGGGCGTCCTGCCGCTGTTCGACTTGGCGACGCGGGCGACCCCACGCGGGGGCGAGGGGATGGGCTACGCGCTGATGATGAGCGCCCGCAACCTCGCCCTGTTCGGGGCGGATTGGGTCGGCTCCTATCTCCAGGATCACTTTCATCTGCCCTGGGACGGGCTGGTCCTGCTGAACGCCGGGACCACGGCCCTCTGCCTGATTGCCGTTCCGTTCCTGCCGCGCCTCCTGATGCGGCACCGGGACGGGGAAGACTTGGGCGACTCGCACGCCACCGGTGAGCAGATCAGCGCCCCTGCCCCGGTCGCCCCGCACTCAGCCTAGCAGGCTCGCCTGGAAGACCCGGCCCTGGTCAGGGCCGGGTCTTCTCTATACCGTCTTTGTGACCTTTTCTATGACCGCGTAGCCTTCTTGACGAGGTACACGGACGCGCCGCCTTCCTCCGCGTCGGCCCGGCAGACCACCATTGCGTCCGTGAGCGTCTCCATCAGCGGAAGCCCGCGCCCATGGGTCACTCCCCAAGCGGCGTCTGGCATTTGGTAGGGCGGCGGGGGCGGGCGAAAGCCCGGCCCACGGTCGCAGACATGTATGATAAGACCTTCCCCGTACCCCCACAGGCTTAGGCAGACGTGCCGGTCGTCTTCTTGAACGTTTGCCACGCGCGGCGCTCCGTGCATGACAGCATTCGCCAGCGCTTCCCCCAGGGCCAGGTCCAGTGTAAAACAATCTTCTTCGGTCAGCCCGGCTTCCGAGCAAGCCTGCATCGCTTGGTGACGCGCCTGCGGCACGGCCTTTGGGTCTGCCGGAAGCCAGAGTTCTAACAACGGCGGCGCCTCTGACGTTTTCATCACGTTCTCACTTCCCCCGCTGACTCCAGCGGTTCACTCCTTGCCGATACTCCCCCATACCCTGCTGACAAACGTCCATAAACAGAGGAACCCAATGGCCTGACGGTGAATAGGTGCTTAAATTTCGTTCGGGGGGCAATGATATGCGATTGGGGACGCCGCGCGATCCGGCGCTGACACTGGTGCTGATCCTGCTGACCTGCGGGATTTATTACCTGTATTTCATCTATGTGGTTTCCGAGGAGACGCAGGAGTTTCTCGGCGAGCGAGACACGTCGCCAGCGGTCGAGGTGCTGCTTTCGGTCCTGACGTGCGGCATTTACAACGTCTACTGGGATTATAAGATCGGCAAGCGTGTCGCCGAGATGTGCGGCCGCGTCGGGCTGCCGGCCACGGATAACTCCGTCCTGTACCTGATCCTGGACCTGGTCGGCGTCGGCGGCTTTGGCGGCTTGGGGCTGATCAACCCGATCTTGCAGCAGGATTCGCTGAACCGCGTCTGGAAGGCCGCCATGACCGGGCCGCCGCCGGACCCCGGTGCGTGGCCCCCGCCGCCCGCCGGGCCGTCCACGCCCCGCCAGCCGCGCCCGCCACGCCCATGAACATCGCCGAACAGTCACGGATGCGCGCCGACGCCGGCGCGGCCTGGGCGACGCTGACCGCCATTCTTGCGGCCAGTCTGCTGCTGCCGCTGCCTGGCCGCGACGGGTCCCTCGGCCACCTGCCCTCCGTCTGCCCCTTTTACAACCTGACAGGCCTTCCCTGCCCCGGATGCGGGCTGACCCGCGCCTTTGTCTGCCTGGGACACGGGCAGTGGCGCGAGTCACTGCACTGGCACCCGCTGGGCTGGCTCGTTTACCTTGCCTGCCTCCTGGTGTGGCTCCGCAGCGGCCTGTTCTGGCGGCGTGGCGTCCTGCTCTGGCGGCTGCCGCCCTCCGTACAGGCGTGCCTGGGCTGGGGCGCCGCTGCCCTGATCCTGCTGACAGGCATCGCCCGGATTGGCTGGCTGACGGCGCACGGTTCACGGTTCTAAAATCCTGTCCTAAAGTGGTTAGCCGGCCTGAGCGCCGGGAACTATGAAATTACCATGAGACACATGCCCACATCGGCTGTACTTTCGGCCCTTCTCGGCCTTGGGACAGCCCTCACCGGCTGCTCGCAGCAGACGCTCGACAGTGCCAAGCAGGACGCCCAGCACAACGCCGCCGCCGTGAACCAACAGGCCCAACGGGCGGAACGGCAGGCGAGGCCGCAGATAGACAAGCTGAAGCTGCAATCGCGGGTGACGACCGCTCTAGCCGCCGCGAATCTGCCGACCACAATCCATGTCCGCGCCGACGCGGACGGCGTTTACCTGCGCGGCACGGTCGGCAGCACTGGGGACAAGGCCCGCGCAGGCCGAATCGCCCGCGACACGCTTGGGCCGGACAAGGTCGTCCACAATCAGATTCAGGTCAACGGCGAATGAGGCCAATTCCGCCGGGGGCAGTGTCCCCCGGTAGTGGCACAAAGCCAGGCTGTTTTGGGAATCACCGCATGAAAGAAGCGACAGAACCCGTGACAACGCCGCTCAAACGGCGCGAGTTTCTCGCCCGGCTTGGCAGCCTCGCGTGGGCGCTGCCTTCGGTGGCCCGTGCCCTTGCCGCGCCGATCACACGTCCAGCAGGCGCGGACGCCTACGCGCATTATGTGCGTACTTCCCAGGATTTCCGGCGCGTCAAGCAGGACAAGGCGTGGTGCCTGAAGGTATTCCCCGGCTGGCTTTACATGCCGTGGACCTACCAGTGGGGCATTGGGTACACCGAGGCGTCCGGGCGCTGGAGCCGGGCGCACGGCTACAACGGCGCTTTCCTCGACGGCAACGGCGGGACGCCGGACTCGCCTCCCGGCAAGCTGGCCTGGATCAATCGCTTCGGCCTGCGCTTCTATCTCGATCACACGGCGGGCAAGCACGACCTGCACATCTGGGACGGCGGCCAGCAAAAGGCGCACCTGGCCGAACTGCACGGAAACGGCGTCCGGGCCGTCCCGGTCAATGAGGCGCTGAGGCAGAAGCTTCACGGCAAGATACTGAACAACGTCTCGCAGGTGAAGTCCTCCCCCTTCCGCGCCGCCTACGCGCTCGACGACGAGGTCTCGTGGGGGCACTTCGTCCACCCGACGATGTGGCGTGTCACCGACGACCCCGCCGCCTACCCGGCGTGGCTGGCCGAGGTCTACGGCGCGGGCACGGCCCCGACGCGCGACCGTTGGGTCACTTACGAGGATATCCGGCCACACCTTCCAACCTGGTCCGTGCTTGATTTCGACGCAAGTCCCCTGATGGACCAGTGGAGCTTCAACGACTCATATTGGTGCAATTTCCTGGGCAGCCTGGTGGAGTATGCCAATTCTCAAGACCCGGACACGCCCTGCGGCATCGTCGGCGGCCAGGCCCCCAATGCCTTCGGCGGCTACGACTACGCCAAGCTGATGCGGAAGCTTCAATATATCGAGGCGTACAACCTCGGCTCCTCGCAGGCGCTGGTCCGCTCGTTCAACCCGCACAATGCTGTCCCGGCCGTCACCAGCACATTCCACCAGTCCGCCGAAGACGACATCTGGCAGACCTGGTACTACCTGGCCCACGGCAACCGGGGCCACATCGGCTGGGTCGAGAACTGGTTCGACGGCCCAACCCCCCGCCCCTGGCAGGAGGTCGTCGCTCCGCACTATCTGGAGGCCGGCCAAAAGATCGGCCCGCTGATGCAGGGCGCGGAATGGAAACATGACGGGGTCGCGATCCTGTACAGCCACCCCTCGGTTCAGCTTGGCTGGATTCTCGACGCGCAGGCGCACGGCGCGACCTGGACCAACAGGGATGGCGACCACCGTCTGGGCGCCTCGCACCTGGTCCGGCAGGCATGGGAGAACATGCTACGGGATGGCGGCCTGCAATACAATTTTCTCAGCTATGTTGATGTCATCCAGGGCGGCATCCCGCCGGAATACAAAGTGCTGATCCTGCCCGCTTGCCTGTGCCTCTCGGATGCCGAGGCGCAGGCCATTGAAGCCTTCTGTCGCCGGGGCGGGACGGTCATTGCTGACTACCTGCCCGGCGTCTGGGACCAGCACGGCAAGGGCCGCGCGGCGGGGGGCGTGCTGGACCATCTCTTCGGCGTCCGCCACGACCCCTCAATGACTCAGGCCGACGTCTTTGGCGGCAAGTGGTACGAGGTGGACCAAGACGCCAACTTCGGCTGGAAGTCCTATCAGGAGTTCCTGACCAATGGCAACACCTGCCTCCAAGACCCCAGCAGGTTCCACAAAGCAGTGCGGGCCATGCCGACGGCGAACGTGCGCCGCATCAGGAGCGGGACTGCCGTCCTCCTGAACCTGTCGCCGCAGTGGTACAACGCCTACCGCGTGGCCGGGTACGAGGCCGCTCGGCACCGCGAGACGTTTTTGCGTCATGTCACGGCGGGCGGCGTCCACCCCTGGGTCGGGATCGAGAACGCAGGCGCGGCGGAGTTCGGACACGAGATCACTTACTTCCGCAAGCCGGATGGCCGGACCGTGCTGTTCGTCTGCGCGAACCCGGAAACCGTCGGCACCGAAGCGGGCGGCGGCAACGCCGTCGGCCTCAAAACTGGCGCATTGAACATCACGTTGAAGTTCGCCCACCCGGTCCATAACGTCCGCGACGAGCGTAAAGGGAAGGAGCTAGGCAGCGGCACACAGTTCGCATTCGTCTGGCCCCAAAATGAAGCCATCATCCTTTCCTTTGCCTGATCGGGGCTGTGCCGAACACGCCGAATCAGTGCGTTTCGGGTATAATAGAACATCGGTTTGGGGCGGTCTTTGGAAGTTTCTAAAGGCCGCCGCTTTGCGTGAGTGGAGACTGCCATGACACAAGTGTTAGAAACGGATGAAGCGGGACGGCTGGTTTTGCCCGCCGAACTTTTGGGTGGTATTAAGCCACACACGAGATACGTCGTGGAGCCACGAGAATTAGGATGGGCAGTGAGCCTGGAACCGACGACCGGGGTTGATCTACCTCCAGCACATGCACAGACGCCTGAAGAATGGATGAAAGAATGGCGTGAACTTGCGGAAGAGATCGGCAAGGTTTGGCCTGCTGGCAAGTCAGCGGCGGATGTCGTTTCGGAGATGCGTCGCTAAATGCTTACTGTAGACGCCAATGTTTTCGTCTCCGCAGCATCTACAACCGAAATGCAGTACGGCGTCAGCACAGCCTTTTTTGGCCGGGTCTTGTCGCTGTCAATGCCTTTGTATTGTCCCACGATTCTCGTACCGGAAGCCGCCGCCGGTATCGCAAGGCCTACTAACAATGTTACGCTGGCTGGCCGGGCAACCAATAGCATCATAAGATTCTCCGGCATGAATCTGGTAGAGATTGATGAGAACCGAGCGCTTCTGGCTGCTGCGGTTTCAATTACCCACCGCTTGCGTGGGGCCGATGCTATCTATGTGGCTATCGCCCAGGAGTTTGGCACGACGCTCATTACTTGGGACGGGGAAATGCTGACAAGGGGCGCGTAGGCCGTGACCGTGATGACGCCGAGCGACTGGCTGGCGGCCAATCCGACGATTTAGAGGACAGCACATGGATTTCAAGGTCATCTCCAACTACAGGCCCTCCGGCGACCAGCCGACGGCCATCAACAAACTGGCGGCAGGGCTGAAGCAAGGGCACAAATACCAGACTTTGCTGGGAGCCACGGGCACGGGTAAGACTTTTTCGGTGGCGAACGTCATTGAAAGGGTGCAGCGGCCCACATTGGTCATCGCGCACAACAAGACGCTGGCGGCGCAGCTTTGCTCCGAGTTCCGGGACTTCTTCGGGCAGAACGCCGTCGAGTACTTCGTCTCGTACTACGATTACTACCAGCCGGAAGCCTATATCCCGTCCACGGACACGTTTATCGAGAAAGACTCGGCCATCAACGATGAGATTGACCGGCTCCGGCACTCGGCGACGCAGGCCGTGCTGGAGCGGCGCGACGTGGTGATCGTCGCCTCGGTCTCGTGCATCTATGGCCTGGGCGCACCGGAAGAGTACGCGCGGATCATTCTGAAGTTCGAGCGCGGCAAGGAGTACGACCGGGACGACATGCTGCGCCGGTTGGTGGACATGCAGTTCACGCGCAACGACATCGCCCTGACCCGCTCGACGTTCCGCGTCCGGGGCGACGTGCTGGAATTGCAGCCGGCAGATGAAGAAATCGTCGTCCGCGTCGAGTTCTTCGGGGACGAGGTGGAAAAGATCACGGTCGTGGACCCGCTGACGGGCGAAGTGCAGGCAAGCAAAGACGAGATCACGGTCTTTCCCGCCTCCCACTTCGTTTCCAGCCCGGAGCGCCAGGAAAAGGCAGTCATCGGCATCGAGGACGAGATGCACCAGCGGATCGCCCTCTTCAAGCAGCAGGGCAAGCTGCTCGAAGCCCAGCGGATCGAGCAGCGGACGCGCTTCGACCTGGAGATGATCCGCGAGGTGGGCTACTGCAACGGCATCGAGAACTACTCGCGCTGGTTCGACGGCCGCGCGCCCGGCACGGCACCTTCCACCCTGATGGACTACTTCCCGGACGACTATTTGATAGTCATTGACGAGTCCCACCAGACCCTGCCCCAATTGCGGGCCATGTACAACGGCGACAAGGCGCGCAAAGACACTTTGATCGAGTACGGTTTCCGGCTGCCTTCGGCGGGCGACAACCGGCCCCTCAAGTTCGAGGAGTTTCAGGAGCGCGTCGGCCAGTGCATTTTCGTTTCGGCCACGCCCGCCGCATTCGAGCGGGAGCATTCCGAGCAGATCGTCCAGCAGATCATCCGCCCGACGGGCTTGATTGACCCCGAAATCATCATCAAGCCGACGCGAGGTCAGGTGGACGACCTGCTGAACGAGATTCGCGACCGGACCAGCCGGGGCGAGCGCGTCCTGGTAACGACCCTGACCAAGAAGATGGCGGAGGACCTGACCGAGTACCTGCTGGACCTGAACATCAAGGTCAACTACCTGCACTCCGACGTCCACACGCTGGAGCGGACCGAAATCCTGCGCGACCTAAGATTAGGCATCTACGACGTCATCATCGGCATCAACCTCCTGCGCGAAGGCTTGGATCTGCCGGAAGTCTCGCTCGTCGCCATTTTAGACGCCGACAAGGAGGGCTTCCTGCGCTCGGATACGTCGCTCATCCAGACCATCGGCCGGGCCGCGCGCAACGTCGGCGGCCAGGTCATCATGTACGCCGACCGCATCACCGGCTCGATGGAGCGGGCGATGGGCGAGACCGACCGCCGCCGCGAAATCCAGGTGGCCTACAACACCGAGCACAACATCACGCCCTACACAGTCAACAAGGCCGTCCGCGAGGTCATCGAGTCCAAAAAGATCGCCGAGCAGAAGTCTTACTACAACATCTCGCGCAACCGCAACCCCGAAACGCTGCCCCTGGACCAGCTTATGTCCGCCCTCGCCGACATCGAGAAGGAGATGAAGCAGGCCGCGCGGGCGCTGGAGTTCGAGCGCGCGGCAGAACTGCGCGACGAACTCAGCCGCCTGAAGAAGTTGCTCCCAGCGGGGGCCAAGAAGTAGGGGCGCGACTTATCGCGCCCCCTCTTCGTATTGCTTAGGGAAGAGAGCGGCATCATGCTCTCAAAAACACAGCATTACAGGAGAAAAGTGATGAATACAAAGAAAGTGAAGATCCGTGCCACAGCTTACTCAGGCAAAGGATACGGAACTCTGCGACTTCACCTCTTTGAAAATGCACGTCAACATATCGAAAAAAGTATGGAGAACGGCTATTACTGCGAAGCGATAGCCATTATCGAGAGCGTTATAACCGACCGATTAGAAAGTAGGCTCATCTATCTTAAGCCGACAGCTATCGGCTTCCGAAACCTTGGTTCCGCCATTAGTGAGCTTAAAGGTTGCGAGGAAGATACTGTTATCAAGGCTATGTTGTGCGCTCTCGATAACTGGAGAGAGAAGCGAAATAGCGCATTGCACGAATTGGTGAAGATTGAAGAGGGACAGCCCATGTTACAATGGGATCAGCGCATTCAGTCATTGTCCTCAAGTGCAGGCGAAGGGTACTACTTATTGAAGAAACTCTACAACCGCGTGGCAGATTTGAATCCTCGACACAAGGACCGTGTATTTGAATGTCCAACTCAGGAAGAAGAGGCACTCTTTGTCAAGTTGTCAAGTTGACCTAATTTGCTGACACTTGATACTCAAAAACATTCTCAACAACCTATAACAACACTGTTTGTGCCGGTCTCCGACTTAAAATAGCGGGTGTGGCTGAAACGGAAGCAGCTAGGCTCACTATCGTTCCATTTTTCACGCACCCCGCCTGCCTACATCCCCACCATCTCTGAAACGCAGGGGCGAACGAGGCTGCCTTTGCCTGTCTCCTACCCCTAAAAATAATGCAACTGAGAGACTGCAATTTAGATGTGGCTCAGATCGGCTTCCAGGCGCAGGGCAAGCTCTTTGAGGCGGTTTATCCTGAGCGTCTGGACATAGCCTGCTGCATCTTTCGGTGGATGATGCAGGGAGGCGCGATGCGCCTGCACGGCCTGTAAAAACAGGCCAAGGTCTTCATCAAAGAGACCTGAAAGGAATCTGTCCGGGTGAACCGCCCGGACGCCATATCTCCGAAGGACGGCATCAGGAAAGTCCGAGAGGTTGAACGTGACGATGAGCGCTGCCTGTGCTTCGATTGCGGCGGCTAACACATGGCGGTCGTTTATATCGGGCAGACTAAGGACGGGAATGTGCGCCTCGTAGCCGGAAACGACACAGTTCGGAACGGCCTGGTTCATCAAGCGCCGGGTACGATCCAGTTGGGCCGGTGTCACGTTGGGATTGTCTGCCAGCACATTGCGTATCCATTCATCGTGTATTTTCTCTGTCCAGCGCGGCTCATAGGCTCCGGCCATGGCAAGGCGCATGAGCAGATCACGCAAAGAGGGGGGATATAGAACGCAGGCATCCAGGATAGCAGGGGCAATCATCGATACAGCCCAAGCCGCTCGGTTTCTTCCATAAGCTCCTTCATTACCGACTCCCGGCGTTCCATTTCGGCTTCCGATATCTCCTCGCGCGGCCCGGCGCATTTGGCTTCTCGGATAACGGCGCGGACATGGGCAATTTCCTCAATGCTGCGTATCCGCTCCATTAAATCCTCGTAGGTTTCCGTATCCAGCAGCACGACCTCGGCGCGGCCGTTGACGGTCAGCACTTCCGGAGTGCGTGTTTCTTTCAGGCGCGCGACGTGCGCCTTCGGGTTCCGCACGAAGTCGCTCAGGGAATGGATATGGCGTGTGTCCAGCATGGTTGGCCTCATTCATGGTATTTGCAGTGAATTCCATGATGGCATATCCCCGGCAGAGAGTCAAGGCCAGTGCGGTAATCGGGTATCATAGCGCCATCTTTTGCTCTTTACAGGAGACAGCGCATGTCCAGCCCACTCAACAACCTCGCCCTCATCCGCCCCGGCATCCGCACCAGACGCATTTCGTCCTATGACCGCTCCGGCGGCAACGGCGACTCAATGCGTATTGAGGCGGGCGAAACGAAGGCGCTGGCCGAGATCGGGGGCGCGGGCGTCGTCAAGCACATCTGGATCACCATCGCCTGCGATGACCCGATGATCCGCCGCAATGCTATCCTGCGGATGTTTTGGGACGGCGAGGCCAGCCCCTCCGTCGAAGCGCCCCTGGGCGACTTCTTCGGGCAGGGCTGGGGCGAGAAGTACCTGTACGCCGCCCTCCCTCTCGCCGCCGCACCGGCAGGCGGCAACGCGCTGAACTGCTATTTCCCCATGCCATTCGGCGACGGTGCGCGGATCGAGATCGAGAACCAGTCGGAAAGCCCGATTAACGCCTTCTACTACTATGTGGATTACGAAGAGCACGCGGGCGGCATCGGGTCGGATATGGGCCGATTTCATGCCTGGTGGAATCGGCAGATGCCCGCCCCCGAAGCAGGCCAGGGCGACCGGGAGAATGAGTGGGGAACATTGGGCGCGGAGCCGAAGAATCCCTCCGACGAGCGCAACCATGTTTTTGTCCACGCCGAGGGCGCGGGGCATTACGTCGGCGTCAACTACTTTGTGGACTGCCCCACCCCACTGTGGTACGGCGAGGGCGACGACATGTTCCTGGTGGACGGCGAGCCGTGGCCTGGATCGCTGCACGGGACGGGAACCGAGGATTACTTCAACTCGTCCTGGTGCCCTAAAGAGATCTATGCCCACCCCTACTTCGGCTACGCCCGCGTCAACGGCGAAACGGGCTGGCTGGGCCGGACGCACTGTTACCGCTTCCACATGGAAGACCCTGTTTACTTCCAGAAGTCCCTGCGCGCGAGCATCGAGCACGGCCACGCCAACAGCCTGACGCTGGACCTCGCCACCGTCGCCTACTGGTATCAGACGGAGCCGCACCGTGCCTTCGCGCCGATCCTGCCGCGCGAGAAGCGCCAGCCCATGCCGCCGGTTGGAGCCGTCGAGATGCACAAGTGGCGCGACTCTTGGCGTCGCGAATTGGGCGGCGGGCCGCTGTGGGGGAACGAAGGACTGCCGGAGGGGACGCGGATCGGGTAGCCCCCCAGCCCCCAATAATGGGGGAGCCAGAAAACAGCAAACGCGACGGCTCGGCAATTTCTGTCTGGTCCCCCCATTATTGGGGGTTAGGGGGCGTCCTTCGGCGCGGGCGGCCACACATCCGCCCGCGCTTCAGCCGGCTCCGGCTCTTGCGCCTCCTGCTCCCGCAGCCACGCCGCGCGCCGGTTCCAGGCCCAGTGGTAGGGCAGGCAGAAGGTGAAGAACATCAGGGGCAGGCTCAGGACAAGGCCCAGGAGCAGCACGCGCGTTGCTGGGTCGGCCCCCATTGCTTGCAGCGTGGACAGGGTCTCGGAGACAAGCGGCGGCAGAGGAGAGTGCCGCGCCGCCGCCAGACGGGGCAGCATCAAGCCCAAGAGGACGACCAGCGCCAGCAGCAAACCCAGCGCAGTGAACGCCAGGAACAGCCGCGCCCAGACCCACGGACGCATGGCAGCCTCACGGGGCGGGCGCAGGGGCAGCAGCGGCCCCCAGGCCCAGTCCATGTCGCTCTGCCAGTTGAACAAACGCTCCCACATCATATCCCACCCGAAGCGTCTCCGACGTCTTCCGGCCCGCCAGGTGCGGGCGGCCAGACCGTCCCCGACTCCGCCGTCGCCTCCACTGCCGCAGCCGCTTCCATCCGTTTCCTCCGCCACGCGCTCAGGCACAGGCCCCAGCCCACGGCCAGCAGCAGCGTTCCTATCGTGGAACTGACAAGGAGTTCGGGGCGGCTGACGCCCATGTCCGCCCGGCCCGCCACGCGCAGGGCGGCGTTCAGGCCCTGCGAATGCACGTCCCAGGCGGCGCTGCCAATCGCGGCGGCGTCATAAACGAAATGGGTCATCATGGCAGGGAAGATGGACCGTCCGCGCAGCACCAGAGTCGCCAGGAGAGCGCCGAGCATCGCTCGCACGATGAACCCCTGTATGTCGAAATGCACGGCAGCGAACAGGAGGGAAGCCAGCCCGACGGCGAGCCAGACCGGCATCCGCTTGACCAGGGCGCGCTGGAGCGTACCCCGAAAGAACAGTTCCTCGCTGAACGCCGCCGCCAGCGGCAGGGTCAGCGTCATCACGACAGGGTAGTCCAGGAGCAATGGCAGCATAAGGGCGTTGTTCGCCGCCTGCCCCGCCATGCTGCGCGGCCAGACATGGTTCTGGATCACAATCAGGGTCTGCACCCAGGGGATGAACCCCAGCCCCAGCAGCGCCGCCCCAAGATATTCCCTTCCACTCGCCCGCCGCCACGCGAACGCCTCCGCCAACTTCTGCCGGCCGATAAGCGCCCACAGCAGGGCCGGCAGGGCGCAGAACAGCAACTCGCCGACTACGATAGCGACGATGAGAACAATTCCGAACCAAGACGGCATGTTGGGCATGGCTATACTCCCGGCAAGTTCGTGAACGTAGGAGGATGGTAAGGAGGTTCGGCGGTTGCCCAAGATTAGCCAATCACAGCAGGCTCGTTCCCGGCCCGGTCCAGGGGACGCCCAGCCATTCCGCCGTCGTGGCCGCGACATCCGCGAACGTCGTCCGCGTTCCCAGGTCTCCTCGGATGTTGTCCGTCCCAGCAATCAGCAGCGGCACATACTCGCGCGAGTGGTCCGTCGAGGCCGTCGTCGGATCGTTCCCATGATCCGCCGTGAGGATCAGCAGGTCTTCGGTTCGCAATGCACCGACGATCCCGCCCAGCGTCGCATCAAAGGCTTCGAGCGACTGCGCGAAGCCCGCCGGGTTGTTGCGGTGGCCATAGAGCATGTCGAAGTCCTCGCAGTTGGCGAACACGAGATCGTCGCGGCCCGACTGGACCGCCGCCATGATCGCCGCCAGATGGGCCGGGTTGCTTTGCGTCCGGTCGGCGCGGGCAAAATACGAGCGCGGAAACAGGTCCGCGATGACGCCGATAGCCTGCGCTGTCCGGCCCGCTTCTTGGAGCGCCGTCAGGAAGTTCGGTGTCGGCGGTGTCAGCACAAAATCGCGCCGGTGCTCCGTCCGCCGGAAATTTTGGGGCGCATCCCCGACGAATGGCCGCGCGATGACGCGCTGGACGTTGTGCTTCTCCTTCAGCAGACGCCGGGCCGTCGCGCACATCGCATAAAGCGCCTCCGGCGGAATGACCGCTTCATGGGCCGCAACCTGGAAGACGCTGTCAGCGGAGGTGTAAATGATCGGTTTCCCCGTCGCCAGATGCTCCATCCCAAAGCGCTTGAGGATTTCCGTTCCTGACCCGACGACGTTTCCCAGCGTTTCTCTTCCGATGTGCGCCTCGAATTCCGCGACAACCTCGCGTGGGAAGCCATGCGGGTAGGTCGGAAACGGCTTTTCCGTCACGATCCCCATCAGCTCCCAATGCCCGGTCACGCTGTCCTTGCCCGCCGACGCCTCCGCCATGCGGCCCCAGCCGCCCACGGACTCCCCAGGCACGACCCCACGGATGGCGGCGATGTTGCCCAGCCCGAGCCGTTGGAGCGTCGCCAGCCGCAAGCCGCCGACAGCCTCAGCCACATGCGGCAGCGTCGCACTTTCCAGGTCGGCCGCCCCATACGGGGCGGCGTCGGGCATGGCCCCCACCCCGCAGCCGTCCATGACAATGATGATGACACGGCGCATCGGCTTCTTTTCTGGCGCTCCTCACGGATACAGCAAAAGCCGGGAGCAGTCTGCTCCCGGCCTCGTTGATGTTTTGAACGATACCCACAGAGCACACTGCCCCAAACCGCAACATTGACAGCCGCGCCTCAGCCGCGTATAATAGACTTGACTTTTCTGAGGGGAGAGAAAAACCAGGGAAGACAGGCACATGAAAGGTCAAGGAAGTGATCGAAAAGCTGGAAGATGACAGCTGGGTGCAAGTCCGGCAGAAGAGCAGCCACCGGTCACTGTCTCCGGGCACGACCGAGCGGATGTTTATCCGGGGCAGTTGAGCGACATCCGCAGAACTTCAGGGTTGCCACTACGATGGAAAAGCCTATCACCGTGATACTTGAGCAGGGGCCAAATAATTGGGGAGCCTACACACCTGATGACATCGGCAGCGTCATCGCGACAGGGGCGACACGAGAGGAAACTATCGAGCAGTTCCGCTCCGCCCTGGAATTCCGCCTGAGAGTGATGCGCGAAGAAGGGATGCCGACTCCAAACGTGACGGAACTGGAGATACGGGAGACGGTAGCGGCGTAACGGGGGGAGCGGCGCTCATGGCTCTACGCAAACTGTCCTCAGAAAAAGAAACTGGCAAAGAAGCTGGCGGGGCGCCACGCGGTGCAGACCGGGAGCGCGTCTCCGCACAGGAGCTTGCCCTGGCAGTCGCCACCCTTGAACAGCGTCAGGCCGAGGCGGCTCACTCGCAGGGCGAAACTCTGTTGTTGGACGAGGCGGTTCGCGAGCTTGGGCTGCCTTTCTCCTCACGAGAGGTGTGGGCCGAGGTCCAAGCGCGGCGGGACAGGCTGGCAGCGGAAGCAAGAAGCCCGTCGCGCTTCCGCGTGTGGATGAGAAGCCGGAAGAAGGCCGCTGGGCTTGCCCTCGCCGCCGCGCTTCTGGCATCCGCTGTCGCTTACGGGGTGCAGACCCAAACAGTCGCCGAGGAACTGGCGAAGAACCCGGTGCAGCACATCACCCTCGCGGATGTCGCCAAGTATGAGATCGTGCGTCAGCCCACGGCTCATGGCGTCCGCCTTTGCACACTCGCCGAGGTGCCGGAGGAGGCCACGGTGATTGTCAATGCGTCCAGCCTCGAAATAGACAATGAGTATGTGGACCAGAACACCCAGAACGACACGCCGGAACGTCTCCCACAGGCGAGCACCGACGGCGAGCCGAGCGTCTGGCGGATCGTCAAGCATGACGGCAGGCTGTACGTCCGGGGCTGGGTGGTTTATGATGTTTCCCCTACCGCCGCGCGTCTCTCGGGCATCACGATCTACAGTGTGCCCACAGCCCTCGGCGGGGACCACAGGATGCTCCCTCTGACCCTCCGCGCTACATCGCTGCCCTACACGGGGCGGGGCAATAATCTGAGGGGATGGGCGACGGGGAAGGATTGGCAGAGCCTCCGCTATGAAGACGTGCGGATGGACAAGCACGCGGGGGAGAAATGGTAGCGACAAGGAAACGGGCCGGGAGCAGATTGCTCCCGGCCTGTTTCTTTGTCTCTGCTGTGGCCTAAGCCACGGTCGGCTCGATGAACTCAGCTTCCGGTATCTGAGTTGTTTCGACTTCCAGCACCGGCAAATTATGCTCGCCTTCCGGTCCCAGCGGGCTGCCTTTACGGAAGACGATGCCGCGCTCCTCGTCCACGTCCACGACCACCGTATCGTTGGCGAGGAACTTGCCGAGCAGGATCTCCTCGGCCAGCGGGTCTTCCACGAGCCGCTGCACGGCGCGGCGCAATGGGCGGGCGCCGTACTGCGGGTCGAAGCCCTCGCGGGCGAGGTACTGCTTGGCGGCTTCGGTGATCTCGAAGTCCATACCCTTCTGGGCGACCTGCTTGCCGACTCGGTCCACCATCAAGGTGACGACTTCGTTGATCTCCTCGGCGGACAGCGGGTGGAAGATAATAGTCTCGTCAACGCGGTTCAGGAACTCGGGCCGGAAGACGCGCTTCAGCTCATCCGTAATCCGCCCCTTGATGCTGTCCATCTGGCGGGACACTTCTTCGGACGACTTCGGACCTGCCGCCGCGCGCCCAAAGCCCATCTCGCGCTCGCCCTGAATGGAGCGCGCGCCGATGTTGCTGGTCATGATCAGGATGACGTTCTTGAAGTCAATGACGCGCCCGTGCGAGTCGGTCAGCCGGCCATCCTCCATGATCTGGAGCAGGATGTTGTAGACTTCGGGATGTGCTTTCTCGATCTCGTCCAGCAGCACGACCGAATACGGGTTGCGGCGCACGGCCTCGGACAACTGCCCGCCCTCGTCGTAACCGACATAGCCGGGAGGGGCGCCGACCAGGCGGGATACGGCGAAGCTCTCCATGTACTCGGACATGTCAATGCGGATCAGATTGTCTTCCTTCTCGAACAGGTAGGCGGCCAGGGCGCGGGCCAGCTCGGTCTTGCCGACGCCGGTCGGGCCGAGGAAGATGAACGAGCCGATGGGCCGCTTGACATCGCGCAGGCCCGACCGGGAGCGGCGGACCGCCTTGGAGATCGCGACGATGGCCTCGTGCTGGCCGATGATCCGTTTGTGCAGCTCTTCCTCCATGCGGAACAGCTTCTGCGTCTCGGCCTCCACCAAGCGGGCTACGGGAATGCCGGTCATGGAGAAGATGATGCTTGCAACCTCGTCCTCATCCACCGTTTGCTTGGCGTCCTTTTTGGTCTCCTGCCAGCCTTCTTCGAGTTCCGAAACGCGCTCTTCCAGTTCGCGCTTGCGGCCTTGAAGCTCATACGCCTTTTCATACTGGCGGTTGTTCGGCAGGCCGTTCAGTTCCTTCTGGACCGCGTTCAGCTCGATCTTGGCGTCGCGCAGATCCTGGGGCGGCATGGCGCCGCGCAGGCGGACGCGCGAGGCGGCCTCGTCAATGACGTCAATGGCCTTGTCCGGCAGGAATCGGTCGGAGATGTAGCGGTCGGACAGCCGGGCGGCAGAGTCCAATGCCTCATTCGTGATCTCGACCTTGTGGTGCTGCTCGTAGCGGGGCCGCAGGCCCTTCAGGATTTCAATGGCGTCGTCTACCGACGGCTCCTTGACCTGGATCGCCTGGAAGCGGCGCTGCAAGGCGGCGTCACGCTCGACATATTTGCGGTACTCGTCGAGCGTAGTCGCGCCGATGCACTGGAGTTCGCCGCGCGCCAGGGCCGGTTTCATGATGTTGGAGGCGTCAATCGCGCCTTCAGCCGCGCCCGCGCCGACGAGGGTGTGCAGCTCGTCAATGAACAGGATGATCTCGCCCTGCGCCTTTCGCATCTCTTCCATGACGCGCTTCATGCGCTCCTCGAACTCGCCCCGGTACTTGGTGCCCGCCACGAGGGAGGCAAGGTCAAGCTGCACGACGCGCTTGTCCTTGAGGAAATCGGGGATGTCGCCCATGACGATGCGCTGGGCTAGGCCCTCGGCGATGGCGGTCTTGCCGACGCCCGGCTCGCCCAGCAGACACGGGTTGTTTTTCATGCGCCGCGAGATGATCTGGATGCAGCGCTCGATCTCATTGGCTCGCCCGATAACCGGGTCTAGCTTTTCGTTGCGTGCCATCTCGGTCAGGTCGCGCCCGAACTCGTCCAGGGTCGGGGTGCGCGTCTTGGCCGCTTGCCGACTGCCGCCCGACGCTGCGCCGCCTTCGCTGCTGCCTTCCTGCAAGTGCATGACCTCGCGCCGGGTGCGGTCGAGGTCCACGCCCAGCTTGGACAGGACGCGGCCCGCCAGGCCCTCGCCCTCGCGGATCAGGCCCAGCAGCAGGTGCTCCGTGCCGATGTAGTTGTTGTTGAGCTGCCGCGCCTCGTCGTAGGCAAGGTCAATCACCCGCTTGGCGCGCGGCGTGAGCTGCATGTCCTGGCCGAGCCGACCGTCGCCGCGCGCGACCTGCCGCTCGATTTCGGACCGGATGCGGCCCAGGCTGACGCCGATGCGATCCAGGATGCGTGCGGCCACGCTGTCGTTCTCACGGACTAGGCCCAGCAGCAGGTGCTCGGTGGACACATAATTTTCACCCAGCCGGCCCGCTTCTTCCTGTGCATAAAACACGACCTTGCGGGCGCGCTCAGTAAATCGTTGCCACATGGTATTGCTTCTCTCCCGTTCTTCCAATATCCTAAAGCGCCTGCCCCAGCCGGGCTAGCGCGTGTGCTCCCTGATCTTGTTGCGGATGAGCGCCGGGCGGCGCGTCTCCTCGTAAAACGTGTACTGGGCCTTTTCGCCCGAGACGAACTGAGCGCCCAGCCGCAGCGAGGAGAGCAGTTCGTTGAAGACCCGGTTGGTGACGCCGGTCGGCAGGTCGAACTGCGCGCCGAGCCGCAGGAGGGACAAAATCGCCATCGAATCGCCTGCCGATAGCCGCTCCGCCGACTTCAACTGGGCCTGCGCCTGGGTGATCTTGTCTTCCATCAAAGAACGCTGATCGCGCCAGAGCAGTTCCCTAGCCGCCTGCTCGTCGGTCAGCAGCAGGGTGGCCGTCGCCGCCAGGCGGGTGAGCAGTTGCCGCTCCGATTTACCCGTGCTGACCGCGTTCGAGATTTGATGGACATCCCCCGCCGCGACGCTGCCTTCGCCGTAGGGACCGCGCACGGCACCCCCCAATGTCCGAGCCGCTTCCAGCGCACCGTCGAGCTTCCCCGAAAGCGCCAGGCCCGGCAGGTGGGCCATGACCGAGACGCGCAGGCCCGTCCCGCAGTTGGACAGCGAGGAGGTCAGGTAGCCGTAGTGCCGGTCAAAGGCATAATCCAGATGCCCCCCGAACTGGTCATCCATCTGGTCCGCGATGCGCCAGGCGGCATCCAACTGCAACCCCGGCAGGATCGCCTGCAAGCGCAGATGGTCCTCCTCGTTGACCATGACGCTGACCGTATGTTTGTCGTCCACCAGTGCCCAGCGGTGCGCGCCAGACTGGGCGTGCGGGACGCTGATCAGGTGGCTGTCCACCAGGGCCGCCCGGTCCGCCTCACTGAGTTTCCCGATCTCGACCGCCCGTAGGCTGACATGGCCTTTGTCGCGGCGTTTCGTGACCGCCAGCACCTGCTTGGCGACCGCCTTCAGGTCAGCGTCGGCGGCCCGCCCCGGAAAGGCCGTCTTCGCCAGGTTCCGGGCCAAACGGACACGGGTGGACAGGATGACGTCCGCCTCCCACCCTGTCTCCGTGGCCCACGCCGGGGTCTGGCTGACGGCAAGCGGGGCGGCGGCTTTGGGCGACGGGGATTTAGGCGGCGTGCTTGCCGAGGTGACGTGTCTCACCGTGAATCTCCTCCAGAGCGCGCTGCACTTCCGCCGCAAACGTCTCATAACACCGGGCGCAGCCCATCTGTCCGTGCGCGTACAGCTCGCGCCGCGTCAGCCCGCAGCCGGGGCAGGTCTGGTCCTCATCGGCAGCCGTGTCAGGCAGATCATCCATGCTCTACGCCCTCCGGCGCGACTGCTTCCAGCGCATGTAGAACGACACGCCTATGCCCGAGACCGTCAGGCCCACCATTAGGCCGATGCCGATGGCCCAGTAGTTCCCCGACAGGCCGCCCGGTGAGGCCACGCCCGTCGCGCCGATGACCGCGCCGAGCAACCCCATCAGCAGGACGAAGACCCACTGGAACAAGCAAGCCTTTTTCGTGTCGAAGTTGTCAGATACCATGTATGACACCATTTTACCCGATAACGGCCCGATAGTTCCGTGGCAGTTTTGGTGGCCTTGGACGTGGCCTGCTCAACACGAAGGCAGCAGCTACTTTTTGGGGAACTGCTGCCTCGCCTGCCCGCTATTTATCACTGTCCAGACGGCGCCTCGTCTGTCCCTTCTAGCAGCAAGCCAGAGTCACCTTTCCTGGTGAGGGTTCTTCGCTCGGCACGCAACAAAGCGACTCCAGCCGCAACAAGAGCTTTTCGTGTTCGTGGGCCGCGTTTTCACGGTCGCGCCGATTTTCATACGCCATCTGACGCATCTTGTCAGTGAGTTCTTACACCTGTTTTTGGAGTTCGGCGATGTCTGTCTTGTTTTTCTGCGTGTCCTGTGTGAGAAACGCGATGCGTTTGGCAAAATCGCCGAGCAGCTTCCACATGGCTCAAGCTGCCTTCTCCACCGGAGTTCGCATGGCCTTGATCTCCGCCAGAAGGGCGCGTGTCCGCGCCTGTGACCGCGCGATCTCAACGTCATCGCGGCGCATCAATTCCCGCAGCCGATCTATTTCCGTGATGCATTCCGAAAGCGTCTTCTGAAGCTGCGCCGCGTCTTCGGCACTCGGCATCGTCAGCACATCATCCATTGTTCCTTATCTCCAATCTTGAGCACTTCTGCCAAATTATAGCATGTACCGAACACGGGTGGAACCTCCGGGCGAAGATACGGGACAAACGCATTATCCGTCTGGTCTTCGCCCACCGCTTACACCATAAGTGACAGCCAATTTCACCCGAAAACGTCCCAGATGTTCCGAACTAAAGTCACACAACGCTACACGCCGGCTCAGTCAAACTCAACCAAGCCGGGGTACTTCAGCCCTCCGTCAGCCAAGGCTGCATTCTGAGACCATTTGCGTCCAGTTCTCTCCCCCTCGAAAACAAGGAAGGTCACTGAACTAACACCCGTCACTTTTAGCCCATGCCTTTTTAGCTCTCTTGTAATACCGGCGACGGTTGGCGAATTGTGCAGGACACTGTCCACTTTACTTTGGACGGCAAAAGAGTTGGTTTCCACCCGACCAGACATCCCTGCTTCACCCTTTCGTATTCCAGAAAGTATTTCACTCCACAGCCGACGACTGACATGCATCTGTAACACCATCGATCTGAGGTGCGCGTTTGGCCTGTCGGATTGGAATCGCGCGAGGCTTACGTCCAAGATATGAACGAGTTCCCCCATTGAACATAAGCCTGCTGAGGGTCCCCAGGGCTTCCTTCCCGCATCGGAGATACTGCTGTGGTCTTCAACAGTCATATCCCAATGGCCGTTGTTGTTGTCAAACCGAACATCAACGGGGTCCCCATCCCGGTGGTAAATTAAGCTTCCAGGCCATGACGCGGGCCTATTAGCAGAAACCACGCTCGGTTGGCTTTGTAGATGAGAAGGAGTGACGGGTATGAGGCAGCCGCTCATCGTAAGCGCCAAGCATATAACCGCCATTAAACGAACACCCATCAAATTTCCTGCTCCTGCCTACAAAGGGTCGCCAAGTTAAAAGTTGCACTAGAAGGCCGGAACGCCCGTCGTCCGCGTGTGTTCGCGGAAGGCGGTGATGAGTTCGCGCGTGATGGGGCCAGGGTGGCCGTCGCCGATGAGGCGGCCGTCAAACTGCACGGCGGGGATGACTTCGGCGGCGGTGCCGGTGAGGAAGACTTCGTCGGCGTTGTAGACGTCGTACTGCGTGATGATCGGCTCGGTGACGCTATAGCCGGCCTCGCGCGCCAGACCGATCACGGTGTCGCGCGTGATGCCTTGCAGGATGCCGATAGACGCAGGGGGCGTGGTGAGCGCGCCGTCTTTGACCAGGAAGATGTTGTCACCGGTCGCCTCGCCGACATAGCCCTCGCGGGTCAGCATCAACCCTTCGCCCGCGCCCTGCCGGTTGGCTTCAGCCTTCGCCATGATGTTGTTGATGTACTTGCCGGTGCATTTGACGCGCGGGTCAATGACATCGGGCGAGGGCAGGCGGGTGGAAACGGTGGCGACGATCAGCCCGGCCTCGTACATCTCGGCGGGGTAGAGGGCAAGCTGTTCGCAGGAGATGTAGACATTCGCCCCGCCCTTGATATGCTTGGGGTCCAGACCCAGACCCGTCCCGCGTGTGACGGTCACACGGACATAGCCGTCGCGGTGGCCGTTGGCCCGAACGGTCTCCAAGATGGACTCGCGGGTAGCCTCGGGCGGCGCGGGCATGACGATATTGAGCGCCCGCGCTGAATAGAAGAGCCGGGCAACGTGTTCATCCAACTTGAACACGCGGCCACCATAGACCCGGATGCCCTCGAACAAGCCATCGCCGTAAAGCAGGCCATGATCATAAAAGGGGATCACGGCCTCTTCTTTCGGAGTCAATGCCCCGTTCAGAGATACATACTGCTGTCCAGCCATCCGCAATCCTCCTCGTGTGTCTCGTGTGTCAGGTCTAGTATAGCATGGAGGACGCGGAAAGGCAACCTCGGGACCTGACCGTAAGAACCCACTCCGCCGTAAGAACTTACCCCGCCCGGAGCGGGAGGGGCAGCGAGCCTCAGCGAGCGGGGTAGGTTCTTACGGCGGGGTGGGTTCCCAACCGCCACACACGGGAATACTCTGGCTAACAGATGAAGGAGGCGATCAATGGCAGACGCGGAAAAGGAAGTGCTGACGATCACGCGGCAGATGCTGGACGCCATGTATACGGCGGACCCCGAAGTCCACCGGCAGCACTGCGCCGAGGACATGTCCTCGTATGAGTGGTACATCGCCCCGAACCGGATTGACGGCCTGGAGTTCCACCTGAAGCTGATCGAGGGCGGCGGCAACGGGGCACCGAGCCGACTGGACTTGCTGACGCCGCGTGTCCAAGTCTATGGCGACACGGCCATCGTCAACTACACGCTGCTGAAAACGGCATTCGCCGAGCCGGGGATGCTGACGCCGCCCCAGTTCTCGACAATCAACGAGACGCGGGTTTTCGTGAAAATGGAGGGAACCTGGAAGATGGTGCATCTGCACAAGTCGCCGACGTAAAAACCCGGCACTGGAAATGCCGGGCTATTATGGAGTCGAAGTCGCTCCGCGACTGAGTACCAGACTGCGAATGCTGTTCCTGAGTCGCGGAGCGACTTTTACTTCGAGTAGCCCAGCACTTCCAGTGCCTGAACTCTCTCAGCGAATGCTGGCGCGCTGGACCGGCGGCGGGACAGCGGCCGTCGTAATAGCCGGTGATTGCAGCGAGTTTCCGCCTGTGACGGAAGGGCCATACAGCAGGGCCGGCAGGATGCCAAACAACAGCGTCGCAGTGGCGCACACGACCAGTGCCACATCCGCGCCAGGGGCGTAGCGCCAAACGTGGGTCGGAAAGTCGCGCTTGGCGGGCAGGAAGTACATCGTGTAGACGATGCGGAGGTAGTAAGCCGCGCCGATGACGCTGGCGACCAGCCCAATGACGGCGAGGCTGTACTGGTGGGCGTTCACGGCGGCGATGAAGACGTAGAACTTGCCGAAGAAGCCCGCGGCGGGGGGAACGCCCGCCAGGGAAAACATGAACAGCGCCATCAAGGCCGCCGCCCAGGGCTGCGCGCTGGCCAGACCTTGCAAGTCCTCGATGTTGTTTAGCTCGTCGCCGCGCCGCGCCAGCAGGATGAGGATGCCGAACGCACCCAGATTCATAAAGGTGTAGGCGAGGACGTAGAACAAAATGCCCGCGTATGCCTGGCTGGGGATGCCCAGCTCAGGGTGCGCCTGCGCGTAGCCCGAAGAACCGGCCAGCAGGCCGACCAGGATGTAGCCCGCGTGGGCGATAGAGGAATAGGCCAGCATCCGTTTGATGTTGGTCTGGACGATGGCGACAACATTGCCGACAACCATCGTGAGGATTGCCAGCACCCAGAAAACGTCGTGGAAGATGCTGGACAGCGGCAGCAGGACGATAGCGACGCGGACCAGCGCGGCGAATGCGCCGCACTTGGCCCCCGCCGACATGAAGGCCGTCACCGAGGTCGGCGCCCCCTCATAGACATCGGGCGTCCAGGAATGGAACGGCACGATGGCGGCCTTGAAGCCCAGGCCGACGATGAGCAGCCCAAAGCCCGCGACGGCATAGGGAGTCAGCAGAGCGGCGGTGGAGACATGCGGCGCCAATCCCGGCACGAGATAGTCCAGCCGGGTCGTCCCTGTTCCGCCGTAGATGAGGGCGATGCCGTACAGGAAGAAGCCGGACGAGAACGATCCCAGCAGGAAATACTTCATCGCCGACTCTTCCGAGCGCGCCTCGGTCCGGGCGAAGCCGGACAGGACGTACAGGGCGATGGAGAGCACTTCCAGACCGATAAAGATCGTGATAAGTTCGCGGCTCGTCGCCATCAGCATCGCGCCGGATGTCGAGAAGAGCATCAGGGCGTAATACTCACCGTAGTTGATTCCTTTCAACTGGATGTAAGTCACAGACAACAGGATGGAAAGAGCGACGACGACCAGCAGGATGAGCTGGAAGGACAGTGCAAATCCGTCTGCGACCACAGTCTTGTTAAAGCCTGTCGTTGCCGTCGCGGCTGTTGTGCCGGAAGGCCACAAGGAGAAACAGGCAAACCAGGCAAGAACGATACCAAAGAGGGAAACCCCCACGCACCAGCTTTTGCGGTCACGCGGCAGGGCAAGGTCCACCATCAGTACCACCATCGCCGTGACGACGACGATGAGCAGGGGCAAAATGACCTGAATGTCGGTGGAGTTAACAGGAAGCATTAGTGTTTCAAGCCTTTCGACGGTCCGCTAACACTGGAGATGGCCGGAGCATGGACTCCCACAGCCGCGAGTTGGCCGGCGGTCGGCGTGTCAAAGGGATCGTTGTACGACTGGTCGGTCTGCGCCATGACTGTGAAGACGGCTGGGTTCACTTTGTTCAGCACAGTCGGCACCGGGTACACGCCCAGCAGGAAAATGAGCAGGACAAGCGGGACCAGCGCCCACTTCTCGCCGCCCGTCAGGTCCGGCAGGGAGCGATTGGCGTCATTGTCCAGCTTACCGTACATGACGCGCTGGAACATCCAGAGCATGTAGACGACCGACCAGATCGCCGCCGTGGTCGCAAACGCCGCCGCCCAGGGACTTGTCTGGAAGGACCCCAGCAGGAGCAGCAGCTCGCCGGTAAAGCCGCTTGTCAGCGGCAGGGCGACGGAGGACAGCGTCGCAATCAGAAAGACGACCGTGAACATCGGCATGACGCCCATCAGCCCGCCGAAGTCGGCGATCTGGTAGGACCGGCGGCGCGCGTACAGGCCGCCGATCAGGATGAACAACGCGCCCGTCGTGATCGTATGACTCACCATCTGGATCACGGCCCCGGACATGCCGATGGCGGTCAAGGTGAAGATGCCGAGCATGATGACGCCGATGTGCGAGATGGACGAATAGGCGATCAGCCGCTTCAGGTCCGTCTGCATGGCAGCGACCAAAGCGGCGTAGATGACACCGATGACGGCCAGAACGATGATGATGGGGGCGGCGACTTGAACGGCATGAGGGAACAGCGGCAGGCAGAACCGGATGAAGCCGTACAGGCCCATCTTCAGTGCGATCAGGATGATTGTCCCGCCCGTCGGCGCCTCGGCATACGCATCCGGCACCCAGCTATGGAAGGGGAAAACGGGGGCCTTGATACCAAAAGCCAGGAAGAAGCCGGTGAACAGCAGAAGGTCCGTCGCCTCCTTGCCCGAAAATAGCCCCCCGTGGACGTGTTTCTGCAACTCGGGCAGATCGAACGTCGTCGAACCGGCAAGGAAGTACATCGCCATGATCGAGACCAGCATCACCATCGAGCCGACCATCGTGTAGAGAAAAAACTTGACGGTCGCGTAGATCCGCCGAGGCCCGCCCCAGATGCCGATGATGAAGTACATTGGGATCAGCATCCCCTCCCAGAACAGGTAGTACAGGACGAGGTTCAGTGACAGGAAGACGCCCAGCACGGCGGTCTCCATCACTAGCACCCAGCAGTAATACTCGCGGGCGCGCTCGGTGATCTCCTTGAACGAGACGCCGACGACGAACGGGAAGATCACCGTCGTCATCAGCACCATCAGGAGCGAGATGCCGTCCATGCCCAGGAAATAATTGATGTGCAGGGACGCGACCCAGGCCAGTTTGTCTACCAACTGGAACTGCTGTCCCCCGTGCGGATCGTAGGCTGCATACAGATAAAGCGACACCGCCAGCGTTGCGAGTGTCCCGATCAGGGCCGCGCCTCTGATGGCCTGTACGTTCCCCTTCGGGATCAGGGCGACAACGAGGGCAAAGACAGCAGGCAGGAAGACAGTCAGCGTCAGCCAGGGAAATTGATCAATCATATTGGTTTACTTGTGCAGGCCCATCGCGCCAACGACGACGACCACGAGGATGGCAAGAATGCCGACGACCATCGAGAAGGCGTAGGAGCGGACGTAGCCGTTCTGCGTCTTGCGGACACGCTGCCCGGACCAGGCGGCGAAAGCCCCCACCCCATTGACGATGCCGTTGATACCGCGCTCGTCGAAGGTGATCCACAGCCAGGTCGCCAGCATCTTGCCCCACTTGACGAAGTAGAGGTTGTAGGCTTCGTCCACGAAATACTTGTTCAGGATCGCCCAGTTGTACCAGCCGCGACTGAGCAGGCGGTGGTTCGCCCGCACTTCGGGTTGCATCAGCTCGCCGCTATGGTTCGTGCGGAAAGATGCCCGATAGATACTATAGCAGATGGCTAAGACGACAACAATGACGGCGAACAGGCCCCAGCCCAGCACAGGTTCCAGACTGGCATTGGCTTCCGGCCCACGGTAGCCCGGCGTGGAAACCGAGGGCGCGAGGAAGTCTTCAAAGGTCTTGAAGCGCAGGACGGCCCAGCCGGTGATTGAAGACAAAATGGCCAGGATACCGATGGGCACGATCATCTCTAGACTGGATTCGTGCGCGCCGCGCGCGGCATCCGTCCGGGGTGGCCCGGCATAGGTTTTCATCATCATCCGCATCATGTAAAACGCGGTCAGCAGGGCCGTGACAGCACCAACCGCCCAGAACACCAACCCAGGCAACCCACCCACCTGAAAGTTTGTCCAGAGGATTTCGTCCTTGCTCCAGAATCCGGCAAACGGGAACACCCCGGCAATCGCCAGCGTGGCGAACAGCATGGAGTAGGCCGTTACGGGTATTTTGCGCCACAGGCCACCCATGTTCCGCATGTCCTGCGGGTCGTTCGGGTCCGGCCCCGCCGTACCGCCGGTATGCTCGTCCGCCGAGTCGCCGTGCTCGGCGTGGGCCGCGTCCTGCTCCCCATGATGCCCGTGGGAGGCGTGCATGGCGTGCTCGACCGCGTGGATAACCGAGCCGGAGCCGAGGAACAGGCACGCCTTGAAGAAAGCGTGGGTCATCACATGGAACATGCCCGCCGCAAAGACGCCCGCGCCGCAGGCGGCGAACATATAGCCAAGCTGCGAAACCGTGGAATAGGCCAGGACGCGCTTGATGTCGTTCTGCATCAGGCCGATAGTGGCCGCGAAGAAGGCCGTCGCGATGCCGACAACGGCGATCGTCACCATCGCCGTGTCGGACAGCTCGAAAAGCGCATGGGTGCGGGAGACGAGGTAAATGCCCGCCGTCACCATCGTTGCGGCGTGGATCAGGGCGGAAACCGGCGTCGGGCCTTCCATCGCATCCGGGAGCCAGGTGTAGAGCGGGAACTGCGCGGACTTGCCTGTGCAGCCGAAGAACAGCATCAAGAGCAAGGTGGTGATAAGTGTCGGTGTCGCCAGCGCTAAGAGGGCAGGCGCGGCTTCAGTCATTCCCTTGATGCCGTCATGGCCCGTGACGAAGTCCAGCGTGCCAAAGTAGTGGAAGAGGAAGAACATCCCAATCAGGACGCCGACATCGCCGATGCGGTTGACGATGAATGCCTTCTTGGCCGCATCGCCCGCGGACTGCTTCTCGTAGAAGAATCCGATAAGCAGGTAGGAACATAGGCCGACGCCCTCCCAGCCAATAAACAGCATCAGGAGGTTGTTCGCCATCACCAAGAGCAGCATGAAGAAGATGAACAGGTTCAGGTAAGTGAAGAACCGCTGATACCCCCTGTCCGCCGCCATGTAGGCAGTCGAATAGAGGTGGATCAAGCCGCCGACGCCCGTGATGATGAGCATCATCAGGACCGAAAGCGGATCAATCAGCAGCTCGAAATTAACGGCGAAGCTGTGGATGCCGTTTGGGTCCGTCGGCACGTTCAGCCACGGTGCGAGGTAGACCGTGATCTGCCGATGCGCTGGGTCAGTGATGGATATGACGTGCTGGAATAACGCGCAGGCGACGCCGAAGGACGCGAAAACGGCAAAGGTCGCCAGAGCGCCCGCCACCTTCTTCGCCAGCGGCTTGCCAGTCAGCGGGCCGAGCACACCGTTAATCAGGAAACCGATCAGCGGGAAGAGCGGGATGAGCCAGGCATACATTAGGGTCTGGTCAGAGTGCGGCATGTGAACTCCAAATGAGGCCCCCACCCCCGGCCCCTCTCCCGATTGCGGGGGAGGGGGGTCGGAGGGGAACAGGGGGCGAGGGGGTTTACCCCTTCATCAAATCAATCTCGTCCACGTTGATGGACGTCCGGTTGCGGAAGATCGAGACCAGGATGCCCAGGCCGACCGCGACTTCGGCGGCGGCGACGGCCATGACGAAGATCACCATCATCTGCCCGCCCAGGTCGCCCCGGTAGCGGGAGAAGGCCACGAAGGTCAGGTTGACGGCGTTCAGCATCAGCTCGACGCACATGAAGATCACGATTGGGTTACGCTTGATCAAGACGCCAACGACGCCGATAGTGAACAGCATGGCGCTGAGGATCAAATAATAGTCCAGCGGAATGTATTTGTCCATTGCGCTCATATCCTTTTCTTCGCCAGCATGACCGCGCCGACGGCGGCGACGAGCAGCAGAATGGAGACGACCTCAAACGGGAACGTCCAAGTGGACGAGAAGAGTCCGGGGTTGTTCGGGCCGCCAGGATAGGCCGGAGGCAGGCCCAGCCCGATCTCCTGAGGCCCGATGAGTTGGGTCGAGAGCGTTTGCGAATGGGCCGGGACGGTGGCAATGATCGTCGCGAGGACGGCGATGACGGCAAGACCGGCCACGACCGCCAGGGGCTGCTGCGGCTTCAATCGGTCCACGATACGTTCAGGCGTGCCTAAATTGAGCAGCATGATGACGAAGATGAAGAGGACCATGATCGCGCCGGCATAGACGATGACCTGAATGGCGGCGATGAAGACCGCGTGCAGGGACAGGAACAGCAGGGCGACGCTGAACAGGACCAGAACCAGGTACAGTGCGCTGCGGACCGGGTTGTCCACCAAAATCATGGCGATGCCGCACACGACGGCGATGGCGGCGAGGACGCCGAAAAGAAGAAGTTGTGCGGTCATAAAGTGTTGTCTCGGAACCCAACCTCCCCCGCTGCGCGGGTACTCCGCCCGAAACGGGAGGAGGAAGAGGCACAGGCTCTCACTCCTGCCCTTCCCGCTTCGGGAGGGGTGGCACGCAGCGCCGGGGTGGGTTCAGGATGCGGTCGGGTCGGCGACCAGCATCATTTCTTTGGTGTAAATCGTGTCTTTGCGGTTGTACTCTGCCAGCTCGCAGAGGTCTTTGAGCTGCACGGCCTGCGTCGGGCAGGCTTCTTCGCAGTAGCCGCAGAAGATGCAGCGGAGCATGTTGATCTCATACTGGGCGGCGAACCGCTCGCCGGGCGAGACGCGGTTTTCCTCGGTGTTCTCCGCCGCGACCACGAGGATGGCGTTCGCGGGGCAGGCACCCGCGCAGAGCGAGCAGCCGATGCACTTCTCCAGACCGTTCTCATAGCGGTTCAGGACGTGACGCCAGCGGGAGCGGCGCGGCATGGGGCGATGCACTTCCGGGTACTGGATCGTGACGCGCGCCTGGTGAGAGGCCCCCTGCGTGATGCCCATGCCCGTGAAAGGCGCTTTGATCTCGCCCGCGAGGGCTTTTATGTCATCCATGAGGCTCATGGGAGGTTATCCTTTTCTAAATGTCAGCGCCGCGCCGTCAGCGCGTCATCCACGGCATCGGCCTCGCGCTCATTGGTGGCGACCGGAAAGCCGCCGATCTTGGCATCCGGCGGCAGCGTCTGCCCGCCGTAGCCCGGATTCTCGGCCACGACACGGTACGGCTTCGGGGCGGAGTGAAGCTCAATGGTTGACCCACGCCGGGAGTTGTTCGCGAACAACTGGAGCGGCTTGCTCTTGCCGAAGAAGTAAAGACTAATCACGAAAACCACGGCCCAAGCCGCCAGCGCGGTGGGATAGCCCAGCGCCAGCCCGACGGCGAGCAGCAGCACGTTGACCAAGGCTATAGGCAGGATTCCCTGCCAGCCGATCTTCATCAGCATGTCATAGCGCAGGCGCGGCAGGGTAGCCCGAATCCAGATAAAGAAGTACAGGCCGGCGAGGATCTTCACCGTCAGCCAGACGACCGGCAGCAAGGAGTTGACGATGAGCGTCAGCCACGGGATGCCCCAATGGGCAATGTCCCGCCCGCCCGCCGCGTTGAAGGTGTATACGTTGACAATGCCCTGCGGCAACTGATCGAGCCAGGGGATCGGCGCGTGGAAGCCGCCCAGAAAGAGTGTGGACCCGATGGCGCTGACCACGATCATGTTAGCGTACTCGCCTAGGAAGAACGTCGCGAACTTCATGGACGTGTATTCGGTGTGATAGCCCGCCACCAGTTCCGTCTCGGCTTCCGGCAGATCAAACGGCGCGCGGTTCGTTTCGGCCAGCATCGAAATCAGGTAGATCAAGGCAGCGATGGCACCCAGAGGAAAGAACTTGAACACGTTCCAGGCGGGGAGCGCAATGCCATAGTGCGTCAGTTCCGGGGTGATCTGATAAAAGCCCTGCTGCTTGACGATCTCCTGCAAGCTCAGACTGCCGGACAGCAGCACGACGGAGATGATCGCTAGACCCATACCGAGTTCATAGGAAATCATCTGTGCCGACGACCGCAGGCCGCCAAGCAGCGAATACTTGTTGTTGGACGACCAACCCGCCAGGACGACGCCGTAAACGGCGAGCGACGACCAGGCCAGCATGTACAGGACGCCGACGCTGACATTGGGCGCGGCGGCCCCCCAGGTGTAGCTCGGTCCCCACGGCACGACAGCGGCAGTCACCAGCGACGGAATCAGGAAGATGATCGGCGCAAGAATGAACAGGACCTTGTCCACGTTGGTCGGGTTCATGTCCTCCTTGAACAGCAGCTTCAGGCCATCGGCGATGGTCTGCATAAGCCCCCACCAACCGACGCGGTTCGGCCCCTGCCGCTGCTGCATCCAGCCGAGCAGGCGGCGCTCCCACCAAACCAGCGGCGGCACGACGAGCAGGATGGCAAAGACGCCGATCAGGACGCGCACGACGGTGCGGACAAGGTCAATCCACCAATATTCCGGCGGAAGCGCACCCGTACTGGTGTGGACTGGGTCCACGTTGAAAAAGTAGTGAAAGAAGGTTGCCAGGTCCATAGTGTTTGTTTAGGAGGCGGTCGCGCGACCGATCTCACGGCGGATGTCGCGCGGCGAGAAATAGGGAACAGGCTTGCCCAGGCGGGTCATCAACTCGGCGACGATCTGCCAGTCTGCCTTGCTCTGGCCGCGCGGCTCGACAGCCTTCTTGAAGCGCTGCGTGCGGCCCTCGATGTTTGTGAACGAGCCATCCTTTTCGATAAACGAGCAGGCCGGCAGGAACACGCTCGCCAGCTTCGCCGTTTCGGTCAGGAACAGGTCCTGCACAATGAGGAACGGCACCTTTTCCAATGCCTGCCGGGCCAGGGCAGGGTCGGGGAAGGCGGTGATGGGGTCACTGCCCATGACGTACAGCGTCTTGATCTTGCCGCTGATGCAGCCTTCCAGGATGCCGCGCGTGTCCAGACCCGGCTCGGCGGGGAGCGGCCCGCCCCAAAGCGCCTCGAACTTCGGCGTCGCGCCGTTGCCGACGGCGACCAGCGAAGGCAGGCGGTCCGGTAGGATGCCCATCTGAATCGCGCCCCAGGAGTTGTTGTCCGGCAGCAGCACGTTCAGCTTCGCGCCCGACGCGGCGCAGGCGGCGCGCAGGAACTCGATGTCGGCGGGCGGCAGGGCGTGCCAGGCGAGAACGACCGTCCCCGGCCCGGCCGCGATGGCTTCGGCCACACCCGCCGAGCGGGCATCGTCGTTGCGGAAGTAGTGTGCGCCGCCCTTGGAAATCGCCTTATAGACGCGCAGCCACAGGACGGGCAGGTCGTCGTCCACCTGCGTCCCAATGGCGACAATCCGCTTGGCCTCGCCGACTTCGGCGATAGAGGTCTGCATGGGGATAATCGGGAACGGGGACATCCGGTGGTCCAGGTTGTTTGTGCCCAGAGCCGTGCGGAACATCCTTTGGAACAGGTACAGGTCCTCATTGGAGGCCCGCGACGAGCCGATGCCCGCCACGCTGTTCGGGTCGGTCGCTGCTGCACCCTTCAGCGCGTTTGCCGCCGACGCCAGCGCGTCATCCCAGGTGACTTTGCGGAGCTGCGAGGCGTACCGCTGGAGCGGGTCTTTCACGCGATCGCTGCTGTTGACCCAGTACTGCTCGAACTTGCCCCGGTCACAAGTCCACTCCTCGTTGACGTCCTCGTTCAGCCGGGCGTTGACACGCATCAGCTCGCCGTTGCGCGTCTGCACAGCAACGTTGCAGCCGACGCCGCACATGGAGCAGACCGAGTCCTGCGACTGGAACTCCCAGGGCCGGGCGGCAAAGCGATAAGTGCGTGAGGTGAGCGCACCGACGGGGCAAAGCTCGATGGTGTTACCGCTGAACTTGGACTTAAAGCCTTCGGGCGAGAACGGCGAGATGATGGCCGCGTTGCCCCGGTTCTCGATGGCAAGTTCGCCATCACCGGAAATCTCCTCGGTGAAGCGGGTGCAGCGGGCGCACTGGATGCAGCGCTCGCGGTCCAGCACGACATATTCCGAGATGGGCACCGCCTTGGGAAAGTGCCGCTTCTCGTCAATGAACCGCGTCACGCCCGGCCCGTACTGGTAGGTCATGTTCTGGAGCGGGCATTCGCCGCCCCGGTCGCAGATCGGGCAGTCCAGCGGGTGGTTGATCAGCAGGAACTCCAAGATCGCGTTCTGCGCCTGCTTGGCTTCGGGCGAGATCGTGTCCACGGCCATACCTTCCGCGACCGGCGTGGTGCAGGCGGTCTGGAGGCCGGGCATCTTCGCGACGCTGACCAGGCACATCCGGCACGCGCCGACCGGCTTCAAGCGCGGGTGGTGGCAGAAGTAGGGAACGTCAGCCCCAGCCTGGAAGGCAGCCGTGATGACCAGCGTCCCTTTGGGTACGGAGACAGGCTTACCGTCAACTGTGAGGTTGATCATGTCCACAGGAGGCTTCTCCTTCGTCGTTCCCTGCGCCGGTGCGATTGTCACTGTCGGTGTTTCCGCCATGCGTGTTTCTCTTGATCCTAATTTATATCTGTGTCCGTGCCGCCCTGCGTCTATTTACTAGTTGTAGAAATCGCCGCGTGATCCTACCCGGATGATTGTCACGACTTTGGCTTGATCGTCCACGGTGTAGGCGACGCGGTACTCACCCACGCGAATGCGCCAAACGCCTTCTTCGGACTTGATTTTGATGCACCCGGCGGGGCGCGGGTCCTCCGCTAGTGCAAGTATCGCCACTGTCACCCGGTTTTTGACGGACCTGTCGAGCCGCCTCAAGTCCTTCTCTGCCGACGGAGTGATGACGACACTATACATCTATTTCGCCGGCGGCCCGCATTTCCACCACGACCTCAGAGAATGGCCGGACGGGTTCGTTTTTGCTTGCGCGGGCCAACTCGCCGAGGTGCAGGTCTTCCAGCAGGTCTTGGTAGGCTTCGTACTGCTCTATCGGCAGCAAAACCGCCGTTTTGCGCCCTTCCGCATCCGTGACAAACTGAACATCCTGGATCATCGCCGTCACCTCACTCATGCCCAGCCGCCACAAGTTGTCGGCTCGTAATTTCAACTTCTTGCTTGCCGTCGCGGTCTACCCAGACGCCGCAGGGGCCGCCGTCTTCCACGCCCTCTATCGTGAACGCCGTGCCGTCCATCCGCAGGACGGGCTGATCATACTCGCTCACGCGCTCGGCGCGGTCCTCGATGTAGTGGCCGATAAGCGAACGGCGGAAGCGGTCCTGGCTGGTGTTCGGGTAGGAACCATGCACGAGCGAGCCGCTGAAGAACAGGACATCGCCCGCGTCCATGAGGACGGGAACGGCCTCGACGCCTAGGGGCAGCGGCACGGTCACATCCGTGAAGCTGGCCGAAGTGTCCGCCTTGGCGGTGCAAAGGATCGGCCACTCGTGGCTGCCGGGGACCACCCGCATACAGCCGTTCTCCTCGTCGCACGGGTCCAGGGCGAGCCAGGCCGCCATGCAGGTCCCCGGCTGCGCCTTCAGGTAGAAATTGTCCTGGTGCAATGCCTGCCCGCGTGCGCCAGCGGGCTTGAAGTAGAGCATGGTCTGCACGGCCAGCGGCTCCGTCCCCAGGAAGGCGCTCAGGCACTCGGCCAGGCGACTGTCCAGGAGCCAGCGCAGGCTGGCCTCGTCCCAGCGGTGCATGTGGATCATGCGCGGAAACTTCTTCAAGGGGTCGGCAGACTGCACCGTCTCGGCTACCATGTCGCCGGGCTTGACGCCCTCAGCGCGCAGGGCCATGAAGTGTTCGCGATAAAAGGCGACTTCTTCGGGCGAGAACAAGCCCCTGACGACGGCGTAACCGTTCTTCCCGATGAATGCTTTGTCCTGTGCGGTGACCATATGTGCCTCTTAGACCGCTGCCATTTGGAGGGGGGCGAAAACACGCTGCGGTCGGTCAGTCTTGGGGATGAGCGCTTCGTACTCGTCCCGGTAGTAGTAGATCGCACCCTTGCCAAACCGCGTTTCGGCCAGGGGCATGGCGGCGGCATCGCCCAGGGCGCAGAACGAGCGCCCGAAGATGTTGTTGCAGACATCCAGAATGAGGTCAATGTCGCCCGCACGGCCGCCGCCAGCCATGATGCGGTCGTGAATCTTGGCGAGCCAGGTCGTGCCCTCCCGGCACGGCGTACACTTGCCGCAGGACTCGTGCGCGTAGAAGTGCGCCAGGCGGGTCATCAGGGCCGGGACGCTGACGGTCTCATCATAGACGATCAGAGCGCCGGAGCCGACCATCGAGCCGACTTTGCCGAGCGAACCGTAGTCGTAACCGGTGTCTATGAAACTTGCCGGCAGGAGCGGGGTGGACGAGCCGCCCGGAATGATGAACTTGAGCTGCTTGTCATCCTTGATGCCGCCCGCGAGGTCATAGATCAATTCGCGGATCGGCGTCCCCAGGACGATCTCGTAGTTGCCGGGCCGCTTGACGTGGCCGCTGATCGTCACCAGCTTGGTGCCCTTGCTCGCGCCGCCGCAGACAGGGCCGGGACCGACCGTGCCCGGCCCGATCTTGGCGTACTCCACCGCGCCCATTTCCATGATGGGAACGACGGCGGCGATGCTTTCGACGTTGTTGATCAGCGTTGGGCAGTCCCACGCGCCGCGAATCTGGCGCAGGGGCGCGGCCGGGGGCTTGTGACGGGGCATCCCGCGCTCGCCCATCAGCGACGACAGCAGGGCAGACTCCTCGCCGCACTCGTAGGAGCCGGCGCCCATGTGGACAAAAATGTCCAAGTCATAGCCGCTGCCGAGGATGTTTTTGCCCAGCAGGCCCTTGTCATAAGCCTGCGCGATGGCCTTCTCGACCTGCCGCGCGGGCTGCATGTACTCGCCCCGGATGTAGATGTAGCACGTCTTGGCACGGATTGCCCACGAGGAGATGATGCAGCCTTCGATCAAGATGTGCGGCACCTTGTTCATCAGCTCGCGATCTTTGGCCGTGCCAGGCTCGCCCTCGTCGGCGTTGATGACCAGGTAGTGCGGCTGGTCCCAGTTCTTCGGAACCGCGTTCCATTTGAAGCCCGTGCCGACGCCCGCCCCACCGCGCCCGCGCAGGCCCGAATCCGTCACCTCTTTGATGATCACTTCATGGTCCATCGTGAGGGACTTGCGCGCCTGCTCGTAGCCGCCGTACTTCATGTACACGTCAATGTCGTCAATGCCGACGACATGCCGGTCCTTGAACAACAATTGAATCTGTTCGGTCGCCATGTTTGGAAAACCTTCTCTAAGCCTACTCAGTAGGCGCGTCCGTTACTTACGGGCGAGTTCGTCAATGATCCGATCCGCCATCTCAGGCGTCAGGTCTTCGTAGTAAGTGTCGCCGACCATCATGCAGGGGGCGTTGGCACAGGCACCCAGACACTCCGCGCCGCTGAGGGTGAAGCGGCGGTCAGACGTCGTTTCGCCCTTCTCAATGCCGAGTTTGTCGCCGATGTGGTCAATGAGCTGGTCCGCGCCGACGAACATGCAGACGATGTTATGACAGACTTCCAGGTGGTACTTGCCCACAGGGGCCTTGTTGTACATCGTGTAGAAGGTCGCCACGCCTTCCACGTCGGCGGGCGGCAGGTCGAGGTATACAGCCACTTCCTTCATCGCCTCGCGCGGCAGCCAGCCGCCGTTCTCTTCCTGGGCCAGCCACAACGCGGGGAGCAGGGCGGCCTTCTTGGTCGGATACTTCTTGAGAATGACGTCGAGCTTCTTTTTGGCTTCTTCACTGAACATAGGCTTGTCTTCTAAAGCGCCCCGGCTATAATGCTTTCGCAAAGGCCGCGAACAGGGCGCGGGAGGGCGCGTCGGTCTCGTACAGGTTTTCCGGGTGCCACTGGACGCCGAGCAGGAAGCGCGCATCCGGCTTTTCCAGGGCCTCGACCACCCCGTCATCGGCGAGGGCGGTGACGACCAGCCCCGGCGCCACATCTTTGGCTGCCTGATGGTGGTGGCTGTTGATCGGCAGCGTTTCCATGCCGCTCACTATCTTTCCCAGCCGACTCCCCGGCACGATGCAGGTTCGGTGCGTCTTTTCGGACGAGTGCGGCCCCTGGCGGTGCGCCCACTCCGTATCCACTTGCGTCGGCAGGTCCTGGAACAGCGTCCCGCCCAGCGCGACGTTCAAGACTTGCAGGCCCCGGCAGATCGCGAAGATCGGCAGATCACGGGCGACGGCCTCACGGACAAGGGCGATCTCATGCGCGTCACGCCCGCCCGCCTCGGTCTCCGTGGAGGGATGAACCTCCCCTTCGCCATAGAGGCCGGGATGGATGTCCAAGCCACCGCTAAGTAGTAGGCCATCCACGAGGTCCAATTGAGCCGCGCGGACCACCTGATCGCCCGTCACGGGAAGCAGAAGCGGCAGCAGCCCGGACTTCTCGCAGGCCGCCGAGTAAGCGCAGCGCACATAGTCCATCGGCAACTGCCAATCGCCCACCGTCCCCTGTGAACAGGTGATACCGACGATCTTGCGTGTCATCGTCAGCGGTCAATGTCCCCGAGCACGATGTCAATGGAGCCAATAATCGCTACGACGTCGGCGATCATGCGGCCTTCAGCCATCTTGGGCAGGGCTTGCAGGTTGTTGAACGACGGCCCCTTGATCTTGACGCGGGCCGGCTTGTTGGAGCCGTCGCTGTAGATGTAATAGCCCTTCTCGCCGCGCGCGCTTTCGACGGCGGCATACGACTCGCCGATGGGCGGGTGGTAGCCCTCGGTGAACAGCTTGAAGTGGTGGATGAGCGACTCCATCGAGGTGTCCAGCTCGGCGCGGGGCGGCGGCGCGATCTTGCGGTCGCTGGTCATTACCGGGCCGCCGGGAACGTCCTTCAGGGCCTGCACCAGAATGCGCTGGCTCTGCTTCATCTCTTCCATGCGGCACAGGAAGCGGTCATACACATCGCCCTTTGTGCCGGTGGGCACATCGAACTCGAACTCGTCGTAGCCCGTGTACGGATTCGCCTTGCGGATGTCCCAGGCAACGCCCGACCCGCGCAGGGTCGGACCGCTCAGGCCCCACGCCACGGCGTCCTCGGCGGAAATGATGCCGATGCCCGACAGCCGCTCAATGAAGATCGGGTTCTTGGAGATCAGCCGGTTGTACTCGTCCAAGCGGCGCGGGAAATCGGCGACGAACCGATTGACCTTGTGGAACCAGCCTTCGGGCATGTCGCCGCGCAGGCCGCCGGGGCAGATCCAGGACGTCATCATGCGGACGCCGGACATCATCTCCTTCATGTCCAGGATCTGGTCGCGCTCGCGCCAGGTGTAGAAGAACAGCGTCATGGCCCCGATGTCCAGGGCGTGCGTCCCGAGCCACAGCAGGTGCGAGGCAATCCGCTCCAGTTCGTTCAGGATCAGGCGCAGGCGCTGGGCGCGCGGCGGGATCTCGCAATCAATCAGCTTTTCGACGGCCATGGAGTAGGCAAGGTTGTTCATCAGGTTGGAAAGATAGTCTTCCCGGTCCGTGATGGTCAGCGCCTTGTAATAGGTCATGTTCTCCATGGTCTTTTCCAGACCCGTGTGGAGGTAGCCGATGTGCGGCGTCGCCTTCATGACGTTCTCACCGTTTAGTTCGACCACCAGCCGCAAGACGCCGTGCGTGGAGGGGTGCTGCGGCCCCATGTTGACGATCATCAGGTCGCCGTCGTCGGTCTGGATACGCTCGGCGTCAATGCCCGCGCCCAGCCGCTGGATGACCGGCGTTTGCGGCGCTGATGATGTCTGTGGTGCTAACTCACGCTCAATGGTTGCCATAGGGGTGACTCGTTTCTAATACTTCCGTCTACTGGCCCCGGACGTTGTAGGTGAATTCGATCTCTTCGCCGCCCAGCGGGAAGTCCTTGCGGAGCGGGTGGCCCGCCCAGTCGTCGGGCATCAGAATCCGGCGCAAGTCCGAGTGGTTGTTGAAGCTGATGCCGAACATATCGTACACTTCGCGCTCGTTCCAGTTGGCGTTCGGCCAGACGCTTTCCACGGTGTCAATGGTGGCGTCGTCCTCGGACACCTGCGCCTTCAGCCGCAGACGCTGGAATGTCCCCATGGAGTACAGGTTATAGATGACCTCGAACCGCAGTTCACTCTCGTCATCCTCGTCCATGAGGTCCAGCCGGTCGAAGCAGGTGATGTCCGAGAGGTAGTTATAGTTCGTTTCCACAGAATCGCGCAGCAGGCGGCAGACACCGACGACGTTGGCCTTGTGGATGACGATGGTTTTTTCACCCCGGAACAGGCGCGTCTGCACAACAGAGCCGGGGAACTGCTCCTGGATCAGCCGCAGTTCCACGCAGTCATCCGGGTTCAGGTCCACCCACTCGTCGGGGCGCTTGACCTGGATCTCGCGAAGCTGCAAGTCGGTCGGCGTCAGGCCCAGTCGTACATCATAGTCCATAGCTGTCTGTTCCTGACAAGCCCCCTAGCCCCCAATAATGGGGGAACCAGAGGAAAAACGTCTCGTGATCTTGCTCCCCCATCATTGGGGGGTGGGGGGCCTTACCGTCTGTCGCTGAAATGCTCGCGATCAATTTTCTTCTGAAGCTGATTGATGGCATAGATCAGGGCATCGGGGTTGGGCGGACAGCCGGGAACATAAACGTCCACGGGGACGATCTGGTCCACGCCCTGCAAAATGGCATAGTTGTTGAAAACGCCGCCGCAGGAAGCGCAGTCGCCCATCGAGATGACCCATTTCGGCTCCGGCATCTGGTCGTAGATCTGACGCAGAACCGGGGCCATTTTCTTGGAAACGCGGCCCGCGACGATCATCAGGTCTGCCTGCCGGGGCGAGGCCCGGAACGCCTCGCTGCCAAACCGAGCAAGGTCATAGCGCGAGTTGGTGCTGCCCATCATCTCGATGGCGCAGCAGGCTAGGCCGAAGGTCGCGGGCCAGACGGAATTGCGCCGCGCCCAGTTGACGACCTTGTTGAGCGGAACGGTGAGCACTCCGAGGTTCTGTTCTACTCCCATTCAAACGCGCCTTTCTGCCAGACATAGATGTAGCCCACGAACAGGATGATGATGAAGACGACCATCTCCAGCAGGCTGAACACCTGGAGCGCGTGGCTGTTCCAGCGCGTGAACGTGACCGCCCAGGGGTACAGGAACACGGTCTCGATGTCGAACACGATGAACAGCATCGCGATGAGATAAAACTTGACGGGAAACCGTTCGCGCGCCGACCCGACCGGTGTCACGCCGCATTCGTAAGGGGCGAGCTTCGCGGCAGACGGCTTCTTGGGGCCGAGTACCCAGGACAGGCCGACGAGGACAGAAGCCAGCCCGACAGCGACGATCAAAATGATCATCAGCGGGATATAGTCTGAGATCTGCGGTGTTGGCGGCGGCGCGACAGGAAGCATGGCGTTCCCCTTTGTGGACTGTGATGGTGCGATAAATTCCCAGGTAATGTTCCCTGTCCGCGCATCTTGTGAATTATGTCACAAGCACATACGTTTGTCAATGGGGTTCGGGAAGAAAAGCAGGAAGGCTTCCCAAATCTCTCTGGTGGCCTCTACCCAGATTTACCACCAACTGACCCAAGGCTGCCCAGAAAATCGGTTCACTATGGCAGCCCCAGTTCCTTCTGCACCGCGTACATCGACGGAGATAGAGGCCGCCACAGCCAAGGTAAAAGTATACACCGTCAGAGATGTGCATCAGAATAGCATTGGAAGAATTTTTTGGGCACTTCAATGGGTGCTTATGAGTTGGGTGATGTCGAGAGGTTTCTTGGCGCAAGGCAAAGAGATTTGGGCGGAAGTTGTGGGCATTGCTGAAGAAATCGAAGAGTAGCTGATGTGTAGCTACCGAAGATGGGCAGAGGGAAGGTCACCGATATCCATGGGCTTTAATTCTTTGACAAGACCATTCAGCACACCGCGGCACAATTCTTCTGAATCAAAATTTAAAGCAATCTGCCTCCCCGAAACCATAGTGAGCGTCAGAGTAAATAGTTCACGGCCTACGATTAAGGGATGTTCAATCTGCTCTATAGCATTCGTATTGATAAGTCCATTCTCGTTCGTTTGAATCCACATAGTCAACATCCTTTCTTTGTCGTCCGTACATTAGCGCACCCTTGCTCGCCCTGTGCAATGAGAAGAACTGATTTTGCCCGTGTGGCGAGCAACATCCTTCCTTTTTTGTGCGGTGGGTGCAAAATTAAACTTTAGCCGATTGAGTTTTCAATCTCCATGTTTATACACGACTTCTCCAGTAGTAGGATTTACGCCATAAACGCCAGAACCTCCATACCGATAGCCGTCGGCCTTAATATCCGGGGTATCCTTGGTTATGACGTAGTTCCAAGATGCAGTAGCCTCGTAGGGATACATAGTTGAGTCAGTTTGTCTTATATCATCAACTGAAGGTGATCTTACGAGAGTGCCCTGGTTATATACCACTAGTAGACAAACCTGGTAGAATGGATAAGTCTGAGGAGGCTTATCCGATGTCCGCAAAAAAACATCACGTTTCTCTGATTGAGGCCGAGCGCACTGAGCTTGTGCGCCTCAGCAAGTCCCAGCG
>JAABUH010000710.1_pt1 | contig 44036 bp, 33 predicted proteins | sample 5559121 | NCBI WGS metagenome assembly JAABUH01 (sample SAMN10711871, study PRJNA513364) | rock metagenome | isolation source: Antarctica rocks | place: Antarctica: Victoria Land, Battleship Promontory nord | collected 2015-12-28
TACTACCAAATAACTAGCTCAAATATTGAAGTTCCCCAGCTGAATTTGATGGTTCAATGGTTGTTGCGGATGGGGTGGTGATTTGGTTGGGGAGCGCACGCGAAGACTTAGTGCGGGGTACTGTAAGAGGTAGTGTACCTGGACATAGCGACGACCTTGAGATAGGAGTCCAGATCGGTTGTAAATTAACTTCGCCCTGCTCACAGAATTTCAAACACTGTTGAGAACTCAGCGTAGGGGATATATCATATGATGGATTAGCACACTGGGAAAGGGAGATTTCACCTCGGCTAAGTAGGCTTTTGACACTAACGCTCTCGAGCTCCCTACAACGTCACATTAGCACCAGTTGATCCCTCATTCCTCTTGAATTGCTTCAATAATAACCGCACGTTACACCAACTTACGCTCTTCTTCATGTTTGCCCGGACTATACAGAGAGTTTCACGGCCTGTAAGTGCCGTAACCCGAAGATCTATAACCACCCTTGAGGGAAATCCGCATATTGTAAGAAATCAAACCGGTTCACAGTTGACCCTACTGACAAATGTACAGTATGTTTTTCGAGACGACCGTACAATAAATAGCCACATTCTCTCCCTTCTCCCAACCTCGCCACCAAAGTCTAGACTAGCCATCGGGACTACAACAAAATTACCTCCAACCCCGGACTCGCTGGACGAAAATCATGAATTCCTCAATATCTTACAATCAGTAATATCGCAGCATGCTTTTCAAGACCCCGATGTGATATCTCAAGCACAAGCCTTTGCATCAACTGCGGGCTCAAGCCTCGGTTCAGGTGGAGCCTTTTTCCCTCGACAGAAGAAGAGAAGAGGACCGAGTTACGGAGGAGGGGGCGGGGCTGGCGGGGACGGTGCTGGAGGTGCCAGTAGCCAGGGTGGTGCAGGAGGAGGTGGACATAGTGGATACATCCATGTATCTGATCAGAGAAACCCACCAGATTACGGGAGAATAGCGTGGCCTGAAGACATCTTTGGAAGTTTGGAAGTAGATGCGGCGGGCAAGTTTGTCGATGGACATGGAAATTACCAGAGTTCGGGTAGTTACAGGGTGGTTACACGGGATGGCATGTCAGTCAGAAATCTAGATCCGCGATACTGGAGGCGCAGCTAACGACAAAGCTTAGCTTGGGCTTGAGTCCTTTCCTGCGAGAAAAGGTCGTCCAGCGTCTGCGGATGGAGGAGAAGAATTTAGACTGAGTACTCAACGGATTGAAAGAAGAGTTCATTCCGCCAGATGGGGAGGCCTCTCCACCGGATGCAACCGTGGGCGCTGTAAATCGGCTACTTCTCGAAGTGCTGTTACCGCCAGACTGGAAGGTAATCCTTTCAGGGCAGGCCATAAAAAACCGCTATGGAGCTTGTGCAGCGATGTCTTCAACGAACAATAATCCTACTATCAACAGCTGAGATATGCGTTGACAGCAGCGTCAGAGCAAGGAAGTCCGAAAGAGGCACTTGGCATTATTTCCGGTCATTATCGGGGAAATCATGAGTAGCTAATACCGTTCCATCTCTTGCCCAGCCGTCGAGGGAAGTGTGGTCTGCCATTTAATGGTCGAGGTTCAAGATATTGATATTCCGACCCTGAACACCTTGTTTCTGGCTTCCAGCATGGATACTTTTCTCCTAAAGCGAGATAGAGAAGTCTACAAATGGAAAGATCATTTTGAGGTTGTCTTTGCTACTCACAAAGCTTCTCGCCCAACCCAAAGTATCTTATTCAGAGCTTCTAAGACATCTCTAATCATTGTTTCTTGTGGTAGATTTGTAGTAGGCTAGTAGCTACATCAGACTGGAACAAGCTTGGAAGGGTTTACAGCACCGTTATTTGTGATCGCACAACTGCGTGCTGCACTATCATCCCCCGACGGGTACGGAAGCAGGTACGGCCTGTGAACCTACGTTGGGATTCTATTGAAAAGGATTGAATGTAGTATTCAGTGAGCGGTCAAGGATGACGGGGTGCTCTCAAGCAGGATCATGGATGGGAGACTGAACAGAAGTCCGCATGCCGTGACATGAAGATAGCATAGTGTCCATTATGAAGCAGTTCAGCTTGCGGAGGGACGATTTTCGAATAGCAATATCAATAACAGCCGTCTTATTCGCGTTCCAAGCCTTCCACGTCTTCTTCATGAACCGGATAAATTCACCACATGGCGTTAAGAAACGACAAGTTAATCATGCGTGAACAGTGTCCGTGAACATGAACATGAATCTCCTCATTATTCTAACGGCCTCATCCTAGTCGATTGTGGCGCTGGTCCGGAGCGGGAAGCGATATGTATCTCGCCGTCGCCGCCTATTGACCCCTATAGACATGAACACGAAAAACTTCGTCCATTTCCGCTTTTAACTGCTTTACCCTGAGCCGGGGGTGAGCATCTCTGTTATGCCTTAGCCCTGTCATAGGGATTACTCTGAGGTCGCCGGCAATACGTTATCGCGACTTCGGGGTTACACCACAGGATCGCATTATTGAAACCTATATAGAGGAAGAAAGGACCTCTTTTAAACAATAGTTATTAGTTCTTTCCACGAATATAAGCCCTATTTCACACTGTTACATTTTAACAAAATTATTAACAAAGCACATACAAACCTTCAAACATCCTTAACAAACATTAATTTTCGTCGGCGTTTCGAAACCCTCATCGCCTGGCCAAACAGCCATACACCATAGCCACGGAGCGTATCACCAGATGCCAGGGGCCAGCCCGGGGCTTAATTAACGCAGACTCAAGTTTGAATAATGAAGATGATCTCGTGGTAACAATACTGAACTTATCAACTTGTGAAAGTTCGAGCACGCAAGAGGCTTGTTGGAAAACTCAGGTTTCCAAGTGGGCTTCCAACGAACATCTAGCACCAGCTTCAAACGATAAAACGCGACCTGAATATGGGGTGCATTCCTCTCTATTCACAGTGGCTTGTTCTGTTGCTCTCCCGCTAGGTCTCCTAACCTATCAGCGTTTCCCAATTATGCCTGTCAGTGCCACCTACTCACAGCAGAGTGATATAGCCTGTGTTATCGGCCAGCAGAGGAAATGGCCGCGTTGAAAAGTAACACCTTGTAGGTCATTTTGTCTCAACTGCTTGGACAGTGCAGCTACTGGGATAAAGAATCGTTCATATTCTTGACCATTTGTCGGAATGCCTTCTTTCGCCTGACATAGAAGGTAAAGGAGTTCGTGAGAGAAAGTTGTGCCAGCTGCATGAGAACGTCTTTCTGCGCAGACGATGCTTCCTTACAAGCCAGATCTAGACCATTTACGCATATTTGATTGTAGCTGACTTGAAGGCGCTCCAATAAGCCGAGTTTGTAGCGATTTATAAAGAGCTCGTCGTCAACGAGAGCGTCTGGTATGTCCTTTCCGACTCCACTTATAGAGACGGTCTCGAAATCCCCAATATCGCTGAGATTAATGTCGAAGCAGACTTCATGCTCGCAATATTTGTTGTCACTATTCAGGGCTTCGGTTCTGAAGCGAGCGGCAAGACGCAGAAACGGTTCTGTACGACCTTTGAGCATAAAGATTCGTAGGCTTATGTCACCGGAATTGAAATCGTGCAACCCGCTAACTGCTTGCACACTATTAGCGGCCTCGAAAACGAGACACCCCAATATATGCTTGTTGCTATTGAGAAGTGCCATCTTAATAAATAGCGTAGATGGTCTTGAAGAAGTAGATGGTTTTGAAGAAGTAGATGGTCTTGAAGAGGTAAATGGTCTTTGAGGAGTAGATGGTCTTTAAGAGGCAGATGATAGAATATGCGATAGATAATGTGAGCAAGTAAAGCGCATTACGAAGGCGTGCTACACCACGTGACTACCTCTACAACATAGACATGATCACGGAACATTTCTGCCCCTTCCACTTCTCCCAACTTCCCGTTAGGATTCGAGCTCTGCAACCTGCAAGCTGATAAGCTGTCACGTTGGTACTTATCGCCATATTAATATTTTAAGCTCCGAGTCTCCCCATGTGTCGACTGCTCAGCCTGCCATCCTCTCGCGCCGGCCGCCCTTTTCATCCCACAATTTGAAGCCATCCCCCCCCCCCCCCCTGGGGCCCTTTCGCCCCTCGTTTTATCGTCTCATCTCCTCGTTTTCAGCTCTCAAGACCATGTTTACCACTTTCGTCAGCATGCCTCCTTCCAGTGCATCCACGTCTCCGGACGCTCCGCAACCCCAGCTCAGCTCTCCGCCGCCCCATCGGTCCCGGCAGAAGAAACGAGGCCAAGTCGCCCGAGCCTGCGACTGGTGCCGTGTCCATCGCATCAAGTGTGATAGCGACCACCCGTGCTCGAATTGTAAGGGTAGGGGTGGACAGTGCAGCAACAGTGGTGCCATGAAATCGGCCACCCTTCCCCATGCCTATCGCGAGATCGAGCGTTTAAGGCAGCGAGTCCAGGAGCTGGAGCTCGAGAAGGAGCGGAAGGCCGAGATGCCGGTGCACCAGCTTCACACGCCGCCAGCCAGCTTACCCCCATCCATGCCCGATGACCAAGATCCTGGGAAAGGTGGCCTTGACCTTGGAGGACCTCGACCGAAGAGGTTCTGGGAGGGCATCCACATCAGCACTGCCCGCTCTCCACAGAAGACATGGTACGGATCATCGTCGCTATTCTACTTCATCGGGCGCATCAACACCTTCTTGACGTCTGCCTTTCACGAGACTCATTCGGCTCATCGAATGCTTCCCAACTCCGCGAGTAATCTACTCGATGAACCGACTACCGTCTCTGCCGAGGACCAGGCCGGTCAGCTTGTGGCCCCTGACGACCCCATCAACGCCGGTGAATATCTAACCCCGACGCAAGAAGAGTATTTCCTCGACCTCTTTTGGCAATCGTATTACACATTGTGTCCGATTCTCGATGAGCTCGAGTTCAAGGAGCACTACCGGTCTTTGTGGGCAACATCAGACGAGAAACGAAAGCCATCCGCCCTCGTGGACATTGTCATTGCTGTTTGCATGCAGTATGGCATGGCGCGGCTGCCAGGCGTCGGACGCGGACTCAGCGCTGCCTCAAGGGCCAACGTGAGCAACACCGATGCCACCATCGCCGGTCGATGGCATTATCGGCGCTGTCAGACGCTCCTGTCAACTGAGTTGGAAAGCCCGACCATATCAACGCTGCAGTGCCACATCCTTTGCTCCATATCTATATGCTGTGGATCTTTTCAGAACATGGCGGATAATGCCTGCGGTCTTGCGGTGCGGACAGCTTATATGCTCGGTCTCCACCTGGAGCCTCCTCGGTCCATGCCGCGGCGGGAGAAGGAGATGCGGAAGCGTCTATGGTGGGCCCTGTACGTCTTGGAGACCAAAATGAGCATGAAACTTGGCCGGCCGTTTCTAGTACATGAATCCAGTACTACATGCAGTCTACCGGCCGATGATCGTGAGATTGCCATGCTCTCAGGCTCCAGCTTTGCCCCTCTCGGAGAAAATGTCACCTGGCTGACGTGGAACCTGCACAACACCAAGCTTACATTGGCAGCCCGGATAGCCTACACAACCTTCTACGACAGAGATCCGGACACCTTCAATATATGCAGCGGCCAGCACATCACGGAGCGGCTAGAAGAATGGCTAAAAGGCGTACCCGGAGCCCTTAAAACGAAACGTCAGAATAACGGCGTTCCCTTTTCCACCGACCAATCAGCCCTCAAAATCGAACAATTTGCACCGCTCTGGCTGCAGCGTCAGCGTTTGCTTCTAGAGCTGATGTACCACAACCTGTGCACAAACCTCTATCGTCCCTCCATCTCCTTCGCCCCAGCCACCGCGCAGACTCCTCTTGCGGATAGGACCGCCATGAAATGTGCCGCCCACGCCATGGCGCTGACGCACATGATGCACCAAGTGCTTTCGTCAACCTCCATCCTAGCAGGCTGGCACGAAGCCTTTCAGTGGCAGTGGAATGCAGCCATGACGCTCGTTGGCTTCCTGCTGGCGCATCCACATGGTGCTTCGACTCGGGCGGCGAGAAGCACCATCGACCTTTCTGTTGCTGTTTTTGAAATTTTCGGGAATAGCTTCGCGGTCGCGGCGGGCGCGGCCAATATCATGAGCGAACTCTGTGCCAAGGTTGACTTGCTCATCGAGCAGAGTCAGGTGAAGGAGGGTGTTGCGCTGGATAAGATGCAGCTGGTCCCAGGTTACCAAGAAGCAGGCGAGGATAGTTTTATGAACGGTAATTTCACGGCGGCGCTTACCGTGGACAGACCCCTGAGCTTTTTCGACGAGACTGCTGCCGAACTTACGGGCGTATTAGCTCAGTCGATAGACATCTTCGCTGCGGACATTTACAACGATTTCGACCTGTTGATCGGGGAAGCTGGCATCGATAGCAGCTTCCCCGATCAGTAGGCATCCGCGCAGCAGTACACGCAGGAGGCTGAGCGTTAACAGGGGTTCTGTTCTGTCTTTAATTTCCGATTCGAACGGGTGTCGGCAAACATCGTAGAAGTAAAACCACCCATACGTGAGATGCCGGAGAAAAGAGCTTGTTGGAGAGATTGCTTTTCGTTGCGTACCTTGGGAAAAGCATCAAAGGGCTTGGCATTATAGAGGCGTTCAGAAGCATTGGAAAAGGGGGGAAGCTGTCACGAAGCGCGCAGAGCGAGTCATGCGGGTTCTGAATGGACTACAGATTGGTTCCAGAACGGGAGTAAGGGCGCTTAAAGCACTCCCGTCAAGCCATCATACAGATATACCCTGATTAGAGGCGGTTGCAAGGGTCTTCGTCCTTGCTGTACATCTCGGAAGCTAGAGGCAAAGTTGATAGGGGTGATGATGATGATGATGATGACGATGATAATGATAATGATAATGAATTCCTGGACCTATGGCAGACCGCTGAGCCTAGTATTAGGGCCTAGTGCTAATCTCTGCTGGTGATACATAGAGTACAGAATTTGAACAAATTCGCCTTTCGCCATCATATATCGCCCAAAATCATCCAGATTCTTAAAACGGGAATTTCAATATCGAAGGTCTCCATGCGCCTATATATGTAAACATGTAAACTGATGGACAGATTTGCTTGCTTTGCTTAATGAGTACCAGTGTACGGATGGAACATGCAGCTACGTTAGGAAGCAGAGAGCTCGACCGTGTAAAGACTGCGGACCTGAGGCTCCACGGGATACAGTGTACCATATCCTGAAAGCCACCAACTACCCGGAGTTTGCTCTCTACGAATGACTGGAGGTTGCATGTCCCATTAGCAACGATAATGGCAATGGGAAAAGGGGAAAAGGGGAAAAGGGGGGGGTTGCTCCATCCCCGTAGAGTAGCCCATCAATTCGGGGGCCTTTTCGTCGATTGGTGCGTGCTGGCACCGGCTATTTAGAATTTTCTAAGAGGAGAAACCGGAGTTCGAATGCGGAATCTCCGGTTTGGTTTCAATGCGGAAAATCCTTTTACTTTAGCTATTGTACTGTTTGTTGTATTAATTATTTATCTATCGAGGGGAATGACATAACAGTACTCTTACTTACTTACATACTAACAGTATTGTTATTCTAATTGAACTCCTAACAATAACTTGTAGACCTGCGATTGTGTGTAAAGTAAGGGAAACTTCGTTGTCGGCGTCGTGATTACTCCGCTGGCTCTACCGGAGTCGATGTGTTCAAACTTCAACGTTCAGTGAATTCTCCGGCAGCTCCGAGTCTGAAGCTTCAAATTGGTAATCTGACACAAACACAAGATGGCAAAGTTCGATTTCAAAGCGACAAAGAAGGAACCTTTAAAGGGCAGAATGAATTCCTCATAAACACAGCTTCATCCCCATCTCCACCTTCATTCCTTGCTCTTCAGTCAAAATCCTCACCCCATCTATCAAGTTCAAGACAAAGTCTCTGCATTTACATCATTTGAACCTTTACACTCCAAAATGCCTTCCTTCACTGTCTTTAAGGGTCAGCAGAATGGCATCCCGAAGAAGAGCATCACCACCAAGCCTGACCAGCTGACCGGCGACAGCGTCTTTGTCAGGGTTACAGCCTCTGGTGTTTGCGGAACCGGTATGTGTCTTCAACTCTACGATCCTACACGTAATAAACGGCTGCTAATAGATTCTTCTAGATCTACACTATGTCAGTGACTATCTTTTCGACGACACAAGCCCGTTGATCTCCGGGGCTAACCAGAGAGCAGAAAGGTGCAGACATGGTTCTCGGCCACGAGGGCATCGGTGTTGTCGAGGCTGTCGGACCAGAGTGCCACACCTTGAAGAAAGGCGATCACGTCGGCTGGGGCTTCGAGGTCGACAGCTGCGGCCACTGCATCGAATGCCTCCAGGGATCCGAGACGTTCTGCCCCGAGCGGGCCATATACGGCGTCAAAAATCTCGACCAAGGCAGCTTTGCTTCCCACGCCATCTGGCGCGAGTCGTTCCTACACATCATCCCCAAGGGCCTCAGTGATGTCGATGCCGCTCCCCTCCAATGCGGAGGCGCCACCACCTTCACCGCCCTACACGGCATCAAGCCGAGCGACACGGTCGGCATCTTGGGCGTGGGCGGTCTGGGACATCTCGCCATCCAGTTTGCGGCCAAGATGGGATGCCGCGTCGTGGTCCTGTCGAGCTCCGACAAGAAAAAGGCCGAAGCCATGAAGCTCGGTGCGCACGAGTTCATCGCCACCAAGGGGGCTAAGAAGCTCACGGTCTCTTCGCCGCTGAACCGGTTGCTGGTCACCGCCGCGGTGCCGCCGAGCTGGGATCTGATCTTGCCCATCATGGCGCCCCGATCGGCCATCTACCCGCTCTCGGTGTCATCTGGAAACCTGGAGATTCCGTACATGGCGCTGATCATGCAGGGTATTTCGGTGCAAGGATCGCTCGTGGCACCGAGGAACCAGCACCGTCAAATGCTCGAGTTTGCGGCCCTCCACCAGATCAAGCCTATTGTCGAGAAGTTTCCCATGACCGAGGAGGGAATCAAGCAGGCGATGGACAAGTTGGACCGCGGCGAGGTTTACTACCGTGCTGTTCTGGTACCGGCGTAAGTCCCAGGCTGTGGGTTGATGAATCAATGAACAGAGTTAGTGTGCAGGTAGACTAGACATCAAAGTGGTCGTCAAGGCCTTTCAAAAGCGAAGAAACCTTCTCTAAGATGATCATTATTTTACTATATTTTTAACCCTGTCAATCTTGTTCCAAGAACAACTAGATTTATTTCACTGTAATAAAAAAAATAGAACAAGAAAGATTTGAGAACAACAGATAAGATGTTATATGATCAGAACATTGATGAGAACATGACATGAGTTCTGCTGATGAGACTTTAGTTTTGAAGTCAAGGGAGTCAATTCCCCCCCCCCTCTCTTCTCCTCAAGAGTCGTCGTTTAAACTTGACGAAATTAACATGACATGAACAACTAACAGGCACGAGAATAGACATGCAACAGCGAATAATGACTGAGCAGAGTGAGTAGAGCCTGAGCAGTGAGCGAGTTGAGTGAGCAGAGGGTGAGTAGCGGGTGGATAGCGCCTGAGCACAGCAGCGAGAGCTTAACTTACTCGACGGGGAGGGCAAGCAGTTCTTTGTAGGCCACCCACCCTACCCGAATAAGTTTGCAAACATCAATCTCCAACTACAGCACTGTGCAACGAACGGAAGCCCTTGTCCACACACATGGAACACTAGTTGAAATCCCATCTTCATATCTGCACAGAAGCTGTGCGAAATCCTCGATCGTACGGGGAAAAGAGCAATTGCAAGGCAGGAAGAGACGGGCTGAAGTAGAGCTTCAAAGCCTTGGGTCGGGAAACGACGTCGGGAGAGTACGCTGGATGAAAAGCTCGAGGAGCGGCATGAGAAGAGGTTTCGGGAAGATTAAGAGAGAGTACAGGAGGGTATGGAGGCAGATGACTCGTCGTATAAAGCAGGTTCCTCGTTCGGGACGGAGTAGCTCTTCATTCTCTTCTCCTTCGCCTCTCGCTCTTCAGCCTCCTTCTAATATCTCTTCTTTCGGTAAGCGTGGGACTCTCCACACGGCTTTGGAACGTTCTGGTGGTGGCTTGGACGGGCTGGCAGATGATTCCTTGGGTGTGTTTGGGCTAGTCATTGAGGGCCTTTCTCGTGGTGCTGTTTTTCTTATGTGGATATGAGGGAACTGGAAGGCTGAGGGTGGGGAGTTGAGTAGGAGCTTTTATTGGAAATTGGCTTGTAGGCGAAGCCTATATGAAACAATTCCATTTGGCAACCTGTTCTGCTTACACCTCCTGCAAGCTTGAATATGCACACTGCCTACACTCGAAAATGGACGGCAACAATATTGATTCCGATCGAGCTTGAGAATCAAATTTTCTTTTATCAAACGACTATGGCTCTAAGACCATATCTCTATCAATCCTGCTAGGACCAATTGTCACGGGAGAAAAGCGATCATGATCTGCCCCCCCATAATCAACAATAGTTTACTTTCGAATAAGTAATGGTCACGATCTCGAGCCGACTTGGATAAAGAGAATCCCGCCTAATCAAAACAAGAATATCCAGAACAGGAATATCCAGGATAAGAGTAAAAGAATATTCAGAGGAATTCTCAGAAAGATTTAGCCTGAATCAATTGCGTTCTTCCTCAGACATTAAGCTAGTCTTGGGCAGTTCGGTTTTATTCTTATGATCGACTGGCTCTTATATCAGTTGCTGCTCTTGATTCACTAGGTGGTTGGAATACATCTATGCCATATTATCCCGTCGATTGTGAGTCGACGATGCTGGCCTCAAGGATGCTCACAGGTGGCCCTTACATTCGCAGCCTGGCATTTCATGTAAACATTTTCCACGTGGTCTATTATGTGTGAAACACGGCGAAAGGTGCACGTCTGTTCTTTATGGGAAAGCCGTTTGTTTCCAATACAAAATATGCATTTTGTTCTTTCGTAAAAGAGGGGAAATTCGTCAAGCTGTGTAGACGGATCGAGATTGGGAGCAAGAGATTTAGGATTGATTAGGTCCTTAAAGGCAGTAGCTGACCACGGCTTGCGGTATCAAGTAATCAAGTTACCTCTCAATAACTTTTTCTGCCTGCACCTTTCCAGACCGACTTTAATGCAGGAGTATACTAAAAATCATACTATACCATCAAATAATAGGAGAAATCCAGATAACACAAAACATGACTGGAAATTAGAGCCCGATAACGTACGTCCGGATCCTGGGAAGGTGGTTCTTGGTGGGCAGCCAATCGGAAGCACCCTACAGTCTACTGTCAGTAGACCATGGGAGGAAGCTAATTGGTCGATAGAATATCTAGAAGGAAATCGCAAAACGGGGCCTTAAGGTATGCTCGGAGGTTGATCCCGTGGGCCTTTGCCACCTGATTCTTAAAATGCATCACGCTATTGAGCACTTACCCCTTAGCTTTGCATATAGGATGGTGGCAGAGTATCCTCTCGTTTACTGGTACTGGCGCAAATGAAGGTTTTCGACATGGTCCATGATGTGGGAAACGCGGCGAAAGATGCGCGTCCGTACCGCATATGGCAGTCGCTCATTCCCAAGACAGATTATACATTGGGTCTTCTCGCAGGCGAGGGGAAAATCGCAAGGCCGCTGGATAGGATCTGGAGCAGGAGACTCTTTCTTGACCACATCTTTGTGAGCTGGAGCCAACCGCGGCTGACGAGTCTGAGACTCTTGTCAAGCGGCGAGCGCCGTCATGAGATTGATAGCAAGAACCTTCCGAGCGACGATGGCCTGGGGGCCGAGGTCTTTAGACAGACCGCAGAGAACCTGCTGTAATCGTGTCCGTTCTTCGAGCTGGTGCCTGCCAGCTACGCAACTTGAGATCGACGAGCACCCTTTTCATTTTTGCAGTGACAAGCACCGCCATATTTCAGCAGCCCCTCGAAGTCTCAGTGCCTCTGGTCTACCTGGAACGGGGAAGTGTGGTGAGAAGCGGGGACACCCGAGCGCGCATACAGAGATTTCCCATTCCAATTGACTAATGGCCTTTTGATATGCACCAATCATCCCTCCGTACAGTATGCTGCGGTCTTTGTAGGTTCCCGTGAAAGGTGCCAGATCTCGACCGCGAAAAACAACATTCCTCAACTCTTCAGCCTCATCCCTAAGACTATAAAACTCCGGTGAAAACTCGACAGTTAAGTCCTCAAACCCAACCATGTGACCACGTGTTGAATTGGCAATTTGCTTGTAGTCCTCAATATACCAACCTCAAAGTATGCTTGTCCTGATGGGCCTCACCCTCCTGTTATTCGGCTTGGAGCGTGGCATGGCCGCTTTCTCCAAGCCGGCTTCCTTTTCGTGACCAGAGCGAATGCACATCCATACGAACACGTAGAAGAACGACTCCAAGTCGGGCCGGTAGGTGTGGCCCTTGCCTTGAAGCACCTCAATCGCCATGAGTTGCATGGTACTAGTACGGTGGCTGGCTCCACTCGGCATACTGTCCAGCTCCTTAGCTAAATCCGGGTCGATCAACCTTCCTTTCGGTTCTCCTTCAGAAGCATGTTCTGTGATAATGATGTTGTTTTCGGAAATATCGCGATGAAGAATCTTGCTATCCGTAAGTAGCGACCTGTGACCCGCACTACAGTAGCATCACGCAGAGCCTCTAAAAGCTCTTTGATAGATAGGCAGCGTAACACCTATTAAAAGAGCTTTGAACATTTGAAAGAGGTTTTATCCGAGATAAGAGTTCACAATTTTCCCTCTAACCAGATAGGTAGGAGTACTATATAGCTCTAGCTAATTCAGTGTAAGAACAAATCAATCAAAAAATCAATCAATCAAAAAAATTTCTTTATTAACTTATATCCTTAGTCTCTTTCCCCTTTCGTTTTGCCTTGTCCATCTTGTCTTTCTTTTCTTGCCTCCACTCTGCACCATAAATCAGAACCAACCACAGGCAAGGACTAAAGCACAGCCAAACTCCAGCGATAAAGACAGACGTCCAGCCAATCCCGATCCTATCGATAAGCGGCACTGCGATAGCGGTAGCACCAGCGCTAACGAGACACCGAAACAGGTTGTTTGCAGCCATTCCAGTAGCAGGACTCTCCTGGTGCGTATCCACGACGAGCGTGTTCAATCCCGACAGGCCACCAGAATTGAACAGGCCCAGGAAGAATAAGGTCACTTCAATCCCCGCCAGCGAGGACTTCGTTTGCATAGTCCAACCATAGGCGAGGACGCAAAGGGACGTGGTATATATCATCGGAATGCTTATCTGCAGGCGGGCGGCCTCGATGGGCAGCTTGTCCATGTCCTGCTGTCTGTCCTTAGAGATCTTGACGCCGAGCCGCGTGGCATGCCGGCGGAAGTTCCAGTCCAGCAGCCACCCCGCCGTCGAGCGGCTGCAGATAGAGCCCACGAAGATGGGCAGGTAGCAGAGCCCCGTCTGCACGGGGTTGAAGCCGAACCGCTCCGTGAGCTGGGTTGGGAGCGTCGTTAGCACCATGAAGTACCCGCCGTACATGAGCGCTCCGAAGCCGAGTGTCACGCCGCCCTCCTTCTCGCCGAGGATCTTGAGTGCGGCAAATGGATTGAGTCGCTTGCGCTTCACCTTGATTGTCGCCCGATCAGCTTCCGACTCTGGCGCCGGATTGCGCTTGCGCTCGATGCGCTGGAACGGGGTCATGAAGAGGCGCGGGGGAGGTATGCTGCCGTTCCCGACCACGCTGCGGGCCGTCTCCGGTACGAAGATGAAATAAACGGGAAACAACACCGCGGAGAAGATGGTAAGGAACCAGAAGATGGCCCGCCACCCCAGGAACTCAGTTAGCAGTCCGCCAATTATGGGGCCCAGAGCAGGACCTAGTGTCACGCCCAAGGATGCGTACGAGATGAATTTGCCTCTCTCGGCTCGCGTTACCATGTCAGCGACCGAGCCGGCGCCAAGGGCGACGGTGGCTGAGGATCCGGTGGATTGCAGACACCGCAGCACCATAAGAGCCGGATAGCTGTTTTGCAGAGCTAACCCAATATTGGCGGCCAAGTAGATGACGATGCAGATGGCGTAAGCAGGTTTTCGACCGTAGCTGTCCGAGTAGTTCGCAATGAACGACGGGGCAATACCCTGGAAGATCTAAACCTCTTGTTGTTAGGGATCAATCTCCGGTAAATGATGTTGGCGACTTACCTGGTAGGTAGTTATCGATAATTGTATCAATGATATGCTGACATTAAAGTCGGCAGCTAAGGACGTGAGTGCTGGCAAGTAAATGGTCCCGGAAAGCGGTGAGATCATAGCTACAAATGATACTATTATCACGGTCATTCGCTTTTGCCGGGCGGTAAAGACTGAATAGAGCGGCGGCTCAACTGGCGCAGAAGCCTCTATGACTGGGGCGGGCTCGTTCTTAGTAGCTTCTTCCGAGATACCACTACCATCATTGTCTACGTTGTCGAGGACTTGAGGACACTCGACATCACGAGAACCGGCTTGTCCAACTTGCGAATCGGCGGTAGCCATGATGATCAACTAGCCTCTGTCGGTCGTGTGTCTTGGTGCCGACCAAAGATTCGTTAACTTGGAGAATCTAAATGTGTAAAGCGGAAAGGTCAAATTGTCAGAACTTATGCGTAGTTCGAGTTGAATATAACTTTTTAAGTACGGCGCTGTTGTGGTGAGGAGATTGGAAGTTGGAAGTTGGAAGTCGTTATGGTTGAAGGTTGTTGTGGATAGAGGTTGTTGTGGTTGGAGGTCGTTGTCGTTGGAGATTGTTGTGGTTGGAAGTTATTTGTAACGGAGTTGGAATTGGAAGGTAGATGTTAGAGTTGACGATACATCGGCCCTCTTCTAATCCGATATGTCAGGTGTCTCTACTACCACAGTACACAAAGGTCACAACACTACAGCCAGTGAGGTTGAGTGGTCTGGCGGGGCCATGATTGCGATTGCGATTGCGATTTTGCCCCAAATGGAATCTTGCGATCCTCAATCGTACTACTCCGTAAGCCCTAAGTGTAAGGTATTTACTTGGGCGGGTATTTTGTGACAGTGAAATCTGTGCCCGGTTTGCTCCTATCTTCGTATTCTCATTAACCAAAAAGACCCAGTTTTCATGGCGGTTTCTTGCCAGGAAATCGACTTACTTGTGATGGCGAGGTCTCTCAAAAGCTCATCAGAATTTGGTGCTTTAAGCCATTCGGCGAGATCGACACCTCTGTATTCTCTGCCAAGACACGGCGTTACGTCGAAATAATGAACTCCATCGAATGCACCAGTCAGCTTTAGATGCTCCAACTATCTTTGAGGGAGTCGAGGACTCTGTTGGGAAACAGGGGTGGTGCACCAGGGGTGTGCCCCTATGTTGGAAATTTCCACTCGATAGGGCTAGCCTTATGGGCAGAGTTTTCACCACCGAGCGGTTTCTTCCTTTCGTAGGTAGAACACGTATAATCAATTATCATAGTCAATGCTCAGTCTATTGCTTCACCTTCGATATCCCAACAGACTCCACATTCTGAGAGATGTTGTCCGCTGTTGACGAAGGAGCCATGATCGAAGCCAGGAAGATGCGTCAGTTGGCGAAAAATACTGGATCTGTTGATATAGAAGACAGTTCGTGTAGATACTAACGAACACTGGTTTTGACTTTCCGAATAGCCAGAAGTTTGGCAATAATAATGGGCAATTCAAGTCTTATCTTTATGTCACGTGTCACGTCGGACCCCGACTTCCTTACTCCAACATACACTATACACTTCACCGGGCGCTGAAACATCTTTTCCTATGCAGATCACTGTATCACCACCTCTCCAAAAACAGATGACGACTTGAAAAAATTGGCTATGTCAGTTGCAGTCTACACAGTAGCTTTTTCTCTTCGAATAGGCGGGGGGCTTACGGGACCCCTGAAGCTGCACTGTCAGCCCGTCCCACCATCGATAGATCAGTATCAGTCTATTGGTGATTCGATGTAATAGATAGTTGCGACGCCCCTGCATTGCAGTAAACACATCAAGCTGCATTGCATCACAGTGTCTCACTTCAAGCTCTCATTCGAGCATAGATTTCGTGGAGAAATATCAGCGAAACCCCCCTGTATATGGATTATGTACTTCGTAAGAAAAAAGTGGCCCATTTTAGGCACATGCTCAGCATCAGAAACCAGTGTTTTACAAAACTTATAAGAGGCCTCACACTATTCAATCCTTAATTTTCATACTAAGGCACGCTCCCTACCCCGGTTCTATGTTGTTAGTACGATTTCTCGGCTGCTAAGATTTCTCACTACTCTCTACCCCCCCAGCTCTATACTAACAACATATAACCGATTTACCTCCGTACAGCCACCTCACGCCACCCTCGTTCATGGCATGGCTTGCTAACCACTGGGCTATAAAGTACGTTATAAGCTTATCACTGTCAGCGTTCCCCGCAGATAATAGCGTCTTAATGATTTCACTGATCTCCCTCTTTCACGAAACGCTCCTCAATTATCTCCTTGAGCTTACCACTCCTTTCCACAAACACAAGATCCTTCATCTTGACCCATTCCGTCATCAGAGGTTGAATATATCCAATCTTGAGATATTCTCCCCATTTCGGGAACTCGGCGATAAGACTCTGTTCTAAGGCCCTGGTGGCTCCTTCGGTGTCTTGTTGCGATGCGGCAAATCTGAAAGTTACCTCATTTTTGCCTGCTTCCCGCCGCACAACCAGTTGGAAACTGTCTTGAAATCCTTCGCCAAGCAGACTCGTAACCAAGGACCGAAGTTTAGGTACGGCCAGGAATAGGGATCCTATCTTTAGAGCTACGGATTCGCGTCCCAACAATTCGAAAGTTCCTTTAACGTAGTCGACCCACTGCGCTACGTCGCCCATCGGATATCTTACTGCAGGATGCAATCGTCGTTTGACATCAGTCAGTATGACCCGTCCCTTCCGGCTAGGCTCTCTGATAACACTACCATCCTCGTCGAGGATCTCGAGTAGGACCGTGTGCTGGCTGACTTGGTACGTGGGCTTGATGTCTTCGTCTTGAGCACCAGGCTCATGCACTGGCACGCCTATGAGGCCACCATCTGCGGCACCATACATCAATGGCCTCACGTGCATGTTGGGGAAGGCTTTCACCCATGAAGTTCTCAAATCCTTGTAGAAAGTCTCGCCCGCATACAGGATCAAGCGCACGCTGTCAATGGTCTCTCCGCTCTCAACAAGATAGTCGACAACCCGGCAGACCGTGAAGACGTTGCTCAAGATCACTGTGGCTTTGAACAATCTCATGAAGTTTGCCATGTCCGGGATGGCCTCATTGCCCGTGATGGGAAGATGAACGTGTGGTGTATGCACGTGCTGCAGTGCCATAGTCATCTTGGCAAAGCCCGCATACATACCGCCGATGTGGAAGAGGTTGGCTATGCGGTCGCCAGGTTGAATGCCGGACGAGGTAGACCAGGCAGCCCCGGTATGGGGGAGGCTTTCGGCAATCTCGTCACGAGCGACGTACACAACCTTGGGCTCCGATGTCGTTCCCCCGGTTCTGAATATCATTCCATCCCAGAGAGTCTTCGTCAACAACTTGTTATCCTTCGCCGCGTTCCAGTAGTCGTCGAGGTTCGTCAGAGGTAGATCCTCGACGGAAGAGACTCCTTGAGGGACATCATCCCACAGACCACGGTAATAAGCAGAGTGATCTCGCAAATATTGCAAGAAGTCCTTCAAGTACTCTGGCGACAGCTTGTTCATGTTTAAGAAGTGTGTGAAGAATCTTTCAACGTTGATCCTTGTCACTGGTATTTGAGTTGTTTACTCTCACTTCGTATTCTGTTGATGGGCTCCGGCAATATTTGTAAATCTGGTCCTGAAAGATTCTGATGTATAAATGTTTTGCTTCGAGATGGCAGAGAGACCCTTTTATGCAGGAATTTGCTTTACTAACCATTTGTAATCTTACAGACCAGGACGCGTTCATAACAACACAGATCACCGGTATGAAGATGTATGAATGTAAAACAGTACAGTTATACAAGGGTATCAATTGTCAGCTTTGACAGTGTAACGCTTACTGCATATGCATTTTGAGATCGGCAAAACTAGCACTCCTCTCGCGAGATTCTCACCCCTTCTTCTGAATACGTTAGTTGAAGTGATCCTCTCATACGTTGTCGAGGGATGGGGTACAGGTGCGCGGTACAGGGAACTGTAGAACACACAGGAGAGGCAAGCTACGAGCACGTGCAATGGTCGTAGTAGAAAAGGTACTGTAGATGTATAAATGTCTGGATGTATGCTAGTTAGGTGCAGAAGGATTAGACTGAGCTATTTACATATGGAATGTTGGGGTGCGCATGACGGGTACAGCAGGTGCAGTCATGTTCAGTTTCGATGTTCTGACCCCGCAGTGAGCTCGTGAACCCTGAATTTGAACCCTTGAAACCTTAAACCATACTAGTACGAATGGAACCCGCCGGGTAGGATGTTCCAAAGCTTGACTCGAACCCAACCCAACGGTCACACTTCTATTGGGGGGCACGGGAGTTCTATTCAAAAAGGCGGTGAAACCAGTAAATCTTCCCCAGTCATATCCGCAGCCACACGGCGACGTGGCATAGTGGCTTTCCGCTGTTTAGTAGGAATTAAGTAGACAAGTTGCGGAGACTACTATGCGAGAAATGCCTGTGGGTGGGTGCCTGTCCGCAATGGAACTGAGCATTTGAACCATGTATCAAATACCCCAATTCATGGATCGAGTCCCTATCCATGGATGGAAGGTCCCTACTGATGGAGATTTACAGCCATCCGTGGTTGGGGCTCTCCATCAATGAATCGTTTGATCCATGGATGGAAGATATCCACGAATCGCGTGCAACATATCTCCAACATGAGGATTCGGTCTACATATAGCGAAGGTCCCTCCGGACCCTCCGGGCCTATAGTGAGTATGCTCTAAGATGCTGACCGCCGATAGTCATGGGTCAGGCCCGATGGTATTAGGGTGACCCACTTCTAGGTGACCCTGAGTAGGCGATACAGTATCTCTCACAAAGAGTCAGCCCCATTTTTGTGAGCTAATCTCTGTGTGATGCTTTGCCTTTTTTACTGTTTTTAACATAGAAACAAACCTTGGTTTTTAAGCACAGTTGAAACTTGCTCTTTCTCTCACAGTCTATTCTTCGAAATAAGACTTCATGCTTGACTTTGGTAATTATCGAGATGACAACCCTCCGCTCGATCTGCGTGATGACTACTCTCCTGCGAGGACAAGCTCGTCCGACTTTTCCGGGGCGCTTCAGGACTTTCTGGGTCGAAATCAGATTGACTCCATTGGACCCTTCCGAATGCGACTTGAGGGCACAAGTAATAACAATTGGAGACTCCTTGTTGAGGGAGAAACCAGTAGATCCAACTGGAATACCCCTAACCAAGTAGGATTGGGTTTGGCATGGCCAAGTGTACCGAGTTCACCAGATGATCTCTCAGCACATGAGACGGCAGGAGCGAGGGCCAGTATAGCTTCCGGCTCTTCGAGCGTAAGTGACCCCACGTATTCATGGATTTTGATGTATCAGTACTCACAGGACCCAGGTGTCTTTCCCCGAGGGGGACATGCATGTTCAGAGCAACTACTCGAAGAATGAATTGACGCAAATGCCTTATTTACGACTCAATAGTAAGTTTTGGAGGTTATGCAGCCCTACCCATCATGTAACAGGACTGAAAGATTGCTACAGAAAACTTAAACGACTCGCTGGCTGCCTTCGATCCAATTTGCCCGTCTACTTCCGGCTTTCTTTCTTCATCGATCCCAAACGTTCCGTCTGGGTCATCCTTCATCGGGACAGATGGAGCACACAGTTTAGCGTCTCCTTTGTTTGACCATATGGATCCAATTGTGGTGGACACACAGAGCCTGCCAACAGGCCCCTTTGCTTTTGGTCATGTGGATGATTCGCTGTGGGCTAATGACAATGCGTGTACGTCTCCTGTCTTTGATTTTGGTAGCGAGATCGAGACTTCATCTACAGCGGCTCCGTGGCGAGTGGAGGGTCTTACACATCGAAATGCGTCTTTGGACAACCGTCCTCGCAGACGAAAGAGAAATTTGAATTCTTCACATGATGCATCCGAATTGATGGTTAAAAGTCTATCGCAAAACGTACTGTGCGAAGATTTCTACAGTCTACTTGAATCTGAACTGCCCCGCTGGACGCGCGAGGGGCTCTGGCACGAGACGCCGCAGAAGCTCACGGAGCCTAACTCATCAACAACAACAACAAGGAGCACATTACCACCACCGTCATCGTACTCAAAGCTAGAGCGGGCCTACCTAGCTGTGTGCCAGCTAAACTCTCGCATGGACGATGACGCGGTCCGCACCCGCATAGCGCTCATCCAGCTGCACGTCGAGTACACAGAGATACACCAAGGGCGGCGGCACACATCGGCCAGTAATCGCATTGAATCAACCGTAGGACGTGGACACGCATCACACGCCATCGACCGCATCCTAGAGAATATTCACGAGGGGTGGAGGACGCTGGATCAGCGGCGGCGGGCCGAGCTGCGTGCCAAATTCCATGACAGGAAGAAGTATGGCAAACGTTGGTCTCAACTCGCCAACGCCTTGGGTCCGGGAATTCTATTGATTTGCTCTACGAAGCTGGCCAGTGCGGTGTAGGTATTCTTAACTTTGAAATGTCTAGCAGTGGACTTTTCTTGCTAATTCGATTTGGGTTGATTACAGAAGAAGTGCTACAGCTACGGCTAAGACGCTAGACGCTGTAATAGAGCGCGTCAAGGTCCTAGATCCGGACGCTGTGAAGATACTAGGCGTAGTTAATCCGCTGGCTGAATGTCTTTTGAAGAATGGGAATTTTAATCAGTTTGAAGTCGCCAGAAGTCTGCGCCAACTTCACTGTTACTCCCGAAGATTGATGGGAGAGCACGAATATATAGAGTCATCTAGGATTGTTCAACGCCCACATATCAGTTAAAATTTCTAGATGGAAAGGGTCACACGATAGAGTCTACCTATACAGAACTAGATCTTGAATACAAAGAACAAAATTCATATATTATAATACAATTCGGTCTAATGCATGTCATTCTTCGGAAATCCAGATATATTTCACTGTGCACCAGTAAACGTCGATACAGGCTCATGATTAATAGTTTACAAACTTACATCATATCAATATACCCGGCCTTTTAACCTGTCCGCCAACAGCTGGCACTCGTACGTTCCTTTGCATGAGGTTGGGTGTGATTATGCCATTGTAGGTCAATCACTTCTGCACAGGCTGGCAAATTGTTGGGGAGCAGGACATAATCATCTATCTATCTATCTAAACTATAGGTATTTCTATCTATGTAACGTAAAATTATAGAGAAAAGTTAGTTAGAACTAGTCCTAAACTAAGGTATACGATAGTATACAGTAGTTATATATACTACGTACTGTGACCGTTGGGTTGGGTTCGGGTGAACTTTTGGAACCCTACCCGTCGGGCCCCATTGATAGGGTATGTCATTTGAGTGACCCTACCTCGTGGGTAGGATGGGAACAAACCCTGATCTAACCGCATAAGACAGCAGCATAGTCATCAGGAACTGATCAGTTAGTATAACAATAACAAAAGCGATTCAAATTTCGTAGTTTCGACACCTTTTTAAAGCTTCAAATTAGAACTATTAATTGAACTAAGTTATAGAAAATTTTATCGAGGGCGCATTGCGGTTACTTCAATTGAAAATTTGAGGATTCTGATGTTCATGAAATAGAAGGTGCGGAACCTTAGTTTCAGTCTTCAGTCTGTCCTTCGAAACCTTAAATTACTAGCTTTCGAACCTCGTCATTTCTATGAACATCAGAATTTTCAATTAATCAATTGAAGTAACCGCAATGCGTCATCAATAGAATTTTTTAAAATTTAAATAAAATTATAGATCTAATCTTAGACTTCAAAATAGTGTCAGAATTATAAAATCTGAATCGCTTTTGACTAGGAAATTAATTATGATACTACATTATGGTGCTCGACAGGAAATTTCCTTATCTTATCTACTAGGGACCTCGGACCCGTTGGGTCCCGGGCTCGAGTCACCGCCTAAACCCTACCCTACTCGCTGGGTTGACCCCCAGTCCTAAACCCCACCCGTGTTCGTGGGTGGGGTAGGGCCGGGTTTCTGGGGTTTCACCCTACCCAACGGTCGCACTACTAGTAGTTATATACCGTAAGTTACCGATATTCCGTATACCAACTTGCCTCAGTACCTCAGACGGCCGATGGCTACGCCATCACTAAGCCCCTTCGGGTTAGTGCCCTTCACTAAGTCCCTTCGGGTTAACGCGGCTGACTACGCAGCTGAAGGGCGGCACGTCTGAGCCCAAAATCTTTTATTACAGTCAGGTTCGCGTTATTTATCATATTATTCATTAACTTTCAGCATTTTGACTGAATTCGAACGTAATTTATTGTTTTTTAAATAATCTATGTATTTAATGTAAACACACGTATTTCGCCTTACAATGAGCTTTCAGCTTTCTATCTACACAGTAAGCTTTCAGCTTTCTACACAGTGAGCTTTCTACATACATCATTTTACATGCTAATCAGTTCAATAGTAACTATTCTACGCGATCGTGGCTGTTAAGACCATGCCTAGAGCGAGTCATAGAGGTACGTGTACATCAAGATGATATACGGGTAAACGAGGATTCAAAGCTAAAGAGCGAGGTCTACGAAGGTGCGAAGGCTATATGTACAGAGGGAAGGGGAGCGCTAAGCCCGATAGGACCTTAGGCTCGCTCAAGAGCGCGCCTTTCAGTAGAAGGCTGAGCACGCTCGTAACAGTGGCCATACAGCAAATTCACCTACCAGATGATCGTGACCTTACAGCAAATTCACCTACTAGGTGATCGTGACCCTACAGCAAGCTCACCTATTTAGATGATTATACACAAGCTCATTTATTCAGGTGGTCATACAGTCAAATCGAAAGTTCACGTCAATTTTTGCATACAACCTCTTTCGGCTTAGCGTCACGCATTAATCGTCAAAAAGGTCGTTTGAACCAAGTTCACATCGTTTCAACGCACTGCATGTCTTGAAAAGATCAATCGATCGTGTGATCAAAGGATACGAAGCGACGAAGTCAAAAAACAGAAGCTAGCATATGTTCGTTGATGCTGTATTACTGTCGAAATATTCGAAAATAATCGACTCGATCATCAAATCGAACGTTTTGATTTTCTTTTTGACGTCGTATGATCTTTTACATGAGCGCATTCAACAGAGCATATGTAAAAGTAACGACGAGTCGTGTAACATAGTCAAAAATATATGTTGTTGTTGTTGATATTTAGACGTGAACCGCGATGTGAATGTAAAAAAAAGTTATTGTCACTTTTTGTAAGGACTGTCACCAAAATAACGCATATCTGGCAATATTACAGGATTTTGGGCTCAGACGTGCCGCCCTTCAGCTGCGTAGTCAGCCGCGCTAACCCGAAGGGGCTTAGTGATGGCGTAGCCATCGGCCGTCTGAGGTACTGAGGCAAATACCAACGTTGATATAGTGTATCCAACATGCATCGTATAAGAGATGCCATGCCCCCACGGCAGGACTGGCACTCCGCAACGAGATTTGCATTTCACTTCTCAATAATTTTGTCAAGATGTCTTTCAGGTCAAGCATGAGCACTGCTGAAATTCTCATCTCGATGCTCTGGGGTGTAAGTAGGATTAGATTTTTCATCCCCTTTGATCAGTTGGAGCAGGTAACTAAGCTCCTTCTTCAGCTTGCGATATATAGCATCTTCAATATCATCTACAATATCTATTTACACCCTCTATGCCGCTTCCCGGGTCCAAAATTCTGGCAGTGTAATTACTTCTTTCGGTTCAAGGCCGGTGTTCAGGGAACGCTCGAAGAGTCCATCAAGGAATTCCATGAGCGGTACGGCCCCGTCGTGCGCTACTCGCCGAGCGAGCTTTCGTTCACGTCGCCCGCAGCCTGGAAAGACATCTACGGGTTTCACGAGCACGCGCTCCCGAAGGACCCGTCCTTCTACGGACTTATACACCTCTCACGCGACCGCAGCCACAGTATATTCACCGCCGACAAAGAGCAGCACCCCCGTGTGCGGAAATCACTCTCCTCTGCATTCTCAGAGAGGGCTCTCCGCGACCAGGAGCCGTTCGTCAAAATGTACGTGGACTTGCTAATCCAGCGGCTGGGTGAGCTGGCTGCGGGCCCTACCCCGAAGGTGGATCTCGTAGAATGGTATAACTTCACGACATTTGACATCATCGGCGACCTCGCCATCGCTCAGTCCTTCGACTGTCTCCGGGGTAGCAAGTACCATGAGTGGGTACACGGATTCTGGAACACCATCAAACTTGGCGCGTTCGTGCGCGCCATGGCCCTGTCGACACACTCGGCCTTTCCGCAGCTGCTGCGGGCTCTCGCGCCGAGAAGCCTCAAGGACGCACGTCGGCGCCACCTGGAGTTCGTTGGGAGCAGGACCGAGCAGAGGCTTTCCGAGGGCATCCGACGTGAGAAGCCCGACTTCATCTCGTATGTGCTGAAAAGCAACCTGGAGCAGGCGCAGAAGGTGGGCGGAGTTACGTTGAGCGATGGCGAGATCGAGGCCAACATCAACTTCCTCCTGCTGGCCGGGACCGAAACCACGGCGACGGCCCTCTCGGGTACCACGTACTATCTGCTGAAGAACCGCGAGGCCCTACGCCGGGCGACCGAGGAGGTGCGCAATGCTTTCAAGCGCGAAGAGGACATCACGTTTGTGACAGCGGCCGATCGACTCCCTTATGTGCAAGCCTGTCTAGCAGAAGGCCTACGCATTTATCCTCCAGGTCCCATTGGGGCCCCGCGCAGGACGCCCAAGGGCACCATTACCATGATCGCAGGTCACGCTGTCCCAGGCGATGTGACCGTGGGCGTGCATGCCTGGTCAGCGTCGCATAGCCCCGAGAACTTTCATCAGGCGTCCGAGTTCATCCCCGAAAGGTGGCTGCTGTCACCGGAGGGCTCTTCATCATCATCATCATCATCATCCCCGTTCCGTGCCGACCGCCATGCCGCGTCACAGCCTTTCAGTTACGGCCCGCGCAATTGTCTCGGCAAGCCATTTGCGTACAACGAAATGCGTATGATCTTGGCCAGGGTCCTGTGGAACTTTGATCTGAGGTTGTCGCCCGAAAGTGACGGCTGGGAGAAGCAGAAGGTGTACACTTTGTGGGACAAGGGCCAGTTGATGGTGAGACTGAATGCCCGCCAGCCCATCTCGGCAGAGGACTAAGCCGTGGAATTGACTCTGGTGACTCTAATGGTGTCCATAAAGATAGACTGAGTGATCTCGCCCGCTCACGAAAATGAGTTAGAAATTCATTGGTGAGGCAAATTAAAATTTTCAATAAATGTTTAAAGTACATACAGACATAAAGAGTTCCGTGTGCATACTAAATGCCAAATAAGCATTCGCGTTCTTATGGCGAAGAAGGATCTTGGGAGCCATCTTTAGTGTTCTGCCAGCCATCCATCGTCACCGGTCCGAACTAGGCTTGTTCCTTCTTTCTCCTCACTAGGATCCTCGTCTTCGGGTGCGGCATATTAGTGGTCTGAAATAGGAACGTCTTGGGCTTATCCTCGCCGTCCCTGAACTTCAGATCGTAGCGCAGTAGCACAGACGCCACAACCAGCTTGATGATATGGCCCGCAAACCACCTGCCGGGACAGGCATGTCTCCCAAGCCCAAACTGTACTTGCGTCTTGCTGGTCGCGACAAATTGGTGCCGGACTTTGTCCCCTACCCTCCGACTCTCGTCCGCCTGTTGCCGCAGTTTGTAGAACCGCAGACCATCGAACCTTCCTGGATCCGGGTAGAAGTTAGGGTCAAACGAGATGGCATCTGAAGGTGCCAGCACCAGCGTGCCCTGTGGTAGGGCGGTGCCGTCGGACAATTTGACTGGCTTCGTGGCTCGACGTTGGAAAGTTGCTGTTTCCCAAGCCCCCTTTAGTCTTCTTATCCCAGCAGAAATACATCTACAATAGAAAGGTTACTTGAGAACGGAACGCTGGGCAAACTTACCAGTCAACGGAGGCTCGAATCTCAGTGACTCCCTCATGAAGCTGTCAAGCTTCTCTAGCCGGCTCATACTCTCCAATGTCCACTCGCCACCGCATTCTGCCAGAACAGTTTGGATTTCTTCTTCAAGAATCGGCACATACTCGGCGTATTTTATCAAGTTAAGAACGACGTTGATTATCAGCTTACTCGTAGACTGCACTGATACGGCTGTGATAGCTAGCTGGGCGGCGCCTTGGTAAGCATAATCTTTCTTGTCCTCCTCAGGAATCAGGTCATGTATCCATTGTATTGTGTCGTTGGGTTTGACGTATCCTGGTACAGTCTTCACATCCTGCTCGCGTTGTTGCAGGATCGGCTGAACCAGGGCCCGAGCACGGTCGTTATGTTGGTATACCCGACGAAGGTCGGATATCAGAACGGCAGCAAGTGGACGAAGGAAAGAGGGTACCGCGCGTAGTTTGAGTGCCGTTACGAAGAGATCTCTGGTATACTTGTGCGTCTGGTAAGCTCCTATCGAACATTGCCTTCAGATACGGTACCTACCTTGCAACTGATGTCGATCCATTCCTCGTTACGGTAGAGTTCTGTACCAACGAAGGCTCTCGCGCTAACGCTGCAGATAAGTCGAAGTATCTGTGTGGAGATGTCGACCTCGGACCAGTCTTTGTCTCTGTTAGCCCGGCTCAAACCGGCATGAGGGAGCGGCTCACTTACCTGTAGAAGTAGGAAGGTCGATTGACAGCGCAATGTCAACCTCTTCTCTCATAGCCGGGAAGATTTTCGCTAAAGCGCAGGTTCAGCATAAGATGTACGCGTGTTGTGTTGCATGCTAGGGTAGAAGTATACCCATGTTCTTATTCAAGTCACGAAGAATAACATGATTGACGTAATCCAGCTTCCAAGGGGGGAATGGTTTGAAAGTATACTGGGGTAACATGAACTGTCCTAGAGTGTCAGCATTAGTCGGAAAAAAAGGGGGCGCCAAGCAGAAAAGGGGTTCCAGTAGTAATTTACTCACTTCTCGTAAGGATGAAGGGAGTGTATGGTCCGGGAGCATCTTCAGCTCGTCAACGTATGCTGGCGGTAGAACAACTTGGTAGCCTTCCGAGGTCCAGACCCGCCAAGGCCTATCATAGAACTGGGAGTGATTATGCTGTCAGATAGAGGCTTTTACCTGAAAGGGGACTAGGCTGTTTTGATTGAATTAACCTTGAAGTATCCCTCTCGCAGCAGCTTCAACGAATCCCACATCCAACGCTTCTTGGCCGTACCAGCAGCACCAGTGTCCCATTGGTACTGTTGGATGTTGGTTTTGATAGAATTCCGTCTGTATAATCGCGCGAGAATGCCGATACACATAAGCAAGGCGACTAAACCTGCCACTGTTGCAGTGGAGTCTGTGGGGATTGATAGGATCCTATCGAAGAGGGTCTTCCCGGCCCAGGCAGGCATTTCTGGCATCTTCATCGCGTTGTACTGTTGAGATCACAAAAGAGCATCCCCAAAAAAATAAAAGACAACGGCGACGAAAATTGCGAAAGTAAACAACTTCTTATACATGGCGCCTTCTTCCCCGCCTCCTTTCCCAGCTTTTTCTCATGACAGTGCTATCCCTCCTCCCCCCCTAAACGAAAGGCAGACGCACTTGTCATGACTGCATGCTGTAACGTAGGAGAAAAAAGTGGGCGATTTTTGGCCTGTGCGCGAACACCTAAATCGTATTTATAAGCTGCCTTGAGCAATACAACTCGTGTTATGGCATGTTGCAGGGGTTTCGTGGAATTCAATCCACCAAATGCTGCAAGACTCTCACTGCCGTCTCACTGCATATACTATGGTAGGACCCCTAATCTTTGTTGGAACGGTGGAGCATGACAGGGACGGAAGCAGGGGAGGTAGTTGGTAAGTATCCCAGTCCCGCCCCCTTCTTGAGACGTCAAACGGGACTGTTAGATAAGTCAGGAAGGATGCGGACTTCACCCCACGGATAAGACAGGATAACGCGAGAGAACGACTAGAAGACTCTCCCTTGAACTGCGGCTAAGATCTAATATTTTGATCGATTGTTTGTTTATATACCTTTTTTAGTAGTTACTTGAAATTTGAACCCGGAAATAATTTGATTAAAATGCTTTTGCATTACCTTATATATACATATGTTATCGTGTTTTAATTAGTAAGTATTGGGAAATTCAAAATCGAAAAAAGATGACTGTGTCAGATGTTTGAGATTTGGTGTGGTAGGTCCTGGTCGCAGAGAAGAGGAAAGCATAATCACTTGTCCAAATCCTAGACTTGGGCAGCTATATAATAATGCTCCAGAGTCCTATGTGAGCATCAAAAATCGTTCTATCAGTTTTGTTCATGATGAACGGCTTCACCAATGGCGTAAGCCATCGTTATAGAGACGAGGACAGTCAAGAGACTGCTACGGACCAAACCAATGGATATACCAAAAGCCATAGCAATGACCCTGTTCCTGAGCCAGTGCCTGTGGCAATCTGTGGCATGGCTATGCGACTGCCAGGAGGAATACGCGATGATGAAGCTCTCTACGAGTTCTTGGTGAACAAGGGAGACGCTCGTTCCGTCACGCCTCCGGATCGCTACAACGTAGAAGCATACTACAATCCAGATGGAAAACCTGGCACCGTCATAACCAAACACGGCTATTTCCTCAATGATGTCGATTTCTCACAGTTTGATCACTCTATGTTCACCGTCGCGGCTGCTGAAGCAGAGCTCATGGACCCGAATCAGAGACTAATCCTTGAGGTCGTCCGTGAGGCCTTGGAACGGGCTGGCGAGAACTGGCGCGGCAAGCCGATTGGGACCTATGTGGGTATGTTCACCGAGGATTGGCAGGAACTACACCACAAAGACAGTAACTTCTTTCACCCATACCTCATGATGGGCACGCTAGACTTCGCTCTAGCGAATCGAATTTCATACGAATATGACCTCCGAGGACCTAGGTAGGACTTCTAGCTCTCTAACGTGCAGTTGATACGATGAATTGACACAGGCTATTACAGTGTCATGTATAAGACAGCTTGCTCGTCGGCTGGAGTCGGTCTTCACGAGGCGTTAGAGGCTATCCGCCAAGGAACCATCTCGTCGGCTGTCGTGGCCGGTACTAATCTGATTTTGGCCCCCGGGCTGACGGTCTCGATGAGTTTGCTCATGGCTCTTTCGCCCGAAGGGTCATCAAAATCCTTCGATGCCCGCGCAGATGGATATGCCCGGGGTGAGGCGGTTACTGCGCTGTACATCAAACGGTTGGACGAAGCCATCCGTGATGGTAATCCCATCAGGGCTGTCATCCGTTCCTCGGCTTCTAATGCGGACGGAAGGTCACAGGGTGGAATGGCCAACCCGAACCCAGATGCTCACGAAGCCGCTATTAGGAAGGCTTATGCTTCTGCTGGTCTTGACATCTCGCAGACTGCCATGGTGGAAGCTCATGGCACCGGCACACCGGTCGGAGATCCGATCGAGGTGGAGGCCATTGCACGCTGCTTCGGAAAAGATGGAGCATATCTGGGAGCGGTAAATTGCAACAAAACCTACACCGGCAAATGTTTCCTAATAACATTCAGGTCAAACCCAACCTGGGACATAGTGAAGGGGCGGCAGCTCTTACGAGTATTATGAAAGCAGTGCTTTCTCTTGAACACCGAACCATCATCCCTAATATCAAGTTCAACAACCCGAACCCAATAAGTATGTGATACCCTGGATATTTTCTGTACCTTCGCTCACGATTGTAGTTCCATGGAAGAAAATCAAATTGGTAGTTCCAGTGGAAGCAAGTCCTTGGCCCAAAGGACGAGCTGAACGTATGAGTGTCGGCTCATATGGAATAGGGGGTTCTAATGTCCATGTGAGTCTTGAATTATTCTACCAAACGCCCACAAATTTAAACGCGTCATATAGTTCATCATCGACTCTGCTGCCTCATTCAACTTGGGGGTATCCAAAACTATCCCGCCAGCCATACAAGAACCGAAGCAAAAGCCGACACTCTTGTTATTCTCAGCGGGACGACCAGAAGCTCTCAATGCTATGGTCCAGAGACACGCACAGTATCTCTTAAAATATCCAGAGAGGTTAAGCGACGCTGCCTACACTTTGGCAGAGAGGCGGGAGCATCTAAAATATAGAGCTTTCTTTGTTACGGAAGGCATAGAACCGTTGGCTGAGCCTGTTGCTGTTACATGCCAAGATGCCGAGCAAGCTGCTTTCGTCTTTACAGGACAAGGTGCCCAATGGTAACCTCCCTCCTGAGTAACAGTGAATTATACTGACAAGATTAAGGGTACAAATGGGGCGACAATTAATGGTCGACTATCCCTCATTCTTGACAAACATACAATCCATGGACAAGGTCCTTCAGGGCCTGAATAAGGATGCTCCATCCTGGTCAATCGAAGGTTAGTCAGAAAACGTTCAGCTGGATGATGTGATATGGCTGATATTGAGGGACTAGAGATACTTTTCTCATCCAATGATAAAGTGAAACTGTCTCGGGCAGAATTGTCGCAGCCACTATGCACGGCTCTTCAAATTGCAGTTGTCGATCTACTAGCTTCTTGGGGTGTAACTCCCTCTGCTGTAGTTGGGCACTCGAGCGGTGAGATTGCTGCAGCCTATGCTGCTGGCGCTTTATCAAAAGAGGGCGCTTTGATTGCTGCGTACTACCGTGGATTCGTTTGCAAGAAACCTACGAAGGCGGGAGGCATGGCAGCCATTGGGCTCGGAAAGGCTGAGGTCCTGCCATTCTTAGTCCCTGATATGGGAATTGCCTGTGAAAATAGCGGTTCTAGCGTTACCTTATCGGGCGACTCAGAAGCCCTGGAGCAGGTCATGGGTGCTATCAAGAACCAGCACGACCAAGCATTTATGCGGAAACTTCAAATTGAAATGGCCTATCATTCGGGTAAGACGACCTTGTGTCATAATGACCTGACCACCTTTCATCTCCTATCAGATGAGTATGCTAACCGGTGTATTAGACCACATGAAAATCGTAGGCAATAAGTATCGAGAACTCATATCCAAGCATGCCGCCCCACGTTCACCCAAGATTCCGTTTTACTCCAGCGTATACGGCGGCAAAGTCCTGTTAGAGTCATCCGAGTTTGGACCCCTTTACTGGCAAGAGAATCTCGAGAACCCTGTCTTGTTCCATACTGCTGTCAAAGCCCTATTACAGGAGTCGCCTCGTATGGTTCATGTAGAAGTTGGACCGCACTATGCGCTACTCGGACCCCTGCGCCAAATCTATCAGGAGATGGCTATCTCCGTGCAGCACATACCGACTCTATCCCGAGGCGAGAACGATACACGGGCGCTCTTGTCCACGGTAGGTCAGCTCTATACAGCAGGGGTGTCTGTCATGCTTCCTTCAGAGCCTAGTCGGGTTTCTCGTGTGTTGACGGATCTTCCTCTGTACCCATGGCACTACGAGCGAGCATACTGGGCAGAGACGCGTGTAATGCAGAATTGGAGATTCCGCAAGCATGCACCGCACGATCTTCTGGGCTCTCGGGCTCTCGAATCGACCGAACTCAATCCAACCTGGCGCAACGAGATCCGCGTCGCCGATGTCCCCTGGCTGAAGGACCACTGTGTGGGTAACGACATAGTCTTTCCCGCTGCCGGCTACATCTCCATGGCTGGCGAGGCGGCTTGCCAACTTGGTGATCTGACCAACTCCCATGACTACACGGTCAAAGAGGTAGAGCTACGCCAAGCCTTGGTCCTTCAGACGGAGGGTTCCAAGGAGATGGTCACGACGCTCCGGCCACAAAGGCTGACGGTGACCCTCGACAGCGAGTGGTACGAGTTTGACATAGTCTCCTATGACGGGTCATCATGGAATAAGCACTGTTCCGGTCTCGTGCGCCGCGGACGTGCGTCAAATCCGCCACTGCACTGGAAGAGAATTCCGCAGCCTCTGCCGAGAAAAGTGTCGACCAGCCGTTGGTACACGACCTTGAGTCGCGTCGGATTAAACTATGGCCCGCGCTTCACGGGCCTGAAGAACATCACTGCCGGAGTGACAGAGAGAAGCGCAGTGCTGGATATCACAGATTACCCAGGTGATGAGCCCGAGTCATCCTATCCTCTCCACCCAACCACGCTGGATATCATGCTTCAATCGTGGACCGTGGCTGCTTTCCGGGGCGTCTATGGTTCCTTCAATAAATCGTTTCTGCCGACTTTCATCAAAGAGCTGTATGTCGGTGTTGGGTCGGGACAGAACATCCACGTCAAGACAATGACTACTGCACATAATGCCGCGGCGGGCCGGGATCACGCGGAAGGCCAGTCATACGGGGTCGGAGAAGATGGAGAGAATGTGTTCATGCTAAAGGGCTTCCGGGGAACTCCGCTCCCGTCCGAAGAGGATGACCCGGAGCTCACTGCTCTGCAAATGCAATGGAAGCCGGATTTCTCCTTCCTCGATCCAGCCAGGCTCACTCGGCCTACGTACGACTTCCGGGAGCAAATAGCCCTGGCGGAGAAGCTGTATGTACTATGCACTTTGGAGGTGTATCAGAGCCTCCAGGGCGTCAAATCCACCCAGCCTCATTTCGAGAAATACCGAGAATGGATGAAATCCCAGATCCCCCGCTTCGGGCTACCTGGTTATCCACTTGTCGATACGGTAGAGCTCGTGCACATGACGTCCGAGGATCGCCGAAGACAAATTCCCGAAGTGCTCGAGCAGTGCAAGGCGGCTGGTGTCGGCGCTATGGCGGAATCCGTATGGCGAACGTACGACCAGGTGGTCAATGTGTTCGAAGGGAAGACCGATTTCCTGGACCTTCTGATCCATGATGGTACGCTCGCAGGCATATATGATTGGATGAACAACATCTGGGACTTCAGTGAGTTCTTCCAGCTGCTCGGGCACACGCAACCTCAGATGCGGATCCTCGAGATCGGCGCGGGTACGGGAGGCCTCACGGCCAAGATCATCAAACAGCTTCAATCCGAGTTCGGCGAGCGACTCTACTTCCAGTACACTTTCACCGATGTTTCTTCGGGTTTCTTTGTGGCTGCTCAAGAGCGTTTCAAAGAATACGATGGAATCGAATACAAGGTCCTTGATATCTCAAAGGATCCAGTCGCTCAAGGGTTTAATCCGGGTGAATACGATCTTATCATTGCCTCGAATGTAAGTGTCCCTGATTTATGACCTGGAGCGAATAACTCACGAATGCTTTTGCGCTAGGTTCTCCACGCAACACCTATCTTGCACGAGACTTTATGTAACGTCCGAACGCTCTTGCATGACCAGGGTCAACTGTTCCTACAAGAGCTCTCTCCAAGTACGTCCATCCCAAATATTTCTTGTGCAGATCGGACACTGATATTTGTGTGTAGTAACAAGTAGTATGGTCTATATAATGGGCCTTTTCGTTGGCTGGTGGTTGGGAGAAGCAGACGGCCGCGCGGAAGCCCCTTATTTACCGCCAGAAGAGTGGGACAAGAAACTGCGCGCAGCCGGCTTCAATGGCTGCGAGGCGGTGACTTTTGATAACGAGAGGCCATACAATGTCAATGCGAATATTGTTTCGAGACCTGCAGTGGACCTCGAGTACCCGAAAGACATCACCCTGCTCTCGGGACCATCCCGAATCCACCCTCTGGCCATGCAGGTAGAGATACTGCTGCAAGAAAAAGGATATGGCAGCCAGCATTGTCAATGGGGCAGTGGAGAAGCCCCTGTTTCCGATCAAGACCTCATCTCGTTCGTCGATCTCGACCAGCCACTACTCACCAACCCCGGAGAAGAGGATTGGAACGGCTTCATCAAAACCATTGAGGCACTGCAACAAGCGGCGGTACTGTGGCTCACCAACCCGGCCCAAGTCAATTCTAAAGACCCCCACGCAGCACTCGTCCTGGGAATGGCAAGAACCATCCGATCAGAACTCGCCATGCCCCTGGGGACCATGGAGCTGGAGGACTGGAACCTGCCCGGGGCGGCCAAGGCCGTCGTGGACGTGATCAGGAAGGTCGAGCAGGGCAAAGAAGACATGACCAGCACCCTGGATCCGGACCTCGAGTACGCCTGGGTGAATGGGGCAGTGCACATTGGGCGCTTCCACTGGTACACGGTGCCCAAGGCCTTGCGGAATAGCGTGCTATCGCCACCGGACACCAAGGCACTCATGATCCATAAACGCGGACTGCTACAGACCCTGCATTGGTCCGGTCGGCCTCTTCCGGCCCTCGCTTCCGACGAAGTACAAGTCGATGTCAAGGCTGTCGGGCTCAACTTCACCGACGTGCTCATCGCCATGGGTTTGGTGCATGGTGTTGACGCTCTTGGGAACGGTTTTGACACCTTCGGCCTGGAGGGTGCCGGATACGTCAGCAAGATTGGAGCCAACATCACTCACGTCAAAGTTGGCGATCGTGTTATGATCCTTGGGACCAGCTCTACGGGCCTCGCCACCCAGGTGCAGCGCCCGGGTCGATTCACGCTCCGCATTCCTGACAACCTGAGCTTCGAGGACGCTGCCACGATGCCGTCGGTTTATATCACGGTGCTGCTGGGCCTTGTCGATAAGGCGCAGCTGGAGAAAGGCCAGTCGCTCTTGATCCACGCGGCGGCGGGCGGCATCGGGATTGCGGCTATCCAGGTTGCGCGATGGATTGGGGCAGACATCTACTGCACCGTGGGATCCGAAGAGAAGGCCAAGTTCCTCGTGGACGAACTCGGGATCCCGCGCGACCGCATCTTCCACTCGCGAGACACCAGCTTCTACGACGACCTCATGGCTGTCACCAACGGCGTTGGTGTCGACTGCGTGCTGAACTCGGTCTCGGGAGAACTGCTGCATACCACCTGGGACTGCGTCGCCTCAAACGGATGTATGGTGGAGATCGGCAAACGTGACATGATCGGCCGCGCCCAGCTTGCCCTTGACAAGTTTGAGGACAATAGGACCTTCTTCGGAATCGACGTCTCGCGACACATTGCGCTCAAGAGGGCCACAGGCGGCCGACTAATGGAACTGATGCTCGATCTGTACGTCCAGGGGCACCTCAAACCCGTACATCCGATGACCGTCTTCGATGCCACAGAGGTTGAAGATGCCTTCAGGTACATGCAGCAGGGCACACACGTCGGAAAGATTGTGGTCAGGTTCCCGCAGCGTGAAGAAACCCTCTCCTGGACCCCGGCCACTCCCAAGCCAAGCTTCTGTGGCGATAGATCTTATCTGCTCGTCGGCGGCATGGGAGGCCTTGGGCGAGCCATTGCCATGTGGATGGCCACTTACGGGGCTAAGCATATCATCTTCCTATCCCGATCTGCTGGCAAGGGAGACGATGACCCTGCCTTCATCGAAGAATTGAAATTGATGGGGTGCAAGGTGCAGGCGTATTCCGGGGACGTGTCAGATGAGAATTTGGTTAATCGAATAGTAGCAACAGCACCTATGCCGATTGCTGGCGTAATGCAGATGGCCATGATCCTCCGCGATATCGGCGTTCTCGATATGGACCTTGAGACTTACCAAGCAGTTACCCGGCCGAGGGTGCAAGGCACGTGGAATCTGCACAACGCATTGGTAGACCAGCCCCTGGACTTCTTCGTGCTATTCTCGTCGGTCTGCGGTATGGTCGGTTATTACGGCCAGGCCAACTATGCCGCATCGAACACATTTCTTGACGCCTTCGTGCAATACCGCCATGATCGCGGTCTCGCGGCCTCTGTCATAGATATAGGAGCCGTGGATGATGTGGGATACATCAGCCGCACGCCGGCCGCCAAGGAGACGATGCTGGCCATGTCGGGCCGCCTCATTTCGGAACGGGACTTCCTCGAGGTGTTACAGCTCGCCATCGCCCGGTCGACCGTGCCGCCTGTCATGGAGAAGAAACTAGTAGGTACGAGGGGCATCCATTTCCAGAACCCAAGCCAGATCACTCAGGCCCTGGAGTGTCGGCTGCCCATTATGGATCCGCAAAACAACATTATCTGGAAACGTGACCCCCGGATGGCCTTATACCGTAACATTGAGACGGTGGCGACCGAGGGCGCATCGGCAACAGGTGGCATGAAAACGTTCCTGGCGGCAATGGCTGAGAACCCAAGCCAACTAGAGCAGCCTGATGCGGCCGAGTTCCTGGCCGGTCAGATTCGGGATCGTGTGGCGACGTACCTGATGCGCAGGGACGACGAGGAGCCATTGGATCTGGGCCTTACGCTGTCTGCTGCGGGAGTAGACTCGTTGGTAGCTATCGAATTGAGGAACTGGTGGAAACAAAACCTGGGGGCTGATGTGTCGGTATTAGAGCTTATGGACGGGGGTAGCATGCAGCGATTAGGAGCATTGGCGGCCAAGCGACTTCAAGTGAGATTAGATAAGTAAGGAGGTGTTATAGATAGTGTCACGATGTAATCCTATCAACAGTGGTAGTATCATCATCGGCCTTGGGTCAACCACCATACGATATGCTAACCCCCTTCGGGAACTACTACGCAATAAACGAAGAAGAAATACGTTGATTCCAACCTCTTAGCAGTTGAAGTAACACCGGCATAAGTAAAATTCTTTCTTGTATTCGACCAGAGAAACATTTTATTGATTTTAATGTTGACTGATTCGTGTGATCTCTGAGGAGGCTTAGCACATTACCTGGAGTTGCAAAATAAGGTAGATGTCAGTAGATCCACATCATCGGCAAAATCTGAAGTGTCCCGCAAAAAGCCAAGTCGGCCCAGGGCTCCCAGGGCTCCCAGCTCCCAGATCGGCCCGGGGAGCCCGGGGTCGGGGTCAGGATTTTGCCGATATTATGATACTGTAGCAAACATAATGTCACTGCTATCTTCAACTCTATCCTCTATTCTTCCTCCTGCGTAGCCTGACCTAGGAGAGTTACTCAAGCAGCTATGTCTCGGTTTGCGCCGTTCACTCGCATCGACCTCCCGTACCGTATCATTAATGGAGTTTTCCTCGAGGTCACTATTCTGATCCCTGTGAGCATTTCTACTTCGCCCAGAACCCATGATAAGAAACACCCAGTGATGGTCCGCTGGCATGGCGGCGGCTTCGTTGTAGGGCATAGAATGTACGAGCCGTGGTTCGCACAGTGGCTGCTGGACTTGGCCCTCGATCACGAAGCCATCATCATCACTCCAGACTACAGACTACTACCTGAATCCAACGGAAGCGACATACTCAGCGATGTAGCACACTTCTGGAGATGGATACAGAAGGATCTGCCGCAGTACATGGAGCAAAAGAGCCTACCGCGGCCGGATGTTAGCAACGTTTTATGCTGCGGCGAGAGCTCCGGTGGCTTCATCTCTGTCTACTGCGCGTTGCATTTGGACCCTATGCTGCAGCAGGATGATCTACTGGGCTCGAGCAGCGTTGAAAATGTGAAAGAACAAGTGAGGATCAGGGCCGTTATTTCGATCTCTGCTCCGTTGGATGCTACGGCTCCGGAATACAAAGTGCCCCGGCCGCGGGTCTTCATGGGTAGGAGCCCTCCACCACCACGGCAGGCTTTGGCAAAGATCCGTGCCTACATCAAGGGTATCCCTCAAGGAAGCATCCGAACAGGGTGCGAGCCCACCTCCGATATGTGGGAGCTCTTATTGTGCATCGCACAGCAAGCCCTTTTGCCTCGATTGTTCGGCATGGGCGCCAGGGAAGAAGGCAGACCGACACTCGAGAGCATTATGGAAACGCTGGACAGAAGGGATAAGAAAATGGTCCCTGTGTGGATTGTGCATGGAACAAATGACACCATGGTATGATTAGGCCTCCTGTATTTTCCTTATGGGGGGATCAAGCGTTCTAAAATGACGAGGTATTCTAGTGCCCATCCGTTTGTTCCTCTGGCTTTGCCCGTCGCCTCCAGGAGGTTCAACCCGAAGTACCGATGCACTTAAGTCTTTACTCAGGCGAGCATCTCTTCGACGTGGATACAAGTAAAGACGCGGATTGGGTTCGAGAAGGCGCGCAATTCCTCCAGGAATATTGGCCACACTAGCTTTGCAAAGATTGAGAGAAGATTGTGGTCGTTGAGAAGTGATAATTGAGAAAGAGAGATATACAGATTTTCGGACGAAAAAGGATGTGATCCTATCCGCTGATTCACTGTCGAATATAGCATCGTCGTTATACTCAGGGCTATCGCTAGCGTTGCTATTATTGTCAAATTCGAGGCTATAATCAACGCAGCAACCTTTGTCGTAATTCTTATCTCGTTATCCTCTTCTGCCGCCCTACGAGGGTCTTCGCTAGCTTTGCCTTTGAAGAAGTGGATGAACTCTGCTAGATGTCTCACTCTCCCGGCCAGCCAGGCTGTCGGCCTTAGGTTCTTCAAAACTCTGGACGTTGAAGATGTCTTGCTCGTGGTCTTTCAGTCGGACTCGGGATTCGCAGCGCTCATCTGACCGTCATCCCATTTGGATCACTTCATTGCACCACTCTTAGGAGCAGATCCTTCGTCTCGTTTTCCTTTCTGCCCAGAAGACGAAATTGAGGTGCTGCTTGTGGTGATTCCTAGACCGGTCAAGCGGCCCACGCTGCTTCTTGATCTTCCCCGGAGACTACTCCTTGTTCTCAAGTTTGTTCGGCTGGACTCTGTACTATTATCAACCCAAGAAGCTTTATTGGAGATTTTCCGCGGTGGCTCAAATTTCATGCCTTTCCGCAAACTTGCAATGGCATCCATACTGCCATCGATAGCTATCGGTTTATGATGGAACCATTCAGCGATGCCTTTAATTTCTTTCTCTTAAGCCAACTTAATAACCTACCCTCCCCTTGCCTCTTATCAGACGGCCAAGCAAACTTGACCACATACTCCCACTCCGTTGAATCATGCGTCCTTCACTGATAGCATGTTATTCCCCTATACACTATCGCTTTGTCGAGGCGATTGGCTTGTTCTCCAAAGATATCCTCATATCTCTTGCGAAGATGTGCTTGCCGTTTCCATCGCGCCTGATAAATAATTTCCCAAGCCTTTTGTAGCAATAAATAAACGCTGATGCTCAGTCCTCGCTTCGCTGTGTATCTGCCTGTTCCTCTTTCCCCAGACGGTCTCCCGCCTACTGAATGCATTTATGATCCCGTCGCACATAACGTCGTACTACCAGTTGGGGGACGTCATCTTCCTTCCATGCTCCATTTGATAGATGAATCGCGTTATACCAATCACATGGTGTCGTTTTAAGCCCACATAATTCTAGATGTCCGTCGTATCCTGGTACGGTCTTAGCTTCTCAGCGAGTAACCTGTCCTCTTCGTTGTCAGCAGCCCTAATGAACATATTTGTGAGTTAACCGGAGAACGATTCTGCGGCGGTGGCACACACAACAGTAGAGCAATTGGTAGGAATCTCACCTGCCGCGGCGTAAGTCGATCACACATAATTTGTGAGCGGGGTATAGCAGACGCATTTGTCCTTGTTAGGATCATGAGTCATACAATACAGCGGATATGGGCATAACAGATGGGTACGATGGGCCTCTTTTGTAAGGGAGCTGAACAAGCTACCATCTATATTAAGATCAAACACCCACAACACTGCTAGTCCTTGCGACAAACTCTGTCCTTGTAATGCACGTCGGTTTGCGAGTCACCACGGCCATGGTATTGACTGGTAGACAGGTAAAGGGGGGTGGGTGAAATCGTCTTGTTGTCTTATGTTTGCTTTCAGAATTAAGCTGATCTCCTGTCTACGCATTCATGATCTCTCGCACACCATCAATAATGTCCTCAATGAGATCCTCGACTTTCGCCTCAACATTGACTCTCAACACAATTTCTTCATCCAAAGTCGCACCGACAGCCTTTTGTGCAGTACCGAAAGAGCCCAGTGACGTAAAACTCGTCATGGTCTTCGGATCCAAGGGCTTCAACACAGGCAGCTCCTCATCCTCGTATAGCGGAACAAAAATGACGCCGATAGCGTATTCACCAACAGCCTTCCTGATGGAATCCTTGTGCCACTTCTCCAACTCCGGATGGGTGACAACCATCAAGGCGGGATTCGCCTTGCGCAGCTTCTCGTCATCGGATAGGGTGAACACGGGGGGCTTGTTGATGTACTTTGTGGTGGGCGTACCAGAGGGCATGAAGCTGTTCGCGATGCTCGATGTCGAGACAACGGCATCTGACGATGACGATGCCGACGCGACAGAACTGCTGGAACCTCGCCGGCTCGTCGAGGTGGACGATGCTCCGCCGAAGCCAGAGAAGTCCTCGTTAGCTGGTCGAGACCCTTCCGGGAACAGATGACCAGTCCTCGTCATCTTCGAGAGCCACATGCGCTGGTACCGCGCTTCATTTGCTCCAGATGCAGCAGCTTGTTCATCACCATCGGCCCCTGTAGGGCGCCTCTGCGCTCCCACGCTGGCGGCTTTGGCGGAGGTCTCGTGCAGGCTGTCGCCTTGGAAGAGTGGGCAGGATAGGGCGCTGGAGACCGATTTGGCGATCTGCACCTTGCCTGCTACTGTGGTTGAAGCTATGATGAGAATTATGTACTTTGATGGTTTCGTGTTCCCCTCGGATGAGAGGTCCGGCTTGTTGGGGAGGCGATGAAGCATCGCCTGGGGCGTCTGTGGACGGATTGGGTAGTCGGACATTTTGAAGGAAGTTGAGCTTCTTAGGACGAATTATTATCGTGACTGTTGGTGTGCAGTCATCAGACGCAGTGTTGTTGACTTTTAATGTTGGTCGTCGTCGTCTGAGGCGACTCTTGACTAATTATTATCACCTCGGTTCGCAACTTAGTCAGCGTTGCAGCTGTTTTCAGACGTCAGGGGTGGAGGGTGACTAGCGGGCGACTAGCGTCTGAGCAGAGCAGCGGGAGCTTACTAACCCGACTGGGACGGCAACCTAAGCAGGTCTTTGTAGGGGAACTTCTATACCTCAGGCGGTCTAAAATTTTAGTGTCTAGCTAACCAAGGGGATCCCGCCGCTTAAAATCAACTAACCACATGTTATTTAGCACCTTTCAGATAGTCAAGAGAATTATAAGAACATGAAAGAACGCGCACGATTTTTCATACTGATATATATTGTTCTTAAACCTTGTTATAACGATCATTAATTGAATGAACTTTTAAAACAGATCGTTCACGTTCAATAATAGCAAGATGTTGTGTCTCATCTTCAATCTTTTCTGATAATATTGTGCGATGACTTGAGATACTGCTAATGGTTGGTTTTTGAGCTAAACTTTAGACCGCCTGAGGTATAGAAGCTTCCCTTTGTAGGCCACCCACCCAACCTACCTCTATAGACATGATCACGAGAAATTTGTTCCCCTTCCACTTCTGGCCTCGAAGGTGAGCAGCGGCTGCTTTAAGGTGAGCCGGGGATGAGCCATGCTTGAGTCGAGGTGAGCTCCCCAGGGCAGTGCAGGTGCAGTGCAGGGGGGCAGCGTTATCGAATGCTGCTGCCTCATCTTTTATTCATTACTGTCTATGTTTAATGCTAGTTGAGTGAGTGTAAATTACTCTGAGGTGACTTCTCTTCTTACTGATCAAATTTTAATAAAAAAACCCGTTAAATCAAATTTGAGAATACTCACATCAAAATCGGTTATTAAACCGCGGTTTCCCCGATTTGCGAAAACCAAAAACTGAGGTCTGATTATCCCCAATATATATATGAAGGTGCAGATGATAAGTTGCTTGATTTCTAAATCTTCCCTAGGTCCCGTATTTAACCCCTCCTAAATTGGGTGGCTAGTGATATCAGTGGCTGGGGATCGCAATTTCAGTACCCAAGTCACTACTGTCCCGAAGTGACTATCGAAGTCACTACCCAGATTGGATGAGTGCAGTTCAGAACGTCTCTAGATCGTCGCGGAGTCCAACACCACGTGTTTCCAAGGTAAACAGTGTTCAGGCTCTTCTTCCCGCGGTTTGAAAATCAAGATATGTGTATCTTTGAAATGAAAGAAAGAATTGATTAATACAAATACCGTTTGATACCTGCATACTAATCATGACACTATACAAACAGCGTCCGCTATCCACAGACCGTCCGTCTTTTCGCCTCTTAGAGCTTGACCTCAGTATCGATGTGGCAAGTGTCGACAACATCGTACTTCACGCGAGATTAGATACGTACGACCTACGTGACGGACTCGATTATGACGCTCTTTCTTATACCTGGGGAGCGGATGATGTGCTAGCACGCATCAAAGTCAACGACGAATGGACTCTAGTCCGACAGAACTTGCTCAAGGCCCTCCAGCAACTACGACTCAATCAAAGAAAGACGGTCAACTCAAGGAAGTTGTGGGTCGATGCACTCTGCATAAATCAGTCCGACAATGTAGAGAAGTCACACCAAGTAATGCTGATGAGAGACATATACGTCAATGCCAGTAGAGTGCTCGCCTGGCTGGGCGAGCCTGACGGTCTTAGTGCCGTTGCCTTTGATACTCTCGAGCGTTTTGCTGTTGATGACGGCACTCAAGACGGAAGTGCGACGTACCGTGATATACAAGACACAGCCAAAGAGAGAAAAGTGGCCGTTCAGCTCTTCCTCGAACGATCGTATTTCGTCCGTATGTGGACTATCCAAGAAGTAGTGGTTGCGAGGAAAGTTACCGTTTACTGCGGATCATTAGCTCTAGACTACGACAGGATGCACAACGCTACTCGGCGGATGACTGGCTCTGGATTCTACCCGTTCTCGAGAGCTACAACCAACCTGACGTACGTCGGAAATTGGAGAGCTTCTTATCTTGAAATGAGCGCTTCAGACAGGGAGGAAAATCTCGGCTTGAGACTCTTCCTAGACTCGCGTGACAGGATTGCTACCGACCCCAGGGATAAGATTTATTCGCTCCGAGGAATCGCAAACACAGCACTCACGGCCGCTATCAAAGTCAACTACGATAACTCTGTTGAAAGAGTTTACACGGACTTTTGCAAACGTGTGCTGCGCATTCGTCCGGATCTGCTAATCCTCTCGGCGGTCATCCTCCGACACAGAACAACTTCAATTTTCGGGCTTCCTTCGTTTGTACCGGACTGGAGTCTCCCTAAGTACGGAGGAGGCATCTTGCAAAGGTATTATCGCTTCAAACCCGCTCATCTTTTCCGTGCCGCTGGTGCGACCACGCCTCACGTAATCATGGAGGAACATTCCGACGTAATCAATCTAGAAGGACTACGTGTCGATACCGTAGCGCGCATTATCCCAATCAAGTCCATATTGGCAGCGAAAGAGAACAGTTCGGTTTCCGTGACTGAGACCAGCCTCCAGGATTTAGCGCAAGAAGTACTCGCATCAGACACCTATCACATCAGTGGCGAGTCCTCCTGGATAGCATTTTTCCGCACTCTGACTGCTGATCGCACGGCTCTGTCGCCTCGCATTAGCGACGAATATAGATCTCAATATTTTACGGCGTTCCACCGCTGGAGCTCACACGCTTCGACTTCAGAGGGCCAGAATCTTCCACCTCCGGCTTGGGTGGAGATCTCAAAGGATATTGGCACCATCATCGAGGATAAAGATATGTTCGTAACTACCAAGGGGTACCTGGGCCTCGGGCATGAGGGGTTCCAAGTGGGCGACGTTGTCACCATTTTCTCTGGTGGCGAGGTGCCGTATTTACTTAGAGAGATTGCACCGGAAAAGAAGAGTGCATTCCAGTTCCTTAGTGAATGCTATGTTCATGGAGTTATGAATGGGGAGGTGATGAATAATCCAAAGAGGAATCCTTTGGAGCAAATATCATTAGAATGATTGAACTTGTGTGTTTGTATGTATGTTGCTTTAAAGGGAAGACTTAGTGTATCGTTCAAATTCATATCTTCACATGATTTTTACGCACAAAATCGCAAATGTTTAATGAAAAAAGAAAAGTTGAAAAAATTAATTTCGACAATCGACGAATATATAAAAACGTAGTTGAAATATATAATGATTGTAATTTATAACA
>JAABUH010000711.1_pt1 | contig 43999 bp, 62 predicted proteins | sample 5559121 | NCBI WGS metagenome assembly JAABUH01 (sample SAMN10711871, study PRJNA513364) | rock metagenome | isolation source: Antarctica rocks | place: Antarctica: Victoria Land, Battleship Promontory nord | collected 2015-12-28
CTCCCCTCTTCCCCTCTGCCCTCCCTTCCCCACCTCCTCCCCTCTCCTTCCATCCCCAAGGAAAATGATCTCCTAGTGATGAAAACGGGGGGGTCTCCCGTAGGATGGGGGTTCACGTGGGGGGTGGGGACTGGAGGTTTAAGCGGAAAAGCGGACTGCTTGTCTCCTGGATAACACCGCAATTCTTGGGCTACAACCACCGTTGGATGCTTCTGCTGTTCTCTTGGATGAGGAGTTCACATGGAAGAGCGAATACCAAGGTGTCTTCGGGGTATAAATATGCAGGTATAGACGAATGCAGGTAATCACCAATCCTGAGCATGTGCGAACTCCCCTTCTTCCGCCTCTTCCTTCTCCTTTTCCTTTGCCTCGATCTCCAACCTCCCTAGGGTATTTTGCACATCTGCAAGGTCTTCCATATCTCGCTGGGCTTGGACTCTCGCGTACAGGACCGGACAGTCGACCGAGTCACATAGGATGCGGTCATTAAGCGGTGTCGAGGAGCACGATGCGCAGATCTTGTGTGTAGTCATGAGATTCTCTTGCGCGAGGTGTTCACGCGATAAGAGGGCGTGAGTCGTCGTCGAAGGGTCCGCTCTGCAATCACGGCAGATACCTTAAATAAGATCAGTGTCGGAGATTGTTGGCAGATGAGCCTTACTCGACGACGACTCGAGCCCACAGACCACGCAATGACTCGATCGGAAATGCGAATCAATCCGCGTTTTGTTGGCCCCACCTAGATCATATTTGCCGGCACGCTTGGTTCTCGGCATACTATCGTACCAATGCTCCACATCCGCTCCGACAAGGTTGAAGATTCGAGATATCGGTGGGATGAGAAGATTTCGGATATAATATTCGGCGTCAATAGCGAGAGATCTGCGAGCGATTAGCACAGATAGCACCAAGATCAAGCTGGAACCAGCTGTCATGGATGTCTGAGCTGACCTGTTGGCCAACATCTCTTCTGGCATTCGAGCACGGTCGATGAGACGCCGTCCTTCAGCGTTGGAGATGATGTACGGTACTCGCTCGGCGTATTGAGGCTCATCTCGCGGATCTTTGAGGATTCGGCGGTAGGCCACAGCGGCTCCAGGCGGCGGAACACCTTTGTCACTGGACCCATTAGAGTTGTCTCGATTTGTCGGACGCACGAGTATGATCCCAGTCGAACCTCTTTGGCCACAATGAAGTCTTGTATCGAGACTCGGCCTTGCAGAATCTTTGTCCATTCCTGCCGGCAGAACTCCTTGATCTGCGACAGATCCTGCGATCGGAACAACATCCTGAGGTCTCCTTAGCTTGCACAGGCAGACTGGATGCGATATGGATCTACTTAAGGCAGACCTCCTCTATCTTCTGTTGCGCAGGAAATCCGTCTCGCCGGATCGTCTCAATCCCCTTGGCGTCGAAGACAGGTTCGACCTCATCCTGGTGTTCATATTTGAAGCCGACGTAACGTTTCTTTGCCATCAAGACGGAACCCATGTACACCTAAGAGTTGGGTCAGCTGAACGTTCGACATTCAACGGCACTGCTGACCTTCTCGAACTTTAGCTTGACCGGCTTTGGATTCATGGCCGTGACCGTATCGGCAATATCGTTCCCGATCTTGAAAGCCTGGTCCTTTGATCGACCGGGAAGAGCAACAAAGAGCGAGTCGGTATCGCCATAGACGACTTGAGCGCCCCAGTCAGCTCTCGAGTGAATGAGCTCTTGAGCCTGTAACAGTAAGCGGTTTCCGACCGATGTCCTTTTACCGGTAACTTTTGAACGCACCTTTTCGAGTGTCTCTCGTCCAGTCTGGACGATGGAGTCGGCAACCTCGATACAAGGCATGCGCCCTGAATAGGTAGCACTAGTGTACCCATACGTGACGTTCTGAAAGAATCAGTCTTAGTGTCTTTGAGGGAACAACCTCGGAAACCTACCGCCATGAGCTTCAGACCGAGCTGTCGGGCATTGAGAAGCTGGAGCAACGACTATTCAGAGATCAGAAGGCAGTCTCGCTAGCTCGAATGTGACATCGGTGCACTTTGTCTCCTCGCGACCCCTTCATCGCATGCTTGACCATGACTCGGGTGTCCAGGATCTCGCCCAACATCTTGGCAAGCAGGCTTTTCCGCACCGCCGGCTTGACGAACATCATCCCGTTCGGGGTGACTGCAGGACATCAGAAAGGATTCTTGTCCAGTAAGGAGGACTGACCGGTCAAGTAATCCTTAAGCAGCTCCAGAAGCCCATCCGTGACCTTCAGCTCGGTAAACCCGAACTTATCGGTCCCCTTGAACTTCTCAACTCGACCGAGACATGTCGAGAAGCAGATATTATACGCGATCATGACCGATGGGTAAAGGGACTGGAAGTCGAGCACAAGGATCGGATGAGTATAGTACTTCGATTCAGGCTCGGCGATGAGCGGGGTGGCGAATGGGGCGTTCTGCAGGCCAACCTTTTCGGAATCAATGACTGCGTGAACAAAATATTGAGTAAATGACATACCTGCTGCTTCGACGGGGAGACAAGGACAAAGCTCTCCGGCTTGGCGATACGGAACATGAATGACTCCACCTTGAATTGGGATCCGCGAAACATGACTGAAGCGAAGTCGACCCCGAATACCCGAGCGAACTCACTGTTTATTAATCACTCGTTTAGCTGTAGATTAAATCTTTTCGATGAAACCTCACGCATTCTTGGTGATTATCTCAGCATTGTCGACTATCTCCATAGACACGACAACGCGCTGAAGGAAGTACTTGAGTACGCGGATGGTATGTTCCGGTGTCTTGCTCTTCCATAGAGCCGTCAGACTGGCAGCTGAGTAGTGCGGAATCCTATCGGACAATCAGTTTCGCTACATGAAGGTGTCAAGGAAGACTAACCGCTGGTGCAGGAGATGAAAGACGACATTTTCGAAGGTGTACTGGGTGAGGTTAATCTCAGCTCGGCAGATTCGCCAGACATTCAGAATATGTCGCCCGGAAACTTTAAACGTGGATGTGTGGGTGGCGGAGTAGAAATCCTTCCGGGGTCCGGTATGGCCAGACACTACTCTGGATAGCTGATCCATAAGATCGATACCTAACGGGATGTCAGCGGACCTTCTCGAACCAAATGGAAGCCTCACTGAATGCTTCGTTCGCCCGGGACGCTAGATACCCCCAAGACGAGTTATGCAGCTCCCATCCGGACAGCACATCCGGATCCCATCCTTTCACAATGTCGATAACCCAATTCATCAGGTCCAACTCGCTGTCGAGGATCGTGCAAGGGATTCCTTCCAGCTTCAGACGCGCCTCATGGGTCTGCTGGCTGTTGACAACCGCATACCCGGCATAATAACCTCGATGTATTGTCGTGTCGGGTAGCGTATCGTCTTCGTTCTGATAGCAGAAGAAGACCGCGGTGACCTCGTCCTTCTCTGGATCCGGCAGGAGTTGATGGCGCGATTTGGCTATCATCAGCTCAGCTTGGGAGTCCGACTCACCGAAGACCTCGATTGCCAAGACGGACATGTTTTGGTGTTCCCGCTCAGACTCCTTGGTTTTGCGCTTCTGAGAAATTTTGAACCCGTACTTGCTCTTCTGAGTGGGTTTCTCCAGCTGGGATGTCAACAGTGCCCTCTTCTGGGCTGGAATGTATCAGTCTCCAGATGACCCATCAGTAGGAAACGCTCACAAAGTGCCAAAGCCTCCGCATCCTCCTCTTCACACCACCTTACCACCCTCGTCAATCTCGGTGGAGGAACATCATATTCCCATCCGTACTTCGCTTGAGCCGCTTCGAACCGCTTCGTCTTCAACCATCTCCGAGCACCGTTGATACTGAACTCAAAATCCGGTAGATCGCTGACGGTGCTGCCTTTGAGCGTGAACATCCGACCGGCAAACATCTTCGCTCTGGATGGCACATCGGTAGGGTTGGAATAATAAGGCTCTCGGTATACAACGGTCGGTATACCAATGATCTCCATGGAGTTAGCGATGTCCCGGGCCAAGGGAGGTGTAAGGCGGAACTGCCATGCATATGAAGACAGAGTCGATGGAAGAGTCGAGCTTGATCCATCGGTCGGTACTGAAGGGGTGGAGGTCTGAGTGCTGGACCCCGGCGTAGACTGGCTGATGTTGTGTCCGTTTGGCTGGCTGTGTGGAGGACTAGCCAGTCTGACCCGTTTCTTCGCCCTGACTGTAGGTTCAGGACCGTCCATGATTTTGCTTTCCGAGCTCGAGATTGCAGTGGGTGTAGGTGGATCGTTGCGCAAGGTCGGACTGGGCGCTCTACGTTTGCCATTCGAAAGTCCCGAACCATCGCTTTGACCACTACTCGACTTCGATGACTGAATCGTTTGCATTTGCTTTGGAGGCGGGAGAGGCTTATCGAGCAATCTTCCGGGCTTCAGCTCCAAATCCTCCAAGTTCGGCTTCACGTCGGCTTTTGAGGCAACATGATGGTCATTCGCCTTCTTCGCAGCAGGCGTTGGACTGTCTTCGCGAGGGAAGAGGTCTTCATCTTCCGGTGACGGCGACCACACTCCAAGAGATTTTCTGGAAGGAGGAAGGACAACGGTATTAGCGGGTGGATATGGTGAACGCGTTTCGGACGGTTTCGTTGGAGTGATAGATGCCGAACGATTCCTCGCAAAAAAATTGCGGACAAGCGATGTAGGTGTGGCCTTGTCGCTTACCGGAGTCTTTGGCTTTCTCGGCGTTCGAAGCTGATCATCAAAGGGGTTGGTATCTGGCGAAAGAGTGATGGAAGACCGATCGATGATGGTGCTATCCCAAGTCAGCTGAATCGAGGAGGTGACTTGACTAGCTTACCTGAGATCGCCCAGGCCTGCCTGCTCTCTCATCCGCTGATCTCGCCTCCATCGTCTCGACTCCATCGCCCCACTAGACCCACTAGGCGTGACCGACCCATTCATCCCCCTCCGTCTAGGTGTAGTCTGACCGCTACTCAGACCGCCAGCTACTGTTCGACGAAATAGTTCATCGATCTCCTCGTCATCATACTCGTCGGTCTCATCACCGCGTACGGGAGCTTGAGTCGCTCGATATCGCTGACCCTCTTCGGCGAGATGCTTGGCGTCCTCAGCATGCCGCTGACGCTCAACCTCTTCGTCATCGTTGTCGTCTTCGTTGATCACATCGCGGTGAATGACTCGAGAGTTGACTTCCACCTTGATGTCGGCGCCTTGAGAAGCTTGGGTCATTGCGAAGGCTTCGAAGGGGTTCTCTTCTTCTGAAGACGAGCCGGGATCATCTTCTCGACCATCGAGTTGAGGTGGAAGACCATCGATGTCGGTGATATCTGGCTTGATCTCATAGGGGGGAGAGTTAGGTCGTGCCGGCGACGAGGATCGGATGTGACCGTTCGAAGGCGACGTAAACAGCACAGGCGGAGATGACGGACCGGCAGCAGAAGTCCCCTTCGATGACCGGCGAGAACGGCGGGTTCTCTGCGTGGACCGGACTCGAGGTGGTCGGGGCCAATGCGCTGACACCGCTTCGAAGGTCGTCATCACCCACTGCCAGATCACTCAGCACAATCTGCACCGTATAAAATTGACTTACGCGATCATACTTCCGCTTCTCCCCATCTCGTCCCGCCGAAATGTCCCCCGAGAACCTCTCAAATGTCAATTTCCCTCTCCTCCTCCTCTGCTCCCCCATTCTCGCCTCGATCATCCCCCACAGTTCATCCGAGATCTTCCAATCCCCACCCTTATTCTCCAAATCCTTCCCGTCCACCTTATACCCCAGTTCCTCTTTACTCCTTCCTCCCATCCCGCCACTTCCAGGCATCATCGCTGCTTCGCTCAGGCTTAGACCTTTGGCCTGTCGACGACGTCGTTCGTCCTCCCATAGTTCAGCTACGGCGGGGACGAGTTTCTCATCTGGATCGAGGGGTTGGTAAAGTAGCTCGATGAAGTCGTGGTGCAGTCCTCGAGGTTTCAGACGGCGTCGGTTCAGGATGTGGTTGGGTAGGACATCAATCTCAAGTGGTGTGAAGGTGTCTTTCGCAGGGGAGAGAGCATGTGGGTAAAGCATAGCCCTTGGAACCGTCAGAGTATTGAACACACTAGGAGGACCGTTGCCAAATGGCGGAGAAGCGTACAGGTCACCCTCTGCCATTAGCTACAATCATCCCGGACAACTCACCAGGAAGAGGTTCCCTAAAAGTTCCACCACCAAGCTCCAACCACCCACATCCATAAAGATCGAAATCACACATGAACTGCAAGACATGACTCATATGAGCTTCATGAGGCTGCCATTCCCTCCCTAACACAGCCGGTTTCCTCAACTGTTCCAAAGCCACAAACATCCTCGAAGGGTTCACGAGCGATACCTTCAAAAAGTAGCTGTACCCGATATGATACCCATAGAATGGGACACCTTTGACGAGCATCACCGACATGACATGCAGATGTCTCGGATCGGTCCCTCCACCGTACTTAAAGGTCGTAGCTGCCGAGGTTGGGTTCTGTCGCATGGCAAGACATATGGCGTGGTTCAAGCTCACTGCGAACCGTTGACAGAGCTTGATCACTCGTTCGGGACGGAGAGGGTCGGTACTGTCCATCGGGAAGGGGACGTAGAAGTAAGGGTAACATAAGTGGATGTTGGCGCAGATCTTTTGGAGACCTGGCGTGGTACCGAAGATTCGTAGGACTGGCATGGATTGGGGGAGAGCACCGGGTGGCATAGCAGTGGCGAATTGAGGTGGGATGTAGTGCTGCACCAGGGTTGGGAGAGAAGCCGACATGGTTGAGGTGATGTGGGTGATCCGGAGGCGGAGGATGGGCGCCTCCGGATCATCTTGGGTGGTCATGGCGTGGGCAAGTAACTTAATCGGGTGGCCAGAGTCCCGGAAGCAAGACTATCGAGTAAGCTCTCATGATCAAGCTGACGGGAACAAATGCACCCTGGAGAGAATCGCAAAAGAATAGATGAACAGGAGAGAAAGATCTTTGTGTCAACAAGGTCCTGAATAGGTAATGTTGTCAGAGTGGAGGTCGTCCACTTGAAGTAAATCAGAGACGCCCAAATCTAGGCGTTCATAGGGGTCGTTCAATTGCTATACTGTAATCGCTACACGATCCGCGATCCTCACTCTCTCGCCCACTTGGCCTTTGATCTCCACTTGAGAGCTCCAGACTCCCAGCTCGGTCCCCAGCAGTCCGTCTCTTCCTTCCACGCCTTCTCCAATACCCTCGGATCTTTCCAACCAAGCTTCAGTGTCTCTCTCGTCTCTTTCGCCCGATCCTCCGCCTCGTACTCCTGCGACCTCAGCGCATCTCGAGCCCTCGCTGCATCCGCCTGCTTGTTGATCCAAACTGGCTCCGCTCCTCGGGGTGCTACTCGCCGCACCTTTTGCCGAAAGATCCAATCCCAGAATGCCGCCCGTCTCCTTCCCAAAACCGTTTGTATCTCGACGGCTTCACGCACCAATTTGTCTTGTAGACTGAGCGAATCTCTGTTGTATTGTAAACTAGCGAAGGGCTCCGACATGCGAGACGCCATGAGTCGATTGAGGGAGGGCTTCTCGTTTCCGGATAATGCTACTCGGCGGACCCGTCGAAGGACTCTCATGCCGTATATACATACGACGAGAGCGAGGACCGACGCGGTACCGGTCACAAGGAAGAATGCGTATGGATGGTGCTCCATGTCGGTTGCCAACTGGCCATGATATTCAGCTAAAATCAGTTGCCAGAAAGAGCAGACTCACGTTCATTCCGAAAAAGCCAGCTATCAGGGCGCCTGACCCCACACCTAGAGTAGCAATAGAGATCTTGATATCCAATGCCAGCAAAGCGTTGCGGCCAGAATCGAGCATGAGCTCAGCGATCTCTTGGGTCGAGTTCATATTGGCCTATTAATTGTTTAGCTCGGTACTTTTAGCTGGGAGCATTACTCACCACTGTCGTATCGACCTCACTGACAATCTCCTCGACCTGTTTCGCAAAGCTCTCGAGCAGCAGTTCCAGCTGCTCATGGTCGTGAAGAGCTCGAGGATGTCCTTGAGCTCGCGATGTTAGGTACATTGCCGAGAGATCCTCATCTGGATATGCCGTCAGCTCCTTCATTCAACTTAGCAGACGGGAATTCTCATCCGCCTGCTCAGTAAAGCATCCACGAGCAGTACTCGCCTGACTCAAGAACCTCGTCCACAGCCCGCTTCACATATCTCGCCCTACTTTGAAAGCCAACCATCCGCCTAGAGTAGTGCAGCAATTTCTTCAGGTTATCGCGGTTAATATCGTCCTCAAGATCCGCAAGAAGTCGTTGAACAAGTTGGCGGCTGAAGGCCATCTCCTCTTCGAGAGCGTTTGCGGTGGCAACGAGGATCGACTCCAGTGCTCTACACGATTTTAAGTCTTCTCCTCGCTATGCTTCAAGCCCAACTTACCGATGCTCATATGACATCCCCTCTTCCTCATGCTCATCGATATTCGCCTTCAGACCAGCCTTTACATGTCTCTCCAGATGCCACTTGAATCGCCTTTGCACCTCGCTCTCGACCGTTCCAGCAGTATCGAAGACGATGACCCGATCCGGCTTGATCAATGCTCGAACGTGTAGCATCGAGATAAGGATACAGGTCCGGCGGGTGAGGATCAGGGGGACGAGATTGGGAGTGAGAGAGTCGAGCTTCCGCAGGTCTCGAGGCTGCAGAAATTCAGCTCCATGATTACTGCTTACTTTCGCAAAATAGCTTACATCAAGGTCATGCTCCTTACACAGCTCTGACTTCTTATATCGTCCTTCTTCCGCTGTCCAATTGCCTTCCGCATCCAAGACCGAGCCTACCAGATTCGGCTTTGACCTGATACTGGACAAGGTCACTCACATCGTAAACTCAGTTCCCCAGCCTTGTCCATCAGATTATCCAAGTACCGCTGCTTCTTCTCCCTCTTCTTCGCGCCATGATCAGCTGGCGTGACAAGCGGTAGCGCCGGTGTTATCGGCTTCGAAGGTACTGGAGGCACAGCTGGGACGTTTAATGCATACTGAGCTTGAGGAGGTCCGTTGATCCCGTATGGAAAACTATGTGACCAAAAGGAAGTTGAGGCGAATCGCTTTGATGTACTAGTCCGACAAGTACACCCGGTGGTCGAGCTGGATAATGGCGGTAACAACGATGGACCTTGTCGACTCGACCCTATACAACAGGTGGAAAGGCTCTTCAGCAAGGTTCTCCTTGACATCGCTCAGTATCCGCTTGGTAGTAACTGGAAAACCACAATTCCAGAAAATCAAGGAAGATGCGATCGGCCATGACGTGGATAACCGGCTTTGGTATTATCAATCGAAGCGGCGTTCTATGACGTTTCAGTCCGTACGAGACTGCTTTCAAGCTGTACTACTTTGGCCCCATATTGACCCGTCTCGCACCCCTTGTGGCCTCGCGTGGGGTCCATCATGGCAGAAGCTGACCGTCCGTATGCTGGTTTGTGACTGGACAGAGCTCATCACCATGTAGAAACCCTCGACTCCCTCATCGACCTTCTTCGCCGACTTCCGCCCACACGGATAGAGCAGAATGTCAATACCCTTTGCGACCTTTGTCCTGAATATGCCGATGACCTACTTGGGAACGTCGATCAGCCTCTGAAGGTGTTGCGGGATGACGAGAAAGGTCGAGAGTTCTTGGGATGTGATTACAACCGAGATGGAGATTCGTTCCGGTGAGTCATTTCTGCATGTCCGATACATCAAGCTAAGCAGAAGTCGTTAAGGTCACCGTGGTCCAATGTCTATCTCCCTGCATCTTCTTCCGGTCCAGCCCCTTCTCCCAAACTTCGACAGCTTGAAACTTCCTTGAATGCAGCTTTCGATACATACCGGGAGATGTACTTCGAAGGCGGAGTATCCAGCGTGTACCTCTGGGACTTGATAGACGAGACAGGCTCAGGGAAGGAGATGAGTTTTGCAGGAGTGGTACTCATGAAGAAGGGTGATTCAGATCGCAAAACTAGAGGACCAAGCTGAACATTGACAGTTTTATCAGGAGATGATGGTGCTACACGTGGGAGTTGGGACTCTTTACACGTCTTCGAATGCCATGAGCGGGGACGGTCGGCGAAGTATAAACTTACTTCGACGGTCATGCTGGTACTGGAGACGAAGACGGCGGCGAAGGCGGAGTTGAAGGGTGTTGAGGGGACTACCGGGGATGGAGGGGTCACATTGAGCGGGAGCATGACTCGGCAGGTGAGTTGAGCCATCTTCTATGTTCGGGTACTGATACGTTGATCAGGCGGAAGTGGATTATCCCCTAACTAATGCGGCTGGACATATACCAAACATCGGGCGGATGGTGGAAGACATGGAGTGAGTCTGGACTACCTATCCCTACGACCAGTACTACCTGCTGTAGAAGTCTGCAGGTTTGCCATCGCTGACTTGCTATTTACAGGATCAAGATGCGGAATCTCCTCTCCTCGGTCTACTTTGGCAAAACGAAAGATGTCATTAACGAGCTTAGAAGCCAAAGCGGACTGGAAAGCAAATCACGAGAAGATATGTTACGCGCTGAGCTCGCTGGACGACTGAGTGGGCGCAAGTCATGACTGCAGCATGCATTGCTGGTTGACGGACTTCGAAGTCCTCTTCGACCGAAGCGAGTGAAGGTGTTCTGTTCATTCTTTCGATCTTGACGTGTTCCGCTACTGAGGCAGAGTGTGTGCCATCACTTCTGATGGTGACAGGACCCATCAAGGGTGTCATTCAACGATCAAATCTCGAAATGATCGGAAGGCGGAGGACGCCGAGACCCTGTTCCGCATCATCAACACATTCATACTGTTGAGACCTTTCGACGTCTTGAAATACTTTGAACGGAATAACCTGGAGGACATGGACGACGACGCCAGAGGGCAGGACTCGATCGTGGTCAAGCAGGAGAGGATTGGGAATGAGAAGCACCCGATCAGACTCGATCAGGTGGTTGCCATGGCTGAGGAATCCTTGTACACGTGAGCTTGACCGACCGCAACCGACGAGGAGCCGTTTAGACGGGACGATAGATCCGGAGTCCGCTGAAAGCCGAAAAGTCGGACGAACAAAATCAGAGGACACAAGATGATATAGGCGAACCAATTCAGGCTCCATCGTGGCTGAGTGATGTTGATCGATTGTTTCCGAAGTGATCTGGGTTGACATATGCATAGCCCGTCGGGAAATTAACGAACGCTATCCAAATTCGAAGCCGTTCTACGTCCAAGGTGAGTCGACGTCACGTCACTGGTCCTTCGCTCATCACTAGCAGGGCCAGCAGAACATCCATTCCGCCATCGTCAAACGCCCTCGCAAGTCGAGCACCGAGTGCACACCTCACAAATGTGCCAAGAAAGACATCTCACTCGATACTCCGTCAAGATTCACGCTCGGCAAGAGCCCATTCGACAGCTCTCAGCCGACGTTTCTCTGGCGACAGTCTTGCCCATAGAAATCCATAGGTGCGACCCCTCGACGCGACTACGATCACGCTTGGGTCGACTTTCAATGCATCTCAGGATGGCCCTGGCGTCGCGCAATCGGACAGGCAGAATCACTTTCATGTTCTTGAGCAGAGAATCAAGGAAGTCGAGGAGAGAGCTTCGCTCAACAAGGAACAGGCTCAGCATCGAGATCCCGGCTGAAAAGCTCAAGCTCATGTCGCGGTGCTGAAGAAGCAGATTGAGAAGGAGCGAGCGGTGAGAGCGGATGCGGAGGTCCGGGTCGTAGTGGTAGAGAAACTCGCTGTGGAGACTGGGCACAAGCTCCGAGACAACTTTCGATCTCGTCGGAAGTATCTTCAGACGCAGATCTTACTTTGGCGAGGCAGATATAACGGATCTGCGGCGGATAAGAGGCAGTCATAGGAGAGGCTGTATGAGGCCGACGGGCGAGCACGAACAGCAGAACAGGACGTCGAGACGATCACGGCGAACATACACGAGGAGCAGAAGATCACGACTCAACTGCGTGTCGAAGCGTGCAAGTCACTGCCTCATAACGAGCTCCAGAAGAAGCAATCGACAGGGGAGGCGGCTGTGAACTCGGCAAAGGCGCAATCTCGTGCACCCGAATCAAGGAGCGAAACCTTTAAGCGGGAGAGGGATGAAGCTAGAGCGGCGTTACTGAGATCTGAGGCGGCGCGAGTCGGTCCGTTGACCGTGTCGACCAATGCTCCCTCCGAGATCCGGGCGGCGGTAACAGCGAGTAGCAAGTACAAGGAAGAGAGGGATGCATACGAATGGTCGGAGAAGACGCTAAGGGTCCTTGGGAAAGCGATGGAGAAGCAGCTGGCGGGGAACGCGAAGACGATGAAGAACTTGCAGAACCAACTGAAGGTGGCGAGTGAGGGAAGGCGAAAGCAGAGGCCGGTACAGGCGCGATGAAGCTGGGGAAGTGGGGAGAATAATCGAAGACCACGAGAGCGTCCTGCAAGTGCATCTCCTGCTGAGCAGGTCCCTGATTGTGAAATAGGCTCATGGAAGATATCTCTATACATGCAGCCTATCAATCCGCTGTGATCTTGTTCACTTTGTCATTCACATGAGCTTTCCCTCCATCCGTCTCCACCCACTCCCATCCCTCCTGCTTAACGGGATCAGAGATCTTCCCCTCCGCCATCTTCGGCAACATCACCCTCAACCTCTTCACCTTCCCCTCCTTCTCAAGCTTCTCCAGATGTGCCAAAACACTCCTCCCAGCAGCGAAGATGATCCCCTCCTTATCCGTCTTGTAGAGCAACCTACACATCAACGGGATGGAGATCCCCTTGGACTCCTCCGGAAACTTGTCGGAAACCTTATCCACCATGTCCATCTCCTCTTTCACACGCTTTTCCTTCTCCTTGGAGGGTTTGTATGGTTTCCCAGAGAGGAACTCGTGTTGGTACTTGTCAACGTCGATCTTGGCTTGGTCGTGCTTCTCTTGGTATTCGACGAAGGATTTGGTGAGGAGCTTGGGGTCTTTGAAGAGCGAGCGGATGAGGGAGATGATCTGGTCTTCGCGCTGTTGGCGATGGGTGAGGTAGTCTTGAAGGAAGGTCGCGCATCTGTCCGGGGTGGGGATATGCGGGCCATGAGCTGGGTAGAGGATGTTCGGCTTCAGCGCGAGGAGGGTTTTGATCGACGTGAGGTCTGCAAGGAAGCTGTCAGCGGTATCCAATCTGTCGAATGATCGCGTACATGCAGTAAGATCGGTAAAGATCGTCGTGCCCTGCCCCAGCACTGTATCACCGGTAAACACACCCTTCTCACCCTCACGCATCACTAGCGAAACCGAGTCCGCCGTGTGACCTGGCGTGCGGAGACACCTCAGACTGACTCTCGCGATCTCCGGAACCTCGTTCCACTTCGGTTTCCCATCCTTATCATGCTTTAAGAGGTGCTTGTACGTCGGGTCGATGATGGAGATCATCAAACCTGGTAGGATCGGGTGGAGAGGCTGAAACGGTGAGAACGGGTGGTATGTCCCTTGCGGCAGGTTCTGGATCAACGCCGAATCCGCTGTTGGACGATCCCGCTCAGAAGCAGCCAACTCCACCTCGTCGGGCGAAGGGAGTTTCCAGATCCTCGGCGGTGGTAGCCCATTCTCCTTGAGAGTGTTGAGAAGTACCGGCAAGGCACCGACATGATCGAGATGACGATGGGTGAGGATGATATGCTCCACAGCGGGAAGTCGTCGTTCCTTCGTGTTATTCGGAGCCCACCTTCCTCCAGGACCGGACTGGGTCAATGCGAGCTCAGGGTCATTCGGGTTTTCGGCGTGCTCTCCAACCATGAAAGCCTTCGCCTCATCCCGCTTGTCACGGGGTAGGTATCCCAGACTCTCCTTGGCGTACCGAGACTCGAAGTGGGTTTCTCGCATCCCGGACTCAAGACCAAGGTGATGGAGGTGGGTGAGGAGGAGGTCTACATACTGCTGAGCGGTATGCGGTGAGGAAGTATCGATGAGAATGAGGGGCGCGAGTGAGTTGGAAGGAGGTTGTAGTAGGTACGAGTTGGTCCCCTGAAGGGTCATGAGGCCAGGATTCTGGCCCAGGATACGAGTGACATGAGCAGAGAGCTAGCGTCAGCGAAAGTTCAAGCTCAACCTCACCTTCGTACAATCGCTCATCCTCTCGAGATCGGTATTCATCGGCGTGAGCTGACTGACGCTCATCTTGCTCGTCACGTTCGTGTGTCGATAGAACAAAGATTGGAGATGCGTTCAAGCTTGCCCGGAGTACGCTTGGCTTAGATCGAGCTCGAAACCGAGGGTTGACCAAAAGGAGGCGACATAAGGGAACGATTCCCGCTCGCACGCCGCTACATCCTCCGCGCATCCATGTATGAGCAGGAGGCGTAGCTGAAAAGAGGAGCAAGGGGGTTGATGTACTCCTTTGACAAATCAGCTTCACTAGCGCAAAATGTCGCGGGGCAAAACACGTGCCTTTATTTGGTTGACCACATCTCCTCCTTCATTCATCAGTCTTGGGCGCGATCGCTGTATATCGTCACTCCAGCTGGCAGACCTTCGACAAGATCGGAGCTGGGATATGGTAGGGTAGGCTGAAAAGATCCTTGGGTAAGCCTCTTTGATCCAACTTGCCAAATTACATCGCTAAGCTTAGTTTATACAGAAAGTAAGTCAAGAGGCTCTGAGGATGCAATGCTTATCGGGCATTCTTTTACCCGCAGCATCTGGTAGGTACAACGCATGAGATGTAGCCGTTCTCCTATGGCAGAAGATGTCCTGAATCATTGTATCTCCCAAAGACCGACGCTTAAAAGGAAGTTGGACATCTCAGTCGACTCAGCGACAGACGCGTATCATGCGGGATGGGACGCCGACGAGCGGTATGCATGTACTGTTGGAGTGCCAGATCTGATCACTGGGTAGAACAATAGCGACCTGTAAGAAGGTAAGGATTGATCCAATTTGTTGTCAAAGCTTTTTTTGACAGCTGTTGCAGCACAAAATCCCCATATCATGTGTAGCTCGAAGAGTCACCGCTTCCGACTTCGAGCACTTCGGTTTCATTCTAGCGGTGGACGATGACAAGTAAGCACATAATTCTCCGCCTGTTCTGTACTCACCTTCCCAGTCTCGAAACGCTACGACATCGCAAGGCCCGATCATCGTCGTGCCACATAGCCCTTTTCGGCGACTTCGATCCATCTGGGCATCCGCGAGCGATAGAGGACCCGTACTATGGCGGGAGGAGCGGGTTCGAGAAATGCTATGAGCTGTGTGTACGGCACACCGAGGGGTTCCTGAACTTCCTGGAGCGCGAGCGGGACGAAAGGGACGATAGCTTCGGGCTGGCCGATACAGCTTGAAGTCTCGACAGGTGTCGTTCGTACTATTTCCCTACGGGTCCGGAGGATAGCATTGCGTCATCGCTCGACTCTCGGTCCAGTCGTGGTGATTCGACCTCTCAAGGGACCCTTACTCCTTTGCCCGTCCGCAAGGCGAGCCTTTCCCATCCGCCTCTCAAACGACTCAACGACTTCCGCTACATCCACCTCGTCCACCCCGATGACCTGAGCTGCGGCATCGAGAACCGTTCCATAATCCTTTGGAAGCGTCCCAGTAACGTCTCTCGCCTCGAAGGTTTTTAGCCTCTCACCCGGCATTAGGGGAAGGTTTTTATTCGATGTATCGGACGGAACGGGATGCTGCGAGATGGTCTCGGTGGCGTGCGATGCGTGGAAAGCGCTCCAAGAGTCTGAGAGCTGCGACGGAGTGGTATCAAGAGCGGGATCAAGTGGGAAGGTGGCAGCGTCGGGTACAGGGTGTCGATCCTGGAGCAGGACCTTTTCACAACGCTCCAGATAACGGTCGATATCATCCACATCCATGCTGGTGAAATCCCTAGACTCGATGAGCGTTATCGACGGCTGAGACTGCCTATACTCACTGCCTGTCGAGGTTGCCTTGACTACCCCTCAAAGACCCCTTCGCAATCCGCTTCTTCAGCTCTCCAACTAAATGTTCCGCTTTTGGTGAACCAATGGCTGGATCCGATTTCGCCAGAACATGTCTGCTTCTGTCAGACTCGATGGCGGGATACACTAATTACTGACCGAGGCTCTCCATCAAGCCCATACAGCATCTTCATGACCATAACCCAAGCTGCCGCGACAGACAGCTCGGGCAGGATAACGTCCTGATACTTGGTTGTCATCCTGTATTCGATCGATTGCATGCCATTCTCCCGGTCCGTCTGTCCGTCACCGTGTTCATCATGACCAGGTTTCAGCCTGCGCTTCACAGTCTCGAAGTGCGCATCGGCCATGGACAGATTGACGTCTAGCAGTGCAAGAAGGCGGGTGACTTGGGCATATGTCGTGGCTGTTCCGATCAGCCAAATTGACATGGAAGCCCAAACGGCAGAAGTACGAGTTCCGCCAATTGAGGAGATAACACGCCAGGCCACTGTTGGATAGTTGATCTCGGGTACTACAACTCCGAATTGCCTTGTCAAGATTTGACCAAAGCTCCGACACGCCTCGAAAAGGGATAGCGGTGACGTAGCCCTCTGAGGCCTGTCAACTCTGTTGTAACCGGAAGACAGGAAGAACGGACGGTAGGGCAGATTGCGCGCATGGCTGATCGATCAAAGTGTTTCGCCATCTCGGTTGGAAGAAGGGTCGTATGGCCAAAGTCGATGTACGGTATCCGATTATCGTTGATCAAGCTATGTGCACCGATTAGCTGGTCCCCACAGACTTGTCCCACAAACTTGAGTCTCACTTCTCAATGTCGACACTCAACACCGGCACTCTCGTCACCCACAAACCGACAACAAGGGTCACGACGGTATCGGAGACCCTCAACCGCCCCTTCCTTCGCCATCGTAGATCGCTATCTGTTCCCGAATCCGGCGAGACCTCGCGGAGCTGTTCCTCCTTGTCTGTGCTACCTTCGGACAGCTCCGCGAGAAGTTCTGGATCAATATTTGCATCGTCTGCGGACTTGCTCGATTCCGAGCTTTTCGATGAAGCTGAGTCGTCTGACTTATCGTCGTCAATCTGCACTTCTTCGTTCGAGAACGGTTGAGCAGGCGCAGGTGAGGTAACCATGCCATTCACATAGCCGGTGGGCGAAGTAGCCTCGTGTACCGATGGTAGGGGACTAATGGCGAGCTGGTACGCCCATAGATCCCGGACGATCATCTGTAGTCATGAGCCCTGACATCTACCTTGCTGAGGGAGCCGAGACGCACCTCAAATGCTTCTGGAAGGGACCATAGCTTGCTCAAGGCTTGTACCTGACACCGCAAGAGAAGCTGCATAGCCTGTACCTTGAGGTACTCCGCATCTGCGCCGTGGTAGTCTGCAAAGGATCAGCACTGCTAGGATCAAGCTCGAATCACCAACAATCCTGATTGGCGTTGCCAGCTTTTTCCCTTTGATTCTGCCTCGGACCTCGCTTAAGCGTCCGTCGTTGTAGCGCATAGTTCGTCGCTTCTATGACCAGATTCTCCGACCGGAAATCCTTTACAACGAATCAGCTACAAACCTGTGCAGCAGTTCCTCGAACTAACCTGGAAGACATGTCCATCCTCACATACTGCGTTACCCGTCACAGCATCCTTCCTCCACTTCCTCGAGCCACAGGTCGGACATGACCTAGGCATACTGCCCAAAAGAAAGTGAGGTCAATGGTTAAATCTCTCGCTTGTCACCATTGGATCTTCCAAAGTGGAGGTAGGGAATAAAAGGAAATAATGTCGAAAAGAAAAAGAAATTTCAGTTGATCCTCCACTCTGAGGGGTCTCCCAACCTGTCCTAACGTTTTTTTAAAAAAAGGTCTCAAGGTCTACAATCATAGACCGAAAGCAAGATGGCCAAGATCAAGAAAAGAGGGGAGTCCGGAGCGTGAGTCCCAGCGCTCACTGATGATGGATCCCACCTGACCTTTGTCAGGGCGAAGAACTATATCACCCGGAACCAAGCTCTCAAGAAGCTTCAAATCTCCCTCAGCGATTTCCGACGACTATGCATTCTCAAAGGTGGGTTAATCCCTCTGCAAGGCCTCCCAGCTGATATCATTGAAGGGATCTACCCCCGAGAACCCCTTCACAAGAAACGAGCGAATAAAGGCTCCTCCGCCCCCGCCTCCTTCTACTACCAAAAAGATATCCAATACCTCCTTCACGAACCCCTTCTCGTCAAGTTCCGGGAACATAAAGCCTTCGCAAAGAAGCTTGCGAGGGCACTTGGGAGGGGAGAATGGTCATTGGCAAAGAATCTGGAGGATGCGAAACCTGTCGCTAGATTGGATCATCTGGTAAAGGAGCGGTGAGTTGCGGCGAGTGTTACAAGCTGTCTGGCAGCTGTATCTTTTAGATCTCCGCGCTGACATCGAAATAGGTACCCGACTTTCACTTTAGCATTGCAAGATCTGCAAGATCCTCTCAACCTTGTTCACCTCTTCTCCACGCTCCCTACACAACCTATACCAGGAAAGACACTCGTCCCAGCCGAAATCATCTCAGAATGCGGAAAGCTAATCTCTGAATGGAAGGTGAGCTCGAGTACGAGTCTAAGCTGAAGTCAGGTATGGGCAATCCGGACACATTCCCTCCGCAAAGTGTTCTTAGGCATCAAAGGGGTCTACTACGAATGCGGCGTACCAGGCCAAGGAGAGGAGACGATCCCCGTTCGATGGCTTGAAGGTTACGAGTTCCAGCAATACGTCCCGCATGATGTCGATTTCCGGATCTTGCTCACCTTCCTCGACCTCTATCGCACCCTCATCTCCTTCGTACTGTATAAGCTGTATACCGAGGAGAACTTGGTGTATCCTCCGCCTTTGGATGTCGAGCTGGACGAACAGGGAGAATCGGTTGGGGCGTTCAAGCTGATTGAGAGGAAACGTGTCGAGGGCGTTGATGGGGAAGGGAAGAAGGTGTCGAAGAAGGAGGTGAAGAGGGCTATCAAGGGGATCGGAGCGGGTGCAGAGGATGGGGATGTGGAGATGGACGTGGCGGCGGATGATACCGAAGAGCGGGACGAGGACTTTGTCGAACGACCTAGCAAGACGACCGATGATGACGTTGCACCTGCTCCACTTACCACCTACAACTCCCTCCTCGCCTCCTCATCCACCCCTTCCTCGTCACGCCAGAACCTCCTCTTCTCCCCTTACACCTTCTACCTATCCCGCGAAACCTCCTCCCGGACATGGGAATTCGTTATCCGCGCAATGGGTGGAAAAGTCGTCACATCCCTGACCGCTTCCACGCCCGCCGACATGCCCGACGCAGATCATATCACGCACGTTGTAATCGACCGACCAATGACGATGGAGCGGATGAGGGAGATGGAAGCGGGTAGGAAATGGGTCTGGGTACAGCCGCAATGGGTCGCGGATTGTGTGAATAAGGGGAAAATTATTGGGTCGGAAGGGTATGGACCGGGACAGTTGTTGCCACCGCATCTTAGTCCTTGGGATGAGGAAGGCGAGGTGGCTAGGCCATGGCTGGAGGGAGAGGCTAGAATCGCTGCGGTGGAAGAAGGCGCAGCTGTAGCGGAAGAGGAAGCTGACGATGTCGAGGTGAAGGAGGCAGATGGGGAGGATGAAGAGGAAGAAGAGGAAGATGTTGGTGACTCATCCACACCAACCTATCCTCCTGGTCTTCTCGCCGCCGCAGCGAGTCACAACGACCCAACACTACTACGCGCGGCCGAGCTCGAGGCCGAACGAAACGGAATATCCCACTCCGTGTTCCAATCTCAGCTCAAAGACGCCACCAAGGCGAATGTATCGGTCAAGACTGCACCACCTGTCATAAAGGGGAAGGACGAGGACCTGCGGAAGATCATGATGTCGAATAAGAAGGCGAAGCTATATGAGAAGATGAAGTATTCGAACAAGCAGAAGTCGGCGGAGGTGAGTTTCCATGCAAGCGGGTTGAGCAGCGCTGATTATAAGCACAGAGTGAGAAGCTCGAGGCGAAGCGGATAGCTATTGAGAAGCGGAAACGGAAGGAAGCGAGGGGCGGGAAGAGCGCATGATGGATTGTAGACTCGGTTCCTTGCGTAGCGTGATCATGGGCATCGTTATGTGACCTGCACGATACCGAAACAAGTCGTGAGGAGATAGCTCGCGATCGTTGACAATGCCTGCTACAAAGCGAGCGTCCTACCAAATAGACTTCTACCTGAATTAAAGGTTCGATCTTCCAAACTTTCGCACCCACGTCCTACCAAATAGACTTCTATCTGCGCTTAGTCACTATGTTACCTGGGAAAAACACTAAATTCCCTTCCCCACGACAAATGGTTAATTATTGCTGTATTTAAACCGCCTCTATGTACCAATTTGAGTGGTTGTGGCAAAGATGCGCTGAGCTATACTTACTGCATCATTCAGGTACAAGATCGCGTCCATTTCAATCTACTGTCGCCGTGTCCAGGTAATGTACATCAGTCACACCTCTCAACCTCGTCGCGGCCTGTTCTGCCGTCAGATCTCGCTACTTCAAATCAGCTTCGTATCCGAGCATGTGACGGAGAACCCACCTGGACCTCCCCCATCATCTCGAAACCAACCAAGAACTTCCGCACTGAAGCGCTCCGCAGAAGAGGCGGATAGAAATGGAAGTGAATATGAGCCATATCATTATCCGGGACTTTCGGCGGCAGGGGCGACTGATGCAAGCCCATGGAATAGGGGAAGGGACATCTACAATTGATTTCAGTTCAGGTTTCATTCAAGATTCGGGAGGGGACATACGAGAAGAGGTTATCGTACCGCACCAGGATCTTCTTGAGTATCCTAGCTAGACCCGCATCCTCCTCAGGAGTCATCTGTAACAAACTCGGTATATGTCTCTTGTAAGGCAGGACTACCCTCATCAGTCCCAGACTTCACGGATCATGATGAAATCGACAAACCGAGCAGCTCGAAAGGCCATACCGCCCAAAAAGGAACCACAGCGAGCCAACCACTCTCATCCACCTCGACGACCCTCTCTTGCCGCTTGATCTCCTCAGCCGCGTACGAGCAGAGTAGGCAAGATTGCCCGTTTGGACGACGCGGGTAAGAGGGGTTCGGAGCGGTGGTTGCGGAGAAGTGCCAGAGGCTACTGAGCTCGGTTGCGGGTTCGTCGGGAATGCTGCGGGGAGAATGGGTTGAATCCTTCTCGAGGGTGAAGGTCGAGGGAAAAGACGTACTACGAGAGGGACCAGACCTAATACCGATCAGCTTACTCTGATGTGTCACCGCTAAGTCACTCACCTGGCCATGAGGATGAGGAGCGCTAGCACCCATCATAGCTCCCCGATTCTACCCGCGGATTAGCCAACTTCTCAGTCACCCTCAAATCGAGAGCCGGTCGGAACGGTGAAATCAAAGGTGGAAAAGTGAGACTCACCTCAAAGATCTGTACATAACCCTCCCCATCCCCATCGTCACCCCTCAACATCCCCCCTTCCTCCTTATAAATCCCCTTCCAACCCTCTATAACCCTAACGACATCCTCCACACTCATCCTCGCGAGTGTGACATCATGTCTCGGATGGAAACAAATGACTTTACATCGACCTCTCACCGGTGTCTGCTCGAATATGCCTGTCTCTGGAGGTGACCGGGGGAGTGGATCAGTCTTGAGAGCCGGGAAATCATTCTCGAACTCCTACTCTCGCCCAAACACCATTATTACTACTTCCTCCCGGAATGAAGCGACGCAGCATAGAGTATCTTCCGATTGGGATGGGAAGACTGGAAAGGAAATACACTCACGAAAATATCAGTGTAGTTTGGATTGCTAAATCCACCTGAACGGTCGTTACCTGGACAGAGGTAACATTCGGGGTCATGTTCGGGTAGTTTCGCGACGACCGGCGGTTCGGTCTGACCCTGAGAGCCTCCTCACGGTCAGTATCCGAGCTTCGATTGAAATGGAAAAGGGTCGCACCTTCCATGGCCGCTTCGTCCGATGAGGGGAGACGAGGACGTGCTTCCCGGTAAGGGGATTGACTATGTCCAAATCGCTGTCAGCGTCCGATCCAGAAAGTAAGGATAGCGTCAGTATCAGATATCACTGACAGCGTCGGTGGGGATGGTCAGTCGGATCGAAATGGACTGCCTCAGACATGGTGTCAGCAGCAGGAAAATAAGCAAGACGTGAGTGCGACATCGACCGTCAACGTGTTCTCACCAATCCGCATGGAGTCGTCACGGCAATTTCCGGTGCCTTGCTACTATCTCTCTCCCCCTTTTGTTAAAGTAGTGCAGCTTGAATCATATCATATCGTGTCTCTCATATGTATTGCTCGACTTGACGCCCTCGAGTGTATGGACAGAATGTGGAAGGGAGAAGTTGACTATGCGAAGGAAACGAAGCGAAACAACTACATGATTATACGATTCCACCACCCTGTTGATGGTACGAGAAAGGGGAAAACTCTGTCGTAATACGTCGCGGGATCAGGCAGCAAGGTGAGAGATTACAATCACCCAAAGGACTGGAAGACGCGGAACGGAACTGCGATATTGGAAGGGCTGACGAGAAGCGATCGGAAGGGGAGCCAAGTCGAATACCGTATAGCGGAAATGTGTCATCGTCCCCAGGAAAACCAGCTCGATTTCTTCTTCTCCGGTGCGGGGTTGTATTCTTTCTTCATCTCGTGCAGGAGTATGTCGAAGGCTTTGCCTATACAATGACCGGCTGTCAGCTGCGCCGCCTCGAGTGATGCCAAATATCGAAGGCCGATAACCCGCGCAGCCGTGACTTACCGACATTCTTGTTGTCCTTGGCGCTGGATTCCACGAATGCCGCTCCGAGCTTCTTTGCAAGCGCTTCACCCTCCACCACTGTCACTCGTCTAGGCTGATGAGCAGGCCCCTCGGCAACCGCAGCTAGATAACTAACCTGTCCGCAATCAGGTCACACTTCTGTCCCACTATCACACAAGGCACCTTCTCCATCCCACCGAAGTCAAGGATCTTATCATGGACCGTCTTGACCATTTCGAAAGACTGTCGAGAGTTGATCGAGTAGACGAGAAGGTATCCGTGAACTCCTACGGCGTATTTCGAGGGGAAGAGAGTGTATTCATCCTTGAGTAACAAGATTAGCTTGGCAAGAGGAAAACGAGTCGAGCTCGAGCTCGAGCTCACCTGGCCCGCACTATCGATGATCTCGCACTCATAGTCTTGACCTTCGAAGGTGACATGCTTATGACTCGTAGCCTCGATAGTAGGGAAATATGATTCGTTGTATGTAGGAGGAGCAATATATTGTTGCGTCAAAGATGTCTTACCTGGAAAGAAACGCGTCAGGTCCGAATGAGCGGCGGGGTTGAGAATGACTCACCAACACTTGGCGAGCCCATGATCACCACCTTCCTCTTCATTGCTCCCGAAACGCTCATCCTGACCAACTCGGTACTATTCTCCGAAGAGGAACTGCTCTCGCCCTCGACTAACGTCTCGCAATCCTCGTCGGTCTGCTTGATTCTTCCCGGGGAGAGAGCGCGTCGAATCCGGGACCGTGGTGTACTTCTCCTGTTCGCGACTCGTAGGATCCAAGGTTCGTGTGTTGAGGTGGAAAGGGTAGTGTAGAAGGTCGACTCGGTAGGTGTGGTAGGTGTGCTGGGAGAGGGTGGCTGAGTCGCGGTCCGTGTCAAGATCCGCGAAGAATGGGGGACAAAGTAAGGGAGGTTCACTGAGCCGGGCTTTCGTCTAGGTGTCGCAGCCAAGGGAGGTGAGGGCGACGAGTGGAGAAGAGATTCCATCGTTAGCAATGATGACGACAGCGGTGGTAAGTGGGCGGCAATTAAGGCCGTGAGGTTGTCAGACGCGACGGGGAGAAAGGTATTGACGAGGAGAAGAAAGGTACAAAGCCGGCGGTAATGAACTCAGGGTAGTGAGGAGGCCCGAGCTCGGGAAGAAGGAAAGGGGTGCTAGTTGATCGTCTGGAACGATGAATCCAATCAAATCCAGGAATTCAGGGTTGTGAAGGATGTTGTGATGGCGACATGGGACGAGTTTGTTTGGTGGCGAGAGGCGACAACAAAGGGGAGACGTATGTTGACACTGCCTCGCTGGATTGTGTAGAGTCGTCCGGATGACACGAGGTTCGATTGTCCCTCACTGGAATCCGTTGACTAGACGACGAAGGTAAGGGGAGGAAAGGGAGGGATGAAACGCGTGATCCGTCGGTCCAAAGGAGGCTCGGCCGGATGTAATCCGTCCGATATTCGAAAATAAATTGGGGAGATAAGGGAATCAAAGGAGGGTGACCATGTGGGGATTGGCGGATGGGTGAGACGTGGGTTACCAAGAAAGGATGAACCGGCAGGGAGAAAGGATGGTGAGAGAGGTTTATACGACCAGAAAAGGGAAGGATTGTGGTGCTTGAAGGGTAGAAATCCAGAGAACACCGGGGAATCCGAGGCCGAGGAAGGACTGGTTCACAACCAAAAGAGGAGGCTGACGAGCCGGCGGCAAGGAGGAGAAGCTCACGGTTATTGTCCTTGCTGATACGCGCGAATCCGATTCTCCAGAGCTTAAAGATCGTTTCGGACGGTCTAGTGCGAATGCCGGGGTCGTTAAGACGCGCTGAGACACGAAATATCAACTAAGATCAACGCTGAGACATGGAAACAAATCAGCAATTACCCGGATTACATCACTTGTCACACCACCCTACCATGCGTTGGGCACCGGAACTTAATCCCGGTAATTCGGCCCGGGGACCTTGTTTGAGCACCAGTGCGGCATGAAATTCTGGCATCTTGCATGTCCTTGTGTGAGCGTATAGTGACGGCAAAGCCAATGTACTGCGCGACCGACATGCAACAATCCTCGGTAAGCTGTATGAGGTGCAACCTCAGCCGAACTACCTCTACCTGTATGAACAGGGCGAAGCAGGGTGGCAGAACTACCGGCAACAACCATCCTTCTGCGGCCTGCCCGCTGCGCGGTGCTCCCAAGCACCTGAGCGACGGCTGCGGCGTCCCTCGATCACTAGTATCGTAACGTCCATTCACCACCTCACCTCCATCTTCCCAGCCTTCGCGAAGTTCCGAACCCCCTTGAAGGGCTTGTACATGACGTCTCCTTGGACTTTGAGTTGATCGACCTTGATGGAGGAGAATGATTGGGACTGGATCGTGAATGAGACGTTGAAGGACGGAGAAGTTACAGGCTGAGATTCACTGCATTGCGTAAGCAATGACCTTCTATCTTACCGAGAAAAGGACCTCGAGGCGAAAGATCCGGTCAAAGTTGGTGAGCGTTCTGACGATACCAGAGATGACAGCGTCCATCGGAGAACCTGCTTTCCATGAGCTGGAACTGACTTGTATGCCGTCCACGAACATGGGTATGAGGATCGAATTCCCAGGTCCCGCCTCCTACATTACCCATCGTGACACCTTCGTCCCTCTTGACGCCTGCTAAGAGACCGTTTGTCGTGGCGCCTATCGGTCTTCGATCCCCGGTAGCAGTCGCGCTGACCGAGGTCGCAGTCTGACCGAGGTTTATGGAGATGACGATGTCTTCTATTGCTCGGTGATTCGTACGAGATGTGAGGGTGAGCGAGAAGCGGCCTGATCACGTCAGCGGAAGCAAGACTAAGCCGCGATCGAGGCCCACCGCCGTTGTCTTCTATTGACATCCCCGCCTTCAGCGATAAGGGCATTTGTATTCTCTGACCCGACATCGCCTGATACTCGAGGAGCTTGAATTCCCCATCTGGCGGTATGAAAGAGAGGACACGATCAATTTCCCACTTATTATACCTACGTCCATCAGCTTAGATCCCGATCTCCGGACTTACCGTATGCAAGGGTGGAATGAGCAATTCTGCATGGCTTTGGGATCTCCGAGGGTGAGTAGTAGGTCCGGGTTGCCGGATAATCGGGAGTTACAGTTGATTCGTCCCCACACGTTCGACGCCATGACTTTGCCTCTCCTGCCTGATCAGTCACAGCAATCTGGTTTCTCTCACCTGTCAATGATCGCATCGAGGGATTCTTCGATGTCAAAGTAGATCTCATTTGTGGAATGTCGTATTCCAGGTCTTCGCCAAGGTATTGGTGCTGTGAAGGGGGCAGTTGTGGGTAATTGAATTCTGAGGCTTAGCTAGCGCGATAGCAGGCGGACTTACGCGGAGACACCGGCTACGCTTAGCAGCTTCCGCATGAGGGATGGAGGAAGGACGATCTCTTTCAGCATGGCCGATTCCATGGTCATCGGATGGCCTTCGTCGAGCATTTCTTCGATGAGCTGAAGATGCGTCATCAGCTTCCTCATGCCCCCACGTTGCGGCGACCTCACCATATATACGATATCGAAATTGTCCTTGATGGTCGTCTCGGTGATTTCGCCGAGGTAGTCAAGTAATGTGTCAAGGAAAGAGGCTAGGAAAGAAAACGCGAAGAGCGGATTGACTGTTCAGGTATGAAACATCTGCCGCATCAAGATTAGTATGAACTCACCTTCCTGAGCTACCGGCACCAGAAACCGTAACCCTTCCCGCTCAACATGACACAAGCCAGCCCCAGACATCCCCATACCTCCTCCACTTCGAGCGATCGTATTGACCCATAAGACCGGCTCCCACTCCTCATTCGAGGCCAAGGATCGTTTCAGGGCGTGGTTGAAGGCGTCAATGTGTATTGAGGGGTATGAAGGTGGATGTGTGGAAAAGTGAGAGGTGATCAGGGGTTTCCTGAAGGGGGGTGTGGGTGGGTGTAAGCTCAACTGGCGAGAAAGGTGGACTGACTGACCCGTTGTTATCCAGTATTATGATCCCATCTATTCGAGCCATAGCGCGATCCTTGCAAGTCACAGTCAAACGCTTGAGAATGTGAAACAGCTTGACCAGTCCTTAGACGACGAGCGAGTGTGTTGCGAATTTCGCTGAACATGTTGGGGGTCTCCACTTCGAAACATTTTGCTGTTCCTCGAAATCTTCGGAATTTCGCTAGCATTCAATCTACCCATAGTCACGGCGACTGACATACGAGAATCATACTTCAGGTAGCAAGGTATGAACGAGGGAACGTCGAAATAGCATTCTCGAAGCTCTCACGACTTCGAGCGAGAACTCAAGATGCCCCGAACCCTCAACTTCTTAGCTCCTTCGCTCCATTCCAACACCCTCCTCGACATATCCTATCCCGAACCAGGACCTTCGAAACGAGACCCGATAGTAAGGCATTTAGCCGTTCGACATGGTGATCATCGCCCTCTCGGACATATCAAGCGAATTGTGTCCACTGGTCCAGATCAGGTGCGTGTGCTTCCTCTCGTCAGTTCTCCTAGCTGAAGATCCCGGCTCAGGTCGTAGTAGCCGATGATGAATTTCGAATTTCGACAATCTCCCTCGGATCGGACGAGCCCTCTCCTCCCGAAGTGACGACTCAACATGCCTCACAATCGCGTAAAGGCGATATCTGGGCTGGACTCATCCCGGTGCAAGGGTTCATCCCCGTTTATCCTCTCAAGTCTCGCTGACATGATGTAGAGGCGTCATCTCCGCTCTCACCTCCGGTCAACTCGTATTACACCCTTCCATTACTACTGAGCCTGCACATGGACGTACAGTCCCATCCCCACTCATGGCTCTCTCGTCAAGCGGTCCGTCCGCGACTACATTCGCTCTCGTCGGGAAGGAAGTCGACGTCTCAATATGGGATGTCGAGCGGACTTTCTCGTCCTCCTCGTCCTCCTCCGAAGGATCCCCGAAGAATCGGAAGAAAGACGCGCGTGAGCCCGGAGAAACCTGGAGAGCAAAGAATGTCCGTTTCATAATGCTCTATTTTCTCTCAGGCCAAAGCACTAGGCTCATGAAAGATGTAGCTACCCAACAACTCCCTTTCCCTCCGTCCACCCATCCATCACTTATGCCTCGCTCATTTAGCCGGATCCGACACCTCTCTTGTGAGCGGGACCAAATCCGGTAACATCAGACGGTATGATACTAGACAACGGCGACCTGCATCCGATTGGAAAGTCGCAAGGGAAGGCGGAGTAGGCTGCGTCGTACCCGGAGCTGAGCAGTCAGCTTTCCCTTCATGTTCATACACTATGAGCTGATGGGTCCCGTAGTGAGCTGTTCTTCGCGGACCGATCCAGCCTAGTCGGTGCACTCGATTTACGTACCGGCAGACTACTTTACTCGTACTCCTCGATGACGTGTACAGCTCATCATCTCTTTCCCGTCCCGTTACCGGATGGAGGAAGCAGTATAGGTCTGGCGAGTATCGCTTGTGACGCAACGATGAGATTACACACTACTGTCCCTCGTCTCGCTGAGGGCGTCAAGGGGAACGCAATCGGCGAGGGGGAAAAGCCGAAAGTCATAGGGATGGTCGGTGGCATTGGGGTTGGGATTGCTATTTGGCGTGGATGGGGGAAGATACCAGACGAGCCGGCACTAAAGGAAGCCGATAGAGCAGATGGGGAGAACGGGGACGACGAAGATGGGGAAGATGGATTCTGGGAAGGAATGAGCGAGGTGGACGACGATGACGATGAGTCTGCTTCGGAAGAGGACGTTGAGCCAACGAAGCGACGGAAAGCATAATAAGACATCCATCAATGCATTACAACGTAAAGTACTGCTCTAACACCTGATCTGACGGGTTCGGATTCGCCCCCGTCCCAAACCTCCCCCGACCCCGCTGCGTAGCAAGACGACCCATTAATCCGCCCCTACCCGCAAAACCAATCCGAAAGACATGCGGAGCAAAGCCAGCATGATTACCCATTTGCCCTGGAGGGAAAGCACCGGGCATCCCATCTTGCCCTTCCTCACGGACCTCAGGTACGGTCTCCTCGACGCTTTCATCCTCCTCGGCGATTGCAGGTTCAGCCCTCTTCCTAGGGTCTCCAAGAACCAAAGCACCCGTATGCCAACCCGCCGCAGCGATTCCGAAAACAAAGCATCGTCCTCCGTGTTTCTCACCGGGGAAGACGACCTTCTCCGGTTCCAAAACGTCAGTCATACCCCTCTTCTCAGTCCCGCCTAATCCGAGCTGCCCTTGAGCACCTTTTCCCCACGTATACACCTCTCCGGCACTGGTCAGGGCTACGTAGTGATAGTCTCCCAAGGCCACCTGGATCACCCCTTTCCCTTGTAGTCCGGTCAAGGGGTCTGGTCGGAATGTCCCGCCGAAACCTGGTGGATTGTTAGGTAGGCGAGCATGGAAGACGGATGAATTGGTTGTGGAGTACGAAGTGATGGATTGATACTGCGCGGTGATGTGCGAGATCGTTGGGCTGGAGAAGTACGGCAACTTGCAGGCGCAAAGTCAGCCTAGACAGAAGCGGACGAGCTCGGAACTCAACTCACATATTCCCATGTTGAGGTAACGGGGCCCTCTCCCAACTTACGGAACCATACCTCACTATTGCCTTTCAAGGCAAGCACGAAATCCAGTCCACTTGCGATTTTCACCACTTTCTCCTTCTCCTCAAGAGTCTTGGCATTGCGTGACGAGCTCCACGCGGTCCATTCGTTCTCCAAGTCCGATCTCGATCGGCTTTCACTTGAATCATCGTCATCGTCGGTGGCCTCACTCTTCCAGACCGGCCGCTTAGGGATCTCCTCGAGCTGTGACACCACCTCGCCAGAAACGGTTCCACACCTGAGCGCACGACTATGATCATCGCCGACGACTCCTAGCTCTGGAGCAAGCTGTTCATTGGGGGTGAGAGCAGCTTGATACTCCGATGAGAAGGGATACCAGACAAACATCGATCCGGTAGCCGTTAAGCAGGCCGAATGTGTCCATCCTGTCGAGAGCTGGACGATATGATGAGGATGTCCGCTCGAGCCGGTATTCGTCGGTGAAGTTAGCGCAGCAGAGGTATGATGGTATGCCTAGGTAAGGATCAGCCACCTTCAGCAAGAACGTAATGCTTGCTGTCTCACGCGTCCCCAAGCGCAAAACTCCCAAATGAGGTTGTCCTGATCGAGCACTAACAAGTGATTCCTCCCCGCCGAGATGGCCTCCGCTCGACATGGTAGAGGTATCTGACTCGGTTCCGGGACTTGACAGTATTTATCCTCCCAACTCGGAGCTCTGAGCCTAAAGATGCTCCCGTCCAGCTGACCTAAAGCATCATTTAATACCTTAAAATGTGTATCAGGAAGGGGAACACCCACCCCAGACCCATACTCCCCCATCCATATCCCTAGCCGTAAAACTCCATCCTCCAGCTTGCATCTCCACGATCCCAACTCTCCCTCCCTTCACTCCATCCCCATCTCTATCTCCATCCTCTCTCGGTCCTCCGATTCCAACACCTCTCGCCAGACTATCCTTCAAACTTTGACTCCAACTCCTCCCCTTCCCAGACGTAGGAAAAGCCTCAGTCAACTCAACAGGTCTCTCAATAGACCTTCCAAACCGCCTAATCCCACTTCTCCCCTCTATCCCATCAGTTCCGAGTCTTCCGTTATCAGTCGATCCCCAGACGAAAGGACGAGGGGAGCGGATACCTAGGTAGACTCGTTTGGACCAGCCTGAGGTTGAGGGGGGTGGAGCGAGGAGTGAGGGGGAGAAGGAGAAATCGTTGAGAGTCTTTTGTGACCAGAGGTTCGCGTCGGACTGTTTGGATCAGCTTGAGGAATGAGAAGAAGAGAATAGGGAGAGGTGACTAACGCAGAGGGTGCTGAAAAACTTGGAGGTGGTGGAGAGGGAGGCGAGATCGTGGAGCGGGAGAATGGGGAGGAGACGCTCGAGGATGATATCAGCGGGGAGGTCGGAAAGGCTAGGTCCGACTGTTGTAGGAGGTTTCTTAGTCTCCATCACGGCCGACTGCTCACAGGACGCAAAATGTACCCCACAAGTGAGAGAATATGTTAAACCCGGACGCTTCTTGCGCTTCGCAACAATTCAATAATCGCCTTACGTCATTGCAGTCTTTCTGAGGACAGTACTGTGACCTTTAATATGCAGTGCATGATTACTGTAACAAGATGGGGATGCAACAACATCAACGAGCACGACAAGACCAGACCCAAGGCATACTCCTCAGATGTCATGCATCGATTGACAGATCGCTGGCTTGGATCATGCCCCTGTAACCTTCATTCAGCGCTGCCAAAACGGCTCGGTACGTAGGCACTGACCACATGGATAACGCCTGAAGATCCTCCACCCCGTCCTGCGAAAGTTTGACCTCCTCCCCAGTAGCCGTCACCGTTGTCTTCTGCTCCATACGTCAGCTGACAACTAAAGGAACTTGAGATCACGTACCAAGCCTAGAGTCAACTTGATAGAAGGTAAACCAGGCTTATACACCTCCAATTCTTCCTTCCGACCAGCCCTTCCTTCCTCCCGATCGATCAACCTCAAGATATTCCTCGCAGCCACTTCACCCTGCCAATAAGCCGTATGCCCCGCCTGGATCGCTCCTGTATCCGCAACATCCCCTATCGCAAAGATATGGCTCAGATCTTCGTTCTCTTCTTCCGATGATGAGATCGATGATGGGGGAGTAGGCAGGGCTGGGGGTTGAAGGGAAAGCGAGGAGAATCTCTCAAAGGTGTTTGCGCGAGAGCCAACGGGACGAGGTGGACTGGTGGATATTTGCAGAGTGGGTTGAACTCGGACTCGAGAGGTTTTAGGGGAGATGGAAGTAGGACAGAGGGCGGCCATGTAGCTTGAATGAGGGCGTTGGCCGGTGCATGGGAGCTAGTGAAGTCAGGTAAAGAGATGTTGACAAGCTGCAAAGACGAACGACTAGATCCGCTTCGAACTGCCTCCCCTTGTCTGTCCGCAAGAACTTAACCTTCCCATCAAGGTTCTCCGGTTCCTCAGGCCACGTCATCACCCTTTCTCCAAGCACGACATCGACTTTCAGCTCCCTCAGCGCCTCGACAGCTAAGTGAGCTTAAGCACATCTCCCCAGTACTCCAAGGTGTAGGAGCAAGGTCCAAGCGGACTCACCCGCAAGATGGACGGATATAGGGTAAAGAGGCATCAACTGTCCTCGAGAATGTAGTAGCGTGATCGATTTCTCCGGGTAAACCTCCTTAAGATCCGTAGCGAACTCTGCGCCACCTCAGCAATGTCTCTCAAAGCTCCAACACCTCGATGACTTACGTATTCCCAAAGCCCCTCCTCCGACAATGACGATCCTCCTCGCCCGTCTCAACTGTTCCGCCTTCCTCTCCATCCACCTGACCCCACCTCTCTTCGTCCCCAACCCTCTCTCATGTTGATCCCTCACGATACCAGAAGGTAGATTCGCATGTTCACCCCACACATTCACTGGATCTGGCATCCCGCTCCCCAAAGCATAGATCGCGTAATCGAAACGGATCGTCTCTTCCTCTCCATCGAAGGAACCATATGTACCCGATGTAGCTGTGGAAGTGATTGAGACGGTAGATCCTCGACGGAGTTCAGGTCGGATAAAAGTCACGGAATGGGATCGGAGGGAGGTTATCGAGCCTTGTATGAAGGTGTTCTCATCGATTTCGGGATCGGGTAGGGATGAGGATGATGAAGTGGGGCTGAGTGGGGGTGTAGGGGGTGAAGGACGTAGTTTGGATGAACATGAATTGGCTCGGGCTTTGGATGTTGTAGTAGTTGGAGCTGGAGGAGGGTGGGAGAGGAGGTTATCATAAGGGACGAAACCTTTTGGAGCGTGTGAAGGGAGGATGCTAAACCGTGGGAACACGTAGACATCTAAATATCAGTCATGGATTGGATCTCCTCGACTCACGGTTCATATGTGAGTTCCGATCGATGACGACCAATCGCCATGCAGTAGGTAAAGATTGTGAAAGGAGTCGAGCGGCGCGAGCTCCCCCATAACTCGCACCGAGTACCGCTACCGTCCTCAACGGGAACGGCGGTGACGCCGAACCGCTGGATAATCCTACCGTCATCGATTCAAGCGATCTGAGTGAATAGAAGAGGATCCTTAGAGAAGTCTAGAGTCACTTCGATAAATCTAGAGTCACTTCGATAAATCGACGTAGATCAAGGGGTTTCAAAGCGTGGGCGGTTGGTGGGGTTATCAGAATTCAATTAACGTCATTCACCTACTTTATTGACACCCCCCCTTTATTGGAGCATCTTTCTCTTTCAATCTTGAAAATCCATGCACTCGGCCCAATATGCATAGATTCAAGGGCTGGTCATGAAGGGATTAGGTTCTAGAGCCATGAGAGCGTCCCTGACCAAGTTCTCACCAGGTCCTCGTTTACCCCTAGGTCGCCTAGCGTCCTCCGCAGCTCTGACCTTTGCTAGCACGTCCTCTGTACTAAACACATGTGTTTCAAGGTTGCTCACGGTCACGCCGGCTTTTTTCCTCTTCCCACCGGTCTGAGCATCCCTGAAGTCCCTGTTCTCCTTCTCCAAGATCGTATTTCGGGCGTGAACCGCTTCAAAAGCAGAGGACAGCTCCTGCAATCGGTTTTTGACTGGGGTACGGATGATATCGCCATATTGAGTCAGGAACTCGTGGTTTTCGCGTTTGATTGAAGCCAGAGGGGTCTGGGAGAGCCTGGAGCCTTGGCGAGGTGGAGTAGAGGGGACAGGGACGTCGGGGATGACTCTGGAAGGCTGGAAGGGGCACAGACCGGTTGATCTCCATCCCGCCGAATATTCGCCTCTGTCATGGCTTTCATCTTGCCTGGACCATATTTGAGCACCAGTCTGCCTCTGCAACTCGTCCAAGATGGAGAGAGGTCCACCGGTCGGCCTGCCAAGCCATTGCGGCCTTCAGAGGGGCGAAAATCCCGACATCGAGGGGTTGGGTGATATGGGACGAATGGGCCGGTAAAACCACCAGGTCAATCTTGTTCTGGATGCAGCCTTATGAAGCGAACCTTGGCATGACTGCCGTGGCCATCGACGATGATAGGCGGCGCTGATTGGGCGTGGAGGGGACGGTTGATGTGAGGAAAACCTTCTCGAGCCAATTGAAGGCAAGCGTGTCGTTCGTCCACCCTGTGTTGCTCGAAGCCCATCCCCATCCCTTCACAGCGTCCCCCTGCCCTGCTGGAAGCCATCCAGAGTTGAAGCTCCCTCCCTTGGATGGCCTCCTTTGAGGCCGACATCATGGATTTAAAGGTCAATTTTTATATGGGCCTTTTCGAGTGAAAGAAGATTGGCCGTCAATAAAGGGGGTTTGTCAATAAAGTAGGTGAATGACGTTACCTCATTTCGCCTTGGAATCGGCCGAGGGCATACAGGTATTTTTGCCGCCAAATGACGCTTTCCGCTCTCCCTTTCCTCTGCCTCCGAATGCGACGAATTTTGACGGTCATATTGTCGCGGATGTGAGCGAGGTACCCCTCTGTCGTTCGAAAAGGGCTCTTTTGCCGAACGGAAGCAAGGCTGAATGATGCCTGGGACGGGTAATGCCTTTCAACTCATGCGATTTTCTCGGCTGAAATCAACGGGGTTCACATTGAAGGTCTTACCAATGGAACCATAACCCAGCGTCCGGACACCAGATGAGGAGGTCCATGCAATGCTATGCTAGTCTATCATACCTCTATAGCTCTTCATGTATAGGTATCTCCCCAGATTCGCTCGGTAATGCTGATGTGACCGTTTCGCTCTCGGTTGTGTCTGTTTCATTCGTGGATGACGTCGGCGACGGTGATGCTGTTGACGTTGATGATGATGCTGTCGATGATGAAGAAGTGGAAGTAGATGGTCGAGATGCTCTTGGTGCCTTCTTGTTGATCAATCGCAAGACCTAGTCAATACCGTCAGCTACCGTTCGCAAACCTCGAACCTCGATCACCGTCATCTGCAGCCTCTTCCCCTTCTCATCTAGATCCTTAGTGAAGATCGCCGGATCGCTCGTCAGGTCCTCCTCCAATTTTACCTGAACCACCATCCTCTCATCCATCCAGACCTCATTCTCCTTCAGCAGCTCTTCCACACTTTTCAACTCTTCCTCCGTGTATTTGGGCGGTACGACCGGTTTCTGAGGTGTAGCACTCTCCGCAGCACCGATAGCAGCAGTATTGTTCTGGTGCGCCTCGATGAAGAAAGCTCGAGCGGCAAACATAGCTTGCTGGAAGTCCTCGACTGCTTTTCCGCGGGTCTGCTTCTCAGTGAATCGAAGGATGACAGGAGACTCCAGCTTCTCGAGGTCGGATCGCTTTGTTCGGAGGGTTTTCTCATCGGCTCGCTCGGCATTGTCGGTGAGCCATTCGAACGTCTCGCTGAGGAGCTTGCTCATCACAGTCCGCTCTGGCTCGGTGGAATAGTCCTGGATAGCGCGATTGTCCGTGCCCGGCCTGAGTAACCCGGATAAACGGTACAAGTAACCCTCGAGCCGGTTGCGAGCTTCTTCACGAGCTGTCTTGGCCGCTTCATATGTACCGATAGCTGTGAGTCTGAGCCTGTCAGCATTGGCCAGAGTAGCCGGAATAAACTGACCCGGCCATGGTCGTACGCTTCTCCTCCCCTGTCATCGGTCTCACACCCAGATGTTTCTCCTTGAATCGCAGCACCACCTTCTCTCCCTTGACATCAAATTCTTCGACATCCTCGCTTTCGACTTCTACCTTGTCCTTCTTGCCACCGAAAAGACCTTTCAGTGCACCAGCGACACCGCCTTCCTTAGCCGCGGTCACGTTCGATACGAGCACGGCGTTGGCAGCGGATAGGTGACCGCGAGGATCGAGGCGCATAGTCAAATTCACGACAGGTGAAGGTGAAGTGAAGTTGGACAGAGCGGTCGCCACATGGACAAGCTGTACCGAAAGTACAGGTCTCGATCCTTGAGAGAACTCGATGACCGCATCGTCACCAGCTGGAAGAGAGATCGTTCTCCTCGATCCGAGCTTGGCGCCTTTCTCGAAAATAACTTCCTCGCCCATTCTGAAGTCCTCCAAAGATATTTCCGTGACATTCAAGCTCTTCATCTTGAATTGCCTACTCAGACCTGCCCCGTAGTATGCTGCTCCGAGTACCGCTGCTTCGTCGGTATTGACGTTCTGAGCAATTCGATCCTCTGCGTCACCCATGACGGAACGCACGGCTGACTGTACAAGGGGAACTCGAGTATTACCACCGAAGAGGATGACGGATGTCAAGTCAGAGGTAGAGAGGTTTGCGGATCGAAGAGCGGAGTTGATGGGCGAAGAAAAGAGGGGTAATGAAAGTTCGATCGCTTCTTCGAGTTTCGTTCGGGATAGTCGAGACCGGTAGTCAACATCATCGTACAGCGATTCCACCTGTTTTTCCATGAGCACGTATTTACACTTACCGAGAGAAGTCCACATACACCGACGTTGCTCTCCTGGTTCGCACTTAATATCTGTTTGACTCGAGTCGCCTCCCTCGCCAGCTTTGCCATAGCCCTCTTATCCTCCCTGACCCCGCTCTTCCCGCTTTTCTCGACGAAATCCTCGACCAGCATCTCCTGAATCGTCAAATCCAACATCACACCTCCAACTTCCTCCCATCCCGTCCCAAGAACCTCGATATGCGTCGTGTTGATCGGTGTCTTGGCTTTAGGCGTCGGTAAGATAGAAGTCTGATAGAACGCTACGACCGTTGCCGTTGTGGATAAAGCACCGGAATCGTAGATCAAATGGTACTCCTTCACACCCTCGCCAGTAGGAAGGTCGAAAGTCGGGAATGATCGTGTCATTGCGTAGTTGAGAGCGACACCCGTTCCTTCCCCTATCATCGCCAAGCATGACATGCCTTGTAGTTCCAGGGCATCTCGATATGCTTTCCGTTGATATTGGTTCGACCAAGCTGGGACGGTGACAATGACATCTTTGATTGGGTCGGGAGAAGATGAGGGGTTAAGTGATTCGGCAAGAGCTCGGTAGTATGAAAGTTGATGGGCGAGGAGAGCTGTAGGTGTCCATACTTCGGTGTTGGCAGGGGGTGATGGGGAAATGTGGGAAGGTGCTGAAGGAAGGGGGAAGATGAGAGAGCCGTCATTACCCTTAAGGGGAGCAACGGGGTAGATGGGGAGGAGAGGAAGTGTAGTCGATCCTAGTAAAGGCTTGACGTAGGGGTAATGCGCATCTGGAAACCTCGTAGCCTATCTCGTCTGATCAGCTACCCCTTTGTGCTTGTTAGCTCGATACCGCTCACCGCCATTTTCCCTTCCTGACCAAAGACTCTATCTTCTCGCTTCCAGCCGACCACACTCTGGATCTTCCGCTTGCTATCCCGGTCGAGGACCACATCGAACGGGACACCGGGTTTGACGAGCGAGAGCTTGGTGAACTCAGCTCCATAGTCGATAGCCAGGACAGCAGCCCGGATGGCAGGGATGAGGAGGAACAAGTAAGTTACCAAAGACGGAACTCGCATTATGAGTGGAGGCAGCCGGTTTTGATAGCTTTAAGAAGTAGCGGTCTACGACCTATAAAAGTTGAAAGTCTGGCGAATTCACGCAGAACCTCCACGTCGCGGGCGCGCGGTCAAGAATAGGCGCGTGGCATAAGATAGGATTTCTCAAAGAACAAGCTCAAGGAACGACAACAGATGACGTGATAGCCAAAAGTCTGGAACGAAAGGAGATTGACTTGCTAAGCAACCGCATATCGGCTTGAGGTTTCTATCGAGCTACTTCACTGATCCCAGGAGGTATATCGGGTCCGAGCTTCGCTCTCGCCATGCTTGATTCATCTACAGCATCTACATTCCAATTCAGCGACATCCTTACCCCTCAATACACCCAATCACAAATCGCTGAATTCAATAAACAGCTCGAAGGAGCCGAGCCGCAAACGATCTTGAGATGGGCAATAGATAACTTAGATGGATTGTATCAGACTACTGCCTTTGGCCTGTACGTCGCATCACCCTCTCACATTTTGCCAAAACCTGATGAGTATCCAGAACTGGCACAGCAGCTCTCGACATGATCTCGAAAATATCCCTCGAGCGAGAAGAGACTCATCTCGTCCCACTCGTAAGTTCACAATCTTTTCCGAGCTCGCCTGACTTTCGCAGATCTTCCTTGATACACTGCACCACTTCACCGAAACCATCCAACACGCCCAAACAGCTTCCGAAACCTACCTAGCCCCTTTACACACCTACCTCCCACCCAACGTTACCACCAAAGAACAGTTCTCCGACAAGTACGGTGCGAAATTGTGGGAGACTGACGAAGCGAGCTACGACTATCTCGTCAAGGTCGAACCTGCTGCTCGGGCTTACCAGGAGTTAGGGGTGCGAGCAGTGATCACTGGTCGACGGCGGAGTCAAGGTGCAGAGAGGGAGAGCCTGGAGGTTTTGGAGGTCGATGAGAGGGGTTTGGTCAAGGTCAATCCGTTGATTGGGTGGAGTTTCAATCAGGTCAAGGAGTATATCGATAAAGAGTACGTGGAGTATTTTCGAGAAAGTTGCTCGAGCTGATACGAGCAGGGGCGTACTGTATAACCCTCTGCTGGACCAGGGATATCGATCAATAGGCGATGTTCATTCCACAGCACCGCCGGATCCCAAGATGGTGAATAACGATACGGCGGAACGGAGCGGACGATGGCATGGGAGGTCAAAGAGCGAGTGTGGTCTGCATTCAAACTACTGGGACATGAAGAAGCAATTCGAGGAGCGATCTGGAGCATCAGAGGCGGTCGGAATAAACGCATGACCGTGGAGTACATGCATAGACACTAGATGGACATGCTCAATAGCGGAATTCGCTAACGGACGTTATCGACAAGCTGCCTCCATGCTGTCCACTGCGGATGCTAGACGATCGCGCTCGATGAGGATCAAACTGCCAAATTGCTCGACGCCGAATGATTCGCTATCTCTTGGTGGAGCTGTTTTGAAAGGGTAGGTGTGGGCATGAGCCGCCACCTGTGTGGCTCATCAGCACTCAATTCCTGAGTTGGATTTGGGAGACAACCTGCCTTGTCGATAAACTCCTCCTCGGGATGGTATGGAAAGCTACCGGATACCAGTGGGAAGGTTTCCGGGGCTCTTTTCTTCTTCTTCGACTCACCCCTACGTGCCCATCAGCTGGACTTATCTCGACCGCTTGGAGCACCCACCCTGTATCAACGGCAAGCCCCATCGCTTCTTCCTCACCTTCCAATCTATATCCTCGTCCCCATAATAGCCAGTGTGTGAACCTCGGCACCTCCTCGCGGTTTAATTCTGATAGTAGCATCCTGTACAGAGGTGGTATGAGCGGTAAGGGTAGGTTCAGCATTCGAAGCGAGAAGATAAGGGCGGGATGATTGTTGTATGAAGGGGAAGGAGAGAGATCAAGGATGAGATGTATTGGCGATCGGGGAGCGAGTGTTGAGCTGAGGTAGTCTAGGAACGGTTTAAATGCTGGGTTGTCCTTCTTTTGTCAGCTCAGCTTAAATGACACCGGGAAAATCAGCATACGCGGAGCCGAGGTATGTCGAGAATGGCGAGCAGACCCCAAGGATCTGAATCTTCGCCATCGGTTTTGATACTGCTCCCCACACCTAGTCGTACGCCTTCGGAAAGGATAAGCGAGGCGAGCGGGTGTACGTCGATGAGCTCCTCATCGTGGGAAAGGGTTTGTCGCAGAAGCCGCTTGATCGCGATCCTACACTGGCGTCAACGTCCGTCAAAGAAAGCTCTCTTTATAGCTACTATCGGTGCTTGTAGAGAGCTTCATCGTGTACCGTACGGGCAGCTACGGGCAGCTGATTGCGCTCGAACACTTACTGATCAACGTCAGGATTGAAGTTGTAGAAGTCGAAGTCGACATTGATGGTGCTCTGCTCAAGGTATCAGACTCAAGCTTGAATAGCGTCGGGCTTCTTACTCACAGTATCACTTCCGCTATATGAACCTGAGTCATCTTCGTCCTCATCCTCCTTCGAGACGGTCTTCCTCTTGACAGCAGCGGTTGATGCGGAAACTGCCTGGAGTTGCGGCTTCGTGGACGGCATGTGGTGTTACTTTTAGTTTTGTATCTTAAAAGCTTGGGGAGTATTTTTCTGGAGTCCGCTAGGCCAAGATGGTGATATAAGGCGAGGGAACGGATACGACAAATGCTGGGTTGAAGGAACATGTTATACCACGTGGCTTCCTTGTGCCTGGGGGTGACGTCTTTTGTCCCCTCCTGGCCCCAAAAGAGGCCTAAGTCTAGCGAGTTATTCGACATGAAGCGCTCCGGATCCTTTATTAACTCACCGGCTCGAGCGGTGAAGCGGCAGCAAAGCTTGGCTGGCTTTTTCGGGAAGACCGAAAAGAGACCGCCAGCTCCAGAGGTGATCGTAGTGAACGAGGAGATTGAGAGACGAGGAGAGCCGACGAAGATAAGTCCCGAGGGAGCGGCCAACTCAGATCCTAGTCCTTCATACCCACCCACAAATCATCCATCTTACCACCTTCCACCATCACCGACCTTTAATCATCCCTTCCTGATCCCGCCTATACCGTTGTCTCTCGACCTGGCATTCAACACCAACGCCACACCCCATCTTAATCCTTCTCGAGGCCTCGATATCCTTTACTTAAAGCGATTCATCGACCCATCCTGCTCCTTCGAACTCACGAAGTACTTCCTCGAGGCATTACCATGGCATCACGTCAAGTATACTGTGCGAGGACTCGATATCAACACCCCTCGCTTCACCACCGTGTTCGGGAGGACCTGACAAATACAAGTTGGAGAGGGTACAAGTGTAAGCCCCGAGCTATACCACCGATTTTACTGAAAATCATGCAGAAAGGTTAACGCATCCATTGCTCCTTGTCACGTCAGCTAATGAGAGCAGTCGAGGAGATTACTGGAGAAACCTACAACTTCACCTTAGTCAACTACTACGCCTCCGGCACCGACTCCATATCCTACCACTCCGACTCGGAATCCTTTCTCGGTCCGAACCCCTGCATCGCCTCACTCTCGCTATGTGCACCACGAGACTTCATGCTCCGTCACGTCAGATACAAAGAACTCTCCATCCCTGTCGAGAAGTTTGTTCTGAACAGTGGAGATATGGTTGTCATGCGCGGAAGGACACAACATGATTGGCAGCATTCGGTTCCGAAGAGGACGAGTGCGGAAGGGAGGATCAATATTACGTTCAGGAAGGGAAGGGTGGCTTATGCGACGGAGAATTATAACGCGTATAATGTCGGGAAGGGGGTGATGTATCGGTGGGAGGGAGGAAGGATGGTAGAAAGGGCTGATTGAGGGGAATCAGTGATTCAGTAAGCTGCCTAACATTCCGTGACTGACAGGTGTCAGTCACATTTATACCCAACATGCATGGTTCAGCGCCCTATCGACAGTCGCTCCCGTCCCCCAATGATCTTGAAGACTCTCCTATTTCTGATCAAGAATGAGGTCGATCTGATGCTCCGCACTGAACTCTTCGTAAGGCTCGACTAACCACCTTGCGGAGGACTCGCGATAGCGATCTGAGTTCGAACGTGAGGCGAACGAGCCGCCGCCTCACTCCAGCATCAAACGGTCCCCATCGTCTACACCAGAGTCGGTGTGATGGCGGTCCTTTGATCGGTGAGATCGGCCTGACGCGCCAACCTTGCTACGGCTGAGACCTATTATCCTTTGTGTTCATCAGACAAAGGGAGACCGCCGCCTTTCGAATGCCGAATTCGCGATCAAAAGACTGCATCGATGAAAGATGGCTCATACTTGTCCCAGCCCACATCCACATCGCGCAACATGGCAATTTTCCACCGATGTCCTAACCGTGCCTACACTACTCAAGCCGCAAATCTCGATCGCATCGAAACACTGAGTGAGGAAATATCCAAGCTCGAAACCTCATTGAACAATCCCTCCCAGTGACGTCACGAACACCCGTCGAGCTCCCGGACACTCGACCCGACAGGCGAGCTAGACGGATGGAGGAGCAAAGAGTTGCTCTTGCGCGAGAAACTGACGAACAAGAAGAGCGAGTGCGAGCAGCTCGAATCGTGTCTGCCTCTTCCCCGTACCATCGACTTGTCAAACTGCGACCTTCCCGGTAGCCAGCCGCCACACTCCGGGAGGTCGCGGTCTTCAGGCCGGCCACAAGGGTAGCCGAGACGGATTTTACTGCCCACAAAGCAGTCGACGTTCCGCGATGACCGACTTTGACTCAGCTGTCTTCCCCTTCTCCTTGTAGACAACCTCATGATGACACACATCGAACTCTCTACATGGGATGGTAACCTTCGTGGACTGTGATGACATCAGCTGAGCAGGCCTCTGTGCTAATGGTCGTTGATGCTTCTAAAAATTTGGTAACATATATCGGCTCAGCTGAGCAATCTCGACGCTTACCTCCCTCGAAGGGGTGGAGGAAATCTATCCCGCCTAAGTATCCACAGCTGGTCAGAAGATACGCCCCTTTGTTGAGCTGCTCGTCCTGGTGAACTCGTCAAGACGGGTACTGAAAGTGTTCTTGGGCACTTGCCCGTATGATAAGTGTGTGAGTGAGTCGAAGGAGTTCCATCTTCCGGGCGTGAGAACCCGAGTTGCGCTTCGAGGTACGAGCTTTTCGGGTCGACACCGCATGCGACGCCGGCTCCGTTTCGCTCTCGGATGAGGATGGATTCGGCACTGGCCTCGGGCCATAAAGGCTTCTTCACCTTATTCTCCTTCCTCCTTCGCGTTCGCCCTCTTGAGTTCCCGCTCGGTCCAATCGGCTTCGGGAGTCCAGCGAAGATGTGCTAGACGTTCTCGCGGGTGATAATCAGCTCGTGATAAAGGTGAGAAGAAGCGAGGTCAAAGGTGTAATGAGAGGCTCGCAGGAAGGTGGCGAGGGTTTTTTTGGTTGTTGTTTATGAAGGATGCATGAGGTAGTACGAGCGAAATGAACTAATCAAACTATGAACGACCGAACGACCGAACGCGACCCGACACGAGCTTATCCGAGCCTTCCAACACTCCCACTCGAGGTTAAGCGAGGTCGGTCGCCATTGATTTGTCCGAATCGTCAGAGTCGCTCGAAGCGTTCAATCCACCGCGATCCGAACCGTCTGAGGTGATGATTGTGGCAATCATGGCCAAACCAGTTACCTTGAGATCATCTAGAGTTACTTCTAGAGCATCAATAGCGTTGTCGAGCGCAGCGATCGCAGCAGAGGGATTGATGATCGAAGGAGCGTTCTCGATCGAAGGAGCTTCCGAAGGAATGCCGTTCCATACCGAGGTGTCCGAATCGCTCGACGTGTCCTTAGACCTTGAACGAAACGATGTCATAGACGATGTCATTGACGATGTCATTGAACGTTTGGCGACGATGTCATACGATGTCATTGCTGAACAAGCAAGGAGGTCGTGCGGGGTTATCCCTGACTCCGCAATGATGTCGGACGATGTCATTGCCAAGTATGCCGATCGTCCGATCGAGTGATGCGTGATCGGAACAAGACCAAGCGTTGTGAGGAATCGAGCGAACAGTACCGGGGCAAGAGGCTTGGTGAGACCATCTGCTAGCATGGAGGTTGTTGCGATGTACTCGATCGATATGATGTCTCGTTCGACCAGCTTTCTCAACTAATGAAACCTGATGTCAATCTCCTTCGCTCGGGTGTGTCCCACAGGATTCTTTGCGATCGAGATTGAAGCCTGATTATCGCCATAAAGAGTGATGGGCTTGTCTGGTGCAAAACAGACAACACACCTTCCCAGTGTGTCTCTGATGGATCACTTGCAAATCGTCCGAGTAGTCCCACAGGGTAGGCAAACCCAGGTCGAGTTCCGAGCATGGCATACATGAGCGAGCCAACGGCTGCCAAGTACTGAGCTCGGTCGGTTTTCTCCTCGCCCTCCTTGCGCAGAGACATGATCGCTTTCGAACGAAGGGGTGATTTGATTGGCTTGCAGTGGAGCATCCCAAATCGCTCGAGGACAGTATTGATGTATTGCTTCTGGCTCAGGTGAAGCGAACGGGCTTTGCGATCTCGTTTTACTTTAAGACCTAGAATGTAGTGAAGCTCCCCAAGGTCTTTCATGTCGTATCGCTTCGACATTTCGTTCTTAAATCGAGCAAGTGTCTCGAGCTTGGCAGCGGCTATGGTGAGGTCATCCACATAAACACCCACCATAATGAGCCCTTCAGAGTCATCTCGGACGTA
>JAABUH010000713.1_pt1 | contig 43873 bp, 60 predicted proteins | sample 5559121 | NCBI WGS metagenome assembly JAABUH01 (sample SAMN10711871, study PRJNA513364) | rock metagenome | isolation source: Antarctica rocks | place: Antarctica: Victoria Land, Battleship Promontory nord | collected 2015-12-28
GCAACAAGTGCGGATGGGGAAGGGGGAACGCGAGAAGGGGAAGGAGGGGGAAGAGGGAAGAGGGAAGAGGGGAGAGGGAAGAGGGAAGAGGGAAGAGGGAAGAGGGAAGAGGGAAGAGGGAAGAGGAGGGGTTAGAGGGGAGGTTCCGCCTTGGCAGTAGGGGTCAAGCGGATCATTGATTCCCAGAAGTTCCTCGTCTCCACCGCTTATCATCTCAGTCGACCTCTCGACTCACGGTTATACATCCTCGTCAAGACCGTATCAGCCGGCTGCATCGCCGCACAAACACACACTCCACTGAAAGAGGAAGCCACCAGATAAGTCGTCATGCTATTGTCCCTCCACCCATTTCGGACAAGTATCGATTTGCCCAGATTATACGAAGGTAATTGCGCTGCTGATCCCTGAAGGTCCAGATCGTTAGGTCTCCCTATATTCCCGCCACATCATGATGAACGAAGAACCTCACCATGGCCGTTCTCAGGAATGCAGCATTCACTCCCCTCCATAAACCCGTGATCCCATCACTCCGTAATATCGTGGTGAGAGCATCCCACGAGCCTCGATAGTAATGTTGTGCGCCGACGGGGAGAGCAGGGGAATAGGCCTGTATCCGAGCTTTGACAAGGAAGAGGGGTGAACCGAGACCGGCTGGAGGGTCAGATCAAGCGGAGTGATGGTTGTGTAAAAGCGGGGATGGGTAGTGGGCATGACGAGTAGGTCGTATTGAAAGGTCAGAAGGAACAGTAAGACGAGGCAGGAACAAAGAGCAGGATCATCGTCAATGATGATGCCAATGCGTGACGGAACAGACTTACCACCAATACACCCCGTCAAAGCTCCCGCCGTCAAAGCCGTGACCACCAACCCATCCTCTGGCCTAACCCCTACCAACCGATTCAAACTCTTCCGTATAGGTTCATAAAACCCCAACCTCGAACCATTCAACAATATCTGACATCCCCTTTATCAGCAAACTCCTCCTCCCTCTTCAACCAGGATCACGCCGACCCACTTGATATCCATACTATCCTTTCGATCAGCCTTGTCGTTTGGTGGGAAAGGAGACAAACGTACAGCAGGTACGAGACCTCTCTGTAATCCTCGAATCCCTTCATTCCGCCATGTCTTGGCGAAGACGTCGAATACGTTCTTGTACACTTTCGGAGCGTTGGCATCTGCTCTTTGAAGTTCGCCTTGGAGCTGGAGTCGCGTCTTCATGGTTTCAGGTATGTTGGCTGTTCGATCACAATGGGTTGGTCAGCTCGTTTGGATATACTCGAATATCAAGCAGTTTGCAGAAGCTCTTGAAACTCACACACTGTAACGGCTGTACATCCTGCTAAACCACCGCACGTGAAGGATTCCAGAAGGTTCAATGGGGCTTGGACGGTCTTCGAAGGGAGAGGGAGAGGGGTAGGAGCTGGTTTGGTCGGTGTAGGCATGGTGTTGCGGTTTGACGCCATGGTGGTAGATTAGAATGGTTATGGGAGGGAAAGTTGCCTGAAGATCCTCCTTAAACCCTACCCTAAGCTTTTATGATGACTTGATCTTCCATGATTTTTGGGGAAAGGAAGGAGCATGCGTTAACTCGTAGTCGGGCATTGAGAATCGACTTCGGTCTTGGCCAATCCGTTCCTGGTCGGAGGCAGATCTGGTCAATTAGGCTCCGGGGCGAGTGAAGTGGATTTTGCACGTCCGCCATTCAGGATCCTTAAATCTATATATGCATATCCAGTCTAACGGTTCATTTGCGCGAAGCTCTTATATAGGAGATATTCACAGGTAAAGGAGGGAAGGGGTGTTTCGGTCACGCGTTGTGAGCAGGCTCGATAGGGTGGATGTCGAGATCGGACGAGTCGGACGGGACGCTGAAAGCAATCAGCCTTGGCCTGACCTCGATCTACAATACTCACGAGAGGATACGCAGCGTATTGGTCTGACGAAGTCAACTGTCATCAGCGCTGACTCGAAAGCCTCCGTGGAAACACTCACATGGCCGAGACCACCCTTCCAGCCTTGCACCGCCATGACAGTCGCTTCAGGTTGGACGATGCCGAGCTGCAGAGCAACGCGCAAACCATACCTGCGGAATTTCAGCACGGCGATCAATTCTCAGCGTCTTGACCCACCGAATCCTGTTGTCCACGTCAATCTGCCATTTGTCGGAGGGGATCCCACGAGGCTCGGGGTAATGCACGGGGTACACTCCTCGGGACAGGTGCAGCTGGCGGGCTGTTTGCTCATTACGAGTCACTGAGTAATATGAGCGTCACAGACGGTGCCGCGGCGTAGATGGATAACTCACCGCAAATGATAGGGCACTGTGGTCGGAACTTGGATATCAAGCGGGCGGAGCCACCGCTGCATCATCATCGGCAAATGCTATCCAGCTAAAGGTACTATACATACGAGGTGGAGAGAACAAGGATGGCACCCGCATCTTGCTCGATAGCACCCGCAACAGCGGACATGGCGAGTGTCTCTGGAGTATCGGTTGGGCGAGTAGTGAGCTGTCGCAGCTGGTCGAAGAGAGGTGGGTAGCAAATCGCGGATTCGGCCAGGAATGCGGTCTCGGCCATCATTTTGACTAGACGAGGGATGATTGTCAGCTTCACATATTTTTGCAGATTCAACCACTCACCAGCCTCGATGGGGTATTTGCCCTTGGCGGTCTCTCCGGACAGCATGACACAGTCGGCACCGTCGAGAACAGCATTCGCAACATCAGACACCTCGGCACGGGTTGGGCGAGGGTTATACTAAAACTGGTCTTTAGCGACTGGAGGGAAGGGTTTCCCCGATGTTGCAAACGTACTGTCATAGACTATAGAAGTCAGCTCAACACAGCCAATGTAACATGTCTCTCACCTCGAGCATCTGCGTAGCGCAGATGGCTGGCTTCCCCGCGACATTGCACTTGGCAATCATCATCTTCTGCGCCATGAAAACCTGGCTCGCCGGGATCTCAATACCAAGATCGCCACGAGCGACCATGACACCGTCCGTTTCCTTTAGAATCTCGTCAAAGTTCATCACTCCCTGCTCATTCTCGATCTTGACGATGATTTTGATGCTCGCTCCCTCGGTCCCGAGGACCTTACGGATATGCTTCACATCATCGGCGGAACGGATAAATGATGCGAAGATCATGTCGACGCCGTTCTTGACGCCAAACGCGAGATCTTTCTGGTCCTTCTCGGAAAGGGCGGGGAGGTCGACAGCGGTCTTCGGGAGATTGACACCTTTGCGAGAGGAGAGTGTTCCGCTGTTGAGCGACTTCACACGGAGCTTTTCCCCGTCAATCGAGATGACCTGTAGCGAGAGGATACCTGGCTGTGATGAGCTGCCGACAAGGATCCAGACGTGGACTCACCGTCGTCGACATAGATGAGTTTTCCAGGAGCAGTGACTTTGACAATGTTGGCCTAAGAGGGGAGACTCAGCTTCACAGCCTCCAGCTAAGCGTGTGCTGAGCAAGAATCACAACTCACATAGTCCATGTAGAGGTATTCATCGGTGCAACTCTCGGCATACGCTTTGTCGGTGGTAACCCAGAACTCATGTCCAGCCTGGATCGGGATCTACAGAAAATCAGCGCCTGCTGGAATCGCTCGAGCCATCCCCTTTGGAGACAGAGGGGGGCTCATTAAAAGCCCAGCTGAACTTACGTCAGTGTCGTTCTTCATCAACCCCGTCCTGATCTCTGGTCCTTTGGTGTCCAGCGCAATAGCTATAGGGCGACCGGCATACTTGGCTGCAGCAGCTCGGGAGTTGTTGATGACAGATTGATGATACTCGTAAGATCCGTGGGAAAAGTTCATCCGGACTAGGTTTGGTCATGTCAACTGTGAAGAATGAGGACGGCAAATCCAGCTCACCAATGTTCATCCCTGCTACCATGAGCTGCTCGAGCATGTCAACGGTGTTGGTTTTAGGCCCGATCGTCGCGACAATGGAAGTCTACGTCTGTCAACCGAAACCTCAAAACCAAGCAGCGGCCACGCTCATGGCTGGTGCAATCGCTGACATACCTTGCGAAGAAACTTCTGGTCAGGTGTAAAGTCATTGAAGCCGGTCTTCAAGCTCGAGAGCCAAGCGAGCTGAGAGCCAGGGTTGTTTCCTGAAACGGTTGCCATTTTGAGAAGAGGTTTGGGCTGGAATGCATCGTTGAGGATAGGTCCGTCCATCGTTGGGTAGAGGTGTGAAAGAAGAGATACGCAGTCAAGCGGAGAAGGGGATAGGTGGTATTTGAGTGAGAGTTCCGTAAGTTGCGTGGTATATGGGCGACGTCGAGGTAAAGGTAGATAGGAAGAGTGGACGGAGGTCAGCGTGGTACAAGATTGCGTTAAGCGGGATGATTGATTGGGTTGAGCCATGAAAGGATGCCTACTCACACGTTCGTGCTTTCTCGAACCTTTGATGGAGCGGATACCGGACACAGTGAGAGGGCAACAAAGGTTCTTTTTGTGAAAGGTGTAGTCTTGGTGAGCTGTGAGAGGAAACGGAGCACAAGATTTGGGAAGATGCGTCACTCTTTGTAGAATGTACCCAACCCCACAGATATTTTGGATCTTTCCCAAACAATCCCGCCGGAACTGACCGATTTACCCATCCGGGGAATTATAGGGCATGCCACGAGGTCAATCTGAAAGTCAAGATGGTCACGAAACTGGGTGGGAGACTGCATCGTCCGCTTTTACACCTGTTTCCGGTCAATTCCCACCGCCTGCTGCGAGTACAGAGAAGAAACCGAGGAGGAAAAAGGACAAGCGCAATAAGCCCATACCGTGTGAACCGCAGATCAACCCGCTCGAGCTTTACTGGGTGGAACGAGCGAAACTCATCAAGCACCTCGAGAAGAGGTTTGTAAAGTTCGAGAAGAAGTCAAGGGAGGATTACGGTCGGGCGAAGAACCCGCCTAGGGAGAAGCAGCAGAACAGACAGGTGGTTTCAGCACAGCAGCTCCCTCCACGACAGGTCACACAGCAGCAAGTCGACGCTCCGAAGGCGGAGAACGGGAAAGCTACCGAGATGTCAGGGTTAGCTGTAGGTGCTATGCGCAGTGTAGTGGGAAGAGGTATGGCAATAAATGTGAGTCAAACTTGTCGAACGGACGCGTCGTATGATCTGTGCTGAACATCAAGCAGACTCAACGACCTCTCGCAGCCACAACCTCCGCCATCGCCAGCTCATCCCGAACCTTCACCACAACCCCCTCCGCTCCAGTCGAAGCGAAAACGACCAGCATCCGCCCGAAGCCCACGAAGAGTGGCTATACCATGGAGCTAGCTGAAGCTGCTCGGGTTCTTCGTGTAGGTTGTACTACCATCTCCCTTCTGTTGATCGCTGAACCAGCTCTATCAGGCATTCGAGATCGCCAGCCCAAACTCCTCTTACACGCTCATGATCCACACCCGCGACAAAACCAAGACGAGAGCGAAGCATTCCACTGCCCTGCGAGGACGAGTCACCCTCCCCATGGACCCTCGAAGAACATCAGACACAGTTTTAGTCTTCGCCGAGCCCAATTCGCCATCCCGTAGACTGGCAGAGGAAGTAGGCGTTACCTATCTCGGCGGGGATGAGCTGTTCGAACCTCTCCTGAACGGGGAGATCAATCCGACGAAGGTTCTGTCGACACCGGGGATGTTACCGAGTGTGACGCAGGCTCTGGCGAGGTTTCTGGGGCCGAAGGGGTTGATGCCCACTACGCGACGAGGGGGTGTGGGTGAGGGGGAAGAGTTGGTGCAGAGGATTAAGGAGGCGAAGGGGAGTTTGGATTGGAAGGCGGATGAGAGGGGTTGGGTTATGGCCGTCATCGGACGAGTAAGCATACCTCGATTCACCTTGGGCTGTCGCTCATATCAACTCCAGATGCACTTCCCCCTACCTAGCATCGAAGCCAATGTTCGTGCCTTCATCACTTCCGTCAAGCAAGGATCCGCCTCGGCCAACCCTTCGACCGCGGACGAGGCGCTCGTCTCATCACGCAAATCTTCGAAGAAGAGTGAGATATGCACGCACACATCTCAATATCTTGGCTGATATTCGGTTCGCAGCGCCTGGGATAGACATTGTGAAGCTGGAGACGACGAATTGTCATAGCATCGAGCTGAAGGACGTGATATAGTAGTACTTCACGTACCTGGAGTAGTCATTAACTTGCTTGAGACGACAACTTGTCATGTCGTCGAACTGAGAAACAATGTTGTACTGCATGTAATACCTGCAACTGGATTCGAAACGGCGTCTAATGCATGTATTCTATACGGCTACAATCCGGATCCGACACCAAATTCAAACGCTCAAATGTCGTCGCCGATCGATAGCTGTACCTTCTCACCCGGCTTGAACGGTGGCATACCTAAATGATCCCGTCAGAGCTGTGATGATAGATGCCCGCACAACTCACCAAGGTAGGGACAGCTCGAACATCTAAACGCATCCCCGAGATAACAGCTCCCACAACTACTAGTCTTCTTCGCCTCCGCCCTCTTCTCAACCGGCCATATCCCTTCCGTCCCCTGCGTGGCATTCTTCAGTGCCTCGGGAATATCATCATCCCCCTCGAGGAAGAACGCCCTCTGTGCTTCCCGGACAGCTTGAGCCGATTGCGCTTCTTCCTCCTTCTCAAAGTCTGCCAATCCACAGGTGCAGTCCTTGCAAGCTCGTCGACGCTTGACAGGGTTTCCTTCAGCGGTAGGGAAGACGCATTCGGGTCGGACTTTGTCTTCAGGAGTCAACAGGGATTTCCCTCCATCGGGAAGGAGAGGGGAATCGAGTGCCCAAAGTGCGGCTTTGGCGGCTTTCTTTGTCGATCGGCGAGGTAAGGCGAGAGGGCGGACTGGAGTGGGTATGGAAGGCGATGATGGGAGGGAGGGAGCGGAAGGTGAAGTATAGGCTATGACTGATGGTGAGGGGGTTGGGAGGAGAGGCGCGAAGTTTCTCTTTGACAGGGAGATGTGAAGGGATGATGTGTGCTGGTCTGTCGATGTGGGAGGGAGATGTACGAAGAGCTGGGTGGAGGGTGGGATCGCGGGTAAGAGGTGCTCGGGGAGAGGAAGTGGGAGGACGAGATGGATAGTAAGGGGTGGAGTAGGTAGAGTTGTCGCTAAATTGTCCATATAATCAGCTCACTTTCTTTCCATGACTACCGAGTATAGGCTGGCTGGTCGAGAAGGAATGGCAGGGGGGTAAGGAGGAAGGGACGAGTTGCGGGAGTGAGAGGTAGGGGCAAGGATGTAGGGGAGGGGTGTAGGGGTAAGGAACGGGGTTCGCCAAGTCTTACAGTGGAAGGGGATTGCTAAAGTCGAGAAAAAGGGGGATCGGACGGGAATTGGACGAGGGATTCACCATTATCTAGTATCCGATCAACCATTTCCCCTTGGACCTTCCCCTGGCTTCCCGCCGATTCCTTGAGACTCGTCAGGAGTCGCTGATACTCATCGGCTCGCTCCATCGAGCCGAGAACGAGCTGACTGGTGATCGACCCGGGGAGGGTCGCATGCCCGTTGACAGCGGGCATAGTTGGAACAGGCATTGATCCAGACTACTGTGCAGTGATGTTGATCATGGGAATGTTCTAGGAGATCAGGATACACCCGCAAGTAATCACGCAAAAATGGGTGTTGGTCATGTCGGACAATGAATCTGATTACGTAAGATGTCACTGCTCAACGGATCGAGTGGTTGGTGGCAAAACTTTGAATACGGCCTGTCCTTGAACAAAGCTTGAGCGTCGGGCGCTCAGAGGACGCATTTCGGCCAAACTTAAATGCTGATCTGACTTGTTCGCTGAAGCTTATGTCCTGTCGTCCACCCTTCGCCCCATCTCCTCCGCCCTTTCTCCTTCTCTCATTTCCTTCCCGCTCACCCCGCCTCTTCCCCTTGTCCTCTTTCCTCCCGAACCCCCTTGACCACTTCCCTCAGATCCTAGAATGCTCTATCTTCCCGTTAGAAAGCTGGCTGGATCCAACTCCCATGCAGTACTGAAATAGGTGACCAATAATCTGGGGTTCGGGCCGCCAGGCTACATAGGAGAATGCATCGTTGCTCTGCTCACCATACGTTTCGCAGAGTGACATTCAGTACGTGCCTACACATGGATGGAAAGCCCCGTTTGAGCACGGCGCTTTTAAGAAGGAGCTCTCCGCCACATCGCCCCTTACCCCGGGACCGCGGATCTCGAATTGCCCAGCCCTCGTAACCTTCGGGGAATTGACCGGCTTCATCGGCTTCAGTCCCCCTTGTCCCCGCAGACTTCCCCCGCCGACCTGTCTCACCACCTCACGCAAACTTTCCTCTCGGCCCGGATCACCGGACCGATTTGAACGAAGTAAGCCAAAGACTCCACTTTCTCTTCCCAGCCAATCAAAGTCGTTCGAATCTCATTCTCTTGCTCCATATATCAACCTTCATACTTTGATATAAATCGCTGGCTCAGACGACCCACACTGTCCATCACTACACTAATCTACCACCACCTTGCTTCAATATGACGTCTCTCGCCCCTTCGAGACCCACCTTCACCCGCCCAACCTTCCCGCAAAACCCCTCGTCCACCTCGTCCAACTCATCCCGCCGTACCTCATACGACCTTTCCACCTCGCCTACGGACCACTCCCTCTCCCTCTCACAGCACGCTACGGTACCCACACAACATCCATGCCCTCATATGAGCGAGCTCGTCCGGTGTCTTTATAAGGCGTATTGGCGAGAGGGGAAGGGCAGACAATGAGGATGGATTCGCCGAGAGATTGTATCGACCGACTAGGACACTGTAATGACTTCTCTTTTTTCGGTTCGACGCGTATACGCAACCACCACGACATATCCCTCTCTTCGCTACCCATTGTACATCACCAATATACCGTTTCCTCCCAAGTTCCGACCGTCAGTCTTCGGACCTCGAGTACGCCGAGCACTGGATTTCGTCTTGTCGAGCTTCATCAATCACATACAGGTTTTGCCCCGCCGGCTTTCCGAATTGTGATCGCCCTTTCCGCCGCGCCTCTCGTCACATGATTGTATGCATTCTCCTATCTGATCCGATGTCGACCTGCGGATTGATCCGAGCCGGTGTGCTAGCTGAGGATTCCTCCTGCTGACGAAGCCGGCGGCATTACGGGTACCCCTGACCACTTCGATCCTAGCGCTTGATGGCGACCTTCTGGGGTACCGATTCCTGTTTGTTGAGGCACGAATGAGAGGGACGCACTGAAAAGTCGCTATGAACATCGCCTGACGCGTCATAAGAAGCAAATGGCAAATGACATGTTCCGCTTATCTCTACGCATTCCTCTTCATCGCTTCCAAATTTTCTTTGCTCTTCTATCTTTCATCCCCTCGTTGTTTCGATCGTTTCCATATCACTGATCTGATAACGGCAAAGATCTACTATCGCAGTGCGGAGCCAAAGGATCAGCCCCATCAACCAAAGGCGAATAGGGTTACCTTTCGGAATCTTAAAGGACCCATAGCGAAGCGAGTCCCGGCTTGTCACCTCCTTTGCCCATCTACCTCTTTCGTGAGAGCCTCCATTACGCCTCTACACTCTCCTAGCATGAAGAGCTAATTCATTCAACCCTCGTACTAATCAACATGATGTTAGGTGACAACGAAATCAATATCTCCGAAGCCATCCCGGATCCACACACACACACATTCCGTAATAGACCTCATCTACACCATCCCTCCACAGTCAAGCTGCATCCCCCCCGCCCCCCCCCAACCTGGCTATCCCACGCAATCTGTCGGCAACGACGACGACGACAACGGCGTTGAAGCATACAACGTTGAGCCAATCTCTACAGGTTGTTGACGGCCGCGAGACCTTTTGGGGATATAACGCCTGGTTCCTCTAATCTCGTTCGCCATCTATCACTTCCAAACGCATTACTTGCACTGAAATCCTGTCCTTACAGCCACAACAATCGCGAATCAAGGTTTAGCGTCCACCGCAAGCATCTTTCCAGACTATCGCTACGACCAGTCGAATCTCAATAATTGCATCGTGCGCCAAACCTTTCCTCATGTCTTCCTTTGTCTTCCACTACCTGGATCATCTGCTCGCGTCCTCCCTCTACCTTGGGCGTATTCTCATATCATTCCTTTCGGGATGTAAGCCGCAGATACCCTGAATTCCTTTGACATACCATTCCGTGCATCCTTCGATGTATTCCTTTGTCTGCGAGCGCTTCCGGTCAACCTGTTCTTCCTTGGTCCCGTTACGCGAAGAGCGTCTCTGTGCTACTCTGCTCCTCAGTTCTTCTGTATCATGGGAGCTGCGCTAACGATAGACCTCCTTTGTACCCCGCACTCATCTCCTTTCGGCGAACGATTCCTTTCACCCTCGTCTACTTCGATCTCGCTCTGTCCGCCTATCTGCTCCTCGTCTCCCCCTTACTGTTAACCTCATTCGAATAAACCCTTCAACGGCGTCCTTTCCAAACGACTGCGATGTTCTCGGCTATCGCTCGATCCGCGCTGCCGCTTGCGTCGACTCGCTCCACCCAACATGCGCTTCCTTTCTGCTGCCACAGTCTCAGAAACCTCTCCTCTCACCCGTCTCCGAGCGAATCTTCCAAGACCAATTCCGGGTGAGTGAAACACCATCTTCTCGCTGAAGGAGGTGGCGATGCTGCTGAAAGCTCGGCACTGACGAGATTCCAGCCCGATAGAATCGCCAATTTCCACGAGCGAATCGTCCATTTAACGGACGCCTCGACCCCCCTTCCCCCAAGTCTTTTTCTCACACCTTTACTATTTGGGGTTTGTCCTTTGAACAGCTGTAGGGGACTCCTTGCTCAACGACTTGTCTATTCGTGAACAGCCTCTAATCGACATTGACGACGGCCTGTGCGGCACCTCTTGATCCTTCAGATTTTTCTTCCCACCCATTGTGGCGAATATCTCACCGCCATGACGCCCATCCATCTTCAGTCATCCTTCGATCTCTCGCGCCCTCAGACTCATCAAGGTATCCATTCTTCTCCGGCAGCGTCTCCGGGGATCCAGCGACCCATCTCGCAAGAATCGCTCCACATGCCGATGAGTGGCAATTTCTCGCCAGCCGCAAATCATGCGGATCCTGGTCACCCTCTTTCCGCCTTCCCACCTCCTCATTCTCAACCATACCGCCCTTATCAGCCTGGAGGGTTCTCCTTACCCTCCCCGCAGCAAGGCTTCATGCCTCATTTTCCCAATACCGCCCCGCCGATGTCGATGTGGTCTTCACCCGGACCTATCTACGATTCAAGGGGCTCTCACCCGATGATTCGAACGATCTCCCATGCGCACCCGATGCACTCAGCGACCGAGCATACCACTTCATCTCGCTACTCCGCCTCGCCACATTCCGCTCCTGTTCATCCGCACGATGCCCCTCCGTCCGCAGGTATCTACCCCATGCACGGGATGTCGTTCCCTATGCAGGAAGCGGAGGAGCGACACGTCAACCCGGCCGTTTTCAGCAACAACAGTAGCTACCCTATGTCTCGCTCAACCTCTGGGGCGACAAGCGATGCCGCTCATGATGTCGGTCACCGGCTCCTCACTCCGCATCTCGAGTACCGCAACGACCACCTCAGCTCTGCCGAGCAGGAGATCCGCAAGGTTTCCGACAACCTCGGTCGTTTGAACAGCCGCTTCTATCCTGGTATCGCTCCGAATCACGACCTTCACCGGTACGGCCTGAGTCTTACCCCTCACCCCCAGCCTGAGGGTCTATCCTACAGTCGGGGATACCCGATTGATCACTTCGCTCTCTCTGCTGAGAGAGGCGAGACCAAGCCCGACATCATGAGCATGCATGCGGATACCGAATACGAGCGAGAGAGGGTTGACAATATCATGAACAACAAGAAGCTTCTGGAGGACGTTGGCTTGGGCTCGGCGGGGAACTCCGTAAGTACTTGGTCCGACATGCATTGGTTGACGCAAGACCGATCAGTTCGTACGCTCCCGTAACATGAATGGAGTCAGTCACGAGAGGTCTCGCAATACCTCGACACCGCAGAGGAAGCGAATCATGAGTGAGGCTCCAGGTCAGCCAGCGACCTAAGTCGTACGATTGCTTTACTGACATGTACCCAGTGCGAGCTTCACCTCGGATCGCCTCACTTCATCGAAACACCTCGTATGCCGACCTCGATGGCCGCTTGTCGGAAGAGAGCGAGGGCGAGGAAGAGTATTCTTCCGAGCAGGAGTACGATTTCCAGGAGGAGGACGAGTTCCGTCCGAGCAAGCGGTCCAAGGGATCCAAGCGAGCTTATGGACGTAAGCCGATGTATCAGAACAACCGGGTAGGTACTATCCCGCAGTGCTCTGAAGCTGATCCTCATGTAGGCTATACGCAAGGTGGAGCTTTCCCTCTGGGGTCTTCTCGAAGTGTACCCTGAGATCCCGCACCTCTTCCCGCTCTTCTATTACACCCTCAACAACGATCTCACCATCAACTCGGACTCCGTCCCGCTCATCGGGTCCATCCCGTCGACCTGCACGCCTCACGAAAAAGCTCGGACCCTGCAAGAGTACTTCCACCGAAGCCGTCGCGTGCTTGCGCAACTCGACAACTTCTCAATAAGGTGTGATCGCAAGTATGAGGGTCCGGAAGAGAAATGGCCTGACCTCGAGTTCAACACTCGTATCGCTATAAGGGATGTGAGACGTAAGGTGGTGGAGAGATGCGAGAACTACAAGTACACTCGCCGTGATATCCTTGACAAGTAAGTCCTTCCATTGTCCGCCCTTGCGATGCTGATCAGTCCAGGGTCATGGGGAAGAACAAGTGGCCCCCGATCGAACAGGGAATTATCGAGTGGCGACCCGGCATGGCTCAGAACGATCCCGCTGGAGACCTGTCCAACGTTACTCTCACTCTACCTACTCCGCCACCGTCCGTCTACGCTCAGCAGCACATGCGGAACCAGCAGAGGCACCAGGTTTACGCGGACCGTGCGATCAAGCCTTTCCCGCAGAATCGGTCGCGTATCGCCACCAATGTTACTCGTACCGTCAGCGTGGATATGGCATCTCCAAACCCGTATCCCCCTCACATGACCCAAGGGTATGCCTACCCACAGCACGACCCGCCGCCACCGATGTACGGGGAAGATCAGGTTCCGATGTCGGTGCAGATGCCAGGTGCGGGGTCGAGTACCGAGATCCCAGGTTCAGCTACTACGCTCGCTCGCGCTCCGACGGGATGGGACGGGATGAGCGATTCGAGGAGTGTTAAGCGGGCGCTGAGTGAAGACTCAAATCGCGATGAAGGGGAGGACGACGACGATCGGTCCGGTGAGGATCTGCACTTTGGCCAGCAGAAGGAGACTCTCTGGCAGGAGTAGGCGGGAAGTTGAAAGCCGTTTGGCGAGTATCTGTCTATATCTCTCGGGGAGTTAGAAGCAAGTATACGAGGCGGAAATGTACCCCTTGATTTGATCTTCCTCTTTCTTCGGTGTATATTCGAGTCGTGAATAAGGCTGTATCATACGAATGAAGGGCGAGATGCATACAATATACACGGTCAATAGCTTTTTTTTGCCGATATTTGGAGATGAGTCTAGGTTATTTAGGATGGGAGGATAGGGACAAGATGGGGAGGGGGAGACGGTTGGTTTGGGGGGAACAGAGAAAGGGGTGAAGGGAGGGAGGGAGAGGAGGGGGCGATGAATGAGGAGCCTGGCTGAGTGGTTGGGTTTTCGAGAGGCTGAGGAAAGTGGTTGAACGGATGCGGAGTTGTCGCTCCCTATGAATCTCGTCAACCTCCACAGCCAAAGCTGCCGAATCTTCCATGTGAAGGAGGCAGGAGAAAACTCACAGAGATCATATCTCGAGCCATTCTTTTCTCCGTCATTATCCCTGCTCTCCATCCTGTGCAGTTAGTTTTGTCGCGACAGAAGCAATGTAAATTTCCGCCCGATTCCTCTCTCTGATCAGGCTGATTTCGAGCCATATGAATCGAAACTTCGAAGACACAACCAAAGGACTCGCAGTCACTTTACTGGCATCCATCGCACCTGATCCCTCCTCTCCTCTCACAAATATGTGGTACAGCCGGCATCGCATTTTATCAGTTTATAGGGGTGGCTTCTCCGGTTCAGTCATGCGAGCTCTTCGAGGCTGAATCATTGGGCTCTCGCAGATTAGGGTCAAAAGTTTGCAGAAGGTCGAGGGGTTTTGAAGCCCCTTTATACTGCTTTTGTCACTTGACGCCACTGGTATGGTAGATGACAGTCAGTGAGCATGTTTAACATCCCATCTGTTGAGCTACAGACAATGATGTATAAGTACTACTGCTTTCACTGATTCCAAGAATCGGCCGTCGGGCTCGGGAGAGTTAGGAAGGTAGCGTGTTTTGGCTCAGAGTGTGAACAATAATGACAATAAATGTACAAAGATATCATTTTCTCTAGGGGTACCAAAGGGTCGAGTCGACCTCATGTGAAGTATTTCCTTTACAACTCCTCAGTGTTGAAGGGCTGATACGCGCATCTAGATGCGTAACTACTGTCCTTTCAGAGTTATCGACTCATGAGCATCTCAAGGATACAAGGCAGGGTCCGCTCCGCCAGGGGGAAACTTGAGCTTTGCGAGCAGTACCGCATCCCTGTTTGAACGGTAAGTAGGGGTATACTGCGTCAAGAAAGCAACTCACATCGGAGACGCTGATACCGTTGAAACCCGGCAAGTGTATTTGAGCTCCTGCTCGTCCACACTTTTTTCGGTCCTTGTCGCTGTCGGTCCTCCTGACATCGCGGATGTGTCTGGCTTGGGCGGATTGGACGGAGATCGGAACGCTCTAGAGGCTTCGACACTCGGCGGATTGCGACTGATCGACCAGGTTCCCCATGGCTCTCTCGGCTCGGGAATGGCGTGGACATTGAAAGTGAGAGTCGTGCGCCGTGCAAAACTGCTGACAATCATGGCGTAGTTATGAGCTCTGAGCGTACCGACCACCTGCATACCGAATCAGTCAAGCTCCGAAAAGGTCAACCTTCGACTCACAATGATCACCTCCTCCTTGCTAATGCTATGTTTGTCGCCGAAGTGGCGGATGATCCAGTCGATATTAGCGATCAGATAAGATCTAGCCTCCGCAAACGACTTGAAGATCTCGAAAACGCCATCGTCGACGACAAGCGAAGCTTGCTTCATACCAGGCTTAAGGACAAACGGGATCCGGCGACTGACTGCCTTCCTGCTCTCGTTTATCAGCGACATGCTGCCTGTCTCAATCTACTCACTTCGATCTTTCACCGCTGGAGCGGATGAAGCTGGTGAAAGCATTGACCATGTCCAGACCCCGTTCGGCCGCATTCCTCACGTTGACGGGGATCTGAGCAGTTTGCAAAGAGCTGAACTCGTCAAGGTACGGCATTGGAGGTAGATCTTTCATATCCAGCGGAGGCTGATGCGCGTCCAGAAGCTTGACGAATTGTCCATGTCGGACATATCCCACAGTTCCGAGTGGAATGATCGTGGGGAACCATAAGGGCAACGTCAGGCGATCATCAAAGTCATGCTGAAGATAATGCCGGTAATGTCGCTCGGCTCGATCTGACTCGTTTGAAAGCTGATCCTCGAGTTCGGGAGGGATGGAACGCAAGGAGCCTGACGAGGAGGAGGAGCGGTCATCGAGCTCGGGGGGAGGAACGGTGTCGGAGTCGGGTGAGATCGCTCTGAAAACGTTAAGAGAGCTGCGTCCAGCTGTTGATAACTTACCGCTGCTCTTCCGGAAGCCAGCCCTCACTGGCGGTCGTGTATGTGCTGATCAGACTCGACTCCGTAGAAGCTGGGATACATGTCAGCATCTGCAAGGCTTATCTCTGATTGCTTACCTGTGAGGTGTGATCCTTGGCGATCAGCTGACCTCGATGCATCGTACATCGCAGACATCTGCTTAACGATGACCTCGAAAGTAGGGCGCTCCGAGGGGTTCTGAGCCCAGCACTTCGTGGCAAGGGTCCACAGCGCATCCGGGATGGATGCAGGCCTCCCCGGACGCTTGCCCTCTATATCTATGAGTACCAACCCCCGATGAGAGCTTTGCAAGCGTACGCTCAATACTGGCCTTGACGGTATTGTCATCGATGTAACCGAACGGCACTTGTCCCGTAAAGACCTGCAATGACTGTAAACGGAAGCTCCTCTGGACGGACTCACCTCGAAAACGGCCATAGCGAAGGCGTACACGTCGCATTGCCAGGTCGGCACACTACCAGCAAGACGTTCCGGACTTTGCCATCGCATCGTTCCTGCCATTGCGTCCTGCACCGCGAACTCGTTGTGAGACCGAGTGGTGATGTCTAGTTTCAGGTGGCTGAGCCCAAAATCACAAATGGCTGCTTGACCTATATCAGTGACTAGGACGTTCGCGGCCTAAGCAGACAACAAGCAATCACAAGTGAAGCCAATGAGCACGTCATTCTGACAGGTGCTTGATGACTAACCTTGAAGTCTCCGTGTACAATGTCTCGGGAATGTAGGTACTCCATGCCCTGAGCCATTTGATGCACAAGCCCAACCCGATTGGATCGACTGCCAATATCGCTTCGAAGATAGGTCAATACGTTCCCGTTTTCCACTGATACGGCAATCAGCGGCAGTTTAGGGCTGTCGGGATTACCTACTATATGGGCTCACAAAGAACCATGGGGGTGGACCGGTAGTACTGGAGGCCCCAAGGAAAGGTAAAATAAACGGGCTGTCTTTCAATCTACGCCAAACCTCGACTTCCTTTACGAAGAGTGTTCGATCGGTAGTCGAGTTTAGCTCCTTGATGGCGACATCTTGCCCTTGCCACCTTCCTCGCCAGATCACGGAGAAGAAACCCGAGCTGCAATCAGCTGCAAAACCTGCAGCTTACTAACCTAATCCTGTCCTCGTGCGCTATTTCGAGCGAGGTGATCGTCCACTGTATGACCGTCAGCTGGTCCAGGCGCATTATGATTCGACCGACATCGGGTACGCCTACTTCAGTTCCCGCTGAGTTACGCCGAAAAACCTGGATTGGCTTAGCAAGGGTGATCTGAGAGCAAAGCCTTACATCCAGAGCCTTCTCGCAAAACTCCCGATGTCTTTCGACAGTAGCCAAAGAAGAGGCAGTATCGATGGCTGTGGCCGTTGAGCCGGCCATATCCCCCATGCGCAATGTACCGCCCAATGAGACAAGCTGAACATGGTCATATGAAGACGCCATTGTATCGCCCTTGGGCCTCGGCGGCATTGGCGGAAGAGGGTGGCCGTCAGGGCTATCCAGACTAATCGGTGATCCTGGACGGGAGAGGGTCGCACCAGGACGATGTTCGGCGTATTCGCGTTCCTGCAGTGCGAGGAGACGATCGAGGGTACGCTGAAGAGTCTTGATGGCCTCTTGCTGTTGCTCGGCTGAAGCGATGTCAGCTGATTGAAAGTGTACAATGAATGTAGCTGACTCTTCATCTCGAGTAGACCCAGCATCGCTTGATCGTCCTTGCGACCCTCGTCCAATTTATGACAAAGGATCTCGAGGTCTTGCTGATGATCCATACGGGATTGCTCTTGCCATGCAGCGGTGGATACCTGAGCTTGTAGCTGTTCAAGGTGTGTCGTCAAGACTGGGGTTCATTATCGAATAGGCAGACGAACCTGGAAGATCGCGATGAAGTCCTGCAAATCCGCAGTCGCCTTGGCGACCTTTCCAGCTGTATCGTCTGCGTGAAGGTAAAGCTTGAGGAATGGGCGATTGACTGTTTTCGTCAAAAGGAAAGAAGAGGCGTGGATATTTCTGCAGCATCCGCATCTAAGCAATGCCGTTTCTTCTCGCAAGCATATACTCACTGCAGCAGTTGGTTGATATTGGCTTCCATGATTGGCGATACTATACCTTGGGCATCGATCACCGCTTGTTCTACCGCTGTGAGAACCGCTGCGGAACGCTCCACCTTGAGGTACGTCAGCGACGCTTATGTAACATTACTCATCACTGAATGAGTGATCTGAAGACCAACGAAACCAAGGCTATAACCGCGAAGGCAGTGGTATGGGATCGCAAGTAGACTTACAAGACGTAGCGATGCAACCTTTCCGACGTTGACTGTCTTCGCTTGGTCCAGCATAACGATAATGAGCTTGACCCCCTCCCCCACACCCGGCAGCCATCCAGCTCCCAGCGCCAAGCCCGCTGCAACTCCCGTCAAAACCGCATTGACAGTAGTAAGCCGGTTGACTGTCCGCGATGCGCTCGCTACCGATTGCTGGAATAGGTCCCCCTCGGTAGCCATAGGAGTAGCTAAGCTACTGGAATGACCGATATTTACCTTCAAGGCCTCTCGAGAGGGAGTCCGAGTAGTAGATACATCGCTCGGAGGGGAGTTGATCGGTTTGTCATCGATCGAGCTGGAGAGGGAGGTCGAGCTGGGTTTCTTGTTGGAGGGTCCGAGCTTGCCGAGGAAGGCTTTGACCTTTCCACCCTTCTCCCCTTCCTTCTCAGGTTTCGGGAGAGCAAGTGTCGATGACTTCAAGTGGGGGAATGAGAACGACTTTCTGCGCGGTGAGCTGGGTGTAGAGGGTGGCAAGAGCTGATTAGGGTTACCAACCGGCGTGATAGGCGGCGAGGACGCCATGACGGTGGGTGTGTGTGGGTGTGAGAGAGCGAAGTGCCACTTCCAGTTACTTCAAACTGAATATACGTAAATGTTATGTAGAGGGAAATGGAGAGTAGAGAGGAAAGATGATCGGAATGATGGGATCCTGACCCGATCCCATCAAGGGGTCCTTTGTGTTCAGGGAAACACGCAGAATGATCCGAGCACAGCTTAGTTGGGTCAGTAGGGCGGAAGGCAGAAGGTTTGCACTGAAGGGAAAGGGAGCCTTTGACGGTTGACTCAGCTACTAAAGCGAGATGTGGCAACGCGGCTACCCGTGTCAGGAGGAACAATATCGGTATTGAGTGTATTTTGGATTTCTCAGAGGCATCAACTCGACACATCGAGCCCCGACTACCTTCTTTTCAACACTTCGACCGCGCCCGATCACCCTTGTCGCTCGCCTTCATACTGATTTCGTAGGCTGCCGACGACCCTCATAAGACGTGAAACATGTGCCACAAGCCAATCGTCACTCTCGGTATGAGATTCGGCCATCCGGCTTCCCCTTTTCACCACATTCCCCGATTACGATTACTGTACATAGGGAGGAATGTATTCCGCTTAACAGTCCTTCTATTTCCAGGAGACATGTCCTCGTTCATCGACAAGCTGCCTGACATCCCACCACAGAGAGCAGCGTTGATCCCGGCAGCTCTATTAACGGTCTACGCCCTGTGGACCGGCTACAGATTTACACAATTGGCTCGACCCGAGGTTCAGCGAGAGTAAGCAAGAACCTCATCCATCGGGACTTGCAGCTGATTTACTGTACAGGATCATACATGAGCGTCAACCGGCACTCTGCACACGATCAGCCGACCCATTCGAGAAGATCGATGATCCATCTCATCATGGTCTCGCTCGTGAGGGACAGCTCCAACATCACCTACGAATTCAGCTCACTTCCTCCTAAGCTTTCTCAGCTCGTAATGTCTGGATAGATGCTAAGGATGGCATCAAGATACATGGGTGGCATGTTCTGTAAGGTCCTATCGCAATCCAACCATTTTTCCTGATCTTGAGTCAGTCCATATTCGCATTACCGGAAGCTGTGGAAGGAGAAGCCGACGAAGCCGTTTCCAAGCGAAGTCTATGATGAAGCATTGGCTGAACGGCCCACTATCCTCTACTTCCATGGCACGGTGATTGAAGTTCCCTGAGGGTTTAAGGAGGGGGGAGCTGACTGCATCAGGGCTGGACCGTCGCTGGCCTGCATCGTGTCCGCTTATACTCCTTAATCGCGTCCCGTCTCGACTGGTACGTTTTCCCTCCCGAAAGGAAAGGAGTTGGCTGACGGGGTCAGTAATGTCCTGACGATAGATTATCGCGGGTACGGCCTTTCCCCTGGCGTCCCAACTGAAACAACCTGCTTCGAAGACGCTCGATCGGCATGGGACTACCTTACCGGCATCATCCGACGGGTGAAGCCTGGAGAGACACCTGAAGAGATGGTCGGAGTGATCGGTCACAGTCTGGGGGGAAGTATCGCTGCGGATCTCCTGATGAAGCTAGGAAAGGACGGTAAGCCGTATCCTTTCAATGAACAGCGCAGCACTGAAGATAACCGGCGTAGGGATCTCACCGAAATGCTTCGCAATCATGGGTTCGCCGACCACGGTACCGGCATATTTCGCAGAGTGAGTGAAACAAACATGACTAGACATACTGACGTGGACGTAGTACACCCTACCCTCAATTTGCGAATGTCAGGCGGAAACTTCGGATGATCGGCTTAGAAAGTGGGTCCTTGCCTGCATTCCTGCTGATCGCTGGAACAGGCTACATGAGAGGAACCATGACCGAGCAATGGTCACTGGAAGACCGGATAGGAGTCGGTCGCCGTCATTGCTCGTTTCGTTTGATATGCTTATGTAGCATCTGCAGGACATAACCTGTCCAATCCTCCTAGCATATACGACCGACGAAGAGCTCGTCCACGAGGATCATTTCCGCAGTCTGGCAGCGATCCTTCGAGGAGGGCGAGACATATCCAAAGCCGACACCACCGAAATCGAAGGCGGGTTCACCGTTATTCGTTTACCGCCTGACGGATCGAAGTCTGAGCTGATCACCTGGCGAGGTCCGGCTGGACCTCACAGCGTTTTCGTTGGCACCGAGGTAATGGTCGACATGCTCGGCGAGGTCATGCACCTTTAAACGAACAAAGGAACTGCTTCCCTATTACCAATACTGAGGAGGCCGTGGCTTCTAATCTGATGAATTGCCTTGTCCAGACCTGATCAGAATCTTGGCGCGACAAAGTAAACACGACAGCCATCGCCATACTACTGATCTGCTCGTACGAGCGCAGCTGACGGCCAGCTATAAGACTTAGCCTGTGTACCGTACGAAGTATCCTAATACATCTCACGATCCAAAACCCGATCTAGTCCAAAGAAGATTCATCATCAACCCACGCTCTTTCAGCTACCTTCCGCCATGTCCGCTATCTCCGCTCCCTTTCCGTCGAACGAATTGACTTTCAGTTTACCTGAACGAGGTTGCTTCACGCGATCATCAACCTCCTCAACAATCTCATGTTCCTCGACTGTCGTTGAACCACCCTGCAACAAGGCGATCCTCTTTGATGTCGCCGGCAGAACACCCGGGATCGACCTGTCCATCCCCTCGATCACCGCTCTAATCAAAACGTTACTCGCCAAGCAGCTCACGGCTCTTGCAAGACCGTCGGTCTACTCGCCTCTCGGGATAAGGGATACCATCAATACACCAACATGACTGGGAAGAGCTGTATGGCCAATACTATATGATTTGAGAAGCGAGATATATCGGAATGCAGGGTTATGGGCGGGGTGGATGAGGGGTTCGAGGCGGTCAAGCGGGCTATAGAGGAGATCAATGAGGATGAAGAGGTGGAAGGATTGATCGTGTACTTCCCACTCTTTGGTCCGGAGAAGGTGGATCGTTTCCTTGTTCGTTCACGTATCTCAGACTGACGATTGGGTCAGGACGACGAGCTTCGTGCCCTCATCTCGCCTCGAATCGATGTCGAAGGTGTTCACGCGCAAAATCTCACCAGATCATATGCAGCTCCTCCACCGTCATTGAACGAGCTCCCCAGTTCATCCCACACGCAAGGCAGTGTCAGTTACCCGTGCACCCCACTAGGGGTCTTCCGGATCCTCGAAACCTTACCTGGGATGTTTGATCCCTCCGCACCGAATGGCGAGAGGATGAACGGGAAGATCATCACCATCATCAACCGGTTCGTCCCGCCCAAGACGTGAGTAGATGCAGGGACTAGTCATATTATGACCAGATCTGAGACAGTCGGTTGACCACTTGCAGCGATGCTAGCCAACGAGTCCGTCCTCGTCTTCTCACTCGACATCACCTCATCTCAGCTATATCACCCATACCCATCCCAAGCCACACCCACCGACATACCAATATCGACAATCTTGAGGATGAGCGATGTGGTCATCTCAGCCGTTCCGGGCGGGAGATGGAAAGTCTCGACAACGAACTTGAAGGAAGGAGCAGTGTGTGTCCAAGTAGCGATGGATAGCAACTTTGAGGGACATGTCAAGGATCGAGCTGAGGTGTATGCGTAGAGGGTCGGGCCGGTGACAATCTTGATGCTCCAGCTAAACTGTTTGCTTTTACGACAGCAGCGGCGGGAATAGGCGTCTCCTCTTACAGGAAGACTCGCACCCATACCACTTTGATTTTGCTCCTGACGTCCGGCAACGGAGATTGTTTCGGTCGGAGCGCCGGAAACGTAGACTTATAGACCGTTAGGTTGATAGACATGCACATTGTACACCTCTTCCTCCCCTACGTCTCAACCTGCTGATTTGCTATGCTATATGCGCAAGGTCTAATGGATGCTGGGTATATATTCTGAACCCGGTGTCGGTGATGGATTTCTTCTCGTCTGAGCGGGTTTTCTCGAATGCGGTTGGCCAGCCTTTGCTTGATCGATTCGGTTGACCTCGTCATCGATCTTTAGCTTCCACGATTCTTTTCGCTACTTCGCCCACAAGGGAACAGGGGACGCATGCGGAGGAGATATCGACTTCCGCGATGGAGGGGAATTGCGAGAGACCGAAGGAAAGAGTGGAGGAACTTCGGGATCCAAGGTGATCGTACCCTCTTCGGATATAGAGATGGAGGTGGTGAAAACCGCAAAGTTGGGTGGAGATGTCTGTAATGCAAATCGATCGCCCTCGGACACTTCGGGCGCGTTTTGTGTCATGAAATCGGGTGTTTCGACAGGTGAATCGTCGTCCTCGACGATGTATATCGGGTTCTCTTCGCTCTCGCCTGGACCTTCAACGGAGTTGAGGTATCCTGGTACGCCTGTCTTCCTCATACACCGGTCACGACGGGGAATCATTGATGCAGACCTTGCGTAAGAAGTGTCTCTTGAAACGCTGAGGGGTGCTGCGTGTCATGGTGGGGCGACGCGACCTGTCCCTCTGGTGGGCCTATGGTATGCGCTTGAGTGCTTCCTGGGCAGCCGAGGCGACATCGCAGGGCTAGATGAAGCCTCTATACTTGAGCTTGACGCCCGATCGCTGTCACATGGGCGAGAGTCGTCCGAGCGCGATCGCGACGAGTATGATTGGAGTGAGTGAAAGGCAGCCGAAAAAGACTCCTCGGGGCCCGACCAATCCTGCTGCACGCGCTCCTCTAACACAGGCTTTCTCTAACACAGGCTTCACTTGCGTGGGTCGCAAGGCCACTGAATACATAGGTTCCGGTTCCGGTTGCATGGGCTCCCGTTGCCCAGGCTCCGTTTGCAATGGCCCTGTCTGCGTAGGCTCCGTTTGTATAGGCTCCGTTTGCGTGGGATCGGATCGCACAGCCTCCTCTCGTATGGACCCCTTAATCATGAGCGCCTGCGGCAATGACTGCGGCTGCATAGGTTCCTGTAGCAGAGGCCCCTCTTGCAAGGATTCCTGCTGCACAGCCCTTTCTTCGGGGAACTCATGCTGCGTGCGCTCGAGGTACGTCGACAGTACAGGACTGACTGCGTGAGACATCGGCGATGTATGACTGCGGTCCGGTTTAGGTGTTGTCCGGCTCCCGTCGACCTGATCGCCTTGTTCATCCTCCGGTGGCGATATTTTCGACACGACATGCGAGAAGGGAAGAAGAGTATCCAAGTCTATCTCCTGGGCGGTGGGAGGTGTCGGAGAGTAAGTCCGAGGAAGGGGTAACAAGAAGGCCGGATCGTCATATGATTCTTTTCGCTCGATGTCGCTTTCTTCGAGAGCGGGACTTTTCATCGAGAATCGCAACAGGCTGACAGCAAGAACGGAAGCATTGATCTCGGCGACCCCAATTGAGGATGTAGGTGAAGGCAGACGGTCGAGGTTTGCGTCAAGAGCATCCGGTACTATCAGAACGGTGGAGGACTCGCGCATGTTCGGCATATCCGGGGGAGTCGCTAATCGGGTTGAGAGGGTGGTTGTACTGCTCTGTTCGTTTTGACGACCGTCAAGAAGCCTTGGAGCCAGCAGAAGATGGGGAGATCGGGGCGGGGTAGCGAGCGGTTTCACAGCTTCTGTCGAGAGGGATAGACGTTGTCGCTTGAATGGTCGCGGTGACGGGGAGGAAGAAGAAGGTCCACGTTTCCCAGCCTGACATTCTCTATCATGCGCTGGCACACTATGAGCATGTGGTATCAGTGCTGGATATGGTGTCGGCGACAATCTGGTATCAAGGGGTGCCTCCGGGGCCATCTCCCGGAAACTTTCCATTTTGTCTCTTCGCCTTGAGTCGGTGGTCCTGGATGAACAGCTGTCGAAAGAGGTAGTCGGTGAAGACATGGGCGGAGCCGAGGAAGGGAATTCCATGATAGCTTCGGGAGAGCGGGGTGGAAGGGGGCTCTTTTCGGATACACCAATTGCTACATGGCCGGTAATAGTTGGAAGGTGACTCTCATGGGAGTCTCTCTTGAAGGGAGTGGAAGTGTCGCGCATGCTGAACGGCTCAAGCCGAGACCCGCCTGAAGGTGGGATCGAGCCGTCGCCGGACATCCGCCGTCGGTCACTGTACTGAGGACTCGTTCTCGAACCAGTCCAAGCTCAGCGAGATGCCAGCGAAGAGCTGAAAGGCGGATCCTTGCTGGCCCTCATCCCGCTGTCCACCCGCTCGAAACGAATAGCTTCAACCATTCCCCTTTGCGTTCGCACATGTTCCTCGTCCGCCTGCCGTTCGACGTGCTTTTGATAGCATGGCCGACACCTCCACCATAGCTTTTTCCCCTTGACCCAACGACAAGTGATTGCTGGCATCCTATGTTCGAGGGTCCGGTCGGGGAAAATCGGGACCACAACTGGCATGAGCGAAAGTATAGCAGTCTTGACACTCCTACACCACATGAACTATTGTATCCTCATTGCGTAAAGTATGAAGCCTTACAAGAAGAAGACGATTCGGGAAACACTGGTCGGATTTGGTGCCATATCTACAGGTAGGGGATGGCGAGGAGCTGTGATGGGACGAGATCAGCCGAGCCGATGCTCAGACGGAGGGGAACTTCGATAAACATACTGCATATAGAGAGCCATGCTCACCTCCCCGGCAAAGAACCGACACCTCCATGTTGCTTGCCTTTCAGGCTGATTGATAAACAGTCAGGAAAGCACCTGGAAGAAGGCTCGCGACGACCAAATTGACAACAACAAAAGTGTTAGGCGCTTGAATGAGCACAGTCGGGGAACCTCTTGGCTCGGAGTAGGTTGATTTTGAGTATGTTTTCTCCGTCATACTCCTCATCATGAGCTTCCCAACAACATCACGAGCAGCTGTCCGCTTATTCTCAACCACTTTCAACTCATCTGCTCCCCTCAGTGAAGCAGCCAGCGCCGCTCGTCGAAAAGTAGAGCGAGTCAAGCGGATACCCCGCTTGAAAGACCTACAGACCTTCCAATTCGACGAGCCTACTTCGGCAGGATGGATGAGGTTGGAGGCGATCAAGGAGGCTCAGGATCTGGCGAGGAAGGTAGAGTTGAATGACAAAATCTTGAGAGGTGGGCTCCAGATCGTCCTCGGCTTGCGATGACTGGAGCATCGAAGCCCGGCGCAACGAAGCTGATATGATTCTTGTACAGCTCAGAGCAAACCCTTTGTCCCCCCTACTTCACCAATCCGCGTCACCTCTATCATCGACATCTCCGATCCCGTCTCCCCGATCCACTCAAAGCGAGTCCTCCTCACTCCCGTCGCAACGCTGCCGCTCACGAATCCCGAAGCGATTCATCGACTCAAACTTCTCGCCGGTCCACGTTGGTCTCCTGGTCGACCAGGAGCTCACGAGCTCGATTACGAAGGAAACGACGGGTATAATGCTGGCGACGAGTCCATAGGCCGAGAAGGCTGGATTAAGATCAGTGAGGAGAGGTTCAGGAATCCGAGGATGAACCGGAAATTTGCTTCGGATTTCCTTGAACGGCTAGTCGAGGCTGCTAACGTGAGTCGATCCCATTGTATCTAGACCAATCCTCATGAGTATGTATCGCAGGATCCCAAGTCACCGTTATCCACGGATATCCCCATTGATATGCGACATCTTTTGGCGAGACAGAGGAAGCATGATCATAGGCAAGGGAAGAACGTGTGGCAACGGGCCGAGGCGATTAAGGCCAGGCCAGCTGTAGGAGGCGTGAGAGGTTTCCCGGTGGAATGGTTGTCAGTAAAGATGAGGGAGAGACTAGGGAAGGAGACTAGATGATGCATAGCATGCAGTGTCAGTATGAATCCTCTAACAGTCATCCCAAAAAGAGACGACAACCATGTCTACCCTGTAGATCTGCCCAGGCACAGCGTTCACTGCCAATAATGGCATGTGAAAAGCCTTTGTTTCTTTTTGTTGTCAGACCTCCTGCTACAAGCCTGTCCACCTCAATCTGCACCCTCGGCGCGAAGGGCCAGCTCGACTCACACTAAGCCGGTATGAACTTTACATCCGGTGCCGATGTCTCTGAGCTACTCTCGCTTGACACCATCCGACGCCAGCTCATCCGTCTCGAGGATACAATCATCTTCTGTGCGCGGCGTTTCTTTCCGATTGCAGCAGCAATATCTCTCCTTCGAGGCTGATCTTATCTACAGCTTTGATAGAAAGAGCTCAATTCGGCTTGAACAAGCGGATTTACGAAGCTGGGGCGTTCAAAACGGACCTTGGGTCTGAGGCAAGCTGGCTCGAGTGGTTCTTGTTCGAGATTGAGAGCTTTCACGGTGAGGGAGACATCAAGCTTCTACATGTGCTGAAATGAGATATAAAGCCAAAGCGCGACGTTACACTAGGTCAGTTCGAGCCAAGAAGACTCTCTCCAAGCCCAAGCTGAATCCCCAGCAGCCCTGACGAACACCCTTTCACCCCCATCAAACTCCTCCCTCAACCCGTCTTAACGGTTCAAGCCTATCCACTCCTCCTTCACCCTCAGGCCGCTTCACATCCATCGGTCAACGTCAACCACCGCATCCTAAAATTCTACGTTCAGCAGATAGTTCCGGGAATATGTACCGAAGGGGATGATGGGAACTATGGGAGTGCTGCGACGAGGGATGTCGAAGTCCTTCAAGCGCTAAGTCGAAGAATACACTTCGGTCAGTCGGGCAGAAGTAACAGAGTTCTGGAGTGAGTGAAACTGATCGAAAATGCAGGCATGTTCGTTTCCGAAAGCAAATTCCAATCAGCACCGAGTGATTTCGTCCCCCATATCCTGTCCACACCACCAAACACCGAAGCCCTCACCTCACTGATCTATAAACCCGAAGTCGAGGCTCGTCTCTTGGTTCGCCTAGCTAACAAAGCGAGAGTGTATGGCGGGGAGATGGATGCGGATGGACGGGTAGTCCAGGTATCGGATGAAGAGTTGGGGATGAGAGGGAAAATTGATATTAGGGAGATTGTGGGGATGTATCGGGATTATGTAATCCCTCTGACGAAGGATGTCGAGGTGGGTCAGGTTCCAGGATTCAGCCTGAGGCTGATGACTGGAACAGGTGGATTATCTGGTCCGTCGGTTAGATGGGGTGGATCAGGCTCAGATTGACGAGTGGATGAAGGGCAGATAACGAGGTAGACGAGGCTGAGTAGACGATCAATGCATTGTTCATATCGACCTGAACCTCTGAATCCTCCTTGCTCGTGACATCTGTGGCTGCCCGTACTCACGGCGCCGAGGTCAAATACTTCTCATACACCTCCCATCCCTCCTTACCACCCCACATCTCCTTCAACTACGAGCGACCATCTCATCAGCTCATATCACCAGCCGCTGCCTCGAGATCACTCACCTTCTCCTCATCGATGAAGACATGTTGATCCGGATTCCAACCTGGAATAACAACCTCACTAATTAAACATCCTATCTTATCCTTCAAACCCTCCAGATCTGGCGCTTCGAGGAGTAATCGATCTTCCTCAGGGATTTCGGAGGCTTTCCACCATCCTCCTGGGACAAAGAGTTGGCTAACCTCTCGTCGAGTTACATCATGGCCTAAGATGATTCGGTGGATAGTCGGTTTCTGGCCTGGTGAGGAAGGAGGTTCGATGAGTGTATACAATGCTCGACCGGTATGAAGTAGGTGGATATGCTGGTCTATGTCAGCCTCGACCACGCAGAAGCAGGGAAGACCTCTTACCGAATGGAGATTCATATGCATCCTCCCTCGATATGAATCCGGAGTAAGGAGGTAATAAATGACAGTCGCATCGACATCCTCTCCAGGTGTCCCATCCTCTTTACCACCGGTAAGGACAGTACCAGGACCCCAAGCCGATTGCTTTCGCCCTTTCAGTGCTTCAGAGTTCGGACCGGTCGAGGAGGAAGATGATTCGAGAGAGACGGTCTGAGAGAAATAGCCACCTTCGAAGTGCTTGTCCAGGGAGTGATGTCGGATTATGTCGGAGTTGGTTACCGGGTAGGGGTAAGGCGAGGTCATTGTTGACAGGTCGGGGTACCGGAAGCGGTGATCCGGTATGAAAGATCGGGGTTTACGAACTTGTCTGGGGGCGAAATGAAATCTCAGCTTGTAGCGACTACTACCCTGGCATACTGGAGACGTGAGAAACTACGATGAAGAGGCGACCTGAGACCCTAGATCCGAAGCCCGACGACCGGGTGCAAAAAGGTCATTGTTCCTGAATCCAAAATAGTGATAAGCTCTGGAGTCGCTGATGGACGAGGGTGATGTCCCTTACTATCTGCCTTGATAGCACGCCCGGCGGTGCATAAGCCGCTGATCGAGGGTATCTCGACAAAGGTTCCCTCTCCTTCGCATGAAGCCATATGAAACTAGGTGAGCCTCATGAGGTAGGAAGCAGGCAAAAGTCTTGGTCACCTCGCTTGCGTCCGATACCTCAGTAGATAAAGGGCGGCTCGGCTTGTAATACAGATGTCATGCATCATTCTCGGTTGACAACTGATCGACCCTCTCTACTCTTTATTCCTTAGAACAGGATACTCACGACCTTCTTGTACCAAGTGTCAGGCTTGTAGAGCTCGTTATCCCTAGCCTCCATCTCGTCAAGCTCACGGCGACCAGAATCGAAGTCAATCTGCACGGTAATAAGTCAGTCTAGGCGAGGAACGATCATGTGACCAAACGAACCTCATCGAGAGGGACGACCTTTGTCCTTTTGACGATCTTCCAAACGGCCCAGCAGATGAAAAAGATGGGCAGGGTGATGTAGGACGCGAAAAAGGTGCTGGTGTTCCAGTTGCCCTTGAGGAATACCGGGAACCCGTTCTGACACGTGTAAGCATATCGCCCGGGGGAGGGGGGGAGCGGGGGAAAGCCCAGAAATGTGGACTTACGAAAAGAATGATCAAGGTGAAGAAAATCAGACCGTACCATGAAAGCCAAGGCTGGAGAGGTGCCCTGTAGGGGAAGCCCTCACGGGTGAGGCCCTGCCTCTTGAGTCCGTAGTAGAATCGGAGATAGGCTATGAGGATAGTCCTTCGAGAAAAATCAACTAAAAGTCAAGATAACGTGTAAATGTCTCACCACCACGTAATGATACCTGCAAACGAGAAAATCCCAGTCAGCAAGCCTTACCGCAGGAAGTTGAAACAAAACCTACCAGTGATTGCGGAAAGGTTGTACAGCCAATTGAAAGCCAAGACAGCGGTGTGTCCACCGGTATTCATGTACGCGAGGACACCGAAGGTTCCAGTGATGCATACACACCAGATCGGAAGGCCACGCTTGGTGCAGCGACGGAAGATGTTCGGCATTTGACCTTGAAGAGCGAGCGCGTAGAAGGTTCGAGACGCAGCGTAAAGGTCCGAGTTTCCCGCCGACCATGCGGAGATGAGGAATACGGCATTCGCGATCGAGGGCAGAGCAGGAATACCGGCGTTAACGATGGCGATGACGAAAGGCGACTGAGTCGCGGTTCCGGAACCGTTGAGCAGATCCGGGTCGTCGGACGGGACGAGGACGGAGATGATGAAGATACCGCCAACGTAGAAGACGAGGAGGCGATAGAAGACACGCTTGATCGCTCGGGGAACGGTCTTACGTGGGTTCTGAGCCTCGCCGAGAGTGGTTGCGATGATCTCGGTACCGATGAAAGAGAAGGCAGCCTGCACAAAGACGTCCCAGAATGCTAGAAATTTGCCCCAGTTGCCCCCAATGACAGCGGTTCCACCTTCTATCGAAAGGCTGTTGAAAGGACCAGGATTTCGCCAATACCTGAAACCAATGGCGTCGTGGTCCGGCCCACCGCCAGCCATCAAGATTACGCCGAGGATGATGAGACCGACGATGGTGATGACTTTGATAGCGGAAAACCAAAACTCGGCCTCGCCATACGCCCTGGCGCCTAAGAAGTTGATGACCCAGATAGCGATGAGTAGGACGGTGATGTAGACAGCCGAGTTGGTGTGTGAGTCCCAGTACGTGATGAGAATCGACGCTGCGACGACTTCGGTCGGAATCGTGATGGCATAAGAGTACCAGTAGTTCTGTATGACAACGATCAGCTCCTCTGACATCGATGCAATTTCTAGGTACTCACAAAGCCCAAGGCGAAACCAAGAGAAGGATCGACGAAACGAGTGGCATAGTGGGTGAAGCCTCCTGAAAGCGGGTACAAAGCAGCCATCTCGCCAAGCGCGACCATCATAGAGTAGCTAAAATCATGTCAGCGGTAGAAGCTGGGATGAGTTTGGCAAACTTACACCAGCGAGGCCATGAGAATGTATCCGAGCCATACACCAACGGGACCACCGGTATTAAGAGCACCGCCAGACCCGACGAACAGACCTAGAACACTCTCAGCGACGACATGAAGACAGCTTCAATCCTCTCACCGGTACCGATCGCACCGCCAATCGCAATCATGGCCAAGTGTCGCTGCTTGAGCGTCCGATGTACACTTCCGTCCACATCATTTACTGTGAGTTCCATCCGTCAGTAAAGGGAACCCTCATACTCATGAAACTCACCTGGCTCGTTCACGAGGATCGCACCGGTACCATCTCCCTTCTCCGCATCATATCCAGGGCCATTGGGCGAGCCCACATAAGTATGGACATCCTCCTCCTTCTTCTCATCGTATGCGGGCACATTCAGGTCCGTGCCTGCTGGCTGACCGCCGATGGAACGAGACATTATGTTGATGAGCTATGCAGAGACAACGAGGAAGAGAAGTCTGTCCTTTTTTCGCCCCTTTTACACTGGGTTCGCTGCATCACGCGGTTCCAAAGGAAAAGGTCGAGACGGGGCAGAAAAGTTTTCGCTTATCGCTCACGTACTCCCTCCCCCCTATACTCCGGTTTTGCCGGGATTTCATGATACTGTTCGACCCTGAACCCCAGATAATGATAAGCGGGGGAGGGGAAAATTCAGAGTCCCGCAGCACACCCCGCGTTTGTGCACTGTTGCTCTGGCACGCATTTCGATGGACGGTCTATACACCTTGATTTTGTGCAGATGAGTGCCAATTTAGCTCAATTTATTCATAAGTGCGCAAAGCTAGATCTTATGCCTACATAGATGTTGATGATAACGGCTAGGGAAAAACAGTGGTCTATGGTGTGAAACGCTTGGAGTGCGGACACTTTCGAGTGCGAGTAGGAGAAAGTGATCCGTCATACATCCATGCAAATGCGGTGCAACCGAGACCTCCCAATATGTGCATTCACCCAAAAATCGGCAACGGCATCCTCCTACTTCCTCTCCGCCGGCGGACCCATTATGTTCGCAACCATATCCCGATTCCACTTTCCCGGGTTATTCATCACCTTTTTCCCTCCCAAGATCTTCTCTCTCCCCTTCTCGTTCTCCTTATCCCTTTCTCGTTCTTCCTTCTTCGACCGATGCATGGCTATTGACATGGATCGGCCAAGTCCGCCTAATTTCGATTTGACCGGAGCTACGACCGATGTATTGACTGGAGACGTGGTCGACGGGAGAGCGGAGGAGACGAATGAAGGAGAGCTACTCGATTGTGCGGACGGAAAGCTCGGACGTGAAATGTTAAGTGGTATGGGAGGTGGACGAGATTGACGTTCGAGTTGCACATGATCACTTTCCGGACCAATCAGACCAGGACTCCTTTGTCTCTGCCCATTCTCGATATGAGCCGGCGAGTCTCGTGCGAGGGAGTCGCCCATAGTATTTACCCTTCGACCCGGTGACGAGCGTAGCGGCGGCTGTCGAGGTGGAGTCGAAGGACCGGAATCGAGTTGCGATATCTGTATATGTGACAACTGGAAGTCCGGAAGCTGTGCAGGCTCCGCGCCTGGTGGTAAACCCAATGAAGGAGCCGCTGCACTGCTTGAAGTCCTCTTCCTAGCTGTTGAAATAGGCTTCACGTGCCAGGGAGCAGGTGCCTCGTTCTCCACAGCGGATACTACATCCCACCATCCTCCGGAATTTCGCTCACTCGACCTTGCCTTGTGATCGTTCTTCGAGTCACCGACGTCTAGCGGTATGAGCTGTGCCTTGGTGGTGAGTATCGGCTCGGATTGCAGTGCAGGACCTGTGGCCTCATCCTCGCTCGAATCAGGATCGGACTCATCGTACGTACTCCCTCGCATCGGCATGCTGATAGATCGCTTATGCTCTTGTGGAGGAATGCCCTCGGACGGGACGACAAGCACTGTCGGCTGAGGTCTGACAGCGTGCGGAGCAGCTGTTGATTGTACACGGCGGTGGAGGGCATTCTTCTTGCGTGCGGAAGTTTCTGGCGCCGGCGAGGGTGAAAGCTGTTGACTCCGAGCAGGGGGATTGCCGATTCGATCTTTGACAATCGGGAACACCCTTGCATACGAGCCATCCGGAAACTGACTAGAATCAGTGAAATGAACGTGAGGGAGATTGAAATCATTCACTCTCTGCTCAACCTCCTTGATCAGCTCTGTAATCCATAGGACGGCTTGATCCTTTGTACCACCAGCGGCTTCGACTTGCTCCTTTTCGTTTTCCACGAGCTCCTCCATTACGTCAAGGGCCGCTGCATCATCCAGTCTTGGATTGACGTAGAGTCTCGCTGTCGTCGATTGAACCGTAGGCTCACGGAAAGGTACATCGTCTGGATCTGGCGGGGCGGGCAGGATGTCCATGTACGGATCTGTAACGCTCGACGGTAAGGCAGATGGGGGCAAGGTGAAATCCCGGCGCAGAAGGAGGAAGATAGGGAGGAGAGTCGGTGCATACGAAGAAGCGGTATTTCGCCCGGACAGGCAAAGCGAGGATTCGATCTCAGCGAGATCTTTGCTGAGCTGATCTCGTCCCGATTTTGCCCACTTATTCTTGAGCGTGTGCTCCCGCTTCTCACGGGTAAGGTATTCGGAAACGAGTTCCAGCGCATAGCTGGCGAGGGATTCCTGATTCGCAAGGACAGCTTGGTCCATGTAGGTTGGGGAATTCAAAGGCGGTGAAAGCGATGTGGTATGCGTTTTAGGACTGATGTCGACTGAGTGACCAGGGGCGGAGCTGTTTGGGCCTCGTCTGGCGAAGTAGCTCTTCTCCCCTCCTGGAGTATAGCTGGGCGGACCGGGAGAAGAAACGGGATTGTTTGCGGCAGATGTGACTGCCAAACTCACACCGGTTTCGACCTCCTTGGCAAAGTTCGCTAGAAGTTTTGTGCAAGCCGACTTCGAAGGTGCAGGGAGTGGAATAGGGTATTGCGGTGAGGGTGGTAGGAAGGTTCGAACTCTAGCGGATCTGAATGCAGGCCGAAGAGCTGGTCGTTGAGGCAAGGCCTACAGCGAGAGGATCTTTAGCATGATTTGGAGGTATCAACGGTACCCACCAAGCCCTCAACGTATTCCAGCTCATTTCCGACACCCCATCTACCCTCGCCTTGCACCCTTCTGCGAATATGCTGAACGATAACCTTCTCCGCATCTCCTATCGCCAGGGGCAACAGCTGATCCGCCAACTCGCGCAAGGAGAAATAGGATAAAGACATTCGTAACGACAGGATGAGGGTAAGACCGATCTGCTGGGATTTTCCCAGTGGTTGACTTGTCTCAGCTTGGCTTGTGATTGTTGTACGCGGGCTCGAGGGCGATGCTTCTCGAAGACCATCCTCGACCTCGGCAAGTCGCTTGCCGATTTCTTCGAACCCATCCCGTCCGACCGTGCCTTTGCCTCCCCGACCAGGTTTCTTCTCCTTTAATTTGCTTTCTCGAGCGAGTACGTATTCGAGGATTACCTCACGAGAATGCTCAAGCGAAGGGGTAGGTCGGGACAGCAGGTGGTTCAGGATAGTTGCGGGAGATGCTGATCTTGCGAGTGGGAACGGTCCTGTAGGTGGAGTGAGGTCGGAAGGATTGGGTACATTGGTCACATAGCGAGCTCTGTCGAAAGCAGAAGACAGATTAGGCGGTGTCTAAGACATGGTGGTCAGCCTTGGCGATGATATTAAGCGACTCCAACGGGCTCACTCGATCTTCCAGCTCGGCCAATCCCACCGAGACCTCGAACAATGTATCTCCTTTGCTTCGGCGATTCAGGATCCATTCCTCTAGTGCATCCGTAGCTGAGTCGGCAATGGTTGAAGGAGAAGCGAGGTATGACAAAAAGTGGGGAGGAATGGTGGACTGGGGCATATCAAGGGCGGGTCACTAAGCCGACTTGTAAAAATGAGCTCCCTTGGCCAATTGGCTGACTGAGGTAGACAGCACCTTGTGGAAAAGCCATTTGTGGGGAGCCTTGGTATGGGATTCTGTGAAACGAACGCAGCGTGGAGGAGGGAGTCGATCAAGTTTTGGAGGAAAGCCGGGCTTTATCGAGATGAGGTGGGATACCTGATCACTGGGGAGTAAGATGATCGGCCTAGATGTACTCCCCTAAGATGTTTGATTGTACCTTCAAACAACTCTCCCCTCTACCTAATGCTGTGCTCGCTTCTGAAAATTATGGACGCGTATTTGGGGGAAGGAGTCGTGCTCGTTTCTCCGACAAGAAGCCGATCAGGTACTTCCGTCCGTGATATCGTACTCGTAGGCATATCTGTAAGAAACGAGGCTCTCATGGGTGTGACATTTCTTCTTCAGTCAACCTCATACATAACCTACCGCTTCACCTCCTTATTAGCCAAGGCGTTCTCCTTCGCAACCATATCCCGGCGGAAATGCTCTCGATAGGTATCCACACGACACAGACCGAAGAAAATGGGAACCTCCAGCGCGGTATCCATCATCCAGCTGTTCCTAGGGTCTCCTGTCAGTATCTGCCTCGATGGGGACCAAGGAAAGCCTTACTTTTCCTCTGCCTTCGCCGAAATCCATCCATTGAAGTGGTACAGACCGATCACGCAGAGGACCGACGCATGAACTGTGTACCTGTTCACTGCACTCGCCTCTCCCGCTGCAACGAGCAGACTGAAGAAATGTGGCGGAAGCTTGGACTTATGAGACCAAAGAAGGCTTTCGTATAACGGAAGTAGCTGATTTACAATCAGCCAGCTCTTCGTATGGTCAACGGGAAGAGTGAGGGAGGTAGGTGTAAGAGGAGAACAGGTTGTTCGAAGTGAAGCATGGCGGATCATAGTGTCACTCACACAAACGTATTGAGTATCGTCACGCAGCTTCTAAACCACTCTGCGCTTCCGGTGATACCCGCCACGGCCAACATGGCCAATCGACAAACTGCCATTGCCTGGAACGACGCTTTAGCGAATTCTACTTCCTCGTATCTCTTTTCCGGGGCGATGAGCCAAAGTGAGGTCAAGCATTGTGTGATGCACAGGGTCGCATGGACCAGTGTGAGCTTCGGAGGGCGGAAAAGGGCTTCGATGTGGAAGATGGAAACCTCGATCAGGGCAACGTCGATGGTACAGCCAGCACTGCTAGAAAGATTAATGCTTTGATGTAGATCGAAAGAATGGTACGCTCACTCATGCGATTGCCGGGGTCGAACCAATATTTCGGGACCTTGAGCATTCGGCGGAAATGAACGTAGCCATAGGCGTAAGCGACGGCAGCTTGGGCCAACCATGGCGAATAGTTCAACCAGCGAGCCAGTAATTCGCTAGTCGTCAAATTTGCCAAGCGGTGTAAGTTGTAAATCGTGCTGGACATGTTGAAATTATGTTACACTTTTGAGGAATATCTGCGAAGCCTATGAGGCCGATTATATAGAACAATTCGTCGTTTGTCCTAAGGGCCGGAGGGCTGTCACTGTTCAGCGGCTTTATTATTGGTGTTATTCCCTTGATTCTTGCGTTCAGAGGTCGTTTGAAGGGTACTACAGGGGTGGTCACGAATGGATGGGTTAGGGCCGAAACACCGCGAGCGTGGCGAATCACTCTCCTCTGACTTCTCGACCTCCGTCTAGATACATGCTCTTATATCTAGACCTCATGCATATGTAGAGCCCTCTTCTCTCCCCTAGTGACCCGTAGAATACCCTCCTGCATGTCTGACCTCTGCAACTCGCCTTGCAATTGACTCACAGGCCGAGTTCACCACCTCCATTGAGATCAAAGCCCATTCCTCTTCCACATGGACAATCAGCTCCGCCCTGCTCTTTGCCATCGGTCTCCTGGCTTCTACACGTTGCTTGAGGACCGTCCAAACGTTCTCGATGGCGTTCAAGTCCGGGGAATGCGCAGGTTGAGGGAAGCGTTGGATTCCAAGCTGTTGACGTACTCGCTCAGGTACCTCCCCTCATGCTGCGGCCTCGCACCGCCTTCTTACCACAGGGCTGCGCGCCTGGCCTCGCAACTCAAGCATCATCAGCCACACCTGTCCCTGGAGGATCCAGATGGCGTATTTGACTTGATTGAGGGTGCCGCCGTTGGGATTCTGTGGGGGATTGATGGGAAGGAGCACCTTTTCGAGGGAGGGCATTCGCATTCACGCCTCAAGGAGGGAGAATAGACTTACTCGCAACGACTGATGTAGCCCTCATCTAGCGTGACGATTGTATTGTCCTCATGAGTGAAGTCTGCTGAAGTATTGAAGTTGAGATACTGGATATGGGAGCTGTCGAATGCGGGCCATGATGGGGTTGCGTTGACATGATCTGGACATATGTCGTGTGTCAGCCCAATCATCCTGCAACCGAAACGACTCGCTGTATGTAGCGAAGGAAACGAAATTGGTCATCCACGCATCGATGATCGGTGTAGGGTAACCCGCTTCGGTACCCGCGGCTATACGACAAAAGATGGTCAGAACAAGGCTCTGCAATACATGATGGGCGCGAGGTACGTACCATAGTTGATTGTGAGGCTGAGACACCAAGCCTTGTTAGCTGTTCCCCTGCTCTCGACCACGAAGGGAAGAAAGACGCACTCGGCCCCGTGGGCTGACTGGCCGTAACCGAACACGCTCTATAGATACTCTGTGTCAGGCAATCAATAACCGGATCGGATGGGGCCTACTAGGTGAGCTTCGGTACCAAACTTAGAGAAGGCTTCGGCGACCCAAACAGCAGGACAGCCAAATACCAGTTCCCCATACCTGGACTAGACTTGAGCGAGCATTTGAGATGCGAACGGGTACCTACAGGAGAAGACTGGCGTTTTGTAGGTGTCCGCGTGGTAGATCGACTGAATGGTCTGGATCAAGCTGTCGTTGAAGTGTGGCCACTTCGCGGCGATCCATTGGGCCTGAATAGTGGAATTGTTTCCAATGTCGAGAGGCGAGAAGAATTCCCCATCTGAGGCTCGGCCCTTTCCGGGAGTCAGCGGGTTCGCCCTGACCATTCCTCCTTGTTGAGGCAAACTTACCTCGTTGAGATTGTGTGAAGTCCACGCTTTCTTGCCGTTGCTCTTACCCTCCTTGAGCAGCTTTTCAGGGCGATCCACGATAACTAGACGCCTCAGATCAGCTGAGAAGGCGGGAGGAACAGAAACGCACAGGTGCCATCCACGACGGGCTGGAGCACAAAGTCGCTTAGAAATGCGTCAGCCGAACTTGACATGTCAACCACGACACGCCGGCTCCTCACCCTGGAGGTCCACTGGTTGTGACAAAATAGTTTGCTTTGACCAGATCTTCGTACGATGCGTTACGGAGGCAGGCCAGTGTGTCTGTTGTATCGTTACAGCTGGCTTGAGAGGCAAATAGGTCGAATATAGCCTGGCAGCCTATGCAAGCGCATACCATCGCCGAGACACCAATAGCTCACCTCGACGACGTAATCGTTGTGGGCGTTGGCGGGACTAAAGATGCTTGAAGCTATGACGGCGTTGAAGAGCGGAGGTTGTGTGTTACCGTAATTGGCGATGACTTGAAGCTGGACCGAGCCCGCACCGGCGGACTCGCCGTAGATCGTGACCATATCTGGATTACCCCCGAACTCACAAACATGACGTTCAGCTTTTGAAACAGGGATAAAAGGGTAACACACCTTGGCGATATTCTCGTGCACCCAAAGCAGCGCTGCTTGCTGATCCACTGAAAACGCCCTCGTCAATTGACGGTCCATTTCTATAGAGACGACTCACGTAAACCGGGATTGTAATCCCCATCTTTGACCGACCTGACTACCCGCAAGAAATCCGAATGCACCCATTCGATAGGAGGGATCGACGAGAATGTAACCGGCACCAGGATAGACCAGGTTGTACTCCGCTACAAAAGATGCCGAGCTCAACACCTGATACCTGAGCAGCACGGAGGAAACGGGATCACTTGCCTTGATGAACAGTGAAAGCGGTGAGCTCGGTGTAGCTAGTTCGGGGAACCAATCAGCAATCATACTAACGCGGAGGTGCGACATACCCGCCGCCATGAATATTGACCAAGACCGGTAAACTCCCATTCAGTGTCGCTCCCGGCGGGATGTACACGTTCAGCCACAAACAGTCTTCCCCAAAAGTCGGTGCAAGGAAGTGCTGCTCGATTGTAGCGTTGAAAGTCTGTCCGCCGCCATTGAAACTCGCGGCGCAGTTCAGAGCTGGGGTATTGGCTTGATGGAGGTGCGAAGTTGGGACGGGAGGTTGAGGAGCTCGGAATCGATTCAGACCTGGGACGACAACAGCTGTAAGCATCACTATATAGCCTGTTGAAAGGGGAATGTTTTCACCACAGGTGTCAGCGGCGTAGCGGATACCGAGAAAGTACTGGATGTTTGTCGTCTCATTGTACACGCCTTCATATTTTGCGTGTCCGAGATCGACGATCGGATTCTCCCATCGCTTGACCGGGGAGGCCATGGCTACAAATCCGATGAGCACGGGAAGCAGAGGGTGGTAGAGCATGTCGCGCAGACAAGGCAAGTGCGGCTTCAGATGGTGCTTGGCTATCTGCGCTGGGCTACCTAGATACCGTCATTTGTGGGGCATGAGGAGTTGGCGTAAGCACAACTTCATATCGTCGGCAGATCGGGACCTCGTAGAATCGACAAGGCGCATCCGCCCGCGAGCCCCGGGAAACCCGGGCACAAACCCGGTATCATCCGTTGCGAAAGTTACTACTTAGATGCCCGGCGGGGAGGTATACCGTGTTCTTCGGTCTTTTTCGGACTAAGATCACATGCCTCCGCAAGGCACGCCGGCGAACTCCATCTGTGAGCCATATGTCGGAGGCAAATCCGCACAAATGGCCCCGGGATTGCTAGACCAGGTGAGAAAGGGGTGAGGGATTTTATGAACCAATAAGAAAATGCCTGACGCGCTCAGCTGAGTAAACAGTAACGAATCCGGCACCGCGTCGAAGGCTTTGCTGGGATTTGTATACAACTCCGCGTACGATTGGCTCCCAGTCGAGGGAGCTTCCGCGCTTCGACACATATAGCAAGCTTACGTTGTTAGATCGTACTCCTTGATCATCACCCCCGCAAGTCTGATGTACTGTTCTCTTTGGCGCCTCGGCTCACCTTTGACCGCCTTTCACATCACATCCCTCCTCATTGACCCCCTTTGAATCGCCCAGTCCAACACTCAGCGCTTCTTCGTATCGCTACATTTCCCCTACAATGCCCGGCACCTACATCCTCACCGGCGCCACTGGCGGCATGGCCTCACTCTACGCCCACCGCCTTGCCACCGCCTCCCCCGACTCTCACCTCATCCTCCTCTGCCGCTCTCCCACCTCCGTCAAACCAGGCCTCCTTCCCCCTCAATCCGACCTTATCGTGTACCTTTCCCTCGAGATGAAGTCCCTCGCCAACGTCCGCTCCCTCACATCTTCCCTTATCGACCGCATCACGTCCGGTTCCCTTCCGTCCATATCGGGTCTCATTTGCTCCGCCGCCATACAAGTCACCTCGGCTGACCAACCCCACCTCACACCAGACGGCTACGAGGAGACCATGGCTGTCAATCATCTCACGCACTACCTCCTCATCCGTCTCCTCCTGCCTCACTTTGCCGAACACGGACGGATTGTAGTGGTGGGCAGCGACAGTCACAGGCCAAACTACAAGTTCTTCAAAAAAGGGCCGGAATATGAGCCGCTGGGGAAGATGCTGAAGGCCGAGCCGGGGAGCGAGAAGAAGGAAGACGCGGACGCGAACGGAAAGAAGAGGTATGCAAATAGCAAACTCGCGCAGACGATGATTGGGCACGAGGTACGTCCCGCCAACATTCCCCCGACCCTCTTGCCTGAGCGCTCAGTCACGTCACACCTGCGCTGATCCTCCTAGCTCGCCCGCCGCCTCACCTCTTCCCCCAACCCCCTCTATCCCACCCTGCACGTTCTCCTCTACAACCCCGGCTCCATGGCCACCTCGCTCCACCGCGACGCCCCGCTCCTTGGCCGCTGGCTCTTCAACCTCGTCCTCTCCTTCCCCCGCATGCTCAATCACCTCAATCCGGCCATTATGGCTTCCCTGCCTTCCTCGTCTGCTGAGACGATGCTCAAGCTGACGCTGGATGATGAGTATAGGACGGCTAAGCCCATGTGGGAAGAAGGGGTGGAGGGGGGAGAGGGAGGGGCGGGGTACTGGGCCCCGTGGGGGATGCAGGATGTGACGCATGGGGAGGCGAATGAGTTGGGCAAGTGTAGGGAGCTGTGGGTGGACTCGGCAAGGGTGTTGGGCCTCGTGGTGGCACTGTAGATGTATACAAGGAGGGTATTGCGGAAATGGGACCGTTTCGGCTCTAGGCGTTGTCCTTATGGCCTGCTCTATATTGCATATCACACCATGTCACTCCTGTAGCTACAGAGCTGTCTTGCTCAACTCGCCGCGTCGTTACTCCTCATAGCTTTCTACAATATTCAGCACCTCGCCCTTTGCCAACTCCTCGAAGTCAAGCGGAGCTGGATCAGAGAAACCCCGCGCTGGACGAGCACGACGCCGCATCGGACCTGAGAGTTTTGTGCTCAATTGCTGCGTATAGAACATTCCTGGCCAAAGCCATCTAAACACATGAGAAACTTGGCTTCAGAGCAGAGTGCGGTGATTTTCCGTCAGATTCGACCGGCCGGTATAGGGGAAGTAGAAGATGATGGCTCCCATGGACGGGAGCGCTGCCTTTATTCTTGCTCTCGACCGGGGAGCCGAGCGGAACAAGCACAAAGTAGCCCCGCTCCCACGGCCTTCTCTTCCTGTGGGAGAGGGGCAGCACAGCTCCTCCTGGGCGTGTGCAGTGAGTCGCAAAGGAGAGGGATCTGATTGCCTCTTCATACGCGCCATGGATCCACTCCATCACGGGGCGCTGCTGGGGAAATTACATTGGACGTCGTGCCATTGAGTGACCTGCAATTGCCTTGCTTTTCGACTTCACCGTCCTGCCTTCTCGGTTATCAGTCTGCGTGTCGCCTGCACTGATTCTACCACTACTGCCCTTTCCATCTTCGCCACGCTCCCATTCTTCGTCGTCCTTTTCACGTTGCCTATCCCTGCTCAGGCCAGATTCGGCTGGCCGGCCCAGGTGACGGAATGCACCACACTCTCCATCACTCACTATAACGCAGTCGGCCAGGCTTACCTCTGGATTTCATATGAACGAACGCGATGCGAGCTTATCCGAGCCTTTCAACACTCCCACTCGAGGAGAAGCGAGTGAAATACTGGGTCGGACGAGTGAAAGGTCCGCCGAGGCTGAACCCGCCATTCGAGGACGAGTTGCTCGCATTGTCCGCGTCGTTCTTGTCCGCATCGCTAGAAGCGTCCGAACCGTCAGAGGTCTTGCTCGAGGCAATGAGCGCAGAGCGAATGGCCTTGAGGTTGGTCAGGTTCTTCCCAGTGAAGAGAATAGCCCCTTGATTCCCAGATCGCTTGTATGCTTGAGGTACTTGAAGACCGACAACACTCCCTGCCAGTGTGTCTCGGATGGATCGCTCGCAAAGCGTCCGAGCAGGCCGACCGGGTATACAAGGTCCGGTCGAGTGCCAAGCATGGCATATATGAGCGAGCCAACCGCAGCGAGGTATTGAGCTCGGTCTGTCTTCTCCTCTCCCTCCTTTCTCAATGACATGATCACCTTCGAGCGAAGTGGTGATTTGCCTGGCTTGCAGTCAAGCATTCCAAACCGTTCGAGTACAGAGTGTCAATGTACAGTTTCTGGTTGAGGTGAAGCGAGCGCGTCGTTCGATCTCGTCTGACCTGCAGACCCAGGATGAAGTGAAGCTCCCCCAAGTCCTTCATCTTGTATCGCTTCGACATCTCGCACTTGAAGCGAAGAAGGGTGTCGAGCTTGACCGCCGCTATGGTAAAGTCATCCACATAGACTCCTACAATGATGAGCCCCTTGGGGTCATCTCGGACATAGGTTGAGTGATCGGATATCGTTCGTCTGAAGCTCAAGGACTTGAGCGAGGTGTCGAACTCTTAGTACCACGCTCGAGGTGCCTGTTTCAGGCCATAGAGCAATTTGTTCAGCTGCCAGACCATGTATTTGCCCTGCCCAAATCCCTCTGGCTGCTCCATGAAGACCTGCTCTTAGAGCGATCCATAAAGGAACGCTGTCTGCACATCCATCTGCAGCTCGAGGTTGTGCATCGAGGCAAGAGCGAGGGTGAGCCGGATGGATTGGAACTTGGCACCGGGGCGACTGTCTCGTCGCATTCGATCCCAGGCTGCTGGCTGAACCCTCGAGCTACCAGCCAAGCTTTGTATCGTTCGATCGATCCGTCTGATAGCCTCTTCACCTTGAAGACCCATTCACTGGTGACAACTCGCCCCTTGGTAACCGTTTGAGGAACAAGGTGGAACACCTTTGCCCTGCCAAGCGAGTACCCATTGCCTGGCGTCAATCGAGTTTGTAGCTTCGTTCCACGAGCGAGGTTCCGATGCTCCCACTGCTTGAGAAGCCAGGGCAGCGAGCAAGTGAGGTGACAAGTCCCTTGACCAGAGAGGGATACGAGCATCCGAGGGGTGGTAATCATCCTTGCCCGCTCAACCGAGGTAGGTGTTAAGCTCATCCTCATACTTGTTCGCACTGCTTGACACCAAGCTCCATTGTCGGCCCGAGCGAGTGACAAACCGAGTCGACTTCTGCGGGTCTTGCTCAGGTTCAGACTCGTGCTCGGGCGTTGGTGCGGGAGACCGTGCGTATCGGCGTGGGTCGACCTCGTAGTCCCAACCTCTGTACTGAGGTTGTTGGGAATTGTCTCGCTCGACCGCCTCCTGCTCTTCTTCTCCCTGATCTTCCGCTGGTCGCAAATTGTCTCGCTTGACCACCTCCTGCTCTTCTTCTTCATGAGCTTCCCCTGGTCGCACTACTTCGACCGCACAAGGTATATATCCCAGGGTTAGGGGGTTATTCTGCTGCATGTGTGTGTTGTCTATCTTATATAGTCTGAGACATGACCCCTATCACACCAATGAAACCTTCCAGCTCCCATTCTCAGTCCGCAATCCGACACATTCCGTGATTTTTCTCCTACCTTCCGCGGTCCTCC
>JAABUH010000714.1_pt1 | contig 43852 bp, 50 predicted proteins | sample 5559121 | NCBI WGS metagenome assembly JAABUH01 (sample SAMN10711871, study PRJNA513364) | rock metagenome | isolation source: Antarctica rocks | place: Antarctica: Victoria Land, Battleship Promontory nord | collected 2015-12-28
CCTAGTGTTTGGTGGTAATGTGTCGGTTTTGATTGATCTCTGCAAGTACTTGTCGTCGCGTAGGGCTCCCAATAGTACATGGCCGGCCAGTGGGAGGTGCTGGAGGGATTAGATGGCCATCTGACTGGATATCGCGGTTGATAATCTTGGATATGGTCTGATGAGCGCGATCCTCAAACCTGGCAATATTACCGATTGTTTGACCGCTCAAATACCGCCCAATTACTCGTCCTCGGTCGTAGTCAGATAGTCTGGTACGAGGCATGCATAGGCTAGAAAGGTATGAAGGAGTAATTGAGATTTATAATAGGTAGGGTCAAACCGTGAAAAGTCAGAGGAGAGTGATTTGCCACGCTGGCGGGGTTTCGGCGTTAGCTCCTCCATTCGTGACACCCCTGTATATGATGTTATGAATGATTCATACTGGTACATACTTCGCAACCCGAGTGATCTGCGAGACATGGAGCTAAGAAGTGTACAACATGTGGGTCAATCGTTGCCGCAATTCCTGACAATGTCCTTCAGCTATGGTAGAGGATGGCATTTGAGTTATTCACCTCGTATTTCGCTTCGATGTCTTGATGCCACCTCGTAATGTCAACCAAACATCCTCCCCGAATCGGAGAGGAGGGCTTGGAAGTCCCGGTGTTGACGCCTGTCCCCGAAGAAATAGACAGGCTCGGCCTGGCTGTGTCCCGGTCGTCGTGTGAGGTCGGCACGGTCCGGGCATGCAGATCAGCCCATGCAGTTTGCGTCGCACCTAAGCCCAAAGCGCGACGTCCATGCGTGTTGATCCGCTTGCGAGCGCTCATATGGACGCACTGGACGAGCTCCTGATACGCGTGACGATCGGATACAGGCCGAGTGCGATGCATTATTCGTGGGGTGGTTCGCCGGTCGGACGGTCGAAGTGTTTGCATGTCATCCGCGATCTTTGAGCATACCTGACGCGCAGGAGTGACAAATAGCCCGTCGCGCTGAAGTGCCGGTGAAGTCTTATCGCTGGACAATGGCGGAGTTTGCGCTTCGAAGTCATTCCCAAGAGGACTCCAGGTCCAACCCAGCCATCGTAGTCCATCGTTCGGGTCTGTTCTCACGCTGCCAACAGCGCGATGTTGAGAGGGCAGCCATGGGCTTGCATATAACGGTGAAACTTCCGTGACATCGAAGGAAGGCTGGAAAAGGTGGTCAAATGTAACTTCATCAAAGCTAGTGCTCGCTACTCGCTCGGGTAGCAAGAAGGAGTCGGTCGGGAGGGCGAGGTCGAAGGGCACTGGGGAGGCGAACGAGAGTGGTGGTGCAACTTTCTCCTGTTTCAGTTTAACGCCATGAGTATCATCAAGACTCACGATGTTCGAGACTTGACCAAGAGATGCTAGAGAAGAACGCGTGATCTTTCAGTTGCTCCCCTCCCATGTATCCTAACCGCTGCTCAACAGGTATGAGCAGTCTTAGAAACGTCAGTCAGGTATACTCGAGGTAAAAATATGTCTGACTGTGATAGGATTGCTCTCAGCCCCTGTGAAAGCGGTACAGTCATAGGCAAAGGTGGGGGTTGTTTGGCAACTCTGATCTTGTCGTATGTTTCGTGAACAGTCGTCGCGTAGAAGGGGGTCTTGCCTGTGACCATCTCGAATAGAGTAGCACCGAAGCTCCACCAATCGATACTGACATTATAACCCATGTGAGATGGTCTTCGGTTCTCTAGATCGGAAGGTCTGACAGTTCGATCGACATCTTCTTCATGACGGAACGGCGAAGTAGCGTGTAGGAACGCGTCCTCGGCGAACGTCAGAACTTCGGGAGCGATGTAGTCTGGCGTTCCAGCAGGGGTGTCACAATATTCTTTTCTGACGTATCTGGGAGCCGAGTGGCTGTCGCTAGACCGGTGATATGGCAGAAGCGGTGCCGATGATCCGAAATCCGTCAGCATCAGGCGACAGTGAGGTTGAAGCAGGAAATTTTGGGGTTTGATATCGCTAATATACAAATTCCAGATCAGATACACCAAATGGAGACAAGAAGCAGCGCACCGATGAGCGAACCCCATACGGTGTACCCAATCGATCGCTGACACCATTTGAGCGCTCCACCACATGGCCTCTTCTTCCGCCATGAAACCAGCGATGAGGGATGATGCTTGAGACTCGGTCATATCGACAGAAAAGGACAGATCGCATAAGCGATCCCACAATGTGCCGCATGACGCATATGTGGTTATTAAGTGAAGCGATGTCCGGGATTGAAATGCGGCGATGAGGTGAGGGATCTCATTGGTGGAGGAGGGGAAGGAAGGCCGAGCCAGGAGGTGCAGGTGCCGCTCGAAAGACAATGACAGTTGCTGGCGATAGTGAGCAGCCTCTCTCAATTCTCAAAGTAATGCTCACCTGACCGCAACGGAGGGCAGTCGCCTTATCGACGGTCTTCATAGCGTATACCTTCCCGTCCAACTTGCACCGAACGGCGTCAACCTGGAGACGACCTCAGGCCTAACCTTGAGATGTGTTAGGGAATGGAGCTTACAACGCCATATTGACCACTTCCCGCCCGTCCAATCACGACAAAGTCGGCATGGTCTAGCCTCAGCTTTTCGATCTCACGGAACACTAAAGAGGTCAAACAAGCTTAGGAATGAAATCCAGTGGTACTTCAAACAAGCTCACGTTCAGGATCAAGGCATTCCGACCACCCACGAAGCAGCAGATCGTCAAGCTTGAGATCCCCGCCGTCTCCGGATACAGTGGCGACAGCGAAGGCATTCGGACCGGTCAACTGAGTCTGCTCATTTAGAAGACGGCTCAGGAGACCATGACGTTGAGCGTAAGAGCCCGACGTCATTGGGTTGAGGTGTACCAAAGGGATTAACGGAAAAGACGCGCGGGAATCAGTACTTTGAAATATGTTCGTCTTGATTTTCTCTTTTCTCCCAGATTTTCACTCTGTCAAGTACATATCTCAATGCGCGATGGACCAGGCCGATGAGTCCACTGCAAGCGCTCAAGCTGTCTGAGCTCAGAGCAAAATGCAAAGAGGTGCGTTGGGCGGCGAGACCGAGCCTGGCTAGTCATGCTGACATTACTCGTCTTATTCAAGCTCGGAACCGCCAGCAATTCCAAACTCTCCAAAGCTGAGATCATACAAAAAATCACCCTCTCGAGTCGTATAACAAACGATCCTCCTCCAACTAGAACATCTTCCGCTGATGTCTTGGGCGACTGAGACCAGTCTTGTGACCTCGTGAATAACCGACTCAACACCTCCGCTCTGCCGTCTAAGAGGAAAACAGCTACCGGTCCAAGGAGACCATCGCAGAAGCAAAGAAACGGCAATCAAGACCACAAGAAAACGCTGTAGCATGTTGACTGGAGGATGGCGTCAGCCTCCAGCGATAGTCAGCGAAAGTATTCTCACAATCAGTCAAGGCAGCAGAAAAAGCATCCGCTCGTCATGGCCGCCATCAGATCCGCCTGAAGCTTTTTTACACCTCGGTAGAACGAGCCCAGTCCGGTCGCCACTCCTCAACCAACAATCAGCTAACGGACAATGTGGCAACTTCCGTCCGAGTCGCCGGCATTCCGAAGTCCAGCAAGTCCATCCCGGTCAAGTCTTCTGGTCATTCCCGTACCTCTCAAGTCAATAGCTCAGAGCAGCTCCAATCGCAAGCAGTCGCCTTTCCTGCCAAGCTAGTCCCGGGCGCCAAGGTATCATTCGAAACCCGTTCCAAGGGAGTGTTCACCGCCCTCAAGAAGACATCCCCTCAAACACCGCTCCGGGCTACCAAGACGGCAGCAGTCAGAGCCAGAGACGAGTATTCATACGCTGATTACCCTGTTATCGAGCTATCACAAAATCCCTCCAGCTGAGCTGTTCACCAACCGTGTCGCATACATCAAGTTCCACTTTGTCGGACGACTTTACGCAAAGCTTACCAAACATCGTCAGTCTGTGATCGAACCCGGCGCATATGGGACACCAAGTGCGCATGACGCGACGAACGATCAAGCAATACGCAACCTAGCTTTTCGAGGTCTTCATCCTTCCTTGTATCATCCAGCTCGACCGAATCTTTCGTCGTCGGTCTCCGGCTCTGGCTATGGAGGCTTCATACGTGTTTACAGCTTGGGTCAGGGCAATTGTGGACTACCGATGCTGCTGGCTTAGGACTTCTAGGACCCGACATCACGACTTGGCCGGTCGTCACTAGGTCAGTAAACATCTGCGATGGCGTGTGGATCGTGGGAATGGAAGCCAATAACGGAGTGACCCAGACTGACCATTCGAAACACGACCACAAAGGCCGCGTTGGGACATCGCAATATGTCGAGACAGCGCCCGCCTCGACCATCGTGCAATGCGACACCTATCTAGTCCTCTCGTGCACTGGGGAAGTCATTTCAAGAAGGTCCCGGTCGTCCGATACTTCTGCAGTCGGAGATCCAAATATCACAAGAGAAGTCGATCGAAGGGTGTCAGGTCCGCCCTGACTGGCACGAATACATCTCTGCCCGGAAGGTCAGCGATGGAGCGAAGTCCGTCTCGATCCCTTCCGCCTCTCGGTCTCGCCTTATCGATCACCTGCAAACCAAAGACGGCCATCTCTTTCCCGGGCGGTGTCCTGCCGCATGGCGGACACGGATCACCCAAGACGACCGTTCGCGGGAGAAAGTCTGGTAGAGGTCGCTGAGCGGACAGCCTTAGCAAGTTGTGTCCTCGAAAGGTGGAGCAATTCGCCAGATGAAGCAAAAGCATGCTGATGATCAGTCAAGTTTTAGTGGAGTCAAACTGAGCGCCTGGCAAATGGACTCTCACTGGCTCGGCCGCTCGGGTGAAACGGCGACTCATGCGCAAACTCAAGGCGTCGAGTTGTATTTGCCTGAGTACGCTTCTGCTCTTACAGTAAGCTGACAGGCAGATCGCATAAAGTTTTATCGGGTCACTTTCCGAAACCACCCTTCCACATCGCGCTCGCGATCGCCCATCGTGCCTCGGGTGTATCTGATATCGTGCTCCGCGAGACCGGTCAAAACCGTAGGCGACGTAGGAGGAAGGCGTCACAGCTCTGTGGCAGGGGATCCTAGGATGTGATAGTAAAGGGATGGAGCAAAGCGCTGAACAGTCTGAACGGTTCTGGCAAGGAGGGGAAGAAAGAATGATGGGCATTGACTGATGACATGCGACATACAAGTATAACATGCGAGACTCGAGCGAGATATGCGATTGTTTCATTATTTTTTCTTCACTGCTTTCAGCTTGATCGTCTCGTCACCCACGAAGACACCCTGTAAGTCCATGAGCGGGGTCTCAACGTATGTAGAACAAGCTCACCTTGCCACGATATGGCTCTGGTTTCCTCCATTTCCGTATTCTGGCGGCGAACAAGCCTAGCTTCTGTTTATCCGTCCCGCTCAATGAGATCCGGGTCGCAGCCGGAATGGTGATTTTGATATCGGCGGGGACGTCGATGAGAACGGGGTGGGAGAAGCCAAGCTTGAGGTTGAGACGATCGGACGAGAGTGGTGGGGGAATACAAGGCGGTGTACCAGGTTTTCGGGTCGGGAGCTTCCGTGGCATTTGGGCCTGAAGATCCCGGAAGATCTGTGGGATAGGCTCGATGGTCGCTCGATACCCGACTCCAACGAGACGGAGCTCGACTATGTATCCCTCGGAAACACCGATAATGGCGTTATGTACGAGACTTCGCGTAGTACCCCATGTGCTCTTCTGTCGCTTCTCCTCGGCGTCATGTACCGTCAAGCTGAGGTTGGGTGACTCTGGTGACGGCGGATGTAAGATGATAGGGGGATAGAGGAGTACGGTCTCCGTACCGAGAGGTCCGGTGACTGTAAGCAGGCGTTGTGCTTCGGCCGAAGTCATTGGTAGAGTGGGTGATATGGAGGAAGGAGGGAAGAGGACCTTTACCGAAGGAGGGATGGGTATCGGCATTGAGCCCACATGTGAATAGGCCGAAGGCGACGAGTGAAAGCATCTCCGAACTATCAGGCTGACAACATTCCGAGCCGACATGATGAGTAAACTGTTTGAGCATTAATAAAGCTGGTCCTCGGACATGGCAGTGGGTTCAATGATTCGTAAGGATTGGGATAATCGAAAACTAAATGATGGGAACTTTATTCAATTCGTATGAATGGGCTATACGCCTTCGGATCCCCTCCTTCTCAACCTGTTCAGCTCTTAACCGGACTCGTAGCTGCAGCATCGAGCCAAGATGGGGAAAAAGAAGAAGACTCAGGTCTTCGTTCGTCAACGTATACTCGTCCCATCTAAGTCGCTTACCACTTTCTCAGGTGCTCAAACCCTGGTGTTGGTATTGCGAGCGAGAATTTGAGGATGAGAAAGGTTAGTCTGTTATTGTGAATTGCATCGCCGCGTGCTGAAGCGCTGTGCAGTCTTGTTACAGCACCAGAAGTCCAAACACTTCAAATGTCAGATGTGTCCGAGGAAGCTAAATGTAGGCTCATTCGTCTGTTGGTAATTGGCTGATCCCGCCCTCAGACCGCCGGTGGTTTGATGGTCCATAGTCAACAGGTACACAAATGCGAGCCGGAACCGTGAGTAAATTGCCTGGAACACCTGACTGATACATAGGCTCACAAATACCCTTCCGGGACGAGATGGATATGACATCGAGATCTTTGGTATGGAAGGTGTACCGACCAATGCCCTTGCAGAATGGAAGGCGAGGAAGGAGTCCGAGGCTGGTTCAGCGGCGATGGCAGTGGCGGCGTCCGGAAAGCGACCACGACATTCGTACAATGTCATCCCTGAGGCCGACCTGCAAGCCGCACTCGCTCAGCATAAGGTGCTCATGTCAACTCGGGACAATCCAGCTCCTAGCATGCCTTTCCCGCCATTTCCCCCAGGTGCTGCTCCTCCATTCCCTCCGCCCATAGCTCAACCAGGGTGAGGGTTTCAATCATCTCACAGGGTGTCGTTAATATCGTCTAGATTTCCTCCGGGCTTCCCTCCGGGCTTCCCTCCGGGTTTCCCTATGCCTCCTCCAACCTTACTACCTGGCGCTCCACCGCCTGGTTTTCCTGCGTAAGAGCGAGCATAATCACTCGGATAAGCTGAACATTTGCTGTAGCATGCCTCCCGGCTTTCGTCCGCCCTTCCCTCCAAATGGGGCACCACCCTTCTTCCCGCCGACGAATTCCCCTTTGCCTCCCGGAGTTGGCTCGCCTGGCCAGCTCGGAACAGCCTCACTATCTCCATTTCCAACAGCCAATCGACCGCCTCCATCTTTCGTTCCTCAGAGCGTAGCAGGAGGAACCTTATTCTCCTCTGCGACGACAGCAACTTCCGGTATGGATGGAGAAGCAAGTATACAACCGCCAAAAGACGGAGTCATGTGGCCCGATGTGTCTGCTTCACCGGTGAGAGAATAGATCTCAAGAACCGAGATCTGGCTCATAATGAACCTAGGCCGAGAAGAGGGCAAAGCAGGCTCGGTATCGCTATGTCTCGCCAAGTCCCGACGGTATCGTCGATCTGGAAGGCGGAGACGCTGTGGCGGGACGCAAGCGGAAAGCAGCTGCGGACTTCCTGTGATCCAAATCGTACTTGTCAGCCAGCGTGATGCATGTGCCCGTCCATACATTCGATTGATGTCGGCGTTGCACGAAATGCACACATAAAAGTGGGCCAGCCAAAGCAGGGCAGGCTGTGGAGGAAGGGGAAATAAATAGGCACCTTTTGACATGGAGATCACCGTTACTGAGCAGGCGCACTATGAAACGTCAATTATAATAACGTTGTCGCTTCACAGCGAATTGACCACTTCTCTACACCCGTTCCCTTCGTCTCTTCTGCTCCGAAGCGTAACGATGCTATCTCCATGATATGGTAGTCTCGAAATAGTTGCTCACCGCCCTGACCCGTCATGGAAGAGACTGCCGGAGCTAGTCGGGGCTTCACCTTATATGTATCAATCCTGTACCTATCCATCATCTGGCTGACTTTGTGTTACGAGTCATCAGCGGGTCGTTCTCGACATTGACTTCGTCGGGACACTCAGTGTGAGTATGTGGATTCGCAGCGTCCCGCTGATACATAGGGCTCTGCGCATCTCACCATCAACCCCACGAACCCTTCCTTGCGGACATTATACCTTCACGCCTCGCCTTTCTTCGAGATCAGCAATGTCACACTCTCCTCACCAACGCCCATCGACCCTCTCCTGCCAACCCCTGCGTCCTACTGTCTTTCCGACTCCTTTCAACCCTTACCTGTTAGGGAACCGGCGATCGATATACGCTCTCATACGGAGATCAAGCGTAAGACATGGTCTGCTATCGGCGAGAGGGATGAAGGGGAGCTAGCCATCTCGGTCTCGGGCGGATGGGTACGGCTTCTATCAAGCCAAGGCAAAGTGGAGGTAAACGCTGTCAGCTTCGCACCGATCCAAGTACAGATCGACTACCGTCTGGTCCTTGGTGGGGATATTATCGAAGGGATAGTATTTAGAAGACCAGGCGATGGCGGAGACGAGGTGGGCACTACGATCTATGAATGCTGATCATTAGACCGTCCCGCATATGTTTCTCTCTCCGACGACGCATGATGCCGCCAGGATATGGACACCTTGCGTCGACTCGCTCTGGGAGCGATGTACATGGGAGCTGGAGTTGATTGTCCCAACTTATCTACAAGGCGGCGAGGACAGCCCTGTCATCGTCATCAGTAGCGGAGAGCTCATGGAACAGGTGAATACGGCTTGAGTATCTTGCTGATGATAGATCACCCATCCCCACTCTTCCCACAAGACCATATTCTATTATCTTCAGACGAATCCAACATCGGTCCAACACATTGCCCTCGCGGCTGGACCTTTCGAGATGGTCCAGATTGGCGAGTCGCAGAAACCCATGCTAGGCTTCTGCCTGCCGGAAGATACGGATTTACTGCTCGACTCGACAGCATTCCTATCCCGAGCCATGACCTTTTACTCCACCGAGTTCGGCTCATATCCTTTTACCGATTTCAAGGTCGTCTTCGTCTCCAATCCACGCCTCGAGTGCTTCAGCGCCGCAACTATGGCGACTGTTTCTAACGACCTGTTATCGCCAACCTCTGTCATTGATCAAGCCATGGCTACCCGACAAGTACTGTCCCTTTCGTTAATCCAACAATGGATTGGCGTCAATATCATCCAAAGAAGTCTGTCCGATACCTGGCTCGTCAGTGGTCTTGCGCTCTACATCCAGTCACTCTTTCTCCGCAACCTTCTGGGGAATAATGAGTATCGATTTCGTCTGAAGAACGATATCGATCGTTGCGTCCGGTTGGATCAGGGCGATCAATGGCCACTCTGTGTACCGGGTAAACTCGACTGTCCCGATGTGTCCTTCGTGAACCTGAAATCCCCTCTGGTTATTCACATCCTCGATAGGCACCTCGCCAAAGCTGGCACCTCACTTGGCCTGTCCCGTGTCATACCGCGTATCTTTCTCTCGGCACTTTCCGATGAGCTGACTGGAAACACGCTTTCCACGCAATCATTCTTTCGTTCATGCCGGAAGGTGTCTGGGATCGACCTTCAAGTCTTTCAGGACCAGTGGGTCTACGGCAGCGGATGTCCTCATATTCGGGTGCAAACCAACTTCGTCAGGAAGAAATTTGTCGTGGAGCTTTCCGTTCAGCAATACCAGCCGGCACTCAAGGCGAACGAAGAGATGAGTGAAGCTTCGCGGAAGGCCGCTAACTGGAAGCGACCGACCGTGTTTTTCGAGGGAAGTCTCACCGTACGAATACATGAGGCCGATGGAGCGCCATTCGAGCATGTAGTTGATCTGAAAACACCATACAAGCTGTTCTCTCTACCTTTCAACACGAAATACAAACGTACTCGACGGTCCGGACGCATCGCCGCTCGATTCAATAAGATGCAGGATGATTTGGCTGAAACGGCGGACAATGATGAGGAGGATGAAGCTCGTCTGCGAGCCGCGGACCGTGCTGAGGTTTTTGCTTACCCTCCATGGGACGATGAGGAAGGGCGATCACGCTGGCGAGTGGCGGAGTGGAGCGAGGAACAGGCTGCAATGATGCTTGGAGAGGGTGGTGGATATGAATGGATTCGAGTCGATCCTGAGTGCGAATGGCTCGCTTCGTTCGACATCCCCGAGAAGCCATGGTGTTGGATCAGTCAGCTTCAAGGTGACCGTGATGTTGTAGCTCAGCTCGAAGTGAGTGTTCAGTACGGAGTCTGACTGACTTCAGGCAATTCACATGATGTCTTTACACCTATATCCGGTAGTAGCCAGCGAGCTGGCACGCACCGTCTTGGTCAAGAACTACTTCTACCGCGTCCGTATGGAGGCGGCCAAAGCCCTTGTCAACGTAAGTCGTGCTGTTCGAGTATCGGCTGATACGTAGTACTCCAATACTGAGAGCGAGTATATGGGCCTCTTTCTCCTGCAGAGGCTATTCCAGACCTTATACTGCCATACCCCTCTCGATGGCGACGACAATGTTCAGCTCGAACAAAGGCCATTCGTGAATGACTTTTCGGACTTTCCCGATTATTTTCTGAAGAAGGTATGTTGAATCATTAGAGAAATGCTAAACTCCAGAGCTTGGTCTCGGCTTTAGGAGATCTTAGGGATCCCACGACTCGTTCTTCGTGGCCGATTGTCCGAAAACTGCTTCTCAGGCTTCTCATCCTAAACGACAGTGTGTCAAATAACGTAAGTCGCGGTCGACCAGCTCTTGCTGATTAGTACAGTATTCAGACGCTTTTTACGTCGCGTCGTTGGTGAATGCTATCGGCAACGCTTTCAGTGCTGTCCATGATCGAGATGACCAGGAGCAAACGGACATCAATGAGGCAATCGATACGATCGACAGAATCATGACGATGGACCGATTGGCTCCAAATTATCATAACGTCGTGAGCGACGCCGGTCTCAAGGTGAGCTACCTCGTCGTTGCAGCTTCTGAAAGCAGGCTCAAATCAAATTCATGCTGGCTGGTCATCGGACCAACGATCCGCGCCTGTTCCTTAGCTATACTCGGTGAGTGGCTAGCTTACTCGCGCTGACCTGCAGCGAGGGCAATTACGAATCTTTGCGTATGCTCGCCTTCGACTGCTTGCTCATCTGCAAACCGCCTGGTAGAAGTACAGCCCTTGCGACGTACCTCTTGGACGTCATCCGAAGCGACTCATCACTTACCGTTCGGCGCCATGTCGCTCGGTGTTTGTCCGAAGCCATCCTATTTTCTCTTGCGGTTGGAGAAATCGCAACGATTGGCGCAATGCCAAGCATCGTCGATGTGACCCTCGAAACGGAGCAGACGAAGGAGCAACGGGGTGAAGCTCAGAACGCGGCAATCGTCAAGACTTTACGGAAAGAGTTCGGCAAGAAGCTCGATTTACGCAAAGCACTACAGGATGCCTTGGTGTGAGTCGTCAGCGACAAATGGAACACTCATTCACCAATTATAGGCAAGGATTCACTAGTCAAGATCCCGAGGTTCGAATGGCGATCATCAAGGTGGCTGAAATCACTGTGTCCAGTACCTCAGAACCATTGCCGGGGAATGTTATCACCCTTCAGACTCCCGTTGTGGACACCTCTGCGACCCTGACTCCGAGAATTCGCATCAGCAGGGGGTCCACAAGCGGAGCTGATAACATCAAAGCGGAAACGGACGGTAAGTTCAATCGGCAATGTGGGTGACAATGAGATTATGACTTCCCTGTTGTCGTGGGCGAGAGAGCTGTTTCACCCGTCAAGTTGTTCTTGAACGCCAATCCCAAGCGACAAAAGCCGGTGCATAAGTCGCAGTCACGTGGCCTACCTGATGCCGACAAGGCCGCAATCAGAAATGCGTTGAAAAAATTGGTAGGTCGAGTCAAATACGCGACCCTGACGACAGACTGCACACAAGTCTAGTCAGTACTTTCGGATGCCCGTGGACCCGGTGCGAGACAATGCGCTAAAGTAAGTACAGTGAGATCCTCAAATGCCTTCACTGATTACAATAGCTACATGAGTATCGTTCAACGGCCTATGGATCTCTCAACTGCGCAAGCTAAGCTCGACAATGGTCTGTACACGAACCGGCAGGACCTTGTTTCCGATGTACGGTTGATCATCAGCAACTGCTACACCTATAATCGGGTGGGCAGTCCTGTGCGCCGAACGGGCGAAGTTTTTGAAGCCGAATTCGATAAACGTCAGTGATTTCGCAGAGTATTTATGTCTGGCTTATCCCGCTGTGGTAGTTTGGACCAAAACTGAGGCCACTTTAAGCAATTCAGCTGCACAAGCTGTTGCCCTGTCGCAAATTCACACTACAGCGCCTTCGAGACCGACTTCCATCCCAGAGGCTTTGCCCCAGGCAGTGCAGCTGGCACTACCTGTCAGGTTGAAAGTGAAACCGCCAAAAGCGGTGACTATTGACACGACGCCGAGTCGATTGGTACCCCCGATGGCGCCACCCCCACTGCCCCCTGCTCGAAAGCAGTCCATTTCAGGTTCTATCCCTGCGCCAATTCTGGTGTCACGTCCGGCGTTTGGGAAGCCATCGGCCGACCAGGAACAGGCTTCGAAAAAGCGCAAGGATCATGCCCGGCCTGCGAGCGGCTTGGACGATATGCTCGGCGAAGAGATTGATACCATGGAAAGAGCACATCATTTGGATGCTTTCGATGAATTGTTTGAACAGCCAAAGTCGAAACGAACCAAGGCACCGGGGTTTAGCAAAGCCTCGCCCGACAAAGCAGTGGGACCTCGACTTCCTTTCCCTTCAGCACCGGTCGTAGGGCGGCTCTTCAACGCAGAGGCGCCGGGAAAGAACGGAAGCTCGAAAGGAGTCAGCGAGAGGAATTTTACGTCAAACACCCTGCCAACGACGTTGCCGGGCCTGATTGTCGCTTATGCGCAGCCGCAACCTCCCGTGGATCTACCGCCAACTAAACAGAACGCCACGCCCTTCAAGCAGAAGCGATCTCGTTCGCTTCTCGCCACTTTGCGTAACGACAGTAGTGCTTATCTGGTATGTGACATCCTACGTACAGGCAAATGGATGACGCTGTGCAGTTTCTCAAACCGGTTGACCCCGCTGGCGATGGAGTTCCGACGTGCGCCTCACTTTCGTAATCATTTAGTCGGCTGACAGCCTACCAGTTACTTGGAAGAGATCAAAGAACCGATGGATTTCGGCACTATCGGCAAAAAGGTGGACACCAGGCGATATAAGACTATGGGACAGCTCGCTCGCGATATTGAGCTCGTTTTCGCAAAGTGAGTATATTCATAACGCCATAGTCATGCTAATGCTATACTCAGCTGTCGTCAATTCAACAACCCCGGTGACGCGATAACCGCGCTTGCTGATGCGACCGAAGCGGTGTATTGGCGAGAATGGCCTAAAGCCGTTTCGCCGAAGATGACGGGGACCGAGAAGAAGGATATGGCTGGACTTCTCGGTAGAGCGCTGAAGGACCCCACTAGCCTGTACTTCAGAGTCGAGGGTGAGAGTCCTTACTTCTTGCGCTAAGTGTCGCTGATAGAATATGTTCCTCAGTCGACCCGGTCACCTTGAATATCCTTACATACTTCGACATGTAAGCATTGGAAGGGAAATGAGGCTGACTTCATAGCATCCCCCAAGAGGATGCTCGGGACCTTTCGCTCATCAAAAGCAAGCTCGACAAGAACATTTACACGACCACGCGCCAGGTCGATGAAGATGTTGAGCTCATGCTGGAGAACGCTCGGGTATTCAATGGCGAGGGGGCGGTGGTGGAAGCGGCGAATGGCTTCGGACGCTGGTGGGAAGCGCAGAGAATGAAGATTGAATGATGCTCGCGTGACGATACCTAGCAAAATCTTTACCCACATGATGTACACCTCGATGCATACGTAAGCGAGCAATCTCCCCCCGAATGCAGATAAGCGGGATTGAATGGTCGAGTAGTGATGCGGGATAAATCTGCGATATTTTATGACAAAAATGGTCGCTACTTTCATTCTATTCACAGGAGATTTCGGGTTCCCCGTTTGTTATGTCGAAGTTGTACTCCTTCACTCTTTGTGATCAGTTCTAAGGATGTCAGCAGCAGTACTATCTCCATCACCAGACGATGCTGGACCGTCCAGGCCGACGACTCAAGGAGGTCTCCCCCCTTTATCTGAATTGGTCAAGAGGAGCGTGAAGCGGAGTAGAGCGATGTACTCTTCAGATTTCAACGGGATTGATGATGGCTTAGCAAAGGCGTAAGGCTTCATCTCCCCTCTCAACGCTGGCGAAGTATTGACCGAGAGACATTGAACACGTAGACACCGGCTCAAGCTTGCTGTAAAGCTAGCGATGGAGTACAGAGATGTACAGACACTCCCACCTGTGCTACAGTCTCAACAGGCCGGTCCCGCAGGACCGAAGCGACCCGGTCCAGCTACAGATCCGACAGCTGGAGGAGCCGGAACGGGAGTGAAGCTGATTGGTGGACCCGAGACTGGACCGACGTGAGTGACTCCTCGTCTATTTCGTTCATATCAAACTGACAAGGTCGCCTTCATAGTTCCTCCTCGGTACAATCAGCAGCAGAGCCTCGCGCTTTGGTCAAGTTCCGTCATCAACAAGGTTTCGCAGCCGGGGGCGGTCAAGCAGGATCAAAGCTTTCTCAGGCTTTGATGAGAAAGAAGGAAGCTAGGGAGGTCAAGCCGGAGTATCACCCACAGTGTTAGTTCCCTAAGCCCTCTATCCCTGCGATGCTGAGTGGATCGTTTGTTCAGGGAAACTGACCAGAGTCATCTCTGGACATATGGGTTGGGTCAGAGCGGTCACTGTCGATCCGAGTAATCAATGGTTTGCGACGGGAGCAGGAGACCGCGTGGTGAAGGTGCGTCTGCCTTCAGTACTCAGCATTCATCGCTCATCAGGCCTGTAACGTAGATCTGGGATCTCGCTTCAGGAGAGCTCAAGCTGTCATTGACCGGTCACATATCTACCATTCGAGGCCTAGGTGTTTCCGACCGGCATCCCTACCTCTTCTCGTGTGCGGAGGACAAGGTGCGCTTGCCCTTGCGGTTACCGAAGAACCTGGCTGAGGTATCCCTAGATGGTAAAATGCTGGGATCTCGAAGTCAACAAGGTCATTCGACATTACCATGGTCATTTCTCAGGCGTATACTCACTTTCGTGAGTTGATGTTGCCCGATGTGACGTCCCCTCACCACTAAATCCCTCCAGCGTTCACCCGACACTCGATGTCCTCTGTACAGCAGGACGAGACGCTAGCGTTCGGGTAAGAGGTGACATTTGGGCTTATGAGTCGAGGCTGATGGGGCGCAGGTTTGGGACATGCGGACACGAGCAAACATCTTCACACTGACCGGCCACTCGAGTACGGTTGCCGACGTCAAGACTCAAGATTCAGATCCTCAGGTGATCTCGGGCAGTATGGACACCACTATTCGGTGAGCAGGTCGTCGACCTCTCAGCTTTGATGCTCATATTAGGAAGATTATGGGATCTTGCTGCGGGCAAGTGCATGACGACGCTCACGCACCACAAGAAGTCTGTTCGCGCGTTAGCTGTCCATCCTTCAGAGTACAGCTTCGCTAGTGCAAGTGCTGGTGGGAACAAGTGGGTCATATCCGCATGTCGAGGTCTACGTCTGAGACTCTTTCAGCATCAAGAAGTGGAAGTGCCCGGAAGGCATTTTCGTCCACAATTTCTCCGGACATGAGGCGATCATCAATACCCTCAGCATGAATGAGGAAGGCGTCATGTTCTCTGGCGGTGAGTCCTCTTATTGGCTCCATCCTCGAGTTTCACGTCAGCTGATGACCGATAGCGGACAACGGCTCCCTTACCATGTGGGACTATGCCACAGGTCTTCCCTTCCAGCACCTCAAAGACATTCCGCAGCCGGGTTCGTTGGATGCCGAAGCTGTGGGTTCAACGGCATTCACCGCTTGTTACATCACGGCTGATGCTTCAAACAGGGGATTTTCTGTTCTGCCTTCGATAAGACTGGAACACGGCTCATCACAGGAGGAGCAGATAAAACTATCAAGGTATCAGCCAGCCACCGCTGTAACTGTAAGGCGCTAATATTGGGTTCAGGTATACTCCGAACAAGCTTAAGTATGCTCCCCTCAAGCTTGATCGGTTGGACTGGGATTGTAATACATGATATGAATACAAGCGAGCATCTAGACGGACAACTCCGCTGTTTTGACGTACTTGAGATCGGCGTCGTACGGTATGAGTGCAGGCTCGACCCAGTCTCGCACGAAACCGTCGACCTGCTGAGGTGCGCGGCCAATAAAAGTTTTGGGGTTGAGAAGCTCGTCCAGCTGGCTCCAGATCGGCTTAAAGTACTCGTCTGCCTTCACTCGTTCGATGAGATCGTTCTCTCCTCCTTCCTCCTTGACGACAGCGCCAGCTTGATGTGAAAGGACCCGAATCTTCTCGTGACATTCTTGCCTGTCCCCGCCGGACTTCACGACGGCCATGATGATATTCTCAGTCGCCATGAACGGGAGTTCCTGACTGATACGGCGAGCAATCACGCGAGGATAAACGACGAGGCCCTCTGAGATATTTTGGAGGGTAGTGAGGAGGATATCGGCGGTGAGAAAGGCTTCAGGGAGGGTGACCCGCCGATTGGCGCTGCGCTGTCAGCATGTACAGCGACAAGGAGCTGCATGAATATACCTGTCGTCGAGTGTGCGCTCGAGCCATTGTACGGAGGAGGTCATCAAAGTGTTTTGATAAATGACCATGAGGTGTCGGGCAAGGGAACAAGCTCGCTCGCACCGCATAGGATTCCGCTGACCGATCTTCAGAGGTGTTGTGGAAAGGATAGTCTACTTTCTCACCTTATACGCCATTGCTGAGCTAAGGGTATAGACAATCAGAGACGGAACAGCTAAACTACAGCAACTCACCTGCCGATCTGATCCTTTTCAAATGGCTCTTCGATCTCCTTAAGGTTTGCCAACAGACGGACTATACGATTGGCGGCTGGATCAACGCGAACCTTGCTATATACTAATCACACACTATCCGTACATATCTTGTGCACTGTGGCACCGAAGCTAGATAGTGGACCCAGCACGTCCGCGTCGATCTTCCGCGAGTATGTCTGACCGGTCACAGGGTAGGTGTAGGGGAAGCCGAAGAGCTCTGTGACACGCTTGTCCAGTGCCTCTACCTGTGAGACGTTGTTTGTCACGGTTTAGCTAGGTTTTCCGGGAAAAGGGAACGAAACGTACCTTGTCATGTTCCCCATCGAACAGCGCTAAGAAGCTGGCTTGTGTTCCAGTAGTCCCTTTTACTCCTCTGAACCCCAAATCTGATCTCGCTCGCTCCAGATTCCGCAGATCCCACAAAAGCTCCTGTATCCATAAGGTTGCCCTTTTCCCAACGGTCGTGAGCTGTGCGGGTTGAAAGTGGGTAAAGCCGAGAGTTGGTAGATCGCGGTACTGCTTGGCGAAGGTGGTGAAGCGGGAGATGACGGTCGCGAGTTTCGGGAGCAAGATGGAGAGACCCTGTCGCAGGAAGATGAGGTCGGCGTTGCTGTCTTGATATGAGCTCGAAAAGGAGAGGAATGTGAATTCGGTTCACTCCGTGACATAGCAAGAGGTCGCGCCAAGACTGTTCCCGGATCTCAGCGGAAGACTTCAGACAGCTTGAGTCGCCCACTGAAGAATCCCTGCAGCTTCTGGAGCCACCAGTCCGAAGGTATGAACATGTGCCATGACATCGTCTACATCGAATCACCCATCAGCCTTGCGTATTACTCGACTCAGGCCAATCCGGGATCGGTCGAGACTGACGTCTTCGCTTCTTCTCTTCCTCTGCTGCAATCTTCATCTGCTCCTCGTCGAGTTCAAGATGTGCTCGCATCTGCTCGATGGCCATGTCCGAGATGGAAAGACCAAGCTCCTGTAGGATATGCAGAAAGGTAAGTGACGGGAGTTAGCATGAGCGAAAACGTACCTTTTCCGCGACAGCTAGATTAAGCCAAAGCTGGCGCCAAGTCCCAAAGCGAGTCTACGGGGCGTGAGCAACTGAGCATCAATGAACCCCTAAGGCCAGCTCACAGAACTGGAGAACAGCTTGGACATCTCCTTGGAAGCATAGCGACTATCGGTCAATGAGAAAAGGATGAACCTCGTAAGCTCTTTGATGCTCACGAGGAGAGAGGAGTTTGGTATGTGTCCATGCTTGACAGAGTAGCTGATAGACTGTATGCAAAGACCCGTGAACAGATGAATCTCTCTTTCAACCATTTGAAGTTGAGGGGGAAGAAAGGCCACGTCAGGACGCGATACTCGGCGGAACTATCCACGCGGTTTACGAATTACGCTCCGCATTCCTAACCTTTACAAGTTCACCTCAATTGCTTCACTTACAAGGTGATCATCAGTTTTCGCTTCCAATGATCGAGCTGAGCTTGTGCCCTAGATGGTCAAAGCCTGTGTTTGCGGAGCTGCTGGTAGGTCTCCGTAATCTCCATCAAAATCGTAGGATTGAATCCTCCTCCTTCAGGTGGTATCGGTCAACCGTTGTCTCTCCTGCTCAAGATCAACCCGACCATCACTGAGCTTACCCTCTACGATGTTGTCAACGCCGTTGGTGTGAGTGAAATCTCCTCACCTACCTTTGTTTGCGCTTCTATGCCTTTTCGGCCTCAAACCCCTTCTTTGTCCATGAGCACATCCCCATCATTGCATGTGACAGTCTACCCAGGCAAGGACAGATGCTGATCACCACATCTGCTAGGTTGCAACCGATATCTCCCACATTGCTACACCGGCTGCGGTGACCGGCTACCTCCCGCCAGACAACGGTGCTGAGAAGGCTCTTAAAGGATGTGATCTTGTCGTCATCCCCGCCGGTGTCCCTAGGAAGCCGGGCATGACCCGTGATGATCTCTTCGTAAGGATCCGAACAACTTTAGTCGGAGGATGTGCTTATTAGCCGCCCACTTCTTCTCCGGCTTGTAGAAGGTCAGTCCAGCTTGCCTTTTGAGCCTGAGAAGAAAACGCTCACCTTTTCGAATGCAGATCAACGCTGGTATTTGCGCCACACTCGCCCAAGCCATTGCAAATGTCTGTCCCAAAGCCTTCATACTCGTCATCTCGAACCCAGTCAACTCGACCGTGCCCGTCTTTGCCGAGACTCTGAAGAAAGCTGGCGTTTTCGACCCTAAGCGGTCGGTCTCTTCACCTTTCGTCGGCCATCAGATCTGACCGAAAACATCAGGCTATTTGGTGTTTCTCACCTTGACGTGGTCCGAGCTTCGACCTTCGTCGCCCAAGTTCTTGGCAAACCTCAAGACGCCCCAAAGTATACCATCCCGGTCGTCGGAGGGCACTCCGGAGCCACGATTCTCCCTCTGCTCAGCCAGTGTGAGCCGCAAATCGTGAGTGCCAACCGAAAGTCAAAGATCTGCCTTTGCTGATTCGCACGATAGTCCGCAGATATCCTCAATGACAAAGAGAAGAGGGATGCTTTGATCCAGCGCATTCAATTCGGTGGGGATGAAGTGGTCAAGGCCAAGGGTAGGTCCGATGTTGGTTTTCTGGTCGCTAATACCTTGCAGACGGGGGCGGATCCGCTACCTTGTCTATGGCTCAAGGTTAGTCTAGGAACGCTGGACGAAGCCATTGCTGATCGTCGCGTAGCTGGCGCTGAGTTTGCCGAGCTCCTCCTCCAGGCTGCCTTTGGCGGCAAAAAGGTGAAGACTGTGCAAGCATACATCAACCTCGACGCGGATGCTGGTGGGAAAGGTGTGCAGAAGGAGATCGGCTCGGACCTCGAATACTTCTCCGTTAACATCGAGTTGGGCGTGAGCTTCCCGACTAGGTCAAGAGATGAGATCGCATTGATGTTTCCGGATACCTTAGCCTGATGGTATCCAGAAAATCCTCCCTATTGGTACCATTGACGCATCAGAGAAGACCTTGCTTGAGGCTGCTGTCAAAGAGCTCGACCCGAGCATCGAGAAGGTGAGTCGTATACGAGTTGGGTTGAGTTTCTGCTAATGGATGTCCAGGGTACCTCGTTTCAGCCTGCTCCCCCCAAGCTTTAATTAAAGATGAAGGAGGATCTAACGTTTTGAGGCGAAGTTATGAAACCATGCATTCCCTAAGGGATCTAAGGGATAGTCGCAATCGCTCGCGCGCATTTGCCTTTCACGTGATCACGTACTCGGGATGATAGCGCTGTGGAACCGGAAGCCTAAAGCCACGAGTTGTGATAATGTCGATCACCGCCCCTTTCAGTGAGTGAATCCACTGCTGACTCAGCCCCCCTTGGCCTCACTATAAGAGGACTAGAGCAAAACTTCTTTTCTATTCTCGATATATCTTAATTGCCTATCCGCCGCCTGATATCATTGCAGTGGTAATCTTTTATACTGAGAGGCCGTTCTCATCTGCAGTCACATACATACCTTTCCCTCACCCATCATGGTCAAAGTCATTGAATCATATGAAGAGTTCAACGCTCTGGTGAGTGACGAGTGGCCTCCAAGGCGTACACGAGGCTGATCTATTCCAGTCGAGCGGTTCCGAACCCCTTATTGTCGATTACTGGGCAACATGGTGCGGTCCCTGCAAGTTGATATCACCTCATTTCGCCAAGATGGAGGAGAAGTACCCGAACCTCAAGTTCGCCAAGGTTGACGTGGAGGAGCAGGAGGTGGGTCCGAATGGTTTTTAGGCGAGTACTGTGTGTACCAACTCGTGCTGCTGTAGGACATCGCTAGAGAGCAACAGATCAAGGCGATGCCTACTTTCATCGCTTATAAGGACGGGAAGCCCATCGACTCCTTCACTGGTGCAGTTCCAGCGAAACTTACGGTGAGTCGATCATGACATTGGCATGGAATCCTCGCTGACCATGGAACCTATCATCCCTCTTCTTTCCTCTCCCATGGCGACCCATCCTACATTTTCTTAACCCCTTATTTGCGATGATCACCTTCCCCAGGCTCTGCTCGAGAAGGTCGCGGGATCTGCTTGACACGTGAACCATAGATATGCATGCTATTTACTGAAACATTGGATCATGGATCACAACGGGATCGCATAAGAATGCCTGGATCCCTGCCAGGTGGGTGTAAGCCAAGGATCACTGACTCGAGCTAACTCGCTGCGGGCGCTTTGGCTGTGCACCGTAATGGCGTGCTTTGTTTCACTTTCTCCAGCGCTCCAGCCGAAACCGCCGGTTTTAGGGATATGCCTTTGATCGTTGATGCTGATCTCGGCACCGGTAGCTCCGATCAGCTGACCGTCCGTGACCTCCTTTCACATCAGAATAGTTGTCCCCCCGAAACGGGTCATCTCACTACATGCACAATATTCAATCGACCAAAATCCCTCTCAGAACTGACTGTCATGTCGATAATCTCCGCATCGCTCGCTTACTCCCACGAGTTCTCCGATCAAACCAGCGTTCTTTATGTAATACGTTTCGAGTAGCGTACTGATGGAGATCCGAGCGTATCTTTGGTGTCATCAGCAGGTTCCTGATGCAGGAGCCACCTGCAAAGTCGAACCCTCAAAACGTAATGTACATGGAAGAACTGCCACTCTCGTCCGGATTGATCATTCATATCTCTTTCACCAATTATTTCCCATTCGGACTATCTTGTTCCTTGTATGATGGGTGCGGTCCGGGAGAACCCATATCTTGTCAACAGCGTTCAATCCACGGATAACTTACACATACCAGCGTCTACTCACAGCGAGGTTCAAATCAACTCACCAAACTCAACAGTCGAATCCCTAGTCGAATCCCTACTCACCACATTCACTCACGCCGGCCGTTGGACGATCTCGAGCCAGAAATGTGGACATTTGGATATGACTGCACCCCACACTGCATGAAGTACGAGCATCCTTGGCCCGAGGACCCTTACAGTACAGTCTCGGATAAGCATCCGCATCTCCGGTCGTCAGGCAGTGAGACTCATTTCTTGCGGTGGTTGGCAGCCATGCTGGTCGCGATGCAGGCGGAGATCTCACGCTGGTCCCTTTCGATCCATCAGCCTCTTGGGCGTCGTCGCCTGAGATGCACGGATTCGCTCGGCCGGTCCTACGCGATTGGATGAGTCGGGTAGAATGTCAGTCTTGCGCAGTTTGGAGGATAATGCCGCGATTCTTTGCTGATCCGTCGCAGACCCTTCTGCGCTAGACATCCCTTCACCCTGCTCACGTCTATACGACTGCAGCGGCATCTCCTCCGGCTCATGCCGGTCACTCAGCCATATGTCCTCGAGTTCCTCCCTGCAATCTTTCGCGTCAACATCATCCGCAGATATCGGCCTGACGGATGACAATACAAATCCTAACGATAAGTACTGCCCGGACGCATACTTGGATCCAGCCGTGCAGGCGATGGTCTTCGACACTCTCCTCGAGCTCGACCATGGTGGTCACGGCTTCGCATCAGCCGATCGACCGGCAAGCGCATCGGGATCCATGCCCAAGTCTTGCGAAAGCCGGGAAACCTCTCGAGACATGAGGGGGATATCCGCGACCGAAGCGCCTTGGCGGGACAAAAGGGAGACAAGTGAAGACAAAGAGTGGCGACGGGCGAGGCGATTGTGCTTTTGCGTCCTAGACACCTGTGTTTAACGGTATCCCAGGCTGCGCAGCACTTTCGGATTTCCTACCGGCTTGGACTTTCCACGACATGACTTGTACCGCGCTAACACAGTATCGTGCGAGAAAGCCGGCCTGAAACCGCTTACGCCCGCAGACTTTGGGAAGGTCGTTTCGTGCGACATTCCCCGGTATTTTGAGCCGACGCTTGGGTCCTCGCGGTCATAGGTGAGACTCCTCAGGAATGCGTCTCTGCTGACGCTTACGAAGCTTTCACCACTAGATCGGTCTCGGTTTTCATAGGTCAAATGGAGCCAGAGCAAGCGTATCACCTAGCGGAACCGACCCAGTCAGTGCAGCATTGCGACATTCAAGAAAGACAGCGCTGACATCACTTAGCTACTGGCAGATGTACGCGGACGACGCCCAGCCGGAAGCGAGGAGAGGAAACAGAGAGCCGCCGACGGAAGAGGCTTGGCGCTCCGGAAGAGGCTTGGCGCTGGGATGGCCCTATCTCGTATTGGTACAGGGCTGATCACCATGGCAGATTTGGACGTCCCTTCAGCGGTATTGAGGTCGGTGACGTAATAGTTCAGAGCGATACTGCCGTATGTCGAACTTTTTGAGGGCTGAAAGCTAAATATAAGCGCTGATCTGTCTCCTCTTAGCCTAGGGCTACCGCTGTAGATGGACGACGATCAGTATTCTGATGCCTGAGATGGACTTGTGCGAAGCATCGCGGACGAGCTCATCCGATTGTGACTATAAATTATGGTGCACATACATAGATGTACCAAGCGCGCTAGCATTGATCACTACCATTAAAGGTCCTGACGACTTCTTAGTATACCATATGCAGAAACATATGAGCACGAATACATGAGTGTGTTCGCCAAAGTAAATGCGCCACTATACAGTGAAAGACAGCTATTGCTCGACCATCTGCCACCGGGTCTCACGTCGAGTATGTAGATATACCTCGGCCTTGCTTCTTTCTGGCTTTGGGACGCTCCAGTCTCCATTACGACCAGGCATCAGGTTGCTCACCTGTTAACGCATCAATTAGCTCGATTCTGAAACATCACCTCACTGGCTCACAAGGTATCGCTTTCCTTCTTGTAATGCTCCTTCACCCAAAGCCCTAGCATCCCAGACGTTGAGCATGCCTATCCTCATCGCTTCTTTCTTCCCACTCTGTGCATCTGAGAACCGGATCATTCGGAAATCGCGGACCTCTCGGATCGGACATATCGCCCATTCTTTTTCAGCCGGGACCGAGTGAAGACCATGAAACATACTTGTAGCTCAGCCTCGATCTCGAATTGCCCCTCATTCATCTCCTGCACCATCCGCGACTGTGTATACTGAGCCAAGAAGACGACATGTGCACTTGGCATAGACCGAACGCGGGCCATGACATCTTTCGCAGCAAGTAGTTTGTCGAATTCGCTGTCGAGATTGTCAGGGGGTGAACCTAGACAAGTCAGTGGATGTACACGGGAGGGTGAAGTTACCATGAACGGGGACAGCGGAATCTTCCGCATGCGATGTCAGCAGGCTGACCAGGTCCTCTATCTTCTCCAACTGAGTTTTCACCATGTCTTGCAGCCTGGCCGACTCGCTGGTGTACCGATCCTGACGGGATGAGAGATGTAAGGATGTCCGCAGGACAAGCTTACCTTCCACTTGTCCTCTCGCGAGCGCTCCTCTGCTTCATTCCATGGCGGTTCACGATCGCCTTTCTCTGCCGGCATGAATGCGAGCGGATAGACCTTCTCGATGATGACATCCATGAGTACGATGACGCCGCCATCGGAAGACAACTTCGAAAGACCAGCGACGAAAGCTTGCGGTTGGAAACCGAGTTTGACATCCCATCGAGCGAGAGAGCAAGAGTTGCCGGAAATGATGAGGCGCGATTCGTCAAGAGCGTCCAGGACTTCGGCGCCGTCATTCCCAGAATCCATCTATTTCAGGTCAGCGGAACCTCCCTAGAATTGAAAGCCGACATACCTGAACTCCTGAGATCGAGAGCTTCCGGCCCGTCACAATCTTGCCCTTTTGGATGGCTCGTGCCAAGCAGTCGTCGATGTCGGCGACAATGCGATACCAGCCGTCTGTAAGCTCGAGAAAAGGTCGGCTTGCCGAACTCTTGTCCTTGCCGTCTACAACGGGAGCTGGATGGTGAATGGCGGAAACGCAGAGGACCATAGGTAGACTTGGTGACGAGTCGTGTTCATGGATGCGCCGAATAAGGGGCCGTTGAGCTGCGCCAAATTCCCGCTCATACCTCCATCCACATCAGCACCGACTGCCCAGGATATGGGACGTACCGGTATTTAAGCTGATCGACGATCTCCACACAGTTCCACTTGACTTCGAACAAAGACGGTTTAGCTAAGACCTCGCCTGCCATCTTCCACAAGATCATCGACCAGTGATTGTCAACCCATTTCGATGAGGCGAATGGGCATTTGTCACGCTTGAGGGTCTCTAGCGCGGTTACGTTATTAAATTGCGCACCGTCTCCTGAGATGAAGTGGTAGTAGATTGCATTGTTGAAGTCAAGGTTCCAAAGTTCGTCAGGACTGACCGCGAGTTAGTGGATTCCATCTCGCGGCGGCTCACATCTCCAGCTCCCGAAGCTCGCCAATGCTGTTCCACTGCGGATGAAGCCGAGCTTGACGTAGACTCTCGCGATCGCTTGGAGCTTCGAATTTGATCAGCCAAGTCAAGAAGAACAGCTAAGTGACACTTACGTGTCAGGTCGAACACCGGCTCAAACACCGCTTTGGTTACTGTCTGAGGCAGACTACGAGCTGGCCCACCTTGGATGGCGAGGTGATCAGGCGTCCCTATCGCCCGACCCAGATTCTTGCTGAATGGCGTGACAAAGCTTTTTCCTCCTTTGCTCTTGGTTGATCCGGGCGTGTTTGAGGAACCGAGGCCAATTCTTCGCATCGGTGCTGGTGTCCGGATTTCGATAGCTTTGGGCAACTTGACATTCTGCCGCGTTGGGTTCTCTTCGCGGTGCGCAAAGGTATTCTTAGTCGTCTGTAGCGGTGGGCGAGAGGGGGTGGATGGTCGAGGTGGGATTGATGGGAGAGATTCGCGAAGTGGTCGAGGTGAAGAGAAAGAGGCAGGCGAGTACGGTCTAGCAAAGCGATTTGCCCTGCGAGGTGGTGCGGAAGATGTGGGTGGTCGGAAGATGGATGCAGTACTTGATGACTCGCCAATATCGCCAGGGCAGCCGAGTAATGGCTGAGAGCGCGAAAGCCCGGCCTCAACGATTTCCTTTCCGCCATGGGGATCGTCGTCGCGGAATATCGCCATCGCCTGGGCAATGCTTGATTTGCTGGGAGGAAGAGCACTGGCACCAGAAGCGATCTGAAATCTACCGTCTCGGGGGAGGAGCTCGGCGTCTTGCACTCGATGGTATACAATGACATCGTCGAAGAGGTCTTGCATCGCACCGACCGCCTGTCGTGATGGCGGAGCCACGGAAGTGCCCAAACCCGTCGTGAAGAGCGAAGTCTTTGGCTTCAGCGAAGAGCCTTCTGACATCATCGGTTCGTGCTCGATACCGAAGTCGGTCGCCGTAGATGAATTAGGGCCGCTGTCACCGGCCTGAAGCGGCATGGATGGAACCATTCCTGCGCTACCAGTCGCGAAATACGATTCGGAAGGCGAAATATCCACTCGAGACCTCTTGTTGGGTCCTTTCATCTGTCTTGAGCCATCGAAGCTGGGTCCAGCCTCGCCTGTCACTATAGGGACATCTTCCTCTCCCTCGTCATCGAAGATCTTACGGACCTTGGCGAGAGCAGCCTTAGAAGGAGGAGCGATCGCCTTCCCTCGAGCCGTAGCGAATCCGACTACCGGTGGACGGACGGTCGGGCCATGTGTGTTGTTCGTGAAGACTTCGTGTACACTGCCTGGATAATGTCAAGAGATACATTGAAGCTTGACCAGGACACGTACCATTTTGCTCCGGACTGATTCCACCGGTCAGAAGAGGAACACTTCTTCGAGCGACCACATCATCTTCACGCTCCGGCTCGGTTTGATCGTCGTCAAGGCCGTCAAAGTCGTCCAAGTCACCACCGTCGAGACCACATAAGAGGTCATCATAGTCACCTGGCATATTGATGTCCGGGATGGGATCGTGAAGTGAGCCATGGGGAGAAGGAGTGAAGCTGTTCCGAGCTCGGTCATGGACCCCATTTTTGCCTTCAAGCTCGATATTCATGGTCAATGGGAGCCCTATCAAATCGAAGCTTCGATAACAGCGACATGGAGGGTAGTGACGAAGGAGACTTTGATTTTGGTGAAAAGAAACCCCTCGCGCGAAACCTCGCGCGTGGAAGTAAAATCAACGACGATTGCGTTAAACTTGCTTACGTAAAGAGATCGGTCAAATTGCGATCACCGACCTGGTGGTAAAAGCCTGCAGACATCGTGAGTTCACAATATAAAAGCATTCAAACATACCCCTGATATTGATAGAAGATTCGGCTTCGCGTAGGACGTCAATTGTCTGCCGGAGTTCATTGAAGGAGGACCGCCACGTAAAGCGATCCGCCGAGCTGGACAACGGAGCGCAATCAACCTCGATTGCATAGAAGGAGATACCTTCGCACGATACCCAGTACCCCTTAGTTGCTGTCCAAGCGTCTCCCATAGAGGACTTTGAGGAGTCATGTCAGATCTCGTGGCCGTCTTGAGAACGGCGTTCATACCCCTCACCTCCTTCATCTCCCTTACAATCTACCTCTCGACTCATCCTTCCTCTCCGGTTCGACATCTCTTATCAAGGCGGAAGATCACTCTACCGATACATCACGATGAGGCTTTGGATGGCACAATAGACGGTGCCTTCGATAAGGAGAAGGATCTGTTCAACATCGAGGATCCGGTCGTGTGCGATGATGGGACGCCGGTCGAGCCTGAAAAGTTCTGGTCCTCCATGTGGAAGCGGAAGATCGCATTCTTGCTATCGCTCGTTCCTCCCTTTGGCTGCAACATCGCTTTGCTGGTGCTCACAGCCCTCGATTACCCTTCCGGAGAAGCGAAGACCCAGGCTCTTCTCGTCCCCATCCTTCTCATCCCTGCTCACCTGATCGTCGTCCTTTTCGGCGTCCTATACCTCAGCCAGAACGATACACCGTCACATTGGTCGTCAACGATACATCTCTCAGCCAACCTTGTAGTGCAGTTCATTGTGCTTTCCATCTTCGCTCTTCTTCCCTCGACCCCGCTCCCAACCACACCGCCTTCGGCGCCATCTCTCCTGTTGTGTAGCTTCACCCGGCTAGACCTCCTCCCTCTCCCGAATTTCACACCGCTACAGCTTCTCAAAGCGCTTCTCCCTGTCTTACACATCCCGCCACTACTCATCGTCCTTTTCATACGACGTGGTCCACCCCTGTACCTTCCGCTCGATGCGATCTACCCACCGAAGGCCATCAGTGCTGTTCCGCCGGAATCCCAAGCGTTGGATTCCAGCAAGACGAACGTTACTCAGGAGGTACAGGCGACTGTGCCGGAGTGGTTGTTATTCAGCTATGCGACGGAAGTGGTGCAGAAGGGTTATGTCGCCGAAAGCATGGACATTTGGGATTTGCCTATATTGCAAGCCAGTATGCGTGAGTGATGTTCTATCAGAAGATTGGTCGACGCTTACAAGGTCTGAAATAGGAGCATTGCCACGGTACAGGAAAATGCGAGCAGTTTACGGTTGGCCGAGAAGGAGGTTCGGCAAGTGGGAGGGATTTAATCTGCTCTGGAAGCTGGCAAGGGCCAATTCAGGCGCACTCATCGCCCGTAATTGCGCACGCACATACATGCAGTCAAGTGCTGACCATTACGCCTGTAGAGACTTCCCTCGCCGCTGCAACAGCAGTAGGATACTACCTTCCTCACTACCTTCTCAAGCTGTTCATCACCTATCTTGAGAATGATCCAGGTCGGGACAATGTAGCCTGGGGATGGCTCCTCGCTTTTGGTCTGTTTGTTTCCAACGCGTTGATCTTCATTGTCTCCGGTGTCATTTGGTCAATCAGCACCACTGCCTTACAAGCTGGGATCAAGTTGCAGCTGAACACCATGCTGTTTACCAAAACGTTGGTCAAGAAGGACATAGCTTCGGCCGACAACGGGACAGGCAATGTCGGGGGGGTGAACGAGGAAGCGGCAAAGGACAAGAAGAAGAAGAAGAATCCCGAGAAGGGGAAGGAGAAGGAAGAGGAAGAGGAAAGCGTCAGCTCGAAAACGCAGATCATGGTAGGCGCCACCTTTCTGACCAAGAATGGATCTGATATCCCGCCAGACGCTTTTCACCGTTGATGTCGATCGAGTCACAGAGTTCGTTTTTCATGGTGAGCCAAGATACCTTATCACTTCTCCAGCTCAATTTCGCCTATGCAGAGTTCGCCCTAATCGACTCGCCCATCGAAATCATTGTGTAAGCCAGTCTTGAGCCATGAAATTCACGGGGTGCTGAATACGAGGCAGCGCAACGGTGTTCCTTTTTAACCTGCTTGGCACATCAGCCCTTTTTGGCCTGTTGACAACCATTCGTATGTAAACAAAGGTCTTACCAGGCTCATGTACGACTCAGTTTGTCTTCCGTTGAATCACTTCGCATCCAAATTCGTGGTGCAGGCCCAGGAAAACCTGATGAAGACTCGAGACCAGAGGACGGCGTTGATGAACGAGATACTTCAAGGGATACGAATGCTGAAGTGGGTCCTATAAAGTCGCTTGAGCTGACGGGCAGATTCATGGCATGGGAGCGTTCTTTCGAGACGCGCATTAAATCTATCCGTCAAAATGAATTATCCTGGCAGGCAAGGAATTACCAGATAGAGGTTGCCTTCAACTGCATCTGGGGATTGACGCCGGTGCTCGTGACGGTGGTATCTTTCCTAGTGAGGTTTTCATCGAGTGCCAAGGTATACTACTAACATAAGTCCAGCATTTCACTCTCGTTACCGGTCAGAGACTCACTCCGTCTATCGCGTTCACTTCCGTTGCGGTGTTCGGCGAACTGAGGTATGCCCTTAATGCTCTGCCGGAGACATTCATACAAGCTCTTCAAGGTACGTGTTCATATTATCGCGTTCACTGATCATCAGGATTCGTCTCGTGCCGCCGCATTGAGAAGTATATGACATTAAACGAAGTCTCCCGGATCGAGCCATATAATGGGGACGGTGACATCATCCTGACAAACGCCACCTTCACCTGGCCTCGGGATGACTCCACACCTCTCAATGCCGATGGAACGATATCGACTGCGGCAACTCCGAAGAACGCCTTTACCCTTGCTGACATGACACTTCGATTCCCTGCGGGCGAACTATCGCTGATCTGTGGCAGGCTGGGTATGCAGCCATTCGCATATATAGCGATGTAACTGACTCGTTCGCAGGCTCCGGCAAATCGTTACTGCTAGCTGGCTTACTCGGTGAGGCCGATCTCCTCGCTGGCCAAGTTGAGTGTCCCCGATCCCGCCCCGACGCGATGAGCGATTTCAACGAGAAAGTTTCACTTGCCGAGAAGGACTGGATCATCTCCGATACGGTGGCATACGTGCCACAGCAAGCTTGGTTGCAGAATGCGTCGATCAAGGAGAACATTATCTTCTCATCACCTTGGAACCCGACGCGATACCAGCGGGTCCTTGAGGCGTGTTCTCTGCTTTCCGACCTGCAAATTTTGGAAGACGGCGATGAGACGTGAGTTTGGCGGTTTGAGGGGCTGCATGACTGAAAAGACGCAGCGAAATCGGTGAGAAGGGGCTGAATCTCAGTGGAGGTCAGAAGGCTCGAGGTGAGTCTCTCAAAGAGTCTGGTTCGATGCTGAGGCAAATCAGTCTCCCTCGCTCGCGCCATCTACAGTCGAGCAGGTCTTCTTTACCTAGACGACGGTACTTCCATCACAGGCTTCCTGATTCTGATCGGTGACTGACATCCAAACAGTCCTTAGCGCAGTTGATGCCCACACCGCTCATGCTATCATGGAGAACTGCCTGCAAGGTCCCATGGTCCAGGGACGCACCACACTCATGGTGTCCCATCACACGACTCTTGTTTCTCCTGCCGCAGCGTATATCGTTGCTTTGGAAAATGTAAGCAGAATCCAAACGGAGAACCGAGCGTTGACGGGTCGTCAGGGCGATGTCAAGTTTGCTGGTACTCGAAGCGAGTTCGTGGCTGGCGGCCTCATGGCCGAGCTGGACGCTGAGGATCTGGGCGCAAAGCCAACCGAGTCGGAAAAGAAGAAGGAGACGATAGTTGAGGAGACTGCCATGAAGCCGGCGAATAAGAGTCTTGTCAATCTCACCGGCGCGGTCAATCCCGAACCTGAATCAGAGACGAGTTCCATTGCGCCTGAAGATGAGGATACTTTAGCGAATTCCGATGCGGATTTGAAGAAGAGCAGAGCCCCAAGGAAGCTGATTGAGGACGAAAAGCGAGCCAAAGGTCGCATCGCTTGGCCAGTCTGGCGTACTTACTTCACGGTGAGCGATCGACCCATCGAACTCTGAGATTCGGCTGATATGCGGCGATAGGCTCTTGGCGGGCCTTTCTGGTGTGAGCCGCCATTGATTCGCTCCGGGTTTTTGTTTCTCATCTGCCCTCTAGGGGTGTTCTTCGTTTTCTGGGTAGTTGCCGCCATGTTCGTGCCTGTAGCCGAGAAGGGGTGGCTACAGTAGGTACTGCGTTTCAAATGGAGATCGTAGCTGATACGGTACAGGTATTGGACCGGAACGAGTCTCTCAATGCCAACTCACACAACGACATACTACGTCTTCGGATACGCCTTGGTTTGCTAACATGATGCTGTTCGATCGACTGACCTTCCCGCGCAGATCACGATGGTGGGCGTCTTCGTGGCGAATATTCAATTCGCAGCTGTATACTATGGCTCTATACAAGCGAGCAAAAAGCTTCATAATGGTGAGAGCATAACCATCGATTTTAAGGCCTTTCAAAACTGATACGATATCAGCGATGCTTGAGACAGTACTTTTCGCTTCGCTCCGTTTCCACGACACGACCAGCCGTGGACGTCTGCTTAATAGGTTCGGGAAGGACGTGGAGGGCTTAGATTCAAGCATGGCGGACAACTGCGAGGCAACTAAAGCGTAAAAAGCTTTGCTGACTTTGCCTTACAAGTCGTTCGCAGCCTTTCGTACGGTCTCGATGTCGTCGTCACGTTCGTATCGATCTCCTATGTTGGAGGATGGCCGTTCGTCATAGCGGGAAGGTACGCCGGTGATTGAAGCGGAAACGGCCGTAGCTGATGCGCTGACAGCGTGGTCCTTCTGGTATACTATCAGGCGGGCTCGATCTATGGTCAAACCTCGCGTGATATGCGTCGCTTGGATTCAGTGACTAGATCGCCGCTCTACTCCCTCTTCGGCGAGACTGTGTCAGGCGTTGCCTTGATCCGTGCTTTTGGTGCAAGTAAGTCGATTACTGACATCAAGTCGAGACGAAGGCTGATGGAAGTAGGCACAATCGCTTTGAAGCATATGATGCAGCTAGCCGACACGAATCTACTTGCTTTTGTCTGGTCATGGTGGGTTATGATATCCCTTCGTGAAGTGTCTCATATACCCTAGGACCGTCAACCGATGGCTTTCTGGTAAGGTATTCACGCGCAAGTCATGCTGCACTCTAATAACGATTAGCCCGCTTCAACCTACTATCCGCGGTAGTCGTCGGTATCACCGCTGTGACTGTTTTGTTAGCTCCCGGTGTGACCGCAGCCATGGCTGGCTTTGCATTGGCTTTCGCGAACACCCTCTCGCACGATCTACTCTTCGTTGTAAGTGTTCTCCATCAGATCGGGTCGGGCCTGAACATCCGGTCAGGTCAGACGGTTTGTTCAGCTCGAACAGAGTATGGTCGCTCTCGAACGTATTAAGGAGTACACAAATCAGCTTCTAATTGCTCCGTTACTGATTCAACAACTCACAGATACTCAGAGCTCAGCCGAGAAGCGGCCGAATTCATTGAACCTCGTCCGCCGGCATCTTGGCCAGAACACGGCGCTATCTCGGTGGAGAATTTGATCATTCGTTATGCTGTAATTGCCTGTTGGCTTCTCCGACGTCTCTGACGAGGGCCTCGTAGCCTGACTTGCCAAATGTCCTGCACGGGATCTCCTTCAAAGTCGCGCCTCGGCAGAAAATCGGCATTGTTGGCTCGACTGGTTGCGGCAAGTCTACTCTAGCATTGAGCTTCTTCCGTTTCGTCGAAGCTACACAGGGGCGGATTGTGATTGACGGTATCGGTTTGTACCTGAAGCTTGATGACGCAACCTGAGCTAAGGTTCTGCTTGCAGACATTGCGAAAATTGGCCTGACAGACCTGCGAACCAGAGTGACAATCATTCCCCAAGATCCTACTATTTTGTCCGGCACGCTCCGATCCAGTCTTGATGTGTTCGACGAGTATGACGATGCGGATATATACGCCGCCCTTCGCCGTGTACATCTTCTGAAGGACGAAGAAGCCGAGATTGAGGACGATGGAGAGAGTCGGAACAAGAACGTATTCCGAGATCTGGCAAATCCTGTCAGCGAGGGTGGAGACAATTTCTCGAGTGGGGAGAAGCAGCTCATTTGGTTTGTCGTCGCATTGATGGTCTGTCTTTCAGCTTACCACCCATAGTATGGCCCGAGCGATTCTGCGACGGAATCGGGTGTTGTTCATGGACGAAGCTACCGCCTCGATTGACTGTGAGCAGTGACGGGTCAAATACGGTCAATCGCTGACATTGCAAAGATGAGACTGACGAACTGAGTGAGCTTTCCGTGTTGCGAATCAAAAGATCGAATCCTGATTCATGATCAGTCTCGAAAACGATACGCGAGGAGTTCTTCGACTCCACAATCCTGACCATTGCCCACCGTATCCATACGATTGTGAGTCGCCCCGCCGACCTAGGAGTGATTGCTGAATCAGGCTTCTTAGATTGACTTCGATAACCTCATCGGTCGGTCACGATCTTGCATGAGGAAGATCTCAGCTGACGCAACGCAGTCATGGATCAAGGTCGGATAGCAGAGTTTGCGAGTCCTGCGGAGCTTCTCCGGGATCACAAGTCCAAGTTCTATGGTGTCAGTTGGCCTTCGTTGTGACCTCGTATGCTTATGCTGAACGCACTTCAGCTGTGCAAGGCGACTGGGCGGTCTGAGTTTAAGGATCTAAAAGCCATGGCTGCGGAGGCGGAGCGGAAGAGGAAGAGTGCGACACGAGCTTGCTAAATTGCTCACTGTAATCAACTTCGACCTCATCACTCATCTTCGGGACTATCGCCATAGCGGCATATTCATCTGCATGCATGGTCTTCCATTTGCTATATGTATATCCAGCCTCGTTTACATCTTCCCCGCGGACTGAAGCTTCTTTACCTCACTCTGCCAGTCATACTTTGGATCGTAGCCCAATACTTCTCTCGCCTTTTTGATGCTGATGAGTCCTTCGTGCGGATCACTGGTTTCGGGTGTGTACTTGACATCCGGGAAGACGAGGTCGGCAAGCTCTTTGGTGGTATTGGTGTAAGCGATATCGGCGTTCGCGATGTTCAATACATGTTTCCCGGTGAGGGGTTTCTCGATGGCCAAGCGGAATGCCTGAGCGCAATCGCGAGCGTCGATGTAGCAGAAGCCGCTGAGTCACACGTCAGCATTACTACTAGCTAGAGCTTGACTCCCACTGACTTCCAAGCGCGAGCGTACGGGTCGTTGGCCCAAGTTGGGAATCTCGCATAGTCCTCCGGAGACATGACGTTGCTCAACCTGATATTGATGATCTTGGCCTCCGGATCCCATCGACAAAACTGCTCGCTCATCTTCTCGCCCAATAACTTCGAGAGCGAGTAGGATGATTCCGGTCGCTCGACTTCCTCCGTGATCGGGAACTTGGCAGGTGGGTGTGGGGTGAGTGGGATCCCGAAGATTGTCTCGGAGGAAGCGAGGGCGATGTTTTTCATCCCGATGACACGGCAGCCTTCGAGGATGTTATAGGTTTGTAGGATATTTGTGTGGAAGATGTGGGCGTTGGTCTGAAGAGGGTCAGGGTCTGAGCAATGAGACGATTGAGGAGCACATTACATACCGCTTTGCCGGGAGCAGGGATCGCAGCGAGGTGGATGATGCCATCGACTCCACGGAAACCACTGTCGACGTCAGTGAGAAGACCGAGGACTTGACCGTAATCCGTCAGGTCGGCGTGGATGTATCTCGCATCGATACCAGCTTCGGACGCCGCCGGAGGAATGATGTCCACTAGTAACACATTTCGTGAGCGTATGACGTCAAATCGCAAGCTGTACACACCGTTAACTACCTCCCAGCCGTGCTCGACCATCTCTCTCACCACCCATCGTCCCAGCTTTCCGCTACCACCCGTGATGATGCAGCGAGGCTTCTTTTTCTCTGCCGCGAGCTTGGGGTCCATCAGGCGTCTTTCCGACAGCGCCTCGGTCTTGGTGAAGGATGAGATTTGATTGGAGGACATGATGTTTGTTTGTCACTAATTGATAGTTCCTTGAGTTTATGAAAGTGTGTGAAGAGCTAAGGTCTCAAAGTTGCGTACAGTGCTTGGCTGGTGCAATCAGGATATCGTCATGCGAACAAGAAGTGCAGGGTAAGGGCAAAACCCCCCACTCTACGGTGATCCGGACCGGTTATCAGAAATATTAAAAGTGGCGCCGAGCTCGACAGGGCAAGCACAGCGTGGAACATGGGACCGATGATCATCAATCGCAAGTCAATCCTGGCTTCGCTAGCGCCAGTACCAGATGTAGATGTAGAGCCCTCTCTACCACCTGTAGCGATTACCCGGCCTCCCCTCGTCTTCGGCCACGATCCGCATCTGAATTCTTCGTCAAGATCTGAAGCACCGCTCCATGCGCTGTACGGTCCCCTCCTCCGCGTCCACGTCCTAATCCGCCAGGCCCTCCTCGTCTCTCGCCGCCAGCACCCCCTCGTCCCTCTCCGCCAGCAACCCCTCGTCCCTCGCCACCTCGGGACCCTTCTCCTCTCCCTCTGCCTCTCCCAACGGGACCACCTCGACCTCTTCCCCCACCTCGATCTCCGTTTGTGCTTCCTGGGCTGGGCGCTCTTGCATTGGTGATCGGTATTAATGGAGCCGATACGAGCGAGCTCGACCCGTGCGACTTGATTGACGGGTGACTTCCCCTTGCCGGAGACCGCGTTCGTTCTCTCTTCCCTTTCTTCCTCTTGCCGTCCCCTGCTACAGTCCCCTCAATCTCCATGCTGCTGTTCGGAGTGATGACTGCCTCTCGTCCTTTCCCAGCCACCATCATCGGTCCACTTTGCACTGGAGGTCCTCGACGAGTGGCTGCTTTGTTGACCGAAGCGATTGCAGCGGACCGACGTGTATCTTCGGTAGAAGATGATTGAGCGACTTTCGAAGCTGCTTTCGCTTGCGATCTGCCAGCTTTGGCAGCTCGGAGAGCTTCGATCAGAGGAGTGATTGTGGGTTGCGGTACAGGTACTGCCGGATATTAGTGAAAAGAAAGTGAGCCTGGAGGAGGACTGACCGGTCGCTTCGAGGACTCGCTTTGTCGCTGGAGCGTTTAGGGACTCGAGGAAGGAAAGATAGTCGGGATCTAACAAGGATTAGCTAAGACCAGTTATTGCGGGATCTTGGCACAATTACCGTCATCAATGGTTCCCTGCCTCGCGTCAACCTTGACCTTTGCTTTGTATGGTGTCTTCTGCAGAGGTGCGTATTCAACAACAGCTTGGTACTCGACCCCTATGGCGACTATCAGCTTGACCCTTTCGTCCTCATTGTAGACACTGAAAAGTCCTGCCAACGCACCTGATTTAGACCTGAAGACATGTCCATCGAAACCTTTGTGAAACTTGACGAGAGCTTCGGGGCTCGTCATGAGGCAGTAAGCTCTCGAGTGTATCGGATTATTCCTGTGTTGTCCATCAACTCTCACTCCCGTTCCTTCGCCCTCAACGCTTAAGTGGAGCTAAACTCACCCATCGCCGGGACGTCCTTTGATATAACGCTTCCAGGAGCATGTCCCGTCGGTCACCCACGTCGATACTGACTTCCAGAAGATCTCTTCGGGAAGTGCTGGAGGCAAGCGACGGATGACGAGTTTGTTGCGCGGTGCCGCCATAGGGGAGGCAGCAGAAGGACAGCTAGCCGTGCAGGCTCGACGGGAGCGAGGAAGGAAGATCCACTTGTGTAATTTGAAGTCGACCGTGGCACGATCAAGCTGAACTCGAGGGCACCCGCTTGACCTTTATCTTAGGTCCAACGATTGCAAAAGGGGTGAAGTAAATCTGTGGACCTTTGCACACAGACTGATGCAATCTGAGTGGAGGTGAGATTGATGGTACTTACGTAATACTCGATTGAACATCCGCCTAAATTTCGGCTATGGCAAGTGACCGGGCAGTTTATACTCCTGGGTGATGATTTTTTTGTTGAACTCATGAATCCAGCCGTCAGCATCCATGGCCAGTGGACAAACCATCATTCCAAAGACAGGCCAAAATCTTGAAGCCGTGATCGATTAACACTTGCTTCCAGCTCCAAGAAATATGTCCCGCCTCCAACTCATTCGACCCTTGCTTGCTCCCACAGCTCGCTTCATACCAGCGAGAGTGGCTAGTCGGCATGCCTCCAGTAAGTCGATTAAAAACGACAAGCACTTTAATTCATCGACCTGATCGTGGTTTCTTAGACTTCGCGCAGTACGATTGGGAGGTACGCTTGATATGGTGATCCATCTGACCACAATGTCATAGGACCCGCTCGGTATGAAGAATATGTTGACGGACGAGGAGCGTGCGATTCAGTCCGTGACATTTTGCAAACTAGCCTTTGCAGAGAGTTCTTGAAAGCACGAGCTGACGCCGAGATATCATTGCAGTGAAACAGCGAAATCCTACTGCCAATCCAAGTTACAACCCCGTATCATCGAAGCCTACAGAAATGTGCGGATCTCCTGCTGACTATCCTACCCATTACTGATATCCATCTCCAGGAGAACTTCGATCCATCGATCCTCCGAGAGATGGGAGAGTTAGGACTACTAGGAGCGACGATACAGGGCTATGGATGTGCTGGAGCAAGCAGTGTAGCGTATGGTTTGATTGCCCGGGAAGTCGAGCGGTGAGTGTACGTGTGGAAGAGCGAGACAAGGCTCATGCTGGTCAAGCGTCGACTCGGGATACCGATCCGCGATGAGTGTGCAGTCTTCGTGTCCGTCCTACCTTCTTTTCCACGGCTAGTCATACTGATACACCCTTCTAGTGGTTATGCACCCCATAAACGAGGTTCGTTCCGATCAGTTGCTACTGATAGGTCTACGCGTATCCAGGGGATCTGATAAAATAGCGTAGTTCGGTACCGAAGAGCAGAAGGAGAAGTACTTGCCTCGTCTCGGTGAGTTCGTGTGTAATGTTAGATCGGTAAGCTGATGTATCGGAAATGTAGCTTCAGGAGAGATGGTCGGATGCTTTGTGAGAAGTCCAGCTACGAGTACTACGGATACTGATAGTCTGTTTAGGGATTGACAGAGCCTAACCATGGCTCCGATCCGTCCTCGATGGAGACGACTGCGAGAAAGACCGCGGATGGGTGGACTCTGAATGGGAGTAAAACTTGGATATCGAACGCTCCGGTGGCAGATCTGGCAGTGGTTTGGGCAAGAGAGATATCGGAGGAAGGAGAAAAGGGGAAGATTCGAGGGTTCTTGGTTGAAAAGGTGATTTAAGCGCTCCCTAGTGGGAAAAAGCCTTGGATGGCAGATTGATATTCCGCAGGATACACCAGGCTTCTCCGCTCCACCGATCAAGAACAAGCTCGCTTTACGTGCCTCAATCACCGGATCTCTCTTCCTCGAAGACGTCAAGGTCCCGACAGATGCGATTTTGCCTAAGTCAGGAGGATTAGGGTCACCATTTTCCTGCCTGAACAATGCGCGATATGGCATATCATGGGGCGTCATGGGCGCTCTGGAAGACTGCATAGCGCGAGCGAGAGATTACTCTCTTGAGCGGTAAGTGCCTGCTCAGATGAGACATGAGGCTAATGTGGATTAAGGAAACAATTCGGAAAACCACTTGCTTCTTTCCAGCTAGTTCAGAAGAAGCTCGCGGACGCTCTTACCGCAGCGACCGTTGGCCTTCTCGCGTCATTACAGCTCGGTAGGCTGAAGGACGAGGGCAAGTGGGCGCCGGACATGGTATCGATGATGAAGAGGAATAACTGCGGGATGGCATTGGAACACGCAAGAGTATTGCTGGATATCCTAGGCGGGAACGCTTGTTCTGATGAGTGAGTCTATGCACTGGGTGTTGCTGATCGTAGATACCACATTGGGAGACATGTCTCGAATTTGCATATCTGCTCCGTATATGAGGGTACAAGTGTAAGCCTTCATCTATATGGAGCGGCACGGAGCTTACTGGATGCAGGACATACACGGTAGGCTTCCCTTCGCTATTTCGTAGCTTACCATTTCCTAGCTTTGATCCTCGGCAAGGCCATTACCGGTGTTGCAGCGTTCTCCTGAGCGTGACTTGTATACTCTGGCTGTCAATGTCCCCAATGATATGTGCCAATGCATGGAATGATGCTGCATGGTGCTCAGTGTCTATACCTGTTTATGTACAACTTGAATCTGAGACTGTCCATACCTCCATGTCTGCCACTTTTCTCATGATGCCTTCACGTCAACCTGCTTCCGGTTCCGGTACGGTACCCGATCCGTCTGCTTCTATCGTGTGTTGGTACTGCTGCTGTTGCTGTTGCTGTGGCTGTGGCTGTGATTGTGGTGGCTGCTGTAAGCATTGCTGGTGATGCGGCATTTGGTAATGCTGATAGGGATCGGGAGGATGTTCTGCTTCGCCTGTCGTTGTCGGGTGAATGTGAGTAGACCATGGGCTCGGTGCTTGACTCCAAGGTAAAGGTTGGTGAGGCGGATGCAGCGGACCTTGATATGGGTAATATGGGTACGCGAACGGCTCAGCTCGGAAGCCATATGGCGGATGAAACGGTGGGTCGGGCTGGCTCATATTTGACGAAGCTGATGCGACTTTTGTCGAAGGATTCGAGGATATTTCGGGGCCAGTAGGAGCTAACGATAAGTGCAAATCTTCAGGAGATTCGGACTCTTGCGGACTGGTGCTGCTCCCGCCATGAACAGACAAGGGTGACCGAAAGCCAACGTTCATAGGTCGCGAATGTCCTGGCGTCAATTGGATGGACCGTTTGAGCGGTGACGGGTCTGAGCGGCTGTGTGCTGTTCGCTGATCCCGTGCAGGACATCGAGACTGGTGTATTGCCGAAGGGTGATGCCAGTTGAGGCGGTGAGAGGGCAGTGAGATTCGGTCGTTCCGGTAAAGCTGGGTACAACAAAGTCTCGCTTGCAGGTAAAGCAGCAGGCGTGGGCGGAAATGATGCGGTAGGCTTGGTGGAAGCGCGTGAGCCGAGGGCTGGGTCGCGTGAAGCGCCGCCGCTTTGTCGGTGGCCGAGACAGGTGAGACGTCTCCCACTCGCAATGCAATTGAGTCCAGCTGTATACGAGCCAGACGGGTCCGAGCAGGTCCAGGTATGTACGGTGTCGTCGTAAGTGGCATTTGCGGTGCAACGGGGTCCCATGGAAGCTGGCGAGGTGAAGGCGATTGGATTCTTGCTGAAGCCCGCACCATCGCTCCAGAAGCTCCTCGTTTGCCATGAGTCGAAATTCCAGGAGGTAATAAGCCGGTGTGAGCTGCTGCCCGGCGGGAAGTCCGAGAACATTTCCGGAAGAAGGCGCAAGCATGCCTTTGGCCGATTTCTCTGGGGCCACTCCTTCCGTTTGCTAAACTGCATGAGCTTGGTATATTCTGGGCAAGTGGCACTCACACCGTCGTTCTTTTGCTGGTCACTCTAGGCTTGACTGGTTTATCTGCCGACGGGGAGTCGGTCGCTTCTTCCCCGTTGGAACCCTGAGCCACATCAGTCACGTCTCGGTGTCAGCAAGGAGTACAAGCTGACTACCTTTTCTTGAGCCTTGATTTTCCTTAAAGGGGTCACCTCGGGAAATATGGATGGTCCCGCTTCCGACTGATCGACTCCTGAACTCCCCGGTAGGTACCTGGAATAATCCTGGTGGATCGGTATGTTGGGTACGCCGTAGGACTCACGACCAATCTGGATGAACTGCTGTTATCTTCCGCGGCCTCATCCCCGACCTTTCCAGCTTTTGAGCGAGATGTAGATTTACCCTTTGCAAGCCGTCCACCCCTACCCCTCCCACCCCTTCCACCCCGTCCCATCCTGCCCCTTCCACCCCTTCCACCCCGTCCGCTTCCAAGACCTTCCCTCTCTTCCGGCCAGATCCCCAACCTCCTCGACCTCATCTTCCCCGACAGCATCCACGTCTGATCCCTCCTCATGAGAAGTACAGCCTCGCTGCTTCTTGCGCCGTCCATCCTCTTGTTCCCAATCGAATCCCGAGGCCGAGGAAAGACCGGAAGAGGAAGGGCTGAAGCCTTTGTTTTCGGCGGCATAGTGAAGCGGAATTATCGAAGGCGTGGTTGCAATGACAAGCGGAATGGTGGATGATTCAATGGACGGGAAATCTGTAACGAACAGGACCTTACGTAATCATTCGCTCAAGGTCACTCTGGCATGGTTTGCCGTAGCGTGAGCGTCATACCGAGGACGCCATTCATGGGCTATCAAACATGTATGACCGCGAAAAGGTGGTACTGTGTGCATAGGAAATAGAGACCAAGCCTTGCGGTATACCGAATGGGAGACACGCTAATGTCGTAAGCAAGAAACAAGGAGCTCGAGACTTCTTTGATGACGCTTCGCTTTGGTGACGTTTCCTATCTGGCTACATCGAATAATAGCTCGCATATGCATCCAGTGGGTGTACGTCGAAGATCAGGGAGAAAATCACGGCCACATGCGTTACTAATGTCCTCTGAACTAAGCCGCTCATTCTTCTGCCTCGCACTGAATCCGACCCAACGCTACGTCGTCGACGTCCATTTGCGGCATTTGAAAGCAATGAGAAGCATTGTGAAGCTCGACCATCGCGTTGAAGGTCTCCGGATCGCAATCTTTGACGGAAGCATCGACGTGAGCAGCAGGCAAAAGACCGTCGCCAACGACGCGCCACTGGTCCGGGTGAATCCCGGCGAACTTGACCCATGAGAAGCCGGGAACGTTGTATATCTGACGGCCTATCTTGGATTCCGCTGGTACGAGCGCATAAATTTGTGAGGACCGAACCGTCCTTGAGGATCCTCGACTGTGAAGCGATCGTACCGACGGCGGTGGGAGAGCAAAGGGGGCACCAGCCGAACTGATCCAATAACTTTTTGAACATGATCCGCAGATCTCGTGCTTTGACCAAGAGGTATGTCCGACGCATGTAGGCCTTCCGTAGATTAATCAGCTCGTTTGGGTCTGTCGCCTCGCCCGGATCCAGGCTGTCATCCCAGACGTTCAATTCCTCTGTGAAATTCGCAGCAGCAGCGTCTTAGAGATCCTCGTCTTCCTTGTCGCCCTCCTCGTTTCTCTCTTCATATTCTGACGTTTCTGAACCCGATGCATCCTCCTTCTGCTTTCCTTTTCCGCTCGGCCCCTTTGATCCGCCTCCGTCTTGGGGTAACCTGGGCTTTTTCTTTGGCTTACGAGTCGTGGGTTTCGTTCGCCTGGTGACCGGTCCGTGAAGCGAAAGGTAACGTGGTTCAGCGGGTTTACTTCCCTGACCGGCCCGTTCAGCCTTGAGACGGCTCGCTCGAAGTGTTGCTGACTCGTTCGGGGTGGACTGATCCAGCATTTGACCCACGAACGCCCTGGTATGATCTGGATACACGATTGCATCTGGATCGAAATCCAGCGGCCTCATCGTCGAATAAGCCTTCATCCTCCATCTGGAATGGGTATGGCCGATCTTTGTCGGCTGCCGGATGAGGAGGGGGGTCCTGCCAGAAAGACACAAAATCGCTGTTGCCGTCAAATGCATGGCTTGAGTTGACGGTAAGATGAAGCGAGAGGGAGGAGGAGAGTTTGTCCAACGCTACCTTTGCTCGTTCATACTCGGCGATCGTGCCGTGAACGGCTCGTGGTCCCACGTCATTGGAGCCCCTCTGCGCTTGACCTTTGGCCAAAACGATGGAGGACCGGACGTCATGTCGTATACTCTGAAGGCGTTCACGCATCTTTGTCGTAGACTCTGCTGAAACGTGGCTCTTGCTTTCCTCCGCCACCAGGTATGAACGGAGCAGTTGAACAAACTCGGCGAGTTTGTGCAGTGCCTCGGTGAGTTCCTCTTCGCTGACAACCTGAGTTGGAAACACTTCGGCGAGGTTTTCGCTGCAGGAGAAGGATGCAATGAACGGCTCGGCAGTCTTTTTTACGCAAGTTGTGGTTGCCGCTGTCGAGATTCGCTTTACGCCCGCCATCAACCGCATGCCATTCTGCCAATATCGTTCGTGGGACGCCAAGATCTTGTACTCCCATCGAATACGCCGACCTGGATACGTTCCTTGCCGCATCATGAAAGAGAGCGGCTTTTTGAGCCGCCTCACCGTGAGTCTGCCGGAGCCAACGTTGCGTCGGAAATTGTAACTCTTTGCATGGGGCAAACGAACCTCGATCGCTGCATTCCTTAACTGACGTTGTAGACGGCTTCCACGTTGAGCATCCTCGGTCTGCTGCCAGCCCCTGTTGCCGGTGCGAAAGAACGGAAGTGTCGATTGACGAGCGTAAAAATGGCGAGCCGATGATGACAGGAAGTCGTCCATGTCGGAAAAGTAATGCTCTCCTTGGGCGCTCCGACAGTACAGGTTACCACGCGTGACTAGCATGGCGATCGCGGTGGACGTAAACTCGAGCTGAAGGATTATATGCTTTTGTATCTGGGGGTGATCGGACGTGCATTTCATTGTGTATGAATGTCTGAAGATATCTGGATGAGCCCTCTAACTTCTCCGAGCTTCGCCTCGCGTCGTCCAGCTTCACCGGTACTCGTCCTCCTTCTCCGAGTCACCTCATCCCTCATACACCTTCGACCGGGCCCGGAGGAGCGTAAGGCTCACCCGGGCCATCATCCCATCCCACACTGTATCCTTCATCTCCTTTCTCCACCTCGTAATCTCCGTCGCCGTCTCCTTCTCCATCAACCCGCCCAACGAAACCACCAGAGCTCTAAATTGGCCGGCCGCCCAGGGTCGCCGGATT
>JAABUH010000715.1_pt1 | contig 43819 bp, 39 predicted proteins | sample 5559121 | NCBI WGS metagenome assembly JAABUH01 (sample SAMN10711871, study PRJNA513364) | rock metagenome | isolation source: Antarctica rocks | place: Antarctica: Victoria Land, Battleship Promontory nord | collected 2015-12-28
AGCTTCTTGATTCTGCGGTTCAGAAAAGGTAATTGTTACGAAGTATGTCGGGATTGAATAGGGCCTAGGGATTCCGATACGTGGTCAAGGAACAACGAAGTTCCGAATCGGAATCTGCTAGAACATTTCATCTATCCGAGCACTTTCGATACTCAAGCAAGCCTGCTTAGCCCCTTTGTTTCGCCCTACTATAAATACAGCTCGGAACTCTTTGCTTCCTTCTGTATTCTTGATATCCTAGTTATAGCTACCTCTATTGATCAAACATTCTACCCACGCACGCTCTCTGGTTAGATTCTAGGCACGGTCTCAACAGTAATGTTGACTCTTCTAAACCTCGAAGAACCTCTGCTGTTCTCTTCCCACTAAACTATTTACCAATGTCAGCAAAGGATACTCATGACATGGGAAGTGAAGCGAATTCTTGCTTACTCACTAACGCTTTGATGAAATGATATCTCTGATAATGTGGTTTGATTTGATTTGATTTGAATTCATACACCCTTGTGACATCGGTTTAGGCCCGACCCATGGGGGAAACTATGCTATGTGTATCGAACGGACAAAACCCTCTGAGGGAGAAAACCGCTCGTCGACTACACAACGACTTCACGTCGTCGAAACAATAAAATTGGCACTGTGTTATCAATAATGAACCTATAGCTTCTATTCAGCACGTGACGCCTATCGAAAATATGTTGTATACGTTGCATGCAACATACATAGAGCACGACTTCTATGCTGGTTTCCCCCTTAGGCTCGAGAGATTACTCAGAGAGTTTTCTTGCGACAGATTCACAGTTCAAGACAAACGAGATCTCTCACTGCTCAGATTTCGACAGTTTACTTCTTAAGCATAAGTCGCAGACGTTTCGTCTGCGATACGCATGTGTATCGCAGTCGATTTCTTCTCTAATCACATTGACACACGCTACTGTTCTCTCGAGCTATACAGACAATGTCTTTGACTAGAGATTAATTCTATCATCAAGACATTCAAGAGTCAGAGCTCAGTGAAGAAATGAGATTCTCAAGATCGACAGTTGTCGTCATTGTATATCACGTCTCGCAAACGCTCGCTTCGCTTGTAAAGCGTGCGACTCATCTGTTTTGCATTATCTGTAGAGATCTTTCTCATGCAGATCAATCATGTCTTGCAGAGATGTTCATATGCTACACTTCTAATCAGACAGCGTAGTTCGATCATTCTTTACTAACTCGCTTATGTTTCTCTTCTTTTAACGAAGTCTTCTCATCAGCGTATCATTTATGTATAGAATGTCTGTGTCTGAACATCTGTTAAACGATATTAATGAGACTCTCAAGTTTGCTTGTGTTGAACTTAACGAAACTCATGAGTTGCTCATGTCGTAGTAACAAACACGTCTATTGAAAATATGTTGTATACGTTGCATGCAACATACATAAAGCGCGATCTCTATGCAGATTTTTCTCTTAGGCTTGAGAGATTACTCAAAGAGTTTTCTTGTGACAGATTCACAGTTCAAGATAAATGAGATTTCTCACTGCTCAGATTTCAACAGTTTACTTCTTAAGCATGAGTCGCAGATGTTTCATCTGTGATACACATGCATATCACAGTCGATTTCTTCTTTAATCACATCGACACACACTACTGTTCTCTCAAGTTATACAGACAATGTCTTCAACTAGAAGTTGATTTTATCATCAAGACATTCAAGAGTCAGAACTCAATGAAGAGATGAGATTCTTGAAATTGATAATCATTGTCATTGTATATCACGTCTTGCAGACACTCACTTCGCTTGTAAAGCGTGCAATTCATCTGTTTCACATTATCTGTAAAAATTTCTCTCATGCAAATTGATCATGTCTTGCAAAGATGTTTGTATGCTACACTTTTAATCAGACAGCGTAGTTTGATCATTCTTTATTAACTCGCTTGTGTCTCTCTTCTCTTAATGAAGTCTTCTCATCAGCGTATCATTTATGTATAGAATGTCTGTATTTGAACATCTGTTAAACGATATTAATGAAACTCTCGAGTTTGCTCATATTGAACTTAATGAGACTCGTGAGTTGCTTATATTGTAGTAACAGACACGCAGTATTAACAAGATTTATACATAGTTAGCATGTAAATTTAAAGAATGTTTGTGATTTAAGTTCTTTTTGCTAATCATTCTCAACAGATCAAACATAAGAATGTTCTGTCTCAGTTCTTGTCATTGCAATGACAAGATATTGAATTGAATGATTTTCATAAGCAATTTTTCTCGTAGTTCTGCATTTTATTTGACTTTCTCATCTGCATGTGAATTGCTTGTAGCATGCGCATTGAGATTATTGAAGTCTGCGTGATCGCGAAAACTCTGCATGCGATCAATGCACAGCGCTTCATCATCACGCAACATTTCGATGTCATTCAAACCTATTGAAAATATGTTGTATACATTGCATGCAACATACATAGAGCATAACTTCTATGCTGATTTCTCTCTTAAACTCAAGAAATTACTCAAAGAGTTTTCTTGTGACAGATTCACAGTTCAAGATGAATGAGATCTCTCATTGCTCAAATTTTGACAGTTTACTTCTTAAGCATGAGTTGCAGACGTTTCGTCTGTGATATGCATGCATATCACAGTCGATTTCTTCTTTAATCACATTGATACACATTACTGTTCTTTCAAGCTATACAGACAATGTTTTCGACTAGAGATTGACTTTATCATCAAGACATTTGAAAGTCAAAGTTCAGTGAAGAAATAAGATTCTTGAGATCAACAATCATCATCATTGTATATCACATCTTGCAGATGCTCGCTTTGCTTATAAAGCGTGCAATTCATCTGTTTCATGTTATCTGTAGAGATCTTTCTTGTGCAGATTGATCATGTCTTGCAGAAATGTTCATAGGTTACACTTCTAATCAGACAGCGTAGTTCAATCATTCTTTACTAATTCGCTTGTGTCTCTCTTCTCTTAACGAAGTCTTTTCATCAATGTATCATCTACATATAGAATGTCTGTGTCTGAACATCTGTTAAACGATATTAACGAGACTCTCAAGTTTACTCATGTTGAACTTAATGAGACTTGTGAGTTGCTTATGTCGTAGTAACAGACATACAGTCTTAACAAGATTTATACGTAGTTAGCATGTAAATCTAAAGAATGTTCATGATTCAAGTTCTTTCTGCTAATCATTCTCAATAAATCAAACATGAAAGTGTTTTGTCTTAGTTTTTGTTATCACGACAACAAAATGCTGAATCGAATGATTTTCATAAGCGATTTTTCTCATAGTTCTGCGTTCTATTTAACTTTCTCATCTGCATGTGAATTGCTTGTAGCATGCGCATTGAGATTATTGAAGTCTGCGCGATCGCGAAAACTCTGCACGCGATCAACGCACAGCGCTTCATCATCACGCAGCATCTCGATGTCATTCAAACTTTTGATAATCTTTAGACTCTACTGTAGCTAAACAGTAGATTCATAGTCAGCATCACGTACAGATGAGTTTCATCACTGATTGATAATGTGATTAATATATTTAAAAAACAAAAAAGTCAGCGAAGATGCTGACTCATATCTCGATTTTAATTTTTGCTCAAAGTGTACGATGTATCTGTTTCATGTTATGAGTACTTTAGTTTGAGATTTTTTTTCTCAAGCACGCAGAACAAATCAACAAAAAATCATGTGAGAAGTGATGAAGTCTAAACAGCAGTCAAGACTTAAGTTGAAAAAAACAAAGATATTTAAGTCGAAAATTGATGATTATTTTAGACTGTGCTTCTTGCACTGTCTCATAATGCTTTCTCTTGCTTTCTCTCTGCTCTCTTATTCTCTCTATGCTTTCTCGCATTCTTTCGTTGTTACATCATGCTTTCTCTCAATTCTCGTCTGACAGTCTCTTCAAAGATTTCTTTCTATCATCTCGTCACTAAAATATACTTCTTCTTATTATGATCATACTTTTGTTTGAAAGTGAAGACAGTAATAGACAAGCTTGATCAGAGTAGATCTAAGAATTTAATAGTTTCTGATAAATCAAGAACGATATATTTAAGCACGTCGCTACTTTATGATGATTAAAGATGTAAATTACACATTTCTATTATCTCGACTTTAGTCTTCAGTCATAGATGCTGACTTTAAATCATTGCAGATCTTGTATTGAATGAGCATCAAAATCAGCTTTTTATATTTTAAAGACATATTCATACTTCGCACTTTCACTCAGTTCTTCGCTTAGTACTAGTCAATTATGTAACTCGATCAGTGATTTTGATGAAGCTCAACTCGATTTATAATCATTCATTACAAGTAATCTTTATGCATTTCGTTAATATTGTTGACTGTAATAATCAAAATGTTTAATTTACTGCATTAATATTCAGTCATTTAAATAGTTTATATAATTATATTCAAGATTGACAACGAGATTCATCTGTACATGATGTTGACTACGAATCTTTTGATTCTATTCTATGTTCAAATAGAAGTCAGAAAAGTCAAGAAATCTCAATTCGATGCAGTTCAAACGATGTTAGAACGTTGCGTGATCAGAAAAGTCATCATGCAGAGTTTTTATTCATGCAACAACATCTTTTCTAACAATCACAATCGATCTACAAGAAAGATTAATGACATGTCGATGTCAGTAAAAGATGAAAAGATACTATTAGTGATTAGACAACTCAGATGCATAGTCTGAGAGTTGTGACTGCAAGTGATCGAAGAAGTGATGATTCATTGATCACGTCAATATACTAAAACGTCTTCATCACATCAACAGTGTCATCAAGTAATTGATGAAAAGATATCAGATAAAATAGTGATTTCAGATGATGAGTCTGAGAATCAAGACTACATGTGCTTGAAGAAGTAATGACTCATCAATCACGCTGATATACTGAGAGAGCTTGAACTCATCTTCTTTACTTGACATCAGATCATACATCTATCTACGTGCAAAATTGAGAGTGCAAGAGAGTGATCAGAACGCATTCTCTTCTATTGATCAGAGTCAAACATTGAACGATTGCGATTGCACATTTATACTAACAATTTATTCAACGTTTACGTGACATAAGTCAAATCAAGAGAAGAAAAGAATTATTCAATATAATCATACTCTATCTTTTCATCATGTGCATCTCTCTTTCATCACATATTTCTCTGCTCAATGAATGATAATCATTGAGCAAGAGAACGCAGTTTTTGACACTACAATCATGAGCATCACGAGTGCAACGAAATCAACTTCGCGATTAAAGATCAAAGATTGAAGCATCGTTGTATAGAATATCATCAATGAAGAGCAGAGCAAAGATGATGCATCATAATCAAACAGCACAGACACTCTCATCAAGAGTTTACTCAAGCGTCATGCGCTGAATAGAAGTTATAGATTCATTACTGATAATATAGTGTCAATTTTATTGTTTCAATGACGTGAAGTCATCATGTAGTCGATGAGCGATTTTCTTCTTCAGAGAATTTTGTTCATTTGATACACATAGCATAGTTTCTCTCATGAATCGAACTTAAATCGATGTCACAAGAATGTATGAATTCAAATTAAATTAAATTAAATAATTATATTCAATATAGTGAAAATCACGTCGTCATCAATATTGTTGTTGAAATAAAAGAATAATAAACTAACTCTTTATAAAATGAGCATTGATGATATTTTTTTTTCAATATTGTTAATACACTCAATAATTGTACAGAACTCTCTGTTATTTAAATTTAAAATGTATATTCTTTGTATTAAATCTACTGTGATGATTCAGTTAAAGTGTGCAATACTTATATGATATTTAATGTCATCAAAATTTCATGTATTTTTCTTCGTCATATTATATCGCTTAATCATCTCATTATAAGCATTAAAATAATTCTTTAGAAGCTTTACATTATGTGCATTCAGCATTCTTTCGTGCAGCTGTTAAAGACTTTCGTTTAGCTTTATGAAGATTCAATTGATGATCTAGTCATCGCTTGACTCATTTGAGATCTAATGACATCAATGATGCTCAGCGAGAATAATTCTGACGTAGTGAAAGATTATCAGCTGATTCAATTAGATTCAGTCGTGCTGATAGACTCAATTCATTCAATCTCTTTATATATGTATGCAGAGCTAGCTTCTGATCAGGTTTTAATGCTCTGTTATGTAGTTCTCATACTGCTGATGCTGATGAATGATCTTTCAGCCTGAATCGTAATCTTTGCATGAGAACATTAAATTCGTGTGCAATCTTCGCTCGAGTAACATTGTCGTGAGTGTTCAATGCTGTAATAGTCTTCTGAATGTGATTCTCAATGATAGCGTAAGTAGCAGTCATGTGATTGAATTTTGGTGAATTTTTGAAGATGATAGGTCAAAAATTCGAAAATTTGAATTATACTTTCAAGTTAGTTTTTAGTGTGTCAATCGAGCATAAGCGACCTAATTTTAGGTCAGGTTCTGAAAGTAAATAAACAAAATTATATTTCTATTCAACACAACTACTATTAATTCTATCTCATTACACACTCTTTATCATGTCTCATAAGAAGAGATTTACAAAGAAAACACTGAAACAGCTAAAACGAAAGTCTCGCGTCGATAGACTGATCGCGTCAAGTCAAGTACTCAAGTTCGAGTCAAGTACTCGACTCGTCAAGACTTGATTCGAGTCAGAATTCTTGACTCAAGTATTCAAGTCGAGTCAGAAGATTCGACTTGAGTATTTGAGTTGAGTCAGAAGATTGAGATCGAGTATTGACTCAAAATTCTCGATTCGACTCGTCAAGACATGAAGCAAAGTACTACTAATATCTATCTGAATGTCTGATAATGCAACAAGATAATGCAAACAACGAGAAGAGAAATAGATTCATTTGTTTCACGTAAGTCTTTCAAATATAATGACGTAATAGATTCAAAAATAGTAAATCTTGACATTTGACATTATTTTTGATTTCTTGATGAGTCGAGTCGAGAACTCAAATCGAGTATCAACTCGAAATCGATATCAGGTCGAATCAGAATGTTGAAACCGAGTATTTAAGTCGAGTCAGAAGATTGATATCAAGTACTCAAGTCGAGTCAGAAGATTGATATTGAAACTCGACTTGACGATCAGTCTATCTCGCAAGTCAGCAAGTCAGATCATCAGCAAATTTCTTCAACAATTAGATCTGCAGCAACGATTCTGAGCGAGATCTGAGAAAACTCTTTACTTTCTAGAGAAAAATCTTCAGAGTTCTCTCTCAAACAATATCTTCAGCTTGCTTCGAACGATAGATCTCAGTCATCTCGATTACACGATTTCAAAGCTCTTGTTTTTTAGAGACTTCTAACTGCATTCGAGCGACAGCGTTGTTTCTGTTTCAGCATCTAATTCACTCAGAAAACAGAGCTTCAAGATCATAGTCATAGATCAAAGTCATGCTCTTCTCATCGATCGTATTGCTTCGACGTTGCTCAAGATAGATGATATCGTTGACTTCAGAGCATTGATGAGAGGTAGAGAAGTTGCAAGAGCAGTCTATATAGTGTCAGAAGAGAGAGAAAAGTAAAGAATTTTGATGAATCTACAAACAAACTGAAACTTCTGAGTCATGTGAACTGAATAGCTTCAAAATTTACGAAGGCAGCGACAGCGATAGCGATAATAGTAATTCTGAATGAGACGATGAGTAGGCTTAAATTTGTATGTGAAAGGTGCGAGATCTTCGCTTATGCTCGATTGACACACTAAAAACTAACTCGAAAGTATGACTGGTCGAGTTACATGATCGACTAGTACTAAGCGAAGAACTGAGCGAAAGTGCAAGATAATCGTAACACTCACTTGACGACGCGAGACTTTCTAGTGATAATCAGCTCAATGTTGTTATCGACTCGATGTCGTAATTTTATTAAATTCAATCATTCATCTTCATTAATTTATCAATCAATCAAATCATGTCTGAATTGTATAAATCAGTTGAACAGCGTATATTAAATATCATTGAAGTCATTCAAAAGAATGATTACAACAACTGCATCAATGCGACGAAGACTTTTGACGTTTCAGTGCAAACTCTTCAAAGACGATGAAATGAAGCTTCTTTCAAATTCACACGATCACTCATCAACAGAGCTCTTACAGACGCGCAAGAACAAGCTATATTCATGTACATTGAACGATTGAACAGAATTAACATGTCAGCTCGTCTCAAAATGATTGTGAGAGCTGCAAATTGATTAATTCGATTGAAACAACGTGTTGTGAGTTCGCAGTGAGTTGAAAGATTTCTGAAGCGAAATTCACAGTACTATCAATGAGAACAAAAGTCATTGACATACGATAGAAAGAACAGTCAAGAATCAACTACGTTTATGAATCATTTCTACAAATATAAAAGAGCAATGAAAGATCATGACATATTGAATGAGAATGTTTGAAACATGAACGAAACAGACTTTTGCATTGACTGTGAACGTGCTCAGATGATAGTTACACTGAATTCGAAAAAATCACTTCGAATGACGAATTCAGATAATCGTATCTACATTATCTTCGTAGAGTATGTGAGTTCTAGAGAATGAGTTATACGTTTCATGTTGATTTTGACTGAAGTGCACATTTTGCATAAATGAAGCTTCGACGATCTGAATGATGACATCGTTATCGATATCAGCGAAACGAGATACAGCAATGACGATCTGATCATGAATTGACTGAAGCACTTCATTAAGCATACGAAACGAAAGAGAATTGAAGCGTAAATCATGCTTATAGTCGATGAATTTGAATCTCATATGATCATACCTTTTCTGAATCTCTGCATGAAACAGAAAATAGTGCTTTATAAGCTTTCACTTCATTTCACTCATCTGACTCAGCTTCTCGACGTGAGCGTGTTTCAACCCTTCAAACACTATCATATCGAAGCGATTGATCAAGCTGTTCGATTGAGCGATTACAGTTTCGATAAATTGAAATTTCTGATCGCGTTTCAAATCTTTCGAAATCAAACGTTCAAAGACACTACTATACATCATGCATTTGAGATCACTGATTTAGTTTCATATAATTCTGAGATTGTCATGAAGAAAGTCAGAGCAAATCAGCTGCGTCGAGCTCTCAGAACTTCTAGTTCTTTCTCTTCTTCTCTTTTTTACACATTTAAAGAGTTGAATTCAATTATTGAACACAATAAACAGCTTCGACTCGCTTACGTGAAAGCTGAATTCTACAAGAGAATCTCTTCTATACATCTGAATTGCTTCATTAGAGAAGTAATATGTAAAGCTCACAAGCTGAGTATTACTGAACGAAACCTTCTAGTTATTCAGAAAGCAGCTACATCATGTTCAAAACATGATAATCAATCTGAAACAGTAGCAGCAAAGTTCAGAGTAGTGAAACTGAGCGATTGCAGAGAATTGACTTCATGTAGAGCTATAAAAGAGGCGAAGAAGACGAAGAGAGTCAAAAAGTGAAAGCAGAAGACTGTCGAAAAGAAAAATATCAACAATCTCAGAAACATCGAGTTTCTTTTATCTTAAATGATTCTTTAGAGCATTATATTAGAAAGATATATTAAAAGTTTGAACTCATTCGAAGTTCAATTGAATTAATGATAAATTTTCATGTTGATGAGATGTAAAATCAACGTCATCGAGTTGATAATGACATTGAGCTGATTATCACTAGAGAGCTTCACGTCGTCAAGTGAGTGTCATGATTACGAATATTAGCGTGTGCAGAAAGCTATGAATTTCTTGACATTGCAATTGTCGCGTCTCTTCTCAAATTTACTATTGAATTCAGACATTCTTGACATTCTCAATCTCTCAACGCTCTATTGAAAAATCAATAGAAAAATCAAATTGATCAATTTGAAGCTGTTTAAATCTTTCACAGCTGACATTCTTTTAGCTATGACAGATTCACTGACTTCAACTCTTTGCTTGAAGATACTACGTCTTCTGCTTTTACATTGAACTCTTCTCATCATCGTTGAAGAGATTCACTGTCATCGTAACATCGTTTATACTATGCAAGAGAATCTTTTCATGTATGACTCTCTTTTTAGATCTCAGTTTCGTTCAAAGAGCGTTTCTTGAAAGATCTTTTCATCAGCTGAAGACTTTCTAATTACATATCTGAAGTAACAGTCATGAGTCATGCAGAAAGAGATAATGTGTTACGAGCGTACCAAGGCTGAACAAGGCTGAAGCCCTAATCAATTCGCAGTGAACGCTAGCGAGTTCCCTGCGTAATGATTAGGGCTAACCAGCGAGCTAGTCAGGTTTGGCCCAGATATGGCCCAGATATGGCCCAACATTCTTTTCCTTCCCCAACATTCTTTTCTTTCACCAACATCTTGTTCATCTACATCACATTCTTCCCGTGTCACAAACACATCCCTTTCGGGCCTAGCGCAGCCTCTGAACATTACATAAATAGAAGCTTTTGTACCAACCTTCTTCTGTATTCTTAATATTCAGTTATAGCTATCTCTAAAGATCAAGCACTATCAACTCTGATCTTCATTGGTTGTATCATTTAGGCACGATCCTGACATTATATTAAGAATCCGTTAACCACACGATACTGGTCTCATTACCCATTCAACATACTCGTCTAGGCAGAACGAGTCTAAAGAAATTCGTTTACCTGATGATCGACGATAATCGAAAGATAGAACAACACTAGGGAATTGAATAAAATCAACGGCGAGGCTGTTTGAATTGCTAGACTACTTACCGCTCATTAAGTACGCAAAGTTCACTCGATTACGAGGATCACGATAAAGGATCTTCGTGAATTGCTCAAGAATCAAACCGATCGATAGATTCAACGATAAAGAACCTTCGTTGTTTGCTAGAGAATCAATCAAACCAACCAACAAACAAATCTCATCTTCTTTGTTGAAGATTAAACATCACTCTATACGCCTTCCTTCTTCAACCGCCGAGCATCGTCATTCGTTCGGCCCCCTTTCAAAACAAACCTCATCATGCCTAGTCGTCCGCCCACTGAAGAGCGTTCCGAAGAATTCCGAAATCGTTTCTCTCAAACCTCTGATGCTGGTTCATCGAAATCACGAACGAAACCATCAAGTGCTGCACCATTCATTCATGAAGATGACGAATCATTCGCTGAAACGGTAATACTCCTCGTGTCCTACGAAACCTGAAAGGCTCGAAGCCTAGCCCTTGATGAAGAAACAGATCGACTCTACGAGTTAGATAAACAACAAGAAGACGAAATCAAAGAGTTGAAGGCTAGACTTCAAGCTAAAGAAAACACTCCTTCTGATTTCATCTACTCTGAGCGTTCTAGATCTCAAAAAATACCTGATTCTCCGCTGTTTACTGATGAAAAGAACCCTACTTGAAAGAACTGGTACGGAAAAATTCAGGATAAACTAGAGATCAACGTCGACCTCTTTTCTAATGAACGAGTCAAATTGAGCTATATACATTCTAGATTATTCGATGACGCAGCTGAGATCACTCAAGCTAGACGCGAACGTGACTGTGCCAACCTCTATAAGATCGCCGACGACCTTTTGAAAGAGCTAGCTCAGTTGTTCGATGACTCGAATAAGAAAGTCAACTTTCGTAGAGAATACTACAACTTGGTTCAAGAATTCAAGAAATTCAGTGAATTTTATACTCAGTTTCAACGTCTATCTTTCTATCTAGGCTATCACGAGAAGCAACTGATCGCTGATCTGAAAGATAAAATACACTCTCGTCTTTGATCCGTTTGAATAGATCAACTAGTTCAACCTGATTTTCTAAAAGAAATTCGTTTCTATCTGATTCGTTTGAATAATGATCAGCGAGCCATTCGAGAGATCAAGAACAAGATCAAACGCGTCGACGATCTTTCTAAGACTATCTTTCATAGAGCGACTGTTGTCACTCAGCCAGTCGATCACTCGAAGCCTGATCAGCTAAAGCCGCGCGGCGCGGTTTTAACTAGCGTCAAAGAAGCAGACATTCTAGTCGAAAGCTGTTTCATATGTCATAAATCAGGTCATAGCTCTAAAGAGTGCCCCGATCGGCCTACTAGAATCAATGCAGTGAACAATGAATATGATCGCTTCGGTTTCGATTCGAATTCCGATTCAAAAAACTAGTCACCTCTTCAAAAGTCATCGAAGAAGTAGAGATTATATCTTTGTGCAAACTAGATGAAATTCTATCGGAAGAAAATTACTTTGAAAAGCCGTTTCTAATTGACGCTCACCTCATCTCTCAGAATCGATCTTTCAGCCTTCGTCTTCTAATAGACAGTGATTCAGCCGCCTACATGATCATACATTCTAACCTAGTCGATAAAGTATGCGAGAAACTGGAAATTCAACCTATATCACTGGCAAAAGAGAAGCTAATAAGAGATTATGATGAGAAGATATCTAAGAAGATCATCACTCATAAAATTCTACCCAACCTCATCATCGGAAGTCATAAGGAATTGACTGTATCAATGCTGATAGCTGATATCGATCATCATGAAGTCATATTGAGTAAGCTCTGAATGAACAAAAACGAAATATTATTGAATATGCGAAACGACGTCATTGTTTTTCCGAACCAATTGAATACTCCTATTTCGGTTTTTTCGATCCCTCTCAATTCAAAGCACTCAAGTTGATCGCAGTCAACTTCGTCTTCTTCAATCACTCAGACTAAGGTCTCTATGATGCTCAAACGATTCGTTCGAAAAGAGTCATTCTCGATTCAAAGCATAGACGCAGCTTCGTTCAAAACGCTGTTGAATCATTCAAAGAAGAACAAGATCGAAGTCTTTGCTCTATTCATGACGAACATCAATAGGGAAATCGCGTACAATACTCAGAACGATTTGAACGCTCTAAACGTCTCTTCAATCGATGAAACGACTCAGGATTTGAAAGATATTAAAGCAAAGCTGTCACCGAAATATCATGAGTTTCTAGATGTTTTTGATCGAGCTCAATCGAGTAAACTACCTTCTCATCGCTTCTACGACCATAAAATCGAGCTCACCAGTGATTCAACGCCCTCTCGCTGCCGAACCTATCGAATGTCCCCTGCCAAACTTCTGAAAGTAAAGAAGTACTTAAACGAGAATCTGTCGAAGAAATTCATCACTTCTAGCCAGGCCCCCTATTTCTCCCCCGTTCTATTCGTCCTCAAAGCAAATGAAGACCTTCGATTCTGCGTGAACTATTGAAAGCTAAATGCCATTTCCAAAAGAAATAGGTATTCTCTATCGCTGATAGATGAGATCATTGGTAAAATAGTGAGTTGCAAGCACCTGACTAGATTGAACATCATATCAGCGTTCAACAAACTTCGAATGCATCTCGATAGCGAGAATTACACCACTTTTATCACTGCTTTAGAAGCATATAAATACAAGATGCTATCATTCAGACTGACTAACGAACCGACCTTCTTTCAGCAATATATGAATGACGTTCTATGAGACTTTCTGAACGACTTTTGCCAAGCCTATCTAGATGACATTCTCATCTATAGCAAAACGAGAAAGAAACATAGAGATCACGTCAAACTAGTATTGAGCCGACTACGCGAAGCTGAACTGCAGATAGATATTCGAAAGTGCGAATTCGATGTAGAAGAGACTGTCTTTCTAGAAGTCATCGTATCAGAACTAGGCCTTCGTATGAATCTCAGCAAAGTGACAGTCATAGTCAGCTGAATCACTTCGACCAACCTAAAAGAAATTCAGAGCTTCGTGAGATTTGTTAACCTCTACCGTCGTTTCATTAAGGACTTCTCGAAGCTAGTCAAACCGTTCACTCAGCTGACTAGAAAGAACACGCCTTTTGTTTGAAACGAGGCCTGTGTTCAAGCCTTTGACAATCTAAAGAAACAAGTCAGCTCGGCCTCAGTACTTCGTCACTTCGATCTCAAACGACAAGCTATTCTGAAGACTGATGCTTCGAACTATGTAAAAGATGAAATACTATCTCAGTACGATGACGAGAAAGTTCTTCATTCGATGATCTTCTACAGTAAAAGCATGATTCTCGCTGAAATCAATTACCACATCTATGACAAGAAATTGCTAGTCATTATTCGATGCTTCAAACACTGGCGACTCGAGCTGAAATGCACTGAACTATTCATTCAGATGTTCATCGATCATCAGACTTTGAAGATCTTCATGGAAAACAAACAGTTGAGTCGACGACAAGTCAACTACCTGAACATTCTATCGAAGTTCAACTTTCAGATCATCTTTAGGTCAGGCAAAACGAACACTAAAGCCGATGCTCTAACCAGAATGCCCCTAGCGAACGTCTCTGAACCAGCTCAGCGTCTTGAAGATCGTTTTCAGACTATTTTGACCCTCGATAGAGTCGATGTTCTATCTATTGAACCGGAAGCAAATCTCTATCAACGAGTACGAATGATCAATCAAACAGATGAGCTCTGCAGCGAATATAGACAAGCTATGAACGAAAACAAGCTCAAATTTCATACCACTAAACTGAAGAACTGCGAAATCATTGACGACGTTCTATTTAGAAAAGGTCTACTGTGAATTTCTGAGAACATGCACACGGAATTACTACAAGAAGTGCATGATCAACCTTCAATCTCTCACTTCGACAATAGACGAATCATCGACCTAGTTCAGCGTTTCTACTATTGGTCAGGCCATCGAGCTACTATCCGACGATACATTCGAAACTGTCATGCTTGTCAGCGAAGCAAAGCCTCTAGGGATAGCATCAATGGACTTCATCATTCTCTTTCGATTTCACAGAAACGCTGAAAAGATATAGCTATGAACTTCATCACTGAACTACCTCTGTCAGAAGGCTATAACGTCATTTGCACAATCATATGTCGCCTCACCAAAGAACGTCACTATGTTTCCTGTCATTGAGAAGACGATGGCACCTCAGCCGAAGAAACGGTTTGAATCATGCTATGAAACGTCTATCGACTGCATGGCCTACTCAGTTCTATTGTTTCGAACAGAGACTCTCAATTCATATCGACTATGTGAAAAAGCCTTTGCAAGCGACTGAGAATCACAGCTAGTCTATTCACAGTCTATCATCTCGAGATCGACAATCAATCGGAACGAGTCAATCAAGACGTCGAACGAGGACTTAGAACCTACTGCAATTACATGCAGGACGACTGAGTCAAATGAATACCTATGATGAAATTCAGTGACAATTTCAATACCTTCTCGGCCACTTCAATGATTCCCTTCTACTTCAATAAAGAATTTCACCCTCGAATGAGTTTCGATTCAGATACGACTGACTACGAAACAACTCGTGAACGACTTGAAGCTAGAAAAGCAGACGATATTGTCATCCGAATGAAAGAGCTACTGAACTTCGATCGTCAACAATTGAAAAAGACGAAGCTGACCATCGAAGTTCAGGTCAATAAACATAGACGGAACGTCACCTATGAAGTAGATGACTGAGTTTGACTATCTTTCAGAAACGTCAAGACAACGAGGCTCTGCAAAGATTTGAAAGACAAACAGCTAGATCTCTATCAAATCACTGTCAAAGTGGGTACCTCCTATCACCTTCGCCTACCAGTCAGCATGAAGCATCTGCATTCGATGTTCAGCCCGAAGCTACTGCGACCGTATTCAGAAGACTCCCTATCAGAACAGCATTCAGAATCATTCAGACCCATCACTATCGAAGATGATGAACACTGAAAGATAGACGATATATTGAACTTCAGACGCTATCGAGGTCAAATACAGTACAAAGTCAAATGAACAGATCTAGATAGAGACGACGAATGATACTATGCCGATAAAGAGGAATTCGATGACTCAGAGGAAGTTTTGGACGAATTTCATAAGCTATATTCAAACAAACCGCGCTAAAATATCGGAATAACTATCAACAAAAGCGAGCAAATGAACTACATTCATGCGAACATGAATTTTCGAAGGGGGGGGTAATGTTACGAGCGTACCAAGGCTGAACAAGGCTGAAGCCCTAATCAATTCGCAGTGAACGCTAGCGAGTTCCCTGCGTAATGATTAGGGCTAACCAGCGAGCTAGTCAGGTTTGGCCCAGATATGGCCCAGATATGGCCCAACACCCTTTTCCTTCCCCAACACCCTTTTCTTTCACCAACACCTTGTTCACCTACATCACATCCTTCCCGTGTCACAAACACATCCCTTTCGGGCCTAGCGCAGCCTCTGAACATTACATAAATAGAAGCTTTTGTACCAACCTTCTTCTGTATTCTTAATATTCAGTTATAGCTACCTCTAAAGATCAAGCACTATCAATCCTGACCTCCATTGATTGTATCATCTAGGCACGGTCCTGACATAATGTGATTTCTATGAGAAGAGTGAGATATACATGTTTATAGATTCACAATATTCAGAATTCTGAAGAAAAGACACTGAAGCAATTAAAAGAGACAGCGTGTGAGCATCAGACAGAACGATGAGCTGCGATTAAACTGAGTTGCAGATCTGCTTCGTCTGACTGCTGAGCAGCTTGTCTTCATTGACGAGATTCTGTTCAATGAGACTACAAGATGATGTCATCAAGTCTATGCATCAATTGATGAGTCAGCTCGCTATCAAGTCTCTAAAAAGAGAGAATATTTCTGAAGCATTCTTTTGATGTATACAATCAATGACTATCTACTCTGTATCGATATTCGTGAAGACTGATTCAACGACAAGACTTTCTTTCAATGACTAGCAGATGAATTGCTATCTCTATGCAGTTTCTTTTCAACTTCAAGAAGTGTGATCATCATGAATAACATCAGCATACATTGTAATGCTTGTATCGAGAAACTCATTATTTCACATAAGTGTAAAGTACGATATCTGTCTTTATATTTGTTGAATTTCAATTTCATCGAGCTCAGTTTTAGTGTTTTGAAGATTTGAGTCAAAAAACACTTTCATGAAATATGACTCAGCTTCAAGAGCTTCTTTGATGAGTTTCTGCACTATGCAGTAGCTAGAAGTCGCTGTGATCAATTTTCAAGACAGCATTTCAAGCATAGCGTTGATGATTATATATTTGAGATGAATATCAAAGTGTTGAAAAGAGAATTGAAAACGAGTAACATAGATTTCAATTCTATTTAAATCGAAGCTTGTTTTATATGTAGAAGATTCTTTGTCTGATGTCATTGAGACTTGAAGATCTTAAGATCATCTTTGAAGCTTCAAGTCATTTCATCTGAAACTTCTAGCTGTATAGCTGTTCGATATATAAAGATTGTAGAATTTAACATCTCTTTCAAGTCATCAATGCATCACATTTGATTATTCACAAGTCATCTCACTTCGACTATCTTATTCTTCATTGCTTGACGTGTTGTTCAAGCTATCTTTCATAGAAAGAACTGTTCAATCACTGCTTTCTTCATCGAGAAATTTCGTCAAGTGTCTAATCACGTAATTAGTTGATAAATTAAATGATTTATCATTTTGATTGATCTCTCTTCTTATAAGATCACTTTGACGTGATTAGCTGCAAGCGCATGCCTAATCGCTTAAATGACATCGTTTATCACATTGACATTATTTATCACATTGACATTGTTTATCACATTGACATTGTTTATCATATTGACATTGTCTATCACAATTCAGTAGATCAAGTGATAGATCTGATTTTGCTCATCAATATTTTACACTCAATATTCATGTCAAGTGTCTTGCATCACGTTGTCTTGTAACGTATAATTTTTGTTCTAAACATTATGTCTGTCATTGATATATTTGATCTGATTGTCACTGTCTTCGAAGTAGACGCAGATCATGTATTATGTGTTTCTTTTCTAAAACTTGTCATCTTATTTCTTTACATATTGTCTGCTGAATTAATATTTCATCACAGTTGAATCATGATCATAAAAATTGTAATCACTCTATTGAGCATTGACACAATTTGAATCAGAATCAATATTATATTTGTTTAAGCAAACTTGACAGTCTTCGACGATTTCTAAAGCTAGATGTTGCTCAGAAAGTCGCTCTGAGACGTCAAACACTATCATCATCTAGATGACTGTGTCTATGAAGTGAATGAGTGAGGCGAAAGCGAGTTTCTAGTTGAATCTCAGAAGATGAGTGAAGAAACAGAAATAAATGAAGAAAGAAACAGAAGAGAGAATCGTCTATTTATTTTCTGTTACTCGTCATGTTCAATGTCTGTTTGTAGTCGAGATGACAATCTCTTCTATCTCGTTTCATGACTTTTCTTTCTCTTCGCTTGTCGATAGTTTACAGTCAAGCTGAATCTTCAAATGTAGAAGCATTGTGACTATTTACTGTGAAGATCATCACTCACTAGAATCGTCTTGTGATACTGTCATCGACTTCGTTCGTCGCACATGCTTCAGCATAACTCGATATTCATTCTCATCATTCAGAATGTTGTTCTTCACAACGCTCTTTATGTCGTATCATAAATTAGTTGTCTCTTTCATCTTACATGCTTCAAGAAATTCTGAATAACTTAGTTCGTAATCAAAGACAGTGCTCTCATCAGTGTTTGCTTTATGTAATATATATTGATCTTCTTCAAGAAATAAACTGAACTTTGAAATGTTTGTCAAAAAGTCGATCGATTTCTCTTCATTAACGACTCTTGATTTCTATGTATTGCTTAATGTCATATCATGATTAACATCATGAAAGTGAAACTTCTTATCTTTTTCGTGCAACTTAAAGCTTTTGAAGTCAGATTGATCAATGAACTTGACGTAGAAGACAGATTGATCAATGAACTTGACGTAGAAGATTGAGATAACAACGTGAAATTGAAGATTGCTTTCAATGATGATGACATTGACACACTTGAAGTCTCGTCATTGCTCATAAGTTTCATCAAGTCGTCTAATTTATGATGATACGAATCAACATGCAACTTCATTATGCTCTGATTCATTGATTTCTTGAAATTCACTTGTTGTTCAGCTTGCTTTCAAAGATAAGTTAGAATTCAGATTTGTCTTTTCTTACTTAAGTGCTTGACTTTGAGCGCGTTGAGAAATCTTTCGTAGACGTCTAAAGAAAATAAATTAATGATATGCAAAGAACATTCTTTTCTTATTCTAGCGAAAGCAAAACGTACGTGTAACAGAAGATTCTTCAAATTTTAGTAAATTCAATTTCTCTTCTGTCTCATATTCTTGAATCAAGTGTCATATTGCGATGACAATAAAGATCACTGTCTCTATTCGCAGTGAATTGAAGTATGTATTCGTTAGATGATGATGATTTAAACTACTTTCTGTAGCAAAATAACAATGTTCAATCAACGCATATATGATTTCGACGCAAAAACGCTGTTTCTCTGACTGATGATCAATTAGCTATGTCTCGTATTATGAATGCTACGTACTCTGATGATATCTGAAGCGATAAAGTTGTCTTCATTCAAAAGATCTGCTACGTAGTCTTGCATGTTCGACGCTTTGATGAATTTATAATGACTGTCGATAAGTTCTTTAATCTTGAAAGTTATCTGATGACGTGTATCTTCAATACAATCATACATCTGCTTCTCAGATGACATTAGTGCATGATCAGAAATATAACTTTATTTGATACAACAATATTTTGCGTCTTTCAAAATCTTTCGAATGAGAGACAGACTTGCGCTTGATTCATTCTATCTCTTTCAGTACACGACATTGAGTCTGTCAGATTTCTCTAATAAGATCACTGAGCATGATCTTTCAAGCCTCAAATCATGAAGAATTGACTCTGACAACATCATTCTTTCTCGAATCTAGTATAATGTAGAATTCTGAGAACATCACGACTCTGAGTATGAGTATACATATGATCATAATTATTTGATAACTATCTGATGATAAATGATTTCACGCGTTGACTTGAGAAAGATTATCTCATACTAGTTTAATTGCTTTGATGTCGCTTGTGTTCTCTTTTCTGATATTTCTCTTTGTGTAACAATCGTGATTATCTTCATCTGCTTCAAGACAAAGATTCTCATTCATGTCTTCAGATTCGTCGCTGACGCTAAATTCATGTATACTCGTCATTGCATGATGTTTTTTCTTATGTTGAATAAAGTTATGATTCAACATGTGATTGAGACGTTCACTCTTTTGAGATCTCGATGCATTGAGCATTCTTGCGTTGCTTTATGTATGTCTTATGATCAGATCTCTTGAAAAATAAGTCAGATTAACAGAGTCTTGAAACAACTTATCAAGAGTTTCAATCTACTTGAAAAATTCAATGAATCTTTCGAGAACGACGCTTGATTTCGCTTTCAAGCTGATAGAATAAGATCATCATCTTCTTTGATTGTCTCAGATGTGCAAATACACTTTCAAGCAGGCAAAATAAGTTCAGCTTCTTCTTTGAATGTGTTAAGCATGAGTGTGTGTGCTCTCTGTACTATCGATTTCTAGATCGACAATCGTTGAAGTTATTATCTTTGTATTTGTTGAGAACTGTGAGTGAAAATATCTTTAGTGTGCTACTCGTTCTATCTGTTTCTCGATGATCTATGCAGCATTCTGAGTTTGTCTCTTCAGATTTATTCATTACTGTAATGTAAAAAGAATGTTCATAAGAAAGCTTGCAGAATTTGATGAATAAACAATAGCAGATCGCGAATTCATGCTTTGTTGTGATCAGAGTCGACGATCATTGATTATAATTGAAATTACTAAGTTAGTTGAGTCAATTTCGTGATTTCGCGATGAATCACGCTAGATCATGTTAGTCTAACATATTGTGCAGACTGCGATAGTCTGAGTTAGTTGAAGTTAGTTTAATTTAGCGCTAGATCGTGTTAGTCTAACATATCATGCAGACTGCAATAGTTTGAGTTAGTTGAAGTTAGTCTATCTATCATATCTTGCAAATCTGCTCATCAACATTTTGCAATTTCAACAGATCTGACACAGTTGTTGATAGTGTAGATTAGTTTAAGTTAGTCTAACTTTCTGTTATTAGATGAAGCATTTGATCATCAGAACATTGTAAAGATTTGATGTTAAAGTAGCATAGACTATCTGTCTCTTCTTTCAAATCTTGCAGATCATGTCATACTTTTTTCATTTTTCTTCTTCATGACATCAATGATCATAGTCAATCACTACAAACAGCAGTTCATGAAGTAAGTTGTAAAAATAATATCAAACTGTGACAGATGATTGATGTTCTGATTTCTGTTATCTTCATGATAAATGTAGTATGATAGAGAAGTAGAATGAAGCATCTGATGCAATATGCGAAATTTCGAGTTCTTTGAATTCATAATGCGAGTCAGTCTCAGAAAAATTCGTACGTCAACGTTTTCAAAGTTCTTTTCGATTGAATCAAGCACACAAATAACATTGTTCTTTTCAGAAAAACGATGTAGCTTGATCTTCATTGCAGATCAGTCATTTCTTTCAAGAAGAGTCAACGCTGAGTTTTTCAACTTTATAGTTGTTTCATCGACTTCAATCTTGAATTGAGAATAAGATGAGTTTGCATCTTGACATGATTTAATCGTTCATAACAGACTTCTGTATCTGCGTTGTCATTGACAAGCACGATGTCATTGTCATCATCTAGATATATTCTTAGTACATGAGACTCTGCGACTTTCTAGAAAACATCTATCACTCGTCAAATCTACTACAGCGTTGATAGATATAAAGTTCTTCTGTTCTTCTTTTCGTTTCTCTTTCAAATACTTCTCAAGATCTCTTTTCTCTACAGATTTTGCAAGTCTTCTGTATGACGAAGCATGCTTGACGCTCATCATCATCAACAAAGTCATTATTCTCAGTCTTTCGCTTCTTAATCAATCGCTTCTCATAATTGATGATGTTATGCATTCGCTCAATGAGATTGCTTTGACTCTGATTCTCAACTTCTTTGTGATTGCGCTTGTCTATTTTCTTAGAATATCGATCTGATTCTAGAATTTCTACTGTAGTTGAGTAGTTGAATAACAGCTCTTATTGAACTTATGATGTTTGCTTTGCACTTGTTGATAAATCTTGTCATCTGATAACACAGAACTGCTGCATTTACATTTTCGATTTCGTCGTGATCTTTTTTGCTGTATGAGTAATATCATATCATTTCTGATTTCGATGATGACTTTCGTATGATTTAGATTTTCTTGTTTGTTTGAATTTTCAAATGATGAGATTGTATTTACTGAATTCATTGATGAGACAGTGATAAGATCTGCATGAGTAAATATTAATAAAGTCTCGTATCTGAATCATTATCTTTGTTGTCTCATCTGAATCTAATTTCTTAATGTTGAAACAAAAATGACTTTGATCTCATGCATGCATTTCTACGAATGTTTCTCTTCATGATTGCTCGATGATTATCTCAATTGAGTTCTTGTCACTGTTGTATACAATAACGTCATGAAGATCATCATAAGCAATGTTCTTCTTTAAAATCATCTTTCATTTATCAAAGTTCAGATTCATGATTTCAATTATGTTTATATTCTTGTTTTCTTTCATGATGTCACTGATTGAACAGAAAGAGCTACTTGTGCTCTGCGATTTCATTGCAAAGAGTGTATCTCTTTCAAAGAAATTTGAATGAGTCACTTCTGATATATTGATTTCTATGTCGATCAAGATTTCTTGTGACGCAAGAATTGATGAATGTATTATTGATGCTTTTCTTGCACTAAGACGCTTAACATTGAAGTTGACTTGACGTGTCATGCTCAATATTGCTTGCTCAAATCAGTGTCGTGATATATCAAAGTCTATATGATCTGTCTTGATGTTCTGCAGTATCGTCTGCAGCTGAAGTCGAATCTCTTGAATGCTGAGATTTTTTCTCAGAAGATCTGCAATTCTCATCGCCTGCTTTATTATGATGCTCAGCTGCTCATATTCTTTGTTTGTCAGTTGCATTTTCTTCATCACAATCACTTTTGTTCAATTTCTCTGTTTCTGTTTATAAAAATCAGAATTCAACGATGAAAGTTGTTGTCAGAAACTGAGCTAGACTAAAGATACTATCAATATAAAAGACTGATATTATTATTACTTTGATAGAATCTAGATACAAGACAATACATCAGATAATGTATAAGATGAAAGACAAAAAGCGAAAGAAAAGAATGAAAGCTCAACTTCTATATACATGAATCGAGCAGAATCAAGACTAGACAGTAGTTCTATTGACTTAAGATTGCAGAAGTTCGTGCATATGACTGAGATGATTAAAACAGAATTGCTGAGACTAAATTAAGATGATGATGACTAGATTGATGACTTGATTCATTGAACTGCAAAACAGATTCAATGAATCGAGATTATTTAAAATATTGATGATTTATGTTCTAAATTGAGTTGATGATCTGACATCATGACAGTAACTTCTCTCTTCAAGACTGAACTTCTGCAAGATGATGAAGAGAAACAAGATGAAATGAGAAAGAATTGAAGATGAAGACTGAAACGAGACAAGAGTTGATGTAAATGCATTTTAATGTGATGAAGCACAGACGAAACTGAAATAGATCTGAGTCACATTTGAGTCAGATCTGAGCGAGATGAAACGAGATGCATTTTAACATGATGATGCACAGAAAATTGAAACACATCTGAATCACATCTGAGTCAGATTTAAACGAGATGTCTGAGTCAGATCTAGACAAGATCTGAGTCAGATCTGAGCAAAAGAAAGATGAAATGAGATGAGATGCATTTTAACATGATGATGCACAGAAAATTGAAACACATCTGAGTCACATCTGAGTCAGATTTAGATGAGATGTCTGAGTCAAATCTGAGTAAGAGAAAGATGAAACAAGACGAGATGCATTTTAATGTGATGATGCACAGACAGAACTGAAATACATCTGAGTCACATTTGAGTCAGATTTAAACAAGATGTCTGAGTCAGATTTAGACAAGATCTGAGTCAGATCTGAGCTGAATTAAAATGATGAAGATTGAACTTAAAGTTCTTGACATTGACATTGAGACATCACACATGACAGTACATGTGATTCTTCAACGACAGAATTGACGAGATGATATTCATTGAGCGTTTGCTCACAATTATTCAGAAGATAAAAAGACTTTCAAATAGAAAAGTGATTTTCTCAATTGATGTAATACTTGAGCAAAGATAAATTATAGCATCTATCACGCTTGAAGTTTAGTATGCTGTTTACGTATCAGAATCTTTCGTCATTCTTGATAACAATGAGTTCTCAAGATTTCTGATGTTGACTTGAAAGAAGATCACTTGCAATATGACTTAAAAGAATGACATGAAAGATTGAATAAATCTTCATGAATGTTGAAAGATTTAACTCGATGATCAGAGAATTGTTCACAAAGACACGCTTGATCTTGAAGAAATCAACGTTATGATCGTTTAACTTGACAGCGAGATGAACAATGCTGAGATTGCGAGCATTCAGTCAGACTTCATCTTCAACGAAGTATTTAAAACAAGAACGACGAAAGAGATTAACATTGAATTCGTAAATGATCTGAGCTATAAGCATCTCATCACATAAATGCTCAGTTAGTTTCTTCATCTTCTTGATGAACTCTTCAACATTGATTAACTTGTCTCAAGCTTGAGACGTAAAATTCTTGAACAGAGACTCAAAAGACTTGAAGTCTAGACGTGAGTTCTGATTCAAATTAATCAAGAAAAGTGATGTTAAAGTGATTGATAACAATGTGTTATTGATGACGAATTTGACTTCAGAAAGTCACTTAGCTCAGTCATTCTGCATGTAGTTGACGAAGACTCGAAGATAATGCTTCATGACAGCATTGACTCTCTCAATTTGATCATCGATCTCAGAATGATACATCGTTGATAACTTAACATCTATCTTCAACATTTTACACATATGCTTTTAGACATTGAAGATGAATTGTGTGTCTCGATCAGACATGAAGAACTCAAGTAAATCATGATGTTTTCAAACATGAGCATAGAAGCAGTTGATAGCTTTTTCAACTTTCATAGAAGTGATAAGAACTAAATGTTTCATTTTAATAAGATGATCGATGAAGACTAGAACATATTTATATGTGATACTCATGAAGATACTGAGCGATAAAAAATCTACATAGTTTATGAAGACATCACGTCAACGACGTTCGAAGACTGAAAGAGAATGCAATCATTCTTGAGTTCATTGTCTAGAGAACTTGAAACATGTGCACACGTGACAGTTTTGTACGAAGCGTTGAACATACTTATAAATGTTTGATCATCAGTAGACTTGACTGATCAGTTCATAGCTTTTTGCTCTTTCTGAATGATCATTGACGACACTATCATGAGCGAGCTGAATGATATGAAGACGTAGTTTATCTGAGTTGAGCACGTACTTTCTTTCTTGAAAGTACAGATGATTCTCGTGTTCTTCACACTCAACTAGAGAGATCTTGTTGTGATATCATGCTTCATTGCGAAGCATTTCGATTATTTGAGCTGCGAATTTGTCATTGATTTCGACTTGCTTTCACAATGTCTGAGTGAGAATATCAGCAAAATCTTCATCAAGATTCAGAATGTCTTGATCTAACTGAGACTTGACATCTTCAACGTCGAATTCTTCGATTTCTAGATTCATGAGAGTTAGAATTTGCAAAAATGCTGAGATAATTGAGAACAAATTGTTAGGGACCAGCATAGAGCGAGTCATATGGGTGTAATATAACGAGTATATAAATGCTAAGAAAGGAAAGTATCTAGAAGGGAAGAGTCGACTATCTATATGACTCAGGAGAACATAAGCTAACCCTGAATAGGGTTGGCTTCGGAACAAGCCTATGCTCTAGCGGCGAGCGATCGACGATAGCTCTCAGGATAGCCATCAACATAGTCATCAACATAGTCATCAACATAGCTATCAACGAAGGTGCGTAGCTAGGATCGTAACATTACCCCTCCCCTTCAACGATTCATGTCCGCATGAATGTATTTCCTTAGCCTTGTGTAGAATCGAAATGCCTATTGTAGCAGACTCACTATGCGAGGTAGAAGTGTCATTGAAGCAGGCTCACTAGTTGCACGCGAATGAGTCGGCAGACCGATTCACTGGTAGGTAGGGCGATGTGAGTAGATAGGTCATCGCATTGACGGAAGGTGCCATTGTAGCAGACTCACTAGTTGCACGTGAATGTATGATCAGGTTCACTGATGAATAGAACAATGAGAAGATAGATCATCGCATTGACAGTGTCATTGAAGCAGGCTCACTGATCGACTTGCTCATCGAAGAGATCGACTTTGGGCTCGTCATTGTAGCAGGCTCACTAGTTGCACGTGAACGTATGATCAGGTCCACTGGTGGGTAGAGCGATGAGAGCGAGTAGGTCATCGCATTGACGATGTCATTGAAGCAGGCTCACTGAGGGTTTGCTCCTCGAGGTAGAGACTTTACGCAGTTCTATGACTGGCCCCGTTTGATTGTTCAACAAATTCGAAGAATTCCTTGCGAATCTGAATGAACGGTTAATTCGCTGATCTTTGACCTAGTCGGATGGTTTCAATCGTTTGTTTATACTCGCTGACCAGCGCACAAGTCCGAATCTTTTGTTTATTCTCGCTGAATCAGCTCACGAGAAGAGAAAGGTGAGTGCTGCTGCACGAACGCAAGCCGCTAGACCAAAGTCGATAGAGGGTTGAAGGACTACTAGCAGAAGCATTCGAAGAAATCGATGCAGATTATTTCACTTCGCCTGTAACGAAGGAGCATTTATATAATGTTAGAGACCAGCATAGAGCGAGTCATATGAGTGTAATGTAACAAGTATATAAATGCTAAGGAAGAAAAGTATCTAGAAGGGAAGAGCCGGCTATCTATATGACTCAGAAGAACATAAGCTAACCCTGAATAGGGTTGACTTCGGAACAAGTCTATGCTCTAGCGGCGAGCGATCGGCGATAGCTCTCAGAATAGCCATCAACATAGTCATCAACATAGCCACCAACATAGCTATCAACAAAGATGCGTAGCTAGAATCGTAACACAAATGTAACTGAACTGAATCTAGAGCGATGATTTGTGACTGAAACTTCATGACTTTGATGTCAAAAGTATCAAGAGTGAGATTCTCAACAATATCAAGATCTAAAACATGAGTTTTCAGAATTGTCTGATGTTGATATTAATGTCAAGAATTGAATGTATTCTTCTCTTTAGAAAGATCTTCTGAGCGACGTGTCAGAGCATTCAACTTATCATCAATCTTGTCGAAACAATAAGCGATATGATAGGTGAATCTAGACAGAAACTCACTTCAACGAGCTTAATGACGACTCAACTGCTTAGTTGACATGAAATACTCAAGGTTTTTGTGATTCGTGATCATCTCAACAGAATAGATAGAGTCTTCAAGCTCTGATCATCATTTCTCGAAAGTGCGAACAATGATCATGAGTTCTTTATCGTAGATTTCGTAGTTACACTCAACTGAGTTATGCTTCTTCGAAAAGTAAGCAATTGAATGAAGAATCTCATTCTCATCATACTGAAAGAGAATGTCTTTGAACACATAGTTTGAAGCATCGATTTCTATCACAATCTTGTGATCTGAATTATAGTGATGAAGAATAATCTTGAAAGTGAAGATTTTCTAAAGAGTGTTGAATGCAATCTGACATTTCTGAAATCAGACAAAGAATACATCTTTTCTGATGAGATAAGTGAGCGAGATAGCTATTCTACTATAGTCATAAATGAATCTTTTATAGAAGTTCGCGAAATCTAGAAAACTTTGAATGTCTTTAACGTTGATCAAGATGAATCAGTTGACAATGATGTTTATCTTAGAAGAATTCATCTTGATCTCTTCAATGATGATTATCAATTCTAAATATGAGACTTGAGTGATGTGAAACTTGCATTTGATTATATTCATCTGAAGATTTGCTTCTTGCAGCTTTCACAGAATGAGCTTGACATGAATCTCGTGCTCAAGTTCATTGTCAAAATAGATCAAGATGTCATTCAGATAAGTTGTACAGAACTTATCTAGATGTTCATGAAGAGTATTGTTGATGTACTTCTGAAATGAGACAGACTCATTACATAAATTGAAAAGCATGACTAGATACTTGAATAATTCAAATCAAGTGCAAAAGACGATGAGAACTTCATCTTCTTCTTTGATTCGAAGTCAATTGAACGCAAAGATGATATTCAGCTTGATAAAGATTTTAGCTCGACTTAGATGATTCAGCGTTTCTGAGATCAGAGACAGAGAATATCAATTCTTGACTGTGATAGCGTTCAGATCTCGATAGTTCACGCAGAAGCAAAGTTCTTCTTCAAGTTTCTTGATGAAGAGAACAAAGATGATCATCTGAAAGCGACTGGCTTGAATAAAATCTTTGCTCAGATTCTCATTCAGATAACTGTCAGAAACTGAGCTAGACTAAAGATACTATCAATATAGATGACTGATATTATTATTACTTTGATAGAATCTAGATACAAGACAATACATCAGATAATGTATAAGACGAAAGACAAAGAGCGAAAGAAAAGAACGAGAGCTCGACTTCTATATACATGAATCGAGCAGAATCAAGACTAGACAGTAGTTTTATGACTTAAGATTGCAAAGATTCGCGCACACGACTGAGATGATTGAAACAGAATTGCTGAAACTAGATTAAGATGACGATGACTAGATTGATGACTTGATTCATTGAACTGCGAAACAGGTTCAATGAATCGAGATTATCTAAGACATCAACGATTTATGTTCTAAATCGAGTTGATGATCTGATATCATGACAATAACGATGAAGTTCTAGAATTTCATCACGACTCATGTTGTACAAAGCAAAGACTGAGAATTGAGCATCTTCTTTAAGATGTATGACATGATCATGAGTTCAATGTGAAGACAAGATATCAACATTCTTCTTAAAGAAAACATCTAGAAACTCAAAATATCTGAACGATAGAATTGTGACTGAATCGACGTTCTTACTTTATCAATAGACTTCAAGATCTTCTTGTGTCGTGAATGCAGTTAAATGAAATTTCTTTTTTATTTGATGAAGATTCAGATGATAATTCTTGTCATACATACTGTCTTGAGAGCGAGATGAGAACTGAGTAAGAGTTGAACTGTTCTTTGAACAGACAGTCAAAGTCGCGTGACGCGATTTTGACTCGTCAGAGTCTAAACTAGAAGATGAAATTGACTCAAGATTCAAGAAGACATCGATTTTCTTTAGAATGACGTTAAACACTTCAATGTCTTTGACACAAGCAGCATGATCAAAGCTTCAAGCTCTTAACTCAACTATGTCAAGTTGTATAGAAAATCGATTGAATTGATCTGCTTGAGAAACAACAGAAGTTCTAAAGAAGAAAAAATTTCAACACTTGATTTTTGATGAGTATTCTTTTTGAATGACTTGAAGAATACAACTAGAAGCTTCTTGTTTCAGACGAGAAACAAGACTGAACGAGATTTGTTTTTTATGAACGAGCTGAGTATTAATTGACTTTTCATAAGCAAACGAGAAATTATATTGCTTCTTGTGAGCAGACGAGAAACTGAGTTGCTTCTTGCAAGTGAATTGAGAACTGAATTGCTTCTTGTGAGCGAACTGAAAACTGAGTTACTTCTTTCAAGTGAATGAAAGACTAGATTGCTTCTTGCAAGCGAACTGAAAACTGAATTGCTTCTTTCAAGTGAATGAGAAACTAAATTGCTTCTTGCGAGCGAACTGAGTGCTGAATTGCTTCTTGTGAATGATCTGTAGACTGAATTGCTTCTTGTGAGCAATTCATGAACTGAGTTACTTCTTGTGAGTGAATTGAGAACAAGACTGAGAGAAAGCTACTTTGTTAACTTCAAATGAGAAATTTTCTTCTTGTTGATTAAGATCATAGATTTTGACGAGAAATGAGCAACAATGATTAAGACAGAAGAAGAAAGACAAGATGAGAATATTGTGTTCAAAATTGACATCAATGACGTGATAATGAAGTCATGACAGACTCATGATGATGAAATACTGACTTAATTCAATGACATAGAAGAATAGTTTTTCAATGTGTTCATCGAGAATCATTGTGATTTCAATGATATAAGTAATGTTATCGATTAAAGCGACTTGATCATTAAATTCTTGAAGTTTGTGAGAGTGAGTTAATTAATGCAAGAAAAGATAATGTTGTTGCGTGAAGAATTTATTCATAAAAACATAAGCAGAGACTTCACTATCAATCAGACATCGATCATTTGACGAAATCAGCTAAAACTGACTACAAGCTCATCAAGCTAGCATCAGTCAAAAATATCTGTTTAGTCGAGCTTCTAGCTCACAAGCTTCAATAGTCACTCATCAACAACTAATAGCTAGCTACAATCACTTGTAGCTCTTGATGACAGTCATTTGCTTTTTATGCTCAAATAATACAATGCGCAATGTGTATCATCTGATCAGTGTTCACATTCAGCGCTCATTATTATCAGTATGTGAAATTTGTAATCTGTGCACATTTCTTGACAAATACTTATTACGTCATTATTTCATGATAGATAAATTGAGGTATTTTATTCAGATTTACCTCGTTGTCGCATTGAAACATCATGTCGTGCACTGCTTAAAAGTTTTAGTTTCTTGAAGACAAGCTTGTGTATTTCATAATGTCTTGTACGATTCTTCATTCTTGCAAGCACGTTGTATAGGTTACTCGCAATCAATAGAACTAAAAGCATCAAAGCAACTCACGATTGTGTTCATTGTTCATATACAAAATATTCTACTACTATCACTCGAGTTCTATATAATCGCTCTTACTTTCTCGTTGAACGTCAACATTGATGTTCAATTTCTTCTCTACTCTCTTCAGAAAAATCTGATACTCATCTTCAAACGTCAGTACACATTCACTTTCATTTGCTCTATGATAATACAAAGTCTTAGTGTTTATCTTCAGCTGCTTGCGAAAGTTGTTGAACGATCAAGCGTAGCTCATCTTTCGACTATCTTTCATCTTCGATGTTCATAGTCAATATGTATCTCTGACTTCGTCGAGCGAAATCTGATCAAATTCGACTTCAGTTGTGTCTTTGAGTTCTTCAGACATCTATCTCGCATTAATTATTGCTCATTTCTATAGTTGAAAAATGAACGCTCACATCTGAATCGTTCTTCTGATCTTGATTCTGTTCATCATTTAATATTTCTTGAAGTGTTTCATGTTCATCGCTATTTATCGATTCTGATTGATTTGTTGTATTCTTTGTCTTTTCTGTCGCGATTTCTGTGTTGTTTGACTTTTCGAGCTGCGATGTTCGATTTCTTATGAAACTAGAGATCTCATTCACAGAATACATCAACGAGTATCTTGAATCAGTGAAAGAAGAGAAAGAATGTTCTCTGATGATTTTTCGAGACGCGTTAATAGTCAGTAGATCATTTATCTGATTGCAATTGAAATTATACGTCGCAGAGATGCTGTTGAATACGTCGTTTTCATGATATTCAACATGACTTACGACGCGTTCATGCAGCATGCTCAATATCAAATTTCTTCGAGCCTCAATTTGCTTTCGTCAGCTCTTGATCATTCGCTTATGTGTTACTGTCACATGTTAATCAATCATTGTTCAATCATTTTAAAGATAAAGCACAAGAGAACATTGACAGTTGAAATGTTATACTCTCTACTGCAGTTCCTTCTCATTTCTCGATCTTCTTCTGATCACTTGTTCATTCGCTGATGACATGTTGAATCGTGATTGCTATGAGTATCATGATTTCGTCTTTCAGCTCAGCAAACATGATTCTTATGTTTGATAGTTGATCAAGACTATGATCTTCTTGATTGAAAAATGAGACAGCAGTGATCTTCACGATCATCAAGACTAGAAAACGACATTCTTCAGATTAAGTACATGTCAGTCAACGCATCACGTCTGTGAAGATGTTTATCTTTTCAATATCAGAGCTGATGAAGTTATCATTAACTAACAATCTGACGACATAGTTCGATGTATTAACTTTCTTGTAAAAGACATAATGATTCTTCACTACATCTTGAATCTGAAACATTATTTGTGCTCGATATTGTTCAATAGAATCATATAACTGTGTCTGTCAATCTATTGATGATATGACAAGATTTGAGTTGCACATTATCTTTCGAGCTTCGTCTATTGTTGATCTTTTCGCGACAAAGTAGTTCGTTCGTGATCTGTGTTTTAATTGATGTGCGCGATCTCTGTTTCAGAGATTGCGCATGAGATTGCTCAAGAGAACTTATTGCAGCTCTGATCATGATGTTATGCTCTTCTCTACTTCACACGTCATAATCGTTGTCAGTAGAATGAATTCTATGTATCTAAGCACATCGACATGAGCTGCAGCAGAGACTGTTCTCGATCGTCGTCTGAATTCTGCTCAAAGAATTTCTTTAAAGTTGTCATCTGAATCATCAATATGTGCTGCGTTGTATCGTGAACTCAATGCAAAAGAACTTGACGAAAATTCTGTTGATCTTTGAAACTTTGAGATTCGCTCATTGAGCTGAGAAGATGACGAGATTGATAACGACAAGTGAAAATGCTGTTTACGCTGATGCATCTTTTTCTTTGACAAGATATTCTTGAAAAATCGAATGACTCTAGTGAACTATGTTGAGATCATATTAGCTGAGAATATACATAATGATATTGACATTGATTTTGTCTTCTTCTGCAGTCATTTTGCAGATCACTGTTTTTGAGATGATAAATCATCATTCAAGCTGTTCAACATGTTGAGAAACTTGCGTTCTTGTCTTTTAGATCTGAGTTCAGATTCTTTTGATGATATGTCGAGATTGTTGCTTGCTTTCTCAACTCTTCTTTTGACATCTCATTGATAAATGAACTAAACATGATTATTGAGTCAGTTAACTGCGTGTCAACAATTCATAATACATGCTACGCATCTGACTATCAATCGCAATGTTCAAGTTCTTCTTGTTCTTATTACTTGTCATGACAGTTCACTTAGAAGATGACGCGAAATAATGATTGATACATGATGAACTGATGAATGCAATCAAGTTCTGAGATAAAAGGGAAAAAGAGTGAAGAAGAAAAAGACACGACGCGTACTTGAAGATATGCGATCTCTGAAAGCGTGTAACTCTGTTGTTGTTGACACTACTATGTTTGATTATTGATTGAGAACGAGTAGATTAACATCTTAGTGCTCATTTATTCTGTCAGATTCATGTTCTAACTTTGTTGCATCGAAATTGTGATAATGTTTTCATGACTTACTCAAAAGTGTAGATAGATTTGAAAATTTGCGATAATTTATCATTGCACATGCAAACTGAGAATGCAAACTGCGAATCTTATTGTCGAAGAACTCTGAGCTTAAACTGACTATCAAAGATAAATTTAAGAAGAAATTCGATAAATTATCTTCGCACATTATGCAAAGTGAAAATGCGAACTGCGAATATTATTGCTGAAGAACTCTGATTATCAGAGGTAAATTTCGAGTAATTTACGATAAATTTATCTTCGCATGTGCGAACTGAGAATGTGAACTGCGCATTTTATTGCTGAAGAACTCTGATTATTCAAGGTAAATTTCGAGAAATTTATGATAATTTGCCTTTGCATGTGCGAACTGAGAACGTGAACTGTGCATTTTATTGCTGAAGAACTCTGAGTCTCACTCGTCACACGATCGAAACTCGATGTACATGATGTCGCAGTTAGATTTAAACATGCAGTTTGCTCTTCGTCATGCTTGACGACTTTGTAGACGAGAATGATGAACAAAGATGTACAAGAAGAATCGTGATATCTTTCATCAAGTTTATTTTCATCATATCGTGCTTGACGAAGCTCAGATCATCAAGAATCATCTGTTTCAGAACTCTATAGTCTGCAGAGATCTGATGAGAAAGCATCGTTGAATGATTAGAATTGAGTAGAAGAATTCTTCTCATTCTTCAAGTTTCTTTGCGTTTCACGTACAGAAACTGTCGAGATGTTCAAGAAGAATTTCATCGATTTGAGTAAAATACAGAATAAGATGAATAATGTCGTCTATGTGAGTGAAGTTGAATCAGCTGAGCTGAGTGCATGCGTGCATGCATGCGTGCAGTGTGCAAACGACGTGTTCGTTGCTGATCAAAAAGTACTAGAAAGCGAGAAAAGAAGAAAAGCGAAAAGAAGATAGCAATGTGAAAGAAACGATATGTCAAAAGAAGAAAAAAAGAAGAAAAAAAGAACTTAAATTCATGAAATCACAATCAACATCTCTCTCATTCTCAACTCACAATCTCTCATCGCTGACATCTTCTCATTAGCATTCTCATTCTTTTCGCTTTCATTCATCAGAATAAACGACTTCTTATTCTCTTTGACGTTCATCGATTCAAACAGTTGCATCAGCTTTGTCAAGCTCAGCTGATTCAGCATCTTGACATCGTCAATGATGACATCAATAATCTCACGCTTGCTGTTCTGCAGCATCTGCAATTTCTCGTTGACACTGTTCTTGATGACAAGATGAGTGATGAAGATTTTGAAGAATTGATCGATGCGAAAGACGTGACAGAAGACTTGTTGTTTCACGCTGCTGTTTCATCACAGATCGACGCAAATGACGCGCAAGATCAGTTTCTCGTCAACGCTGTTTTAAACAACATGATGAGTGATAAAGATTTCAAAGAATTGATTGATGCAAAAGACGCGACAGAAGACTTGTTGTTTCACGCTGCTGTTTCATCACAGATTGACGCAGATGATTTGCAAGATCATGATGAGATTGAGCTTGATATCATCATATTTGAGAAAGATGATCATGATCTTCGTGATCGAGTCGTCGCGAAATGTGATGATGATGTGATCGCGAGCTTTCTGACTCATTTTGTCGTGATAGTTGACAAAGACTCAGTCGCGCTGTTGAAAAAGACAACTCAGCACTTTCATGCTGTTTTGCAATTAACTTGTTCTCAAGTCAGAGAACTCATGACACGATGAGAGCTTACAGCATGTGAAACTGAGTGAAGATGATGATCTTCTTGTTCGACTTCTTCATCAATCACAGCTCAATCTGCGTCTGCATCATCATCGTTTTCAAAAACAAAAGAATCGAGTCGTTGAAATTGATTCATTTGAGATCTTGTTCGAAATCTTTGCGAGTGCGTGAGAAAGTTCTCTCACTGTCTTCAACATTCATCTGCAATTCTTTTAACTTGTCGCATGATCGAGACTTGATGTAAATGCTGTCGCAATCTAAACATGCAGTTTGCTCTTCGTCACGCTTAACGACTTCGTAGACGAGAGCATTAAGACACTCTCTGCAGTAGACATGAAAACAGCTGATTACTCAGAATTCATCTGAAGAATCGCGACATTTGTGACAGAGACTTCTATTCTTGAAATCATTGTTAATATTCAAATTCGATTCTCAGTTTATTGTTGAGTACATTCTTACACTTGTAGTTCTGTTCTTGAGTTTTGCTTGCATTTCTCTATACTTTGTGACAATGAGACAGTTCACATCTCGCACTTCATGAGAAAATAGCTTCGTACACAGCGTGTCGAATCAATTCATGAATGATAGTCATTGAATCATGAGCACAGTGAAAAGTCTATCAAATCTTCTGATGATTTTCTGTAGATCGTCGTTCATTTTAACATTCTGCTTGCGTTTTAGAGCGTTGAAGATCGATCTACTCATGACTGCATCAATTTATCTAAGCTCTTTAACATTGACAGAAATCTCGTTTCATTGACGAAATTGCTTGCGATCTTCGTTCAAAGAAGTAATCGTGCTTGAACGAAGAGTCTGTAGAGCAGACATCGCAGATGACAATCTCATCACTGAAGATCTTGACAAAGACTAAGCAATGTTTACTGAGAGATCTCTTGATGATCGAGTGTCTCTTTCATGAGTGTCAATCACTTCTTCTTTGCAAAATCTTCATTGCTAGAGAGTAAGTTTTTGCTGACGACGTATCAAAGACTTTGCTTTAGAACTGAAACGTTGTGAATATTGTTAGTTCAAAAAGTAATAGAACTTTCGCTCGTCAATCATGAAATCTTCTTCACGAACTTGTATAGCACAGACACGATCTTTGCTGTTAATGAAATCAAAGCGTCAACGTGTGCTTTCAGTTATTCTTCTACTCTTCTTGAATTTTCATTCTTGAGTTCTACATGCATGTAGTCTTTCTTAATCTAGCTATTGCATCTCTTTTCAAGATCTTTCGTGATCGCAGTTTGCGACGTTTGATTGATGACTCGAGTGTATTCTCAGATGTTGAAGTAGCGAAGATTGATTTTACTACTTTCAAAGTCAATGAATGAATTAATATAGTTTTTACAATTTTCTAGTTACTGATCTGAAGAAAGTCAATCGATGATGAATTGAAAACGACAGCAGCTCTTTGCTGTCATCTCTATCAGCGCAGTCTGTCAGCATCGCTCATTTTCAATCTCAATTCGCTTCATATCTTCACTGTCGTAAAGAATTCTATTCTTTGTCACGTCGTAAATTTTCTTCTCGATCAATAATCTTTTGTACTCTTCGAATTGCATGTTCAGCAAATTAATCTCTTCTTGTCTTTTATTCATAGTTAAGTAAATAGAACTCATCAACGATGTTTGATTATCTGATTTCTTCATCATCAGCAACGTTGTAGCATTTCACGACATCAACGATAGTTGATCAGCATTATCATCTTTAATCTCTTCTTGCAACTTTCTTTAACACTGAATGTTTTCATGTGTTCATTCTTGATGTTATGCTCTTCGTCTTTCGTTGTTGTTCAGTCGCTGAGTCATGATCATCAATGTCTTGTGCAGTCAATTCTGTGATATGCTTTCAATTTCTTTGTCGAAGATGATGATAATCTTTGCAGTCATCGTTCGAAGCTTTTTCTTTGTCAGCTCACTATCAAGTTTTATGTCATATATCTTCAAAGATATCATCTTCTTCTTCATTGTCATTACGATCTCACTTCATTTGTTGTCGTCGATCATTAAGTCTTTCTGCATCATTTTTCTGATTCAATTATGTCGCTGCAATTCATTGTAGAAGATCATTGAAGATCTCGTACTGAACATGTTGATTTTTCTTATGCAACAGAATCGCAGTGAGTCTTGAAGAGCATCAAAGACTTAAAAGAAACACGAATGTGATACAGATGCGATGTTGTTTATGCAACGAAGAATGCGCAGAAATGAGATGCTGTTATTTCGATTTCAAGACAGACTAACGATTTCTATTACACTTGAATTCTATGACTATCACAGAGTATGATCACGAAAGTTGTGTTGATAGTTGAAAGACTTGATGATAATAATCTGATGAATACAAAGAGACGTAGCTTTAGTTATGTTACAGTCGCGTCGTAAGTCTTGCATGAGTTTGATTCTAATGACTTCTAGAATATCTAGAAAACACATTGCTAATGTAAAAACAGAGTAAGAAATGATAAATTATCATCTGACAAGATAAATCATCTGAATAATCAGGGTAAAAAATGGTAAATTGTCATATTTCTACGACAGTGAAAATATACACATGATGTTATTTTTCTCGCATTTTCGATATTTTCAAAACACAGCATCTTATTACTTATCTCATCATGTCTATGCTTCTGCTGTCAACGATTACTTCTTTTGACTGAAATAACTAACAACGACTCGTTGATAACAGTTAACAGACTATGAAGCAAAAGCACTAAACTAAAGTCTTTCACACAGTCTTTACTATCTGATTATTCTTTCTCATCTTCTCATCACTCATTTCTTTCACTCTACTATCATCATATGTATCATTTTGAAAGATCTGACATCGCGTCTGATGATCTTTAATAAGTCTCTCAACATCAAATTTCGAAGTATAAAATCGATATGCTCATGTCTTCTTCGCGATTTGATCATATCTACTGATTTGAAAAAAAGTCTGCTGTTTCATTCAGATCATATAGTTGAGCTTCATCAGTATCACTTGAAATGCATGATGAAGAATGTAATCTGTTTCTAGAACTTCAGTAGTTTCAATCAGAATATCAAGATCAAAATCATTCTCTTTCATGTCTTGAAAACTATTGATCAAGCTCTGTCGATTTCCAAGACTTAGATCGCTATGAAAGAATGTGACGTTCATTTCACGAATCTTGATAAGATACTAGCTCGTTGTTAGTAAAGAAACAGATATACTCGACATTCAACGAGTCGAAAACATCATGCATGATGCAAAACATAGAAATTATGATCAAGAGAATTCAAGTAGACGTATCAATCAAACGATCTTCGCTATGATCGAAGAGAAGAACATTATCAGAATTCTCTTTCTCTGATCATCTTCAATGACTATAGATTTGTTCAATATCTTCATGACTCGCTGTAACTTGCTGCTTGATTCATACAGTTTCTTGATATTATTATCATAGAAACAGTTATCGACGACTGTCAGTCATTTATTACGAACAAGTTCAGTTTAGATAAACATCAAATCATGCTTTGTCTTCAATTCGATAAGATATGAGAATGTAGCACACAGTCTCATCTGTCATGAGATCTGAACAAAGTCAAAGAAAGAGAACACAGACATCGATTTCTTCTTGTCGTTTGATACTCAGTTGTTGACACGTACTTGCAGTTCTTCTTTTACACTTCTTGCAGTCTTGCTCTCGAGTTTCGCGTGCATCTCTTTATACTTCTTGATGATCGAACAGTTCACATCTTGCATCTCATGAGAAGATAGCTTCATGCAGAGAGCATCGAATCAATTCATTGATGATAGACGTTGAATCATAAGAAGAGTGAGAAGTCTATCAAATTTTCTTGCGATTTTCTGCAGTTCGTCGTTCATCTGTACATCATGCTTACGTTTTAATGCGTTGAACATCGATTTGTCTCATGACAGCACTTTCTCTGAATTGCTTGACTTTAGAATGTGTTCATTCTTTCATTCATCAGATCACTTCAGAATCTTCACATAGTGATTTAAATCATCTGACGAGATCTCAAAAGATGTGTTCGAATAGACTCACAGTACGAAGTGCATACGACGTTTGAATGCTCGTAAAATGCTTATGATCTTAGAATCTCTGCTTTTCTTCATGTGAAATTCATCTCTTAGTATTCGATCTCAGCATGTTCGCGAATTATACAGAGTTACTCTTCTTTTACTTTTGTTGATTTCATTTCAAACATCTCTTTGATTGACAATGACACACTTCACATGTGTCTTGTACGACTTCGATTCAGTCAGCACTACAAGTCGTTTCTGTTCTTCTATGAAAGTTGTCACTGTCACGTCGATCTCATTCTCATCTGTTTCTATCTTCTTTCGATCTTGAAACAGCAAGCGATCTTCTAAGAGAAGCTTGTTCTTTTCAGAGCGATGACTCACATACAGTTTGATGTCAAGACGTGACACAGATGTCAATGTTTTTGCAAATTCGCTCTGTCAATTCGATATCAAGATCGAAGACAGCAGAATCAGAATCGATTCAAGATTTGACTTTAATGTCGTTGTGAGACTGCTCTTCATGTAGAGACAGATCATTGATCATGACTCGTCTGATGAACATTTCGTCTCGAAGTTCTGAGAAAATTTCTGAGATTCAATGAACAGATGTTTATCATCGAGCTTCTCACGAAAGAGACTGACTTTCGCATGAGCAAGATGAAGTCAATGCTTTATCACTATCAATTCTATGACTTGAATGATCTGCGAATGAAGAAAAGTAAGTATGTTATTCTGTCTGTAGCTTCAAGAAGCGAAGAAGACTTATTTTCTTCATTCTCATCTGATTGCATTGAAACTCTTCATGTTGAATCGTTCTTTCAACATGAAGTTGTCAATATATTCTCAACGCTTGTACGAGTAGTAGAATTCATATCATACTTTCTACTTGCACATTTTGATCTGCATCTGCATCTTTGTTGATTTTCTTATCGTCGATGTCTGTACAGCTTAGATCGCGTTTTCAAAACTGCAAGACTTTAAGAAATATATTCTCGTTCATCTGAATGCATGCTTGTTGTTTCTGCAAATCTTTGAATCTATATCATGAAGTTAACATGTTTTACTACATGATTGCTTTGCACTCGCACTTACGTCTGAGTGATATCAATGAAGTTGATGACGAAAGACAGTTTGATGTGCTCTCGATCGTATTTCATCACTTCTCTCATGTTCAAGTCATCATTAGTTGTCAAAGAATCTGTTGTTGAAGAGAGTGATTCATTGAGACTGACAGTCTTGATGACGTTGAAAACTTCGAGAGTCACTATCGAAACATTGAGACGAGCTTCTCTGCGAAGTTTTCGCTTCTTTGTGATGAGTTGTTCACTCTCATCTTCTGATGAGATCTTGAATAAAGTGAAGTTATCTGTACTTTCGACTGCGCTGCTCAAACACTGCATGAAATTCTCATGTTCACTTCTCTTACGTTTTTCTATAGCTTGAACTTGAAAGATGTAGTAGAATATTCTCTTCTTTGTCATATCTGTTAATGTGACATGAAAGTTGACTGCATTTCTGATCTCAACTTTTTCGAAGTTTTCGACTTCATAGATAATTTTCTTCTTTTCGAAGTTGAACATTGTCTCGCTAACAAGCTGTCTTTGATAGTTATCGAAATTGACGTTCTTCAGAGTGAGATTGCTCTGCTTTTCATTCGCTACGAAAAGCTGTGAATGATGAATCATCTTATTATTCATCGTATCGTTTGAAGTCAAGATCATGTGATCAAAGTCAATCATTGTCGATAAGATGAATGATGAGACTGAGCTGAGTTGTGCTTGCTCAATCAGATGAGCAGACTTTTCTGTCTTTATGCTCGTTGCTCTATCTTTCTTCTTACTGTTTATTCGTCTCACTCACTCTATAAAACATGCATCTTTTCATGTTACTTGATGATCTTCTATCAAAGAGTGCAAGAGTTCATCATTTATGATGATCGCAATCTTTCTGACTGTCTCTTTCTTAATTTTATTATCAAGTGATGTTTCAAGTAATCTCGCGTCTCTCAGCATTTGTTTAATGTGTATCTTCAATGCATCATACTTGTTGTCGTCGATGATAAGATCTTGAATGATCATCATCTTGATTCAATTCGACGAAATCTCATCATAGTTGAAGTCTGCAAGCGTATCTGAAATCGACTTGAGTCTTCGTGACATATTGAAAGACTAGCAGATACGCAAATATTGTCATCAGTTCTGAGAATTTCTAGTAGTCATATGATAGAATGTGAGATGATTACTGTCATGATGTTGAGAAGTGAGATAAGAGTACATGTGACATTTTCTCTATTTTGAACCACTTACAGATTTCACTACATGCTGATGACAGATGATGTACGCACTGAGCTTTGCAACAGATAAAGTGAGAGTGCTTATCGCGACAATGAGTATCAGAAGAACAAAGAATTGTGAGTTGATAAGTTAGAAATGAAGCAAAGATCAACTTTCGTTCTCATGTTGCAAATTATGTTAAGCGAGAGCAAATTTGCTCACAACACACTTTGACAACGAATTATCTGTATTCATCTTCTCATCAATCTGAAGAGTACTGCACGTTAGATTCTTTCTATATAAAATGATCTTTAATATTCTACAGAGTTATCAAAGCGCAGAAACTATGACTATGACATACTAGCTGATTAAGCATTTTGTGAAAGCATTTCAAATTTACGATAATTTATCTCAAATCGATGATAATTTAGGGAAATTTGCTTTCAACTCACAAATTTCAAGATAAATATTGAAATGTGCAAAGCATTTCAAATTTACGATAATTTACCTCAAATCAATGATAATCTAGGGAAATTTGCTTTCAACTCACAAATTTCACTCAGTATCTACTTTTAGGTGTTTGGGCATCCCAATCCGGGGGCCTTTGAAGCCGCTTTACGGTGCCAGAACACCGAGGCCAAAGGGCCCGGACCGGCGAATCTATTGAACCGAACTCGATGGGGGAACAAGGATCTGCTAGTCTCAGGCGCCATCGCAGGGATTGCGCTCCCTCATGGATTGCGCTCCATTTCTGGCTTACAGCTTCAAAGATGTCCATGCCCTTCTTACCGCCCACCAGGTCTTGGGACCGTGGACATAATTACAGGATATGGCACCCTCCCTTCATGTTGTACCTGCCCTTCTCCTCTGGACCCCTCCGTCCTCCCCTACCCTCGACCACAGCGCTGTGCAATCCTTTTCCTTCTTTTCTCTTTTTCTACTCGTCTGTACAATACACCTCGAGCGCTATCGTTCTTTTCTCTGGTCGCATTCCTGCCACCAGGGTTCACAGCCGCTCTACCTCGCTCTTCCGCGAAATGCTCTATTTGTCCTCAGCGATAGCAGCCATACATCATGCAAACACGGCGGAAAACTGTCAGATTGCCCCCCAACTTTTACATCCAACAGCGCAGGGAACTCGCAGAGCAGGGACGGACTCCTCCTAGGCCTGCCGACAATACGAAGAAGAGTCTGGCGTCCGTGATAGTAAAGGTCAAAAAGTAGGATACTCTCGATCTTCTAGGTGCCATGGCTGTCAATACTAATGGAGACACTAGGCATTGCCTCGAACTCGGGAAGCACCCGGAAGCCTTCTTGAAAGAAGCAGAGACGCCAGATCTCAAAGTCTTTTTGTTATGGGTTATGAATAACTACAAGAGGATAGGGGCAGCCTCAAGCCTGAAAATTTACTGGCGGGTTCTACAAATGCACATCCTTGATAAGACTGGTCGAGTCTTCAGTGAGAGCGACAAGAGAGACATCCGCAATGTAAGATATATTTTGGGATCAGAAGGAACTTAACTGACCGCTCGACCCCGCCGCAGTATATCAAACATCTCGAGGTCCAGTTCCGTCTTCGTACACTTCCCATGAAAAAACCCGTCGCAGATTGCGATGATCTGTATCTTTGGCTCTATACCCACTGGGTCATTGATGATTCGGTATTTCCGGATGAGCGTCAGCGAGTTCAGCATTCCACAGGGATACTTATGGGCGGATTCTTCGGTTGTAGACTGTGCTCTCTCTTCGATACCAGAGTCATGCTTGACCTTCCCAACATCGATGACCTCAGTTTGAGCGATTCTAAAACGATTGGAGATCACGATACGAACAGCAATCGTGAAGACGACACCTTGATGATTGTCGATTCTGACTGCGGAGTTGATAGCAAGCCCACCACGGTTTATGATCATGATGGTGAAGGCTATAGCGATTCTAATACGGCTTATGACAGCGATAGCGACAACGATTCTAATAAGGCTTATGACGGCGACGGTGACAGCGACAGTGACTTGAGTTTGCGCAACAATATCGATGAGGATTGCGACACAGATGATGAATGTACTGCAGGATCCGAAGAAACTCGGTCGTTCCTGTATCGACATTTTACAATCTATATAGTCCCCAGCTCTACCTTCGGAAAACCTAACACGATCTTCACGAAGATCACATTGCTTCATACTAAAGGCGAAGATAATAACCCTCGCATGTGGGTATACCCGATTCATCTAGGGATCATGTCTGTAGCTGATGTGTGTGCATATAGAAAAACGTTGGTCATCGACGGAGAGAACGACCATCCGTTGTTCTGTCTCCTCGATCATCTTCTATCTCTTGCCCTCATTGACAGGGCTTTTGAAGCTGAGTCGGCCCACGATATCAAAAATATATTTTGGGTGAAGATGCCACCGGGCAAGCAAAGCCTCACGCTGAAATGGAAACGCGAGGTTTTAGATCTTCCAGTATTGCGTGAGCCCATGCGTGGCTCCGAGGGATCCGGGACATCACCTACCAAACCCCTTCGCGCCAACACAT
>JAABUH010000716.1_pt1 | contig 43816 bp, 43 predicted proteins | sample 5559121 | NCBI WGS metagenome assembly JAABUH01 (sample SAMN10711871, study PRJNA513364) | rock metagenome | isolation source: Antarctica rocks | place: Antarctica: Victoria Land, Battleship Promontory nord | collected 2015-12-28
CCCGCCGCCTTCCCCGGCGAAGCAACAAGCAGCCCCCTCCGCACCGTCCGCCTCTCCGACTACCGGGGCCGCTGGCTCGTGTTCTTCTGGTATCCGCTGGACTTCACCACCGTCTGCCCCACCGAGATCACCGCCCTCTCCGACCGGCTGGACGAGTTCGCCGACAGGGAGGCCGACATCCTGGGCGCGTCCACCGACTCGGTCTACTCCCACCGCGTCTGGATGGGGTTGGGGCGCGAGCGGCAGGGCATCGCCGATCTGCGCTTCCCGCTGCTCTCGGACAAGACGGGCCGGATCGCTCGTGATTATGGGGTTCTGCTGGAAGACGAGGGGGTGGCCCTGCGTGGGTTGTTCCTGATTGATCCGGAGGGCGTGATCCAGTACGCGGTGACGCACAACCTGAACGTGGGGCGTTCGGTGGACGAGACGCTGCGGGTGCTGGAAGCCATCCAGTCGGGCGGCCTGTGCGGGTCGGACTGGAAGCCGGGGCAGCCGGTGCTGTCGCAAACATAATGCGCCACGACATCAGGGAGTTCGTATCGAGAGAGAGTTCGTCCAGTCCTGCGACGCGGCGGGTTTCTCCCCGCGCGCCACTGGCGAGGCCGACCGCGTAACGATCCGTCGGGCTATACTAGCGAATTTCCCTGCACTATACGCCGCGGGGCCTTCCGTCGCTCGGAACTGGTGAGGCTGTGATGGGTAGGTGATTCAGTCGCAGGCGCTCGTCACCCCCTTCCTGCCCGCTGACTTCGAGCCGTACATCGCCCGGCCCGCACACTCCAGCAGAGCCGCCACCTCGGCCATCGCCAGCGTCAGGTCGCAGACTCTAACAGCCCGATGAGCCGAACAAGCACGTGCGAAGCATCCGCGTCGTAGGCGTTCTTCACGATCTCCACCACCGCAACGCTCTCGCTACTGATTAATTCATCACCAAAGGTCCTCAGAAATCGCGCCCGTGGGCGAAGTTGGAGTGTATGATCCTGTGTATCATCTAGCAATGTCATTGATTCTAACTCGTGATTTGCAGAGGGATGCAAAGCCGGTTTGCCCCTGGAAGTACCGATCTATGTAGGAGTCGCGCCTGAAGGCTTCCTTTTTCAATATGTCCCGCACCAGACATATACAAATTGGCTCCATTCACTATTTTTCTCCCGGCATAACTTCTTTGCGACGGATGCGAATTCCTCCTGCTGAATCTTTTCGGCGGCATCTTTGATCACGTCATCCGCACCCGATGAGGTGGGAATGGAGAAGTATAGCAGCTAGCGAGCGAGACCTTGCAAAGCAGACCCGTTTGATCGTCCGTCTGAGGATCGGCGTTCCTACATTAGACCTTACTACAAGGTCGCAGGAGCAGGCGCAAAGAAATATCTCAGGGTATGATCGTACAGGATGTTATTTCTCCGAGTGATTGGGTGTCACCTGTGATAATAAAAAATTGCCCGCCTGTCAAAGTAGATGACAGGCGGGAGGGGCGGTGTGGGACTGCCCGATGCGCCGGAGGCCGCGCGCAAGACTTATTCTCGGCGTCATGGTGCCGAGTGGCTGGCTAACCCCTGAACAGCGGGACTTGCTATACGGGCACCTAGACTCGTACCTCATGCAGAAGGCTTGCCCTCTGCATGTCTTGATCAACTTCCTGGAACTGGAGATGGCGGTGGACGGTTGAGGCCCCTGCCAGCCATCCCTCTCCTGTTTTCGTTTCCCTTCTGCTTTCCTCCACGAACAGGCGGGTCAGCACCTGGCCCACCTTCCGCCGGCTCCGCCGCAGAGTGAGGCGGTAGCGGGTGAAGTGAAGCGTGCCAGTCACCGAGAGGGTATGGGCAAAGAACAGGCCTGTGCCCGCCCATTTTCCATTGCTTTGTTCCTCCTCCCCCTTCGGCTCCGTCCAGATGAGGCGCCAGCGGGGGGAGCAGACGCCGTGACGGTCCAGGCAGCTGGCGCACTCCCGTCCGGGGCGGCCAAAGTCAGCGACCAGGCGATTGGAGGAGGCGCACAGGACCATGCACTCGAGGCTCCCTACATCGCTGTCCTGGTTATCGATGTCTTGGCCCTTTGTGTCCTGGAAGACGCTCACGAGGCGGCTCTCGATGATCCGGCCGGTGAGACAGGCTGCCTCAATGCCTAGGCTCGGGCAGAGCAGGCGCCCTGTCCAGGCGTCCAAATATACCCAATGGAGCTGCGCCTGTGGCCTCTCTTCCTCGTCTTCTTCGGGCAGATCACCCTCGGCGAACGGGCCGCCGTCCTCCTCTTTAGGTGGTGGCGGCGCGGCCGCTGCTGTCGGCATGGGACGTCTGTTCCTTTCCGTTCTTCTCTGCGTTCTTCTCCTTTAAGTCGCGCTCCAAGGCGGCTAGGACCGAGGCGGCCTGATCCTTCGTCAGCCTCTCCACCCGCCACACCTTGAACTGCTGGTACAGCAGACTCTCCAGGGCGTAGGCGGTCAGACCGATCTTGTTCGCCCGCGAACGGATCAGGATCTTCTGCGGCCCGGTCACGGGTTCCGCGTCAGGCTCTGAATCGGGTTCAGGGGTGCCGGTCGGGTTTCGGGAGCGTGAGGCGTCCGGCAGGTAGCGGCCGCCCTGGGGCGGGCCGCCGTTGCCGTTCTGCGTCTCCCGGTTAGTCGTCGCGGCCTGGTAGGGCCGCGCCGCCCCGCCCGGTGCCGGTCCGCCGCAGAACGGATCGTCTCCGTCATGCGGCAGCCCCGCCAGCGGGTCGTCGTCTTCGTCATCCTTATCTTCCTCGTGACGGCCTGAGCAGCGGCGGCAGTCCGGGCCTCTGCCGCTACTTCTGCCGCTGAACGCCCCGATGCGGTTCCAGACCGCCTCGTGCGCCAGCTTCACCTCCAGCGCCTTGTCCTCGGCGAGCCGGACCAGGTCGGTGTCAGCGCCGTCGAGGGCATAGGTGACGCTCACCTGCACTTCCTGGCGGACCTCGTTCTCTCCGTTTTCATTCTCCCCGTCTTCGTTCTCATCGCCGAATCGGCCATCCAGGCGGATGCGGTCAGCGGTGGAGATCGTCAGATGCGTGGCGTATGCCATGGTCCTTCTATCCTTTCTCATCCGATGCGCGAGCCGCGACATGCCGGCTGCGGGGGAGCCGCTTCCTCGTGGAAGGGGCGGTCCAGCGAGCCGGCGCGGACGCCTTGCGCGCAGGCCTGTTGCGGGAAATCAGGGAGAGCCGACGAACGACTTCCCTGGCACCCTTCTTGTAGACCGTCACGCACACGAGCTGCCCGTGCCGGTCATGCACGGCCCAGAAGCGGCCGCGCGGCGCGATCTGCATCCCTGATGCCTGCATCGCGCCAGCCTGCACGTTCGCGCCTTTCTCATTCGTGTTCTTCTGCTGCTCAGTTGGCATAGCCGGCCCCCTGCGCGGAACGGTCCTCGCCGCGCGCCGCCTGGCCGTTCCCAGGCCGCATCCCGTTGGGGGACGGCTGGGGCATCGGCATGGGCTGAGGCAGTTTGGGGGAGTGGGCTTTGGGCGGGCCGCTTTCGATGAGCCGGCCCGCCAGTGCTTCCACCCCATACCGCTCCTCCGGCGGCAGCCGCTGGGCCGCCTGCGTCAAGCCGTTGACCAGCCCCCAGACCGTCTCCTGCTGCGAGGCAGGCTCGGCCTTCAGGGACTGCTCCACCGCCTCCAGGAACCTCCTGCTCAACGCCTCCTGCTTCCCCAGCGTCTCCAGCACCGCCGCCACGTCCGGGACCGGCGTGCGCGTGGCGGCCTGGAGCTGGTCCAGGAAGCCCGCCGCCGCGTCCAGCGCCCCCATGACCGCCCCCGTGAGGGCTTCCTGGAAGCGCGGCGCGGACAGGTAGAGGTGCCGCCGGTGCAGCAGGCTCCGGCCCTTGACCAGCCGGATCAGCCCGTTCTGGCAGACGAGCCGGTACACCAGCGCGTCCACCGTCACCGCGCGCCGCCCGACCTCGCTGTTGCCGACGTGGAGGCCGACCATCAGGTCGTCTCCGGGCAGCACCTGGCGCGGCGTCCGCGTGTCCACCAGCCGCAGGTGGAGGCTTTCGTCGGTAAGGGAAAACCAGTCCACCGCGAAGCCGGGGGGCAGGACGCGGGTGAGGCAGTCCAGGAGGCAGTCGTTGTCGAGGGGGGCGTAGCGGGCGGAGAGGACGCCCCGGAGGGCGTCGCCCTTGGCCCGCAGCAGCCAGCGCTCGGACGGGTCCTTCTCCGTTCCCATGTCGCGCGCCTCGGGCGAGGGACACGATCCGTTTGGCCGCCGGATCACCAGCGGGCCGTCCTCCTCTTCCGGCGCCAGCGTCTCGCCCGCGTTACCTTCGCCGCCGTCCCGCAGCGCGTGCGTGATCCAGTGGTTGAACTGGACGTCCCGCAGGCGGGGCGGGCACCTTTTGAAGTAGGGGGCGGGGATGCCGAGGCGCTGGCAGAACTGGGAGGTGGCCCAGGACGTGGGCTGGAGGAAGCTGGCGAAGTCGCTCTGGGCGGCCTCGGGGAACCAGACCTTCCCCTCGTGCAGCCAGACGCTGTTACGGGGGGTGAGGGCGTCCCACTTGTCCAGGGCGTCTTGGTGGACGTGCTCGCGGGCGTGGTCGAAGTCTCCGGTGGGTGCCAGCCCCAGCGGGAGCTGGGGCGGTGCGGATGGCAGTTGGCTCGGGGACAGGCGTCCGGCGAGTAACTGGCCGGGTGGCAGATGCATTGTCCGATCCTTCTGGCTCTCGTTCTTCTTCTTGACGTTCCAATGAACTAGGTTATGAAGTTGTCAAAGAGCGGGTAAAGAGAGGGATTTGCGGCACGGGGCATGGCCCCGTTGCCGCGCTCTTCATCAGGCAGACTACAGCCGGCCCGAAGGGGACCACAAACAGCGTTGCGTGCAGGCAACCTTACCGGCCTGCGACGGCTGGTGAGCTGCCTACAGAAAAGGCCCGCTGGCGCTGACCAGCGGGCGGGAGCTAGGACTGTCGACGTTGCGAAGCATAAAAAGATGTGCCGGCCAACCGGGTCATTGCTTTCTTAAATGTACTTCTAACAGCAAGAGCGTAGCGGCCTCGTGGTCGGCCTTGGTGATGATCCAGGGCCGAACGCCTTCGGCCACGGCGTAGCTGCTCAGAAGCCACCGGCCCTGGGCCAGCGCCCGCTCGTTCTCCGGCGGTCGTGCCCGTCTAGGTCCCCCGAGCCGCCAGCGCATCTTTGACAGGCTGGCGCGGGTAGCCGTCCATGTCTCCCCGCTCGTCCAGTTCGTTCCACAGGTCGAGCAGCAGCAGGGACAGCGTCCGGCGGCAGACTCGCTGGCGCCGCAGGAGCCTCGTCCAGCCGAGCAGGTGCTTGCAGGGGTAGCGCCCCTCGTGCGCCTGGAAGAAGGGGCATTCGCAGGTCCGGGCGAGGGTCTCGACCAGGTAGGCGGCTCCCTGGGCATTTCGGACCCTGAGAAGGGCGGGGCCGGCCCAGCGGGCGCGGTAGCCGCTCTCGAAGAGGGTCTGGGCGCGGGCATTGACGCTCGCCATGAGCCGCGCTTCGTCAAAGGTCATGTCGTGCCTCCAAGAAAAAAGGATCGGGATGGGAAGGAGCGGGTCCTTCTGCGTGAGCGTAGCGGCCCCACGAGCGGGGTGCAACGGGCGTTGCGCGCGGGTGCAGCGGATGACAGCGTTGAGGGCGGACTGCAAATGGTGGGGCAAGCCGAAGTGGAGGCAAACGAAAACTCCCCGGCAAGTTGCTAGAGTTTTGCTCGTAAGTCGCGTAGGGCGCGAGTGCGTTGTTTGGGCGGCGCATAAGGCCCCGGCAAGTCGGCGCCCGCCGCCAATCTCCTCTGCCATCCGTTCGACATCGTGTTAACTGGCCTTAGGACGGCTGGTTCAACAGGCGAGGCTTCACCGGAAGCATTCCCCGAAGTGTCCCGCCGCTATAGGGAGAAATCGCACTCGACCTCGTTGCCCCAGGCGCTCCAGCCCGGCACCTTCTGCCGGGCGAACAGCTCCGCCCGAGGCACGTCCCCGAACACCCGCACGATCCGCTCCCGCACCTCGTCGGGCTTGCGCGAGTGCTCGCGCCGGGACGAGACCATCAGGCTGGACACGCCCGTGCCGATGCGCCTCGGTTTTCCCTTGGTCGCCAACAGGCAGAGTTCGGCGTTGGAGTGCGTCCAGTAGCCGCGCCCCAGGAAGTAGCCGGTGTCCTTGGGGGTGCGCTTGACCCAGGTGAAGGCGACGGTCTTGTAGGCGAAGCCCCAGGCGCGGATGACGGCCAGTGCGTCCGGTAGGTGGGAGTGGACGGCCCAGAGCAGCAGCGCGCAGTCCGGGGCGGCCAGGCGTCCGACCGGCAGGGCGCAGATTTCGCGCGTCGCCATCATGGGGTAGGGCGGGCCGCCCTTGCCGCTGCCGCCTAGGCGCCACGGCGGGTCGGCGTAGATCACGCCGAAGGCAGCCGCCTGGGGTGGGGCGCTCGGGACGGAAGTAGCTGGTATAGAGGGTAGCATTCCTTCTAGGAAAGCAGGGGGCGGCATGGGCCGCAACTTCCGGTGTGCGGCTGCAACGCCTGTCGGCTCTGCCCTCGTGCGGCAGAAATTCTCCCCATTGACGTCATTCCTCGCGGCCGTCCCTCTGCTACGGGTGGGCAATGGGCTGGACATTCGGGCGGACAATGGGATGGGCTTCCGGTTGTCCGGTCCATTGTCCGGTCGCCCCGATGGGGTATGGTGCCGAAGATGTCGCGGAGCGCCTGTAACTATATCCTTCTCACTCGACCTGCATGGTTCTCGCTCGTCGTCTAAGCCGGGACGGCCCCGGAGCATAGCGATTCGACAGTCAAAAAAATATTTCGTGGGTTTTCTTACCCCGCAGTTGTACTTGGCATGGTTTGTGCAGGATAGCGATTTATCCTGTTGGGCAGCCAGGTTGCCTGGATGACCGGCGCGATGACGCGCGCGCCGCTTCTTCTAGTAGCAGGCCAGGACCGGCCCGACTGACGCCCGGTCCAAACGGGCGCCCGATCCGTCTCCCGTTCCACCCCGGCCAATGATGGCTCCAGTTCTCTCATTCTTGATAGATCCTCTCGTCCTTCCGGTGCAGTAATCCCGGCGCAGTGATCGTTGTCACCGTTCATTTTGAAAAGGAGACGTAGCTATGGCAGTCGAGAACGCAGGCGGACCGGCCAGCGGGCAGGCACACGGAAACGCAGCCGGCGATCCGGCAGGCAACGGGAGCGGCCTCAGCGTCGTCCCGAGCCGGCCCGCATCCCTGGCCGGCCTGGACATGGCGGGCCTGGGAGCGCAGCGCGAGTTCGAGCCGCGCATCGCCCGGATGGAGGCCGAGATGGACGCCGCCCGCAAGGGCGGGTTCCTTGGCCTGCTGCGCTTGCGCTATGAGGCCTGGCTGGAGGAGCGCATGATGGTGCCGGCCATCCGCAAGATGCAGGCCCGCCAGGCCGTCCTGGAGCAGCAGTGCAAGACCGCTGAGGCCGAGATAAGGCTCAAGGCCACGGTCCAGTCCGGGGAGGTCGGCGCCCAGCGCCACCGCATCGAGTGGAACGAGGTCAACCGCCAGCGCTTGGCCGGGGAGCTGCACTCCCTGGGCCTGATCACCTACTCGGCGGGCACCCCGGCTCCGTCTCCCCTTCCCGCCGGCCCGCCGCCGGTCTCGCCGCACGTCACGGACGAGCAGGTGGAGGCGGTGGCCCTGCGCGGCTTCCTCCAGGGCGTGGAGACGGAGAAGGATTGGCTCACCTACCGGGGCGAGCTGTCCCGGCACCTGTCCCCCTACACGGTGGAGGAGGTCGGGCAGCGCCTGCGCGAGCTGTGGCGCATCAACCGCCAGGCGGTCGGGTGACGGCTCCGTGATGGTACTCTGATGCGGATAACACGCCCGTGAAGGAACACGTTGAGATCGGCCGCTACCTCGCCGCGCCCGGCGAGGGGCGGGGCCTCCAGGTGCTGTGCGACGCGCCGGAACTGGAGCCGCACGTCGGACGGGCTTGGTTCCGCGCCTATGCCGCCCAGCGCCTGGACCTGCCGCCCGAGAGGGAGGCCGGGGCGTCGCCACGACCCGGCCGCGCGGAGGTGGGAGCGGATCTGCTGTCCCGGCACGCCGTCGTCTGCGGGAGCACCGGCAGCGGCAAGACGCGACTGGCCCTGCACCTGCTGGCTGAGCAGGTCCGGGCGGGCTGCTCGGTCGTGATGCTGGACCCCAAGGCCGAGACCATCCGCCACCTGCTGCACCTGGCCCATGCCGCCGGCGTCCCGCCCGAGGAGGTGACGCTGCTCTCGCCGCACGGCGAAGGGGCGGGTGCGCCGGGCTGGAACCCGCTGGACGGCAGGGCGACCGGACTGTCCCCCGCGCAGGCGGCGGCGGACTTCGTCTCGGTCCTGGCGAAAAGCTCCGACTCCTGGGGACCGAGGCTCCAGGACGTGCTGACCAACGCCCTGATCGTGGTTTGCGCCCACGGCCTGTCCCTCTTCGAGCTGGCCCGCCTCTTGCAGCGGGACGACTACCGCGCGGGGCTGCTGGGGCGGCAGCCCGACCGGGAGACGATGGGCGACGCGGTCGTGTACGAGGAGGCGCGGACCTACTTCCTGCGGGAGTTCGCCGCCTGGGGCAAGAGCGAGCGGGCGTCGGCCGTGGCGCCGGTCCTCAACAAGTTCCGCGAGCTACTGCGCTCGCCGTTTCTGCGGTCACTGCTCTGCGCCCGGCGCAGCACGCTGGACCTGCCTTCGCTGTGGAAGCGGCGAGGGCTGGTGCTGGTGCATCTGGACGGGGCGGGCCTGGGGGACGAGGGCGCTCGGCTCCTGGGGGGCCTGCTGGCCCACCAGTTGCTTAGGACGGCGATGCGGACTGACGGCCCCGTCCCGGTGGTGCTGGCGTTGGACGAGATGGGGGTTTCCGAGCAGTTCCTGGGGAGCGCCCTGTGCCAAATCCTCGCCATCGCCAGGTCGCGGAACCTTCGCCTGCTGGTGGCCTGCCAGCACCTGGCGCAACTGTCGGACGGCCTACGGACCGCGCTGCTGGCGAACACGGCGATCCAGTCGTTCTTCCGGCTGGGACACGCGGACGCGCGGGCGGTGGCGTCGGCGCTGACGGCGGGGACCGGCGAGCGGGTATCCTCCATCGCGGCGGACGTCGCGAAGCGCGACGTGGAGGGGCTGCCGGAGACGTGGGCGGAGTCGGCCCACACGGTGCGCGACGGCCACGGCGACCCGATCAAGCTGTCCGCGCCGGCCTGGACCGCCTTCCTGGACGTGGTAGGGAGAGGTGACGGGACCGATCAAATAGTGGCGCTGAAGCGCCTGGCCGTGGTTTCGGGGGTGGAGCGTCTGTACGTCCAGGCGGCGGACACAAAGCAACCGATGGAGCTGGAACGCTATGTGGCGCGGATCGCGCCGGATGAGTTCCGGCTAAAGGGGCCGGCCCCGGTGCGTCTGGTCGTCTCGTTCCCCCGGCCGCGGCTGTCAGTTCTGAGCCGGGAGAGCGAGGGCGAGCGGCAGCAGGCTTGGGCGAAGAGGCTGATGGAGTTGCCTAACCGGCAGGCGGCGGTGCGGCTGGCGGGAGGGACGCCGGGCGTCGTTCAGGTTGTTGAGGTATCCGATCCGATCAGAGTGACAGGTCAGGAGAAGTTCCTCTCTGCGGCGGTGGCCGGGAGCGGGCAATCCCCGCGGGAATTGGAGGAGACGCTGGACTGGCGGCGGGACTGCGTGGAGAGAATCGCCACGGGCAAGGGATTTGCAGACGAAGGCGGCGATCAGGGCGACCAAAGCCCTGAACCATTCGGGCCTGGGGCGTCAGGCCTCACCGGGGCGGAAGCAAGGCTCCCGCCGGCACCGCCGCATGGCAGCAACAACCGAGGGCGGAGAGCCGCAGTCGCGCCTCCGGCAGCCCGTGCCTCCAGCGATCTGGTGAAAGATTTAATATCGGTAGGAGTGGTGGGAGAGGACGGCAGCATTGCCTGAAGTATTGCGTGAAGTATTGCCTGAAGCCGCTGGCGAAGTGAAGGAAGAGGGCGGCCCCCCGGTGCGGGGTGGATCGGACCGACGGCGACGGTATGTACGGACGCCTCCCGACAAGCCTCTCGCGGCCTTGACTCCTACCAAGGTCCAGTTGCTTTGCTTTCTTGCACAGTGCCGCTTTCTGTCCCTGCCGCAGCTTGCGCGCCTGTGCTGTCCCTCAGAAAAAAGTGCGCGGCGGCATATGCGGGAGCTGTTCGATGCGGGGCTGGTGGACGTGATGCCGGTGTCGCGGCTGGCTCTGGCGCCGCCGGATGCTCCGAATGACGCCAGCCTTCTTTACGGCTCTGCCCCTAACCTCTATGTCCCCACGCCTCGTGGGCTGGAGCTGCTGCTGCACGCAGGGCTGATCGGGAAAGAGACGGTGAAACGGACCGCAGCCTCCTATGGTCCGAAGAACAGCCTGTTCTTAGCACATGAACTCGCGGTTCGGGACGTGCGGGTGTGGCTGGAGGGGGCGACTCAGGCAGCGCACGGAGAGCAGCAGGTCCTGGCCTGGAAGGATGGCAATGAGGCGGTTCTGGATTTGGGGCATGGCGGGAGCGTCCGACCTGATGCGTGGTTCGTGCATCGTATCGGGCAGACTGAAAACCGGCCGTCGGTTCTCGTCGGGCTGGTGGAGGTGGACCGGGGTACGGAGCGCGGTGACAAACGCTGGCAGGAGAAACTAGGCGCCTATGAAGAACTTTTCTCGGGCGGCGCTTTGAAGGTAGCCACGGGTTACGTTAACGCCCGCATCTTGGTCATCACGCCCGATGCCCGGCGGCGCGACGGTCTCGCCACCTTCATCGGGGAGCGCAGTGGGACAATGGCACCGCGGTTCTGGTTCGCGGAGCGGGTCGTGTTACAGCATCCGAGTCTGGCAGCACCATACTGGTGGCAATCGGGGGATCGGCACGCGCGCGCCTTGGTGGGCTTCTGACCTGCCTCCCCGGATTCCCCCTCACCAAAAGGCTCCTGTTCCACAGATGCCGCGTAGGGTTACTGGGCAAGCTCGGTCTGAGCGGCGTAATGCGGTGGTCTGACCACGCGCCCCCGTATTCGCCCCCGTCTCTCCAGGCGACCTGTTCCCGACACACAGAAGCCGCCGGTTCACACCGGCGGCAGGAGTTTTCCGTTCCCTCTTCTTATCGGGGGATGCGACTCAGAGTTTCTTGGTCAGAGATTTTTGTGGAGCACGTCCACAAAAAGGGAGATCAGTTCGTGGCAGAACAGCAGCAGCACGATGACCCAGAGGTGTAGCCACGAGAAAAGGGTGAATGATCGCTTGCTGGGTGGCAGGTGATCATCCGGGCGGGGACGTCTGATCTCGGGGGCGACGACCAGAACCGTCATCAACATGCCGAAGAGGCAGAAGGCCAGCAGTTCCTGTGATGTCATGGGGTTGTCCAATCCTCGGTGAAGCTGCTTTTATTTATATATGAAAATTACCGATTTGTCAATATGCTAGCCTTTTTCTGCGTGCGTCGTGGCGTGATGCCAGATACGAGGGGATGCCGGGGCGTAACGCGGCAGTGCGGTCTCGGGCAGATCCGTTTCAATGGTTCGATGCGCCTGGAAGGCGAGCGCATGTGCCCGGCCGGGCTCAGGCTCTTGGTGTTGTCACGGCCGGGTGAAGTAGACGTTACGCACGAAAAACTGCTGTGCCTCGGCTCCGCCGAAGGCAAGCTCCGTCACGATCTTGAGCGTCCCCAAACGCTGCTGCCGCTCCGCGTCTCGTTCGGTCAGGGGGAAGTGATAGAGCTGGTAGTCGGTAGAAACATTAGACAGCGTCTTCTTGTCCAGCGTTTTCGTTATCGGGTCATCGAAACCCTTCACCCCTATGTCGACCGATTTCCCTGGTTCAGCACTCTTGAGTTCGACGACCAGATCGGTGTATGAGGATGCATCTATCGTATGGCGCTGTGCGTCGGGCTGGCTGACCATGATCTGTAGGAGGCCATATTCCTGGTTCGCGGGGTAGTCCAATTCCAGGGAACCGTCACTGGCCTTCTGCAACCAGGGCTTCATCTCCTGCCGGGTGATGGTGTGCATCTCGAACCCCGCCATCAGGTTGCCGTCGCGCAGGATGTATCTGCGCTGTGCGGGAGCAGGCGGAGACGGGAGGCCCTGATCCGCGGGCGCCTGATCCATGGCGGCCGTAGCCGTGAATCTCACGTCCGGATCGGCGCCCTCATCCCTGGCAACGTCATCGATGGCTTGCCGGCCCCCGGCGACGTTCGCCCGGCGTACCGCGACGATGGCGGCCTCGGCACGCTCCGGGTCTTCACTGTGTACGTCATCAATGATGCGCTGCCTGTCTGCCGGCGTGCCAACCCGGATCAGGGCGGAAGTCGCCGGGCGGAACATCAGTGCAGAAGAATTGCCCGTTTGGCTGCGGAGGAAGTCGACCAGTTTTGTCTTCAGCGCGGGTTCCAGGCCCGCACGGGCATCTACGTCTGCGAGACAGGCTATCGCCGCAGCTCGGATGCCGGCATAGGTGTCATGGAAGGCGCCTTGGGCCTGGGCGAGAGAGAACACGGCCTGCTCGTTGACGGAAGCGCCGCCGCCGTTTTGCGCGATGATGCTCGCGTACAGGGCCTGCGTGTTACGGAAATCAGCGGGCATCCCGGCCTGAGACTGCACACTGGTCCCGTAACGATCCAGCGCCGCGCGGAGGGCCGGATCGTTGTGGGCGGCGTATGCCGCTTCGGCGAGATTCCAGGCGAAGATGTCATAGGAGCGGGTGGCCTTGGCCAACCCGAGCTGCCCATCCAACTCCTGGGCCCATTCAGCAGCCGAGGCCACCTTCCGATGCCTATTATGCCGGCTCAGTTCCACCGTTGGTACGGCGAGGGCGTATGGATCATTGGCGGAGAACCAGGGAGTCGCCATCCTATCATAGCCGATGTTCCAGAATATGAGCCGTACCTGCGGACCGGGCTGTACTTTGTAACAGTAGAGGTCGCGGTTGGATTGGCGCGGCGGGAGAAACTTCAGGTTTTCTTTGAACTGAACGCAGATCCAGACGAACCAGTGGTCGGAGAGACTCCGGGCCGGACGGCCCTCGAGCGCGACCCGCCCATAGAGGGAGGTCGTCGCGGCACTGTCCGGCGGCGACGTTGCCTGACCGTGGACCTGACTCACGGAAGCCCTAAACACGGAAAAAAGCATCATAAAACAGGCCAGGGACAGGCACTTTCCTTTGGCGCTCTTACGGTTGATCGTTCGGCTGTTGTTCATGGGTGGGTACCTCGAACCAGTATTGGCCCTGCACATCGGACCGCGTCGGAAACGGCGCACCGGGAGTAGCGCCAAAGTGTAACCAGACGCTGAAGATGAGGCGTCCGACCGGCCTGTCGGGTGCCACATCATATTCCCATTGCCGGGTTGCACTATCATCAGGAAGATGAGCGTTCTCGTGAGCGTCCACGATCGTTAGACAGCCATCTGGCATCAGATCATCGGCCTCCAGAATCTTAACAGCATTTTTACAGCGGATTTCGACGTGAAGCGCCCGGAAGCCGGCTGGCGTCACTAGCTTCTTCTCGAGGTAGAACCACTTGGTCATGGGGGGTTCCGTTTTGTGTGCATCACCAATGCCCTTCAGCCCATGCGGTGTTCCGGCCTCAGATGTTGCTTTAGATCTTTCGTCGGCCTGCTCGTGCCAGTCGCTCGGCGAAAACGAAACGGGGACATTAGGCGACAGAGGACTCGATCTGGGGATAACGGGATAGTCGCCATCACCGTTCGGATTGATGTGGAGGCGATGGTTTTCACCAAGGTATGAGGCCGTCAGCATCGAGCGGGCGGGTGACACGTTCGCGATCTGGAAGTACCCATCCTGGTTCGTCATGCCCTGCTGACTGGTCCCGACCACCTGAACTAAAACGCTCGGGACGGGAGCAGTAGGGCTTGTACCGACATAGCAAATCCGCCCCGCGACCGTTTGAAGTGGAACCGCAGGCGACTGAGCCGGAGGATGGTAGCTCCGCGCAATCCAGATGCATTCGAGGAGAAGGAAGCAAAAAACGACATGTTGAATAAACGCCAGTCCAGATACCAGGCGCGGTGGATCCGATGCATGCGGTCCGTCAGGAGCGCTTATCTTCATGGGCCGAAACTTCAGCAACAGACCCGTCCCTGCCCAAGCCAGCGCGATCGCTACGATCCAATATGTGATATGGGGGTATACGAATGGGGCTACCTCGTTGTAAGTGCTGTATGGGATTGCCCAGAGAGCCAAACCCGCGAGGACTGAGGTAGCCACACGCCAGAGGTGGTAGCGATGCGATGTCTCTCCCCTGGATTGCGTATAGGATTGCTCCACTTGATGCCCAACTCTGCGACAGCTGCTCATGACACGCCTGAAGAATACTCCCACTGCATTATCTCCTGAGATATAGCCGATTTATGCGTAATGCCTTGCTTTGTTCTGTCTGTAAATGCGTCAACGCTCAGTTATCTATATGTTTATAACTTCACCCAGCCTCTGTAATTCTCCTCCCTTAAAGAACCGTCGAGAAAAAGATTTTTCCAGTGTTGCCCGTGCTACCCTGTGAGGACTTGGGCGAATGATGGCTTCAAATACAGAATTGGATCCTTAGGCGAGTGCCAGTGGCGCGCATCACCTTGAATATGGTCTAAGCGGTGGTTGATGGAATGCCCTACCGTTGTGGGATTGGCTACTAATTTCACCCTGCGTCATAGTTGTTTCCGGGCTAATAGACGGATTATTCTCAGGCAATTGCCGGAGAAACCATGAACGGCTTGCAACCCCCTCTGAACAAAGAAGAATTACCGGAAAGTGAACTGCAGCCATGGGATCGAAAAATAGGCTCGATTCGGGTATCGTCAGAGTAGCAGGGCGAAAGCTGCTGAAATGTGTTTCGTAAACAGCATTTCCGTGGTTCGTTCTTCGCCTCCTTTCCCTCGGCTTATTCTTCCTCGTACATTTGGTTCTACTGCGGTAGGCTGGCTGTGACTAACCCTTTCCTGGTTCTCATGACCCGTTCTGTCAGCTTCCTAGGGTGATAATTCCTTTCTTATACGAGCCGTTTTCGCGTTGCGGTCTCTGATCTGCGGTTCACCAGAAGGCGTGAGAGGGGCGCGGCTTGGGCGTGTGCCGCCCGCACCTGGTCTGCCCCGGTGTGCAGGTAGCCTTGCGTCACGACAAGGCTCGTGTGACCGGCGATCTTTTGGGCCGCGAGCACGTCAACCCGCGCAATCTGCGAGAGCGCATAGTGGCGCAGGCCATGGAGTGACCAGCCGGTGACACCCGCGAAATCCGCATAGTGGCGGAACTGCGACCCGTAAGCCGTCACGCTGAGGGGCTGACCGGTCCGGCTGATAAAGAGAAGCGGGCTGTCACATTTGGGGCGGATGCGTAGGTAGGCATCCACGGCCTCCTGCCAGTCGGGGCTGATGGGCACGGTGCGCGGCCGGTCGGTCTTGGTGACGCGGAACGTGATCTGCATTCGCTCGCAGTCGTAGTCCTCCAGCCGCAGGAACAGCAGCTCGCCGATCCGCGCGGCTGTCTCTACCAGTCCCGCCAAGATCGCGTAGTCGCGTCGGGCGAGAAAGGTGCGGGCTTTTGCCGGCATCCGACAGGCAGCAGGGTTGGCGGCGGGCGACCACTTCACGGGAATGGCCTTCAGGAGCTTCCTCACCTCCTCGTCCGAGGGGCATTTGACGAATGCCTTGGGGGCCTTCGGGACCGCGTAGTCTGTCAGCGGGTCACGCGGGACGTACTTCTCCGACGCGCAGTGGCGGAAGAAGACGCGGATGCAGATGGCATCGGCCCGCAGGGTGCGCTCGCTGATCCGCCCATCGTTGCCCCGGCCCTGCCCCCGCTCCGAGCGCACCGCGATGTATTCCCGCAGGTGCCGAACACGGAAGTCCGCGAGGGCGATCTCTTCGCCCTCGGCCCAGCGGGCCAGGCGCTCCAGATTCAGGCGGTAGTAGGTCCGGGTCTTTTGCTCCTTGGTGCTGAGGGATTGGCGCAGGAAGTCCTTCACGGCGTCCTGCCAGGAGACCTGTTCCAGAAGCACTTCTTTATGCCCTAGACGGAGGGCATGATGGCCGGCTTGGGGACTTGTGCCTGCCTCTGCTGAAGCGGACTTCTGTGGAGCGGACTTTTGGGAAAGGGCGGCTTCGGAAGCGGCCCTGTTGAGCGGTTTATGTTTCATGGTTGCCTGGTTAATAGCTTTTATGAATAAACTGCTTCTGTAGATGAACGGAAGGCAGTCAGAGAACTGAACGCAACTGACACCATAGTTTCACCGTATGAAACTAATAAATCAGATGATGAAACTATTGTCAAATTCGGGCCAAAAAGAAAGCGTTACCCTGTAAATAGGGTAACGCTGACTTTGTTTCTGCTTCTTTTTGGGCTTCGGTCTTGGCGGACAGGGTGGGATTCGAACCCACGGGGGCCCAAGGACCCCGACTGTTTTCAAGACAGTTCCGTTATGACCACTCCGGCACCTGTCCCTGATGCGGCTTCCGTCAGGGTCTATTATACGATGCCGGAGGCACGGCTGTCAACCGAGCGGTTTTGTTCGTATTCCTGATGGGTATCCCTACCGCATGGAAGCTGGAAGTTACATGCTGATTGAGCGTGGGATGACCGTGCGCGGGACCGATGGGGACCTGGGGACGGTCGCGGAAGTGGTCGCCGATAAAGGCGCGGACATCTTCCGTGGCATTGTCCTCGCCCACGGCCTATTTGGCTTAAAACAGGCGTTTGTGCCGGGCGAACAGGTTGTCCGGGTGGAACAAAACATCGTTTACGTCCGTCTTTCTAGGGCAGAAGCGGAACAGCTTCCGGCCCCTCCGGCCGGAGGGCAGACGTATGAAGGAAAGGATTTAGAACCATGAAGCAAGTGAATGCATGGACCATACTCGGTCTGGCGGCAACGGTCGCTGCGGCGGCGTTCGCGCCGATTTCGGCGCACGCGGATGACTCCAGCCGGCAGAAGAACAAGAACCTGTGGCGCAACGGCGCGATTGTGGGCGGCGCGGCGGCCTTGTACGGCCTGCACAACCACGATACCACGACCACGGTGCTGGGGGCGGCGGGCGCGGCCTACTCGGCCAAGCGGTATGAGGACGACCGGCACAGCCAGAGCCAGGCGCAGGCGCGGCGCGACCAGCGCACTCGCTACCATCGCTATTACGGCCATCGCTATCACCGCCGCACTCACTGACATTAAGCCGAAAACGGGCCTGCCATCCGGCAGGCCCGTTTTTTGTCGGCAGGAATTCGCGCGAACGTCGGTGAAAAGAGACGGCATGAAACTCGGCGTCTCCACCCTCGGCTGTCCCGATTGGACACTGGACGAAATCCTGACCCGCCTGCCCGGCTACGGCTATGAGGGGGTCGAGCTGCGCGGGCTGGGGCCGGACCTGAACCTGACGCAGTCGCCCGCTTTCGCTGCCTCTGTCATCGAAGAGACCCGCCGGCGGTTCGCCGACGCCGGGCTGGCGGTCTGCGGCGTGGACACCTCCTGCGCCTTCGCCGCCCCTGACCCGGCGGCGCGGGAACGTCACTTAGAGGAGGGCCGCCGCGCGATTGATCTGGCCGCCGCGCTCGGAGCGCCCACAGTCCGCGTGTTCGGCGGCGAAGTCGGCAGTGAGGCCGAGCATTCCGAGGCCGTGAAGCGGGTCGCCTCGGCCCTGACGGAACTGGGCGACCATGCCGCGCAGACAGGAGCCGTCCGGGTTGTGCTGGAAACGCATGACGCTTTTTCCACGGGTGTGCAAGTGGCGGAAGTGCTGCGTCTGGCGGACCATTCCTATGTCCGGGCGCTCTGGGATCTGCATCACCCGTTTCGGCACGGCGAGACGCCTGCGGAAACTTTCGCCGCGCTTGGTCCGTATTTGGAGCAGACGCACGTCAAGGACAGCAAGCCAGGCGGAGCGTACTGCTTGCTGGGGGAGGGCAACATCCCGATTTTGGAGATGCTGCGCCTCTTGAAAAACGGGGATGAAAAGGGCGGCGGCTATGACGGGTGGCTCAACCTGGAATGGGAGAAGCGCTGGATACCCGCCCTGCTGGACCCCGCCGTTGCTTTCCCGCAGTATGCCGCTCGCCTGCGCGAGTACCTCGATGAACTCCCATAGGAAGAACAGCACCATGCGACAGCGACACGGCGGTCCCCAGGCTTTTACCTTGATCGAGCTTCTGGTCGTCATTGCTATCATCTCCATTCTCGCGGCGGTCTTGCTGCCCGTCTTCTTTTCCGTCCGCGGGCGAGCACGCCAGACGGTCTGCATCTCCAATTTGCGCCAGATTGGCATGGCGGTCTCGCTGTACGCCGATGACGCCGATGATCTGTACCCCGCCGGCACGGACCCTTCCGACCAGTACGCCAACCCCGACATCTGGACCGGATCGCCCTATCAGGCGCAGGTGCATCAGATGCCTTTCCTCCACGTCATCCTTGCGCCCTACATACACAATCAGGATTTGTGGCACTGCCCCGCCGACAGCGGGTACTCCGGCCTGGACATCAGCACCTACGCCGGCGGCTACCCTATCCCGATTGATGCGACGCCGACCGCGTTTGGAAAGTACGGGACGTCCTACCTGTACCGCACCGAGATCGCCCTGCTCGGGACCAAATACGGCTCCCTGATCGCCTACGACAGCGCGAATAACCCACACGAAAACGCGGAAGTCAATGTCTTGATGGACGGCAACGGGTCGTGGCACGGCGGCTTCTCAGTCAGCCAGAAGCGCTACAACGAGCTGATGGGCGACGGCCACGTCGTCAACCAGAACATCGCACAGTTCGGGCAGACCTGGCGGCTCCAGCTCAGGCATTATTAACATGGCCGTCGCCGTCTATGCCGCCCGCTGGGTCCTGCCCATAGACGCTGCGCCCCTCGCGGACGGCGAGGTAGTCATTGAAAACGGCATGATCGCCGCCGTCCGTCCGGTAGTGACGCCTGCGAATGAGCGCCGGGACTTTGACGAGGCCATCCTCATGCCCGGCCTGGTCAACGCCCACAGCCACCTCGAATACACGGCCCTGCGCGGCTTCCTCGAAGACGTCCCCTTTTTCCCCTGGATACGCGCCCTCACGGCGGCCAAAGCCGCGCTGACGGCGGAAGACTGGCTTTGGTCGGCTCGGCTCGGCGCGCTGGAATGTCTCTCAGGGGGAATTACAACACTGGGCGACAACACGGACGCGGGAGTCACGATGCGCGTCCTGGCCGAAAGTGGCCTGCGCGGGATCGTGTATCAAGAACTGTTCGGCATTGACGACCGGGAACCCGTCGCGCCGATTTTAGCGCGTCTTCGGGCGAAGGTAGACGCACATCGGCATCTCGCTTCGGACCGGGTCAGTGTCGGTGTCTCGCCCCACGCGCTTTACACCATCCGTCCCGCCCTGTTCGCGGCGATTGGTGACTATGTGGCTGCGGAAAGGCTGCCGACCAGCATCCACGTCGCCGAGTCGGCCTCGGAGAGCGTGCTGACCGAGCGCGGGGAAGGGCCGTTCGCCGAGATGTACGCCCGGCGCGGCATCACCTGGGAGGCGCCCCGCGCCACGCCGACGCAGTACGCCGCCGAAATGGGCGCATTGGGGCCTAACACACTCGCTGTCCACTGCGTCCATCAGACAAATGGGGACATTGCCTTGCTGGCGTCTACGGGCGCGGCGGTCATCCATTGCCCCAAAAGCAATGCCAAATTGGGCGCGGGCATCGCGCCGCTGGCGGCCTGGCTCCGAACGCCGGGCCTGCGGCTGGGCCTGGGCACGGACAGCGCCGTCTCCAACAACGCCCTGGACTTGTTCGAGGAGATGCGCTTCGCCCTTCTGATGCAGCGGGCCGTGCGGGAAGAAGTGGAAGCCGTGACCGCCCGCGATGTCGTCCGCATGGCGACATTAGGCGGGGCCGAATCAATGGGCCTGTCCGACCGAACCGGCTCCCTGACGCCCGGCAAGCGGGCTGACCTGATCGCCGTCCGCCTGGACCGCCCCCACGCCGTCCCCGCCACCGACCCCTACGCCGCCCTGGTTTACGCCGCCCGCGCCGACGACGTTCTGTTCACACTCTGCAACGGCGAAATCCTCTACGACAACGGGGTCTGGCCGACGCTGGACGCGCTGGCAATTATGGATGGCGCGCGGCAGGCGCGGGCCAAGGTTTCTTAGTCAAACTTGTACGCGGAACTGCCGTACACAGGGTACAATGGCGCGAGGAAAGTAGCAGATGCCGATAGTGCAAAAAAAGAAGCCGAAGAGACGGTTTGCTATCACGTTCTCTAATCGAGATTTCCATGCCTTTCTGGAAGCCATGGAGGCCGACAAAGAGCCGAATGATGCGCTGAAGCGGGCAGCGGAGCGGTATCGGCAGCAGTTTGGCAGGCGTGAGATGTCGCGGTGAGCGATGACCGCGCCGTTGAATTGTTGACGGAGAAGCATGGTCGGGTTTCTTTTGACTGCGGCGGACCGAGCCTGAACGAGTATCTCCAAAGGTCTGCTCGGCAGAATGCAGAACCCTTCCTTGGCCGTACCTATGTCTTGGTAGTTCCCGGTCAAACACGCATTGAAGGCTATTACACGATCTCCAGCGGGTTGGTGGTACGCCAGGATTTGCCGGAAAAACGGCTGCCGCGCTATCCTGTTCCCATTTTCCTGATGGAGCGGCTTGCGGTGGACCGGCAGGCACAAGGGCAGGGGTTCGGCGAGTTGCTGCTTCAGAATGCCCTGAAACGCTCCGCGCAACTGGCGGAGCAGGCGCGAAGTTTCTGCCGTAGATATGGCTTCACCGGAACAGCGGATGACCCGTTGCGTCTTTACCTGCCGATCAAAAGAGTCCTTCAAACGAGCCTGTCTAAGACATGAGAAACAAGGGCAGGGGACATGCGTCTGGGCGTCGAATCTTAGCCGCGTATGGCGACAAAAACACGAGCATCACGCGGGGACGGCGAAAAATCGGACAAGTCCGGCGGTCGGGGCGGGGAGGGGGCGACCGGCCTGGTCACGTTCCTGGTCGGCGTACTCATTGCCGCCTATCTTTTCTTTACCAATCCTGATCCGAAGTCTCCCGAAGCGTACTGGCTCGTTAATACCGCCCTCTGCCTCTGGGTGCCGCTTGTCGTGATCCTGCTCGGCCTACGCGCCGAGCCGAGCCAGTTCGGCATGACGCGCGGTGACCGGCGGCTCGGGCTGAAATGGACTGGGATCGCCTGGGGCGTCATGGTGCTCCTCCTCGCCGTAGCCGTCAGCATCCCCTCCTTCCACGCGCAGTTCCAGCAGCAGTATCTGTATGGCCGCCTGAGCCGCCCGCTGGAAGGCGTTGGGCAGCCGTTTGTTCGCGATTTCATTCATCCCGCGTTAGGCCATGTTAACCTCAAGGCACTGCTGTATTACGAGCTGGCAATGGGTTTCTACATGTTCTGCTGGGAGTTCTTTTTCCGGGGGTTCTTGCTGTTCGGCCTGCAAAAAAGCCGGCTGGGCGCGTGGGGAGCGGTCATCGTCCAGGCGCTGCTGTTCGCCCTGCTGCATTGGTCTTACGTCCCCTTCGCCTCCAAGCCGCCCGTTGAAGTCCTCAGCGCCCTGCCCGGCGGGCTGATCCTCGGCGTCCTCGCCCTCCGCACCCGCTCCTTCGTTTATGGGTTCCTCGCGCACTGGGCGATCTCGCTGACGCTGGACCTCATTCTGCTCGCCCCGTTTATTTTTCGCCACTTTGGGTAAATATCTCCAAGCCTCACTCTTTTTATGTTTCCCAGGAGAAGACTTATTCATGGAGACCATGCGGATAGAAACCAGCTTGCGGCATCTGGACGGCGTTCCTGTTTTGGATGTTGTTGGCGAAATTGACATCTATACGACGCCGCAGTTCAAAGAGGCGGTCAGCGCGGCTATTGACGAGAACAAGCCCGCCATCATCATCAACATGGCGCAGGTGACATACATGGACAGCAGCGGGTTTGGAACTTTGCTTTCAGCCACCAAGCGCCTGCGGCCCCTAGACGGTGCGCTGTACCTGACAGGCTGCAATGATTCAATCCAGCGGATGCTCCAGATCACCCGTCTAAACACGATTTTTGGCGTTTACACGACCGAAGACGAGGCCCTTGCCGCCGCAAAATCCGCCCTGTTAGGAGCGGCGGCGGTTTAGCCGAACCGTCCCAGCGGCGGCCGTGATGGCCGCCGTACCCCCCAGCACGAGACAAAGTGCGTAAAGGCCGACGCGAAACGCCTCCGGCTCGTACCGCATTTCTATCGGGTTATTGGTCGGGCTGTGTGTTAGCTGCTTCGGAGTGAGTGTGATGGTACGGAAGATGTCCGGCCCCCGCGTCAAGACTGCCTCCTGCCCGCCGAAATAGGCGTGCCATCCGGGATACCACTGGTCGGCTACCACCACCTTACGGGGTGGCAGTAAGCCTTCCGTCCTTGCCAGCAGATGCCATCGCGTCGGCGGCTGTGGCGGCAGAACATAGCCAAGGCCCCCATCACTTAGCCCCTCCCCAACGAGTTGCATTCGCGGTAGTGCCTCTTTGTCCTCATAGACATAAGCCCCATCGCCCTGAAACATGGGAGCCGTTCCCGGCTGGGGCACCCGTGTCACCACGAAACGTGCCCCAGCCTCCCGCGCCTCCCGCGAACCATATCCATAGGTAAACACCATGTTCCCGTTTTCGGGCGGGGCGGGGGAGCCGCCGTCCATGCGGCCTGCATATTGAAAATACTGTCCGGTGAGGAGCGAGTCGTAGCCCTGCGTGTCGTCTAGCCCGTAAACCGTCGCCGTATTCGGCGGCAGCACGACGGGCGGCGGCTTATCCGGCGCAAAGCTCCAGCGGCGGTTGATCGGCATGACCCGGCCTTCCGCGCGGTGCTTCTGCAAGAAGGTGATGAGGGGCGTCGTAGGGTACACGTTCTGCGGCGGAGTCGTCCGGTTGAAGCCGTAACCCGCCGCCAACAGGTCCGCGCCGACCAGGACGACCAGGGCGCCTCCCAAAGCGGGCGTCGTGACACTGCCGCGATGCCACAGCCACAAAGCCGCCGCCGCGCCGAACAGGAGGCCCAGAGGGAGCCGCCACAGGTCGGCCTCGCTGCCAAGGTTTACCGCAAGCGCCCCCGCCGGGTAGTTGCCGCTGACCCACAAGACAGCGTAAGCGAGGGTTATCAGGAAAGCGGCCAAGAACGCGGCCCCGCCCTGAGCGAGTGCGCGCCACTTCCCTTGCAGCACAGCCTGCGTCCCTGTCGCCGCCAGGACGGACACGCAGAAGGACCAGAGGACGAGGATGCGACCCGGCGAACCGGTCTGGGCGAAGCCGGGAAGACCGAAAAACGGCAGGGCATTCAGGGGCGTCCCCAGTGCAAGCAGCAGGGAAAGAGCGCCGGCAATGACAAAGAACCGGGTCGTCGCGCTCCCGCGCCATGTCGCCGCCAGCCCGGCCAGAGCCAGCAGCAGGGAGAGGACGCCTCCGTAGCAGGCGTCTTCCATGTACGCGCCCGGCCCGCCATTAGTGTCAATGCCCCAATAGGTGCCGCGCGTCGGGCTGCCGAAGAAGCCGGGCAGGAACAGCGTGACTAGGTTGACCGGCGGCACGGCCAGCCGGACATAGCCCTGATATGCCGCCCACGTCGGTGGCCCGCCGGCACGATGCGAGGTGCGGGCCAGCTCGAAGGCCGGCAGGAGTTGCGGGGCGGCCAATCCAAAGGCGAGCAGGAGCGCGAGCGCGGCGCAGCCAAGCAGGGTAGGCCAATGATTTCTGATGCGCGGGAGGATGCGGAATACGGCGTATGCCGTAATCAGGCCGAAACAGTACAGCGCGATCTGGAGATGACCCGCCAGCAGCATCAGTCCCAGACACAGGCCCAGCGGCACAGCGCGCGTCGCCGAGGGACGGTGGGCCGTCCGGTCCACGAGGAGCAGGGCCAGCGGCAGCCAGGCCGAGACGCACAGGAACGTCGGCAGGGCGAGCCAGGCAATCTGCCAATGGCAGAGCTGCCAGGCGACCGCACCGAGCAGGGAAGCTGCCCGGCCCAGGCCCAGAGCCGGCGAGCGGAGGAAAAAATACATAAAGGCGCCCGTGAGGAACAGGTGCAGCAGAACGCTGACGCCGAAGGCTTGCGCGACGGGCAGGAGGCAGAACAGGAGATTGAGGGGATAAAAGACCGCCGACTGCGAATTGGCGACAAATGGTGTCCCGCAAAACTGATGCGGGTTCCACAGCGGCAGGTAACCGGAGCGCAATGTTTCTGCTGCGAACAAGCGCCAGGGATAAAACTCGGCGACACCGTCCCACATCAGGGGGTTCCAGGGGACGAGCGAGGCGGGGTCTGCGGTACGCCACGGGGCGACATCTCGCAAAAGGTCAGCAGGCAGGAAGGCTTCGCCGTGAGCCACGACAGGCCACAGCAGCAGGCAAGGCGGCACAAGAAGTGCCATGGCGGTCCACAAGGTGAGGAGGCGGGGAAGCCTAAGCATTACTGCAAGTAGGTGAGGTTGCGCCGGGCCACATCATTGCCCTGGTCCTGGGCCAGAACGCGGGCGAATTCGGCTTTGGCCTCATCATACATGCCGAGCATCGTATAAGTCAGCGCAAGATCGTTGCGCGAGAGGGTGTTGCTGGGGTCAAGCCGGATCGCCTGCTCCAGTTCCGCCAGAGACGTCTCGAAATCGCCAACGAATCCGAGGATAAGGCCAAGCTGATGGTGGGCTTCGGCATGATCCCCATTTTCCGTCAGAAGGTGTCGAAACTCAGCCGTCGCCTCATCATAACGACCTTCGAGTTTGTAGGCGACGCCCCGTTCCAGCCGCTCCTCCTGCAATCCCATCTCCGGCTCCTTACTCTAATGCCTGCCCAGCCGTGACCCGTGACCCGCGCGCCCAGCTATCCGCCGACATGCGGCCCTTGCTTTCCGGCTGCACTTCGAGCAGGCGCAATGCTCCCTTGCTTGTATAGACAGTCATACCCCCGTTGCCGATGTTTTCAACCGTTCCCGGCAGGCCGCCGACCGCTTCCACATCGTCCACGACTTCACTGCGCCACACCTTCAGGCGCTTGCCCTGCCGGAACGTGTATGCGCCCGGTTTGGGGGTGACACCGCGCACCAGATTGTGCAGGTCGCGGGCGGGTCGGTCCCAATCCAGCCGCCCGATCTCCGGCGGCAGGGACGGGGCCAGCGTCACGCCGGCCGTGCCCTGCGGAACGCGCGGGCAGTCGCCGTGCTCCAGCAAGTCCAGCGTTCGCATCAGGAGATCGGCCCCGATCTCCGCCAGGCGCGGCTCCAGCGCCCCCCAGTTCTCAATCTCGTTGAGGGGCATCGCGGACTGGAGCAGGATGTCGCCCGTGTCCAGCCCCGCGTCCATCATCATGGTCGTGACTCCCGTCTCGGCGTCACCGGCCATGAGCGCGTACTGCATGGGGGCCGCGCCGCGCCAGCGCGGTAGCAGGGAACCATGGACGTTGACGCAGCCTAGCGTGGGGATGTCGAGGACGCGCTGCGGGATGATCTGGCCGAACGCGGCTACAACGACGGCTTCAGGCGCGAGGTCACGGACCGTCTGGGCAAAGTCTTTCGCGCGCACCTTTTCCGGCTGGAGAAGCGGCAGGCCAGCGGCGAGGGCAGCTTCTTTGACGGGCGACGCGGCCATTTTGCCGCCGCGCCCCGAAGGCCGGTCCGGCTGCGTGACGACGGCGAGCAGGTCATGGTCCGGCGACGCAATCAGCCGGTGGAGGGTGGGGACGGCAAATGGGGATGTCCCCAGGAACAGAAGGCGCATCTTATCCTAACTCTACTCGCGTGTCTGCCCGGCTATGCCAGCGGCTTCCTCTTCGCCCTCTTCCTCCGCCGTGACCCAGTGCAGGTCGGTCGGATTGCGGTCTATGAAGAGGATGCCGTCGAGGTGGTCGTTCTCGTGCTGGATGACCCGCGCGGTCAGGCCCTCGCTGCGGATACGCACCGGCTTGCCGAATTGATCGGTGCCTTTGACGACAACCTCATTGGCCCGCGCCACGTCGCCCTGCAAGCCGGGGATAGACAGGCAGCCTTCGATCCCGACCTGTTCGCCCTTGCGTCCCAATATTTTAGGGTTGACCACCGCCTGGAAGCCGTCGCCGGTGTCGTACACGAAGATCCGCTGCAAGATGCCGAGCTGCGGTGCGGCCAGCCCGACGCCGTTGGCGGCGCGCATGATGCGCTCCATGTGCGCGACCAGTTCCACCACGTCTTCGTTGACGCTCAAGACCGGCTTGGACCTCTGACGCAGCAGATGGACCCCTTGCGCCTCATCATACTTGACGATCGGATCATCCTTGCGGATTAGATCGGCCAGCCTGCCCGCGGCTTTCGCCATCGCGTTTTCTCCCCCATCCGTCATTGCGGGTTATTATAGCACAAAAAACGCTTTGAGTCAGAGCATCGAGAGCGGGTCCATGTCCAGAGACAGCCCCAGGCGCTCCCCCGCCGTCAATTCCGCCAGGGCAGCCCGCAGCAGCGCCAGCAGCGTCTCCTTTGCAGGCGCGCGCAGGGCCAGATGCCAGCGATACCGCCCGCGCAAACGCGACAGCGGACAGGCGACTGGGCCGAGGAGGGTGACGTCTGATTCACTTCCCATGTGCGCCCGCAGGACATTTGCCATCCGGTAGCCGCGCTTGCGCGCCTCGTCCTCGTCCTCGTCCGTAAAGACGACATTCGCCATGTGCGCGAACGGCGGGTATCCCACCTCCTGCCGCTGCCCGATGGCCTGCTCGTAGAAGCCCAGGTAGTCGTGTTTGGCCGCGAACAGCACGCTTTCATGCTCCGGCGAGAACGTCTGCACGATTACTATGCCGGGAACCTTGCCCCGCCCGGCCCGGCCCGCCACCTGCGTCAGCAGTTGGAACGCCCGCTCCGGCGCGCGGAAGTCCGGGATGTTCAGGGCGGTGTCCGCGCTGACGACTCCGACTAGGGTCACATTGGGGAAATCCAGCCCCTTGGCGACCATCTGCGTCCCGATGAGGATGTCCGCCTCGCCGCGCTTAAACGCCCGTAATGTCTCGGCGTGGGCGCCCTTGCGGGACATGGTATCCCGATCCATCCGCAACGTCCGCGCGTGGGGGAATTGCTGCCGGACGGCGTCTTCCACCTTTTCCGTCCCGACCCCGAACGGGCGCAGACGCAGCCCGGCGCATTTGGGGCAGACATCCGGGACGCGACGCCGGTAGTCGCAGTGGTGGCACTGAAGGTAGCGACCCGCGTGGTGGTAAGTCAGCGAAACGTCGCAGTTCGGGCAGTGGAATGTAAAGCCGCAGTCCCGGCAGAGCAGGAACGAGGCAAACCCGCGCCGGTTGAGGAACAAAATGGCCTGTTCGCGCCGCTCCAGGCAGCAGCCCAGCGCAGCAATCAAATCCGCCGCGAACACGCTGCGTGGGGGCGGCTCCGGCTTTTCTGCCCCAGGCTCCCTTTTCACAGGCGCCCGTGGGGCCTTCATTTCCTCTCGCAAGTCCACCACGGACACGGGCGGGAGGGGGCGGCTGTCAATGCGCTCGGGCAGCGCGATCAGCCCGTACTCGCCCGCCTTTGCCAGATAAAAGCTTTCCAAAGAGGGCGTCGCGCTGCCCAGCACGACCGTCGCGCCCGTTTGCGCCGCCCGAAATCGTGCCGCGTCCCGCGCGTGGTAGCGTGGATTCGAGTCCTGCTTGTAGGAGCCGTCGTGCTCCTCGTCCAGCACGATCAGCCCTAGGTGAGGAACCGGCGCAAAGACGGCGGAGCGCGCGCCGACCACGACGCGCGCCTCGCCTGACTGTATCCGCCGCCACTCGTCGTGCCGCTCGCCCAGCGACAGGGCCGAGTGGAGCACGGCCACTTCGTCCGCCCCGAAGCGCGCTTTGAACAGGTCCAGCACCTGCGCCGTCAGCCCGATCTCCGGCAGCAGGATCAGCGCGTTCCGCCCCAGCGCCAGCGTCCGCGCCACGGCGTCCAGATAGACCTCCGTCTTGCCCGACCCCGTAACCCCATACAGCAGCAGCGTCCGCCCGTCCCGCGCCTGGAGGCGCCGCCCGATCTCGCCCGTCGCCCGCGCCTGAGCGTCCGTCAGCGGCGGCGCGTCCCCGGCCACGAAGCCGAAGAACTGGAACGGGTCGCGCCTGCTCGGCACCTCGGTATAGCGTGCCAGCCCCTTCTCGGCCAGCGCCTTCGCCGCCGCGCCCGCGCTTGCGCCGACGGCCAGGCCCGAAGACGGCATCTTCGCCGCGCGGCCTTCCTCCTCCGCCGTGACCAGCGCCCGCAGCAGCCGCGCCTGCCGTGCCGCGCCCGTTCGTTCCAACCGCGCCGCCTCTTCCCCCGCAACGTCTACATCCACGGCCAGCCGCAGCAACCGCACCATCTTCCGCCGGGCGGGGGGCAGCTTGACCGACCGCTCCTCGGTCACAATCCCTTTTTTGCGTAATTCCGCCAGGGCCGGGCCGGGCTTTGCCTGCCCCAAGGCTTTGGCCAGCCGCGCCGTCTCCGCTGACCCGCCCAAGGCGGCCAGGGCCGCCGCCATATCTTTCTGCGAGGCCGCCCGCGACCCGGCCAGCCGCTCTTCCCAGTCCTCGGCCAGCGTCAGTGTCGTCTTGATCTGAGACGACATCACTTCGGGCACGATCAGCCGCAGGGCGTCTCGCAGATCGCACAGCGTCTGTTCGGCCACCCACTGCGCCAGATCGAGCATTTCTTGGTCAAAGCCCGGCGCGTTCTCGATCCGCGCCGCGACCGGCTTGATCTTTGCCGCCATCTCCGGCGGGCAGTCGTACTTCAGCCCGACGACGTACCCGACCGCCGACTGCGCCCCGAACGGGACGACCACGACGGAGCCGACCGCGAGGGGCAGGGCCGGGGGCACGGCATAGGTGAGCGGCTGCGGCAGCCCGGCCACGTCAATCTGAACGATGATGTCGGCGTACATGGGAGTCTATTATACACCCGATGGGGCGACTCGTGAGCAGGGGATGGGAGGTGATAGGAGAATCAAACCGGTAGAAAAACGACCTGACCCTCCCATTCATCTTCCGCGCTGTTTTCCACGATGAAAACCAGATCGTTGATGATTGGGGCCACGGCCATTGTTTGGGGGCTTGCCAGCACGCCGGGCATGGGGAGACCTTCCGCAATACGCTGATAGACTTCCGTAAGCAGAGTAGTCACGTCATGCGTCAGAACAATCCGCCCCTCTTTGGCCGCCCATGCCAGCACTCTCGAATCGTGAACATTCATCAAGCCGACATCTTGAACGCGCACAACGTCCAGCCCCGGCAGACGGCGGAGGACTCCTCGGAGGATGATGTTGTTGTAATCCTCGTCCGTGAGCAACTTGATCACGGCTGCCGCTCCGCCTCGGCCTTACGCGCCGCCATCTTCGCCTGAAGGCTCTGCCCCAGCGGATAAAGGGCCTCGAACTTGCGGCGTATCTCGTCTGCCTCTTCCTGCCGCCGGGCGATGTACGCTTCTACCACGTCTTTGTAGTCCAGGTAGTAGGTAATGACGGCATAGACATCGCGCAGTTTGAGTGTCGTGAACGACCGAATGATGTCTTCCGGCGTTGCGCCGCTGTTGTAGGCATGGATCACCGAGTCGAGCGAGACCCGCGTTCCGCGCACTCGCACCCCGCCCTGTTCCGTCTCATCGAGCGGCGGTGGTTCCGCGACGTAGCTTTCTAGAAGTGCCATAGCGTTTTCCTTCCGGTCATTATACCACTCCGCCGCCCCGCTTCACTGGCTCTATTAGGACTTTCGCTTAGTCTTTTGCGTACACTCTGTTATGACGAAGCAACAGTACATCGAATATCTGGTCGCGACGCCCAACAACTACACTTGTACTCACCTCGCCGATCATCTCGCAGGCGAGGCGACCACCAGCCATGACACCATTAGTGACTACCTGCGCCGCGAGAAACTCACCCCGCGCCGCCTGTGGGAAGTCGTCGCGCCGTTGCTTCACGACAGTGCCGACAGTTATTTGATCGTAGACGATAGCGTTCAGAACAAGCAATACTCGCGCAAGATCGAAATGGTCAAGCTCCAGTACAGCGGGGCCGAAGGCGGCCTGGTGCGTGGGATCGGCGTGGTCAACCTGCTGCACACAAGCGGGGAGGAGGGCGATTTCTTCCCGATTGACTTCCGCGTGTTTTCTCCTGAAACCGATGGCAAGACCAAGAACGAACACTTTTTAGAGATGCTGCTCCGCGCCAAAAGCGACAAACGCCTCAAAGCCAACACGGTTCTCTTTGACTCCTGGTACGCTTCGGCAGATAACCTGAAGATGATCCACCGCTTAGGCATGGTGTTTGTCACGACGCTCAAGAACAACCGCCTCGTCAGCACCAGCAAAGACCAATATCAGGCCAGCAAAGAAGAAAACAAGAGCGAGCAGGCCAAACCCAAAGGTGGTAAAAACAAGGGCTACATTCATCTCGATGCGGTTGAATGGACCCCAAGCACTCTGAAGTACGGCCAACGGGTGAAACTTCAGGAGATGCCTTTTCTCGTGCGCCTCTTCAAGCTAGTCGCCACAAACGGTGACATTGAGTGGGTTATCACTAATCGCGCTCTCGATCAGGACGATCAAGACACCCGTGGTGATGCCCAGGCTCGACTCACTTCGGACGACGTTCAAGACGAGAACGCCGTGCGTTGGCAGATCGAGCAGTTGCATCGAGAACTCAAGCAACTCGTCGGAACCGAGAAGTGTCAGTGTCGCAAGGCCCGTGCCCAGCGAAATCATCTGGCGTGTTGTTATTTGGCTTGGTTGACGCTCAAGGTTCACGCGCGAAAGGTTGGCACGACCTTGTACACGGCACACGCCAACCTGCTGCGTGATTTCTTGCGGGCGCAGTTGCGTCAGCCAACTATTCCTGTCTACCCCAAAGCCTAAGCGAAAGTCCTATCTATGTATTCATAGTGTCCTCCATATCACTGTCTGTAGACTAACGGTGCATCAAAACTTCAGGTTAGCACGTCGCCGTCAACGCTAAAGGGCGGAGCAAGAGAGGGCGCAACAAGCAGCGCCCCTACAAATGGAATTTTTCATGTGCCGTTAGTATATCTATTAGGACTTTCGCTTCACTCTAAGCTATTCTAGGGTTTTTGAACATTGTTGCCTGATATTAGCATCTATAAATAATCTGCAAGCAAGCGCAAGCGAAAGTCCTATCTATGCCTTGCTGTGACTTCTAGATATTTTTTCCGAAACCTATTTTGGTTTGGCAGGCGAAATAACTTTGGGGAAACCATCTGTCGTGACCGTCAAGGTTAGCTGCTTCTGGCTCTTGACCTGCCAGCCCGCTTTCGTGTTGATCCACGCGCTTCGCCAAAGGCCGTCAAAAATAAGTGTGTGCAGACGATGAGTACGTCGGCCAAGTACGGTCAGCCTAGTATGCTCTTGACTCACGACGATGGCCTGCCCTTTAACGAAGGTGATGTTCTGGACCATGGTGTGTGCGGTCACCGAATGGGCGTAGGACAAGGACTTCATAAGGCTTTGCTTTGTCTGGTTCCTGTCAGTGCGGTCGCCGTTTATGCTTTCCCCGTGGAAGTCCTGAGTGAAGCCGACCATGCAGCCTTTGATGTCTTTCCGGTGCAGGCTGTCATCGCTCCTGCGGAGTGCTTCTTGGATTTCACGCCGCGCGTCCGGGAGCGTTGCCAGTGCCCACGTCGGGACAGGCAAGGCGGCGCATCCGAGAGCAAGCCCTGCCATCAATGATTTCAGCATGATGTTCCCCCTATAGTTTGGTTATCTTCCCCATTGACCGATGTTTTCCCTGCCGCCGTAAATTCGCTGTTACCTTTTCCTCAATTTCGGGAACAATGGCCGTAGATGTTTTGTTAAGAAGGTTGACAATGCAACGCTCAAGTGATATAATGAGCATCGGCAGGATTTCACAGAGAACTTAAACAAAAGAGACTATAAGGGAGCATCGGTATACCAATGGCAAAGACAGTAGGCATTGACCTCGGAACGACCAACTCGTGCGTCGCCGTCCTCGAAGGCGGCGAGCCGACCGTCATCGCCAACGCCGAGGGCGCGCGGACCACGCCCAGCGTCGTCGGCTTCACCAAGACCGGCGAGCGGCTTGTGGGCAGCGCGGCCAAGCGGCAGGCGGTCGTCAACCCCGACCGCACCGTCATTTCCATCAAGCGCAAGATGGGCACGTCGGATAAGGTGACGATTGACGGCAACGCGAACACGCCGGAGCAGATATCGGCGATGATCTTGCAGAAGCTCAAGACTGATGCCGAGGCATATCTCGGCGAGAAGGTGGACAAGGCGGTTATTACCGTCCCCGCTTACTTCAACGACGCCCAGCGCAATGCGACGAAGGATGCCGGCAAGATCGCCGGGCTGGAAGTCCTGCGGATCATCAACGAGCCGACGGCGGCCTCGCTGGCCTATGGGCTGGATAAGAAGAAGAACGAGACGATCCTTGTCTATGACCTGGGCGGCGGCACGTTCGACGTGAGCGTCCTGGACGTGGGCGACGGCGTCTTCGAAGTGCGCTCGACGGCGGGCGACACGCATTTAGGTGGTGACGACTTCGACCAGCGCATCGTGGACTTCGTGGCCGACGAGTTCAAGAAGGATCAGGGGATTGACCTCCGCAAAGACAAGCAGGCCATGCAGCGGATGCGCGAGGCGGCGGAGAAGGCCAAGATCGAGCTGTCTAATGTGGTGCAGACGACGATCAATCTGCCGTTCATCACGGCGGACGCCGAGGGGCCGAAGCACCTGGACGTGAACCTGTCCCGCGCCAAGTTCGACGAGCTGACCCGCGACTTGGTGAAGCGGACCGAGGAGCCGTTCACGCGCTCCCTGACCGACGCCGGCATTGAGGCGAAGGATGTGGACGAGATCATTCTGGTCGGCGGCTCGACCCGCATCCCGGCCATCCAGGACCTGGTCAAGCGTCTCGGCGGCGGCAAGGAGCCGAACCGCAGCGTCAACCCGGACGAAGTGGTCGCGGTGGGCGCCGCCATCCAGGCGGGCGTCCTGGGCGGCGAGGTCAAGGACGTGGTCCTGCTGGACGTGACGCCGCTCTCGCTGGGCATCCAGACGCTGGGTGACATGTTCACCAAGCTGATTGACCGGAACACGACCATCCCGACCCGCAAGTCCGAGGTCTTCTCGACTGCCGCCGACGGCCAGACGGCAGTAGACGTGGTGGTTTACCAGGGCGAGCGCCAGGTATCCTCGCAGAACAAGCTGCTGGGCCGCTTCCAGCTTACGGGCATCCCACCCGCCCCGCGCGGCGTCCCGCAGGTCGAGGTCACGTTCGACATTGACGCCAACGGCATCGTGAACGTGTCCGCGAAGGACCGCGCGACCAACAAGGAGCAGCGGATCACCATCTCGGGCGCGGGCACTTTGGACAAAGCTGCCGTCGAGCGCATGATCCGCGAGGCGGAGCAGCACGCGGCGGAGGATGCCGAGCTGCGCGACAAGGCCGAGGCCAAGAATCAGGCTGACCAACTGGTCTACCAGACCGAGCGGCTGATCAAGGATTTGGGCGATAAGCTGCCGGCGGAAGAAAAGGGCAACGTCGAGAGCGCCATCGCGGATGTCAAAGCCGCGCTGGAAGCCGGCGACACGAGCCGCATCAAGGAGAGCACCGAACAGTTGCAGCAGGCGTCGTACAAGCTCAGTGAGATCCTCTACCGCCAGTCCGATCCCGGCCCCACCCCGGACGGCGCTTCGAGCAACGGCTACCACGCCGACGGCGAGGGCGCTGCGGAGCACGCGGAAGAAGCCGCCCCGCACGAGGACGTCATTGACGCCGAGTTCAAGAGCGAGTAGTCACACGCTGCGGACCGGCAGATGATTAGACCGGCAAAACAATGCCACGACCAAGCCCCGGTCTCCAAGCGGACCGGGGCTTTTCTTTGCACCCGCTTTTCATTTCATGCACAAACTGGGCATAATCTTTCAACACACTTTGTCCGAAAGGGACTCCTTAACCATGCAGCACCGACAACTCGGGCGGACCAAGATCGAGATCAGCGCAATCATCTTCGGCGGGTGGCAGGCCGGCAAGTCCGGCTGGACCAGCATCAATGACGACGATACTGTCGCCGCCCACCGGGCCGCCTTTGACAGCGGCATCACGACCTTCGACACCGCCGAGGCATATGGCGAGGGCTACAGCGAGCGGATACTGGCCCAGGCACTGGGCGACAAGCGCGACCAGATCGTCATCGCCACCAAAGTCTTCGCCCATAACCTCAAGCGCGACAAGGTCTTCGAGGCGTGCGAGCGGTCGCTGAAGAACCTCGGCACCGACCGTATTGACCTGTACCAGATCCACTGGCCGGCGGGGACGTTCGGCTCGGACGTGGTCCCTATCGAGGAGACGATGGGCGCTTTGAATGAACTGAAGCAGCAGGGCAAGATCCGGGCCATCGGCGTCTCGAACTTCAGCCGCGCGCAGATCGAGGAGGCCGCCGGGGTAGGGCGCGTGGACAGCCTCCAGCCGCCCTACTCGCTGTTCTGGCGGCAGGTCGAGGCGGATGCCGCACCCTACTGCGTGGACAACAAAATTTCGATCATCGCTTACTCGCCGCTGGCACAGGGGCTTTTGACGGGTAAGTTTGGGCGCGGCCATACGTTCGAGGAGGGCGACAACCGGGCATCCAACAAGCTGTTTCAGGGCGAGACTTATGAGCGCGCCCAGACCGCGCTGGACAAGCTGCGGCCGCTGGCCGACAAGTACGGCGTCACTGTCGGCCAGTTGTCGCTGGGCTGGCTCATCGCCCAGCCGATGACCTCGGCCATCGTCGGCGCGCGCAACGCCGAGCAGGCGACGCAAAATGCCGTGGCAGGCGATGTCGAGATTGACGAGGACGACCTGGAGACCATTGACGAGATCGGCCGCACCGTCACCGACCGTCTGGACAACAACCCGGTCATGTGGAACTGGGGCGGGTAGGCCACCGTCATGCAACTGTCCGACATCGGCGGCGAGTTCGGGTTCATTGACCACATCCGCGCGACTTTTGCCGCGACGAAGGCAGATGGCCTCACCGTCCCGCTCGGCGATGACGCCGCCGTTCTGGATGTTCCCCCCAACCGGCAGGTAGTCGTCACGACAGACGGGCTGGTCGAGGGCGTGCACTTCCGCCGCGATTGGAGCGATCCCTACTCGATTGGATGGAAAGCCGCCGCCGTCAACCTGTCCGATATCGCGGCGATGGGGGCCGACCCGACGTTCGCCTTTGTCTCGCTGGCCCTGCCCGCCGACGAGACCGTCGAGTGGCTGGAACGGCTGTATGACGGGCTGTGCGACTGCCTCAATCGCTACGGCGCGCGCCTGGCGGGCGGCGACACGAACTCGTCAGGGGGCGGCTTGGTCATCACCGTCACGCAGCTCGGAACGGTGCCGCGCGGGCAGGCGCTCACCCGTTCGGGGGCGAAGGTCGGCGACATCCTGCTGGTGACGGGGACGTTGGGAGACTCCGGCGCCGGTTTGGCCTTGCTCTCCCAGTGCGGGGCGGTGCAGGCTGAAAAGATCAACAAAGCTGTGGTTCAGAGTCATCGCCGCCCGCAGCCCCGCGTTGTCGCCGCCCTCGCCGCCCGCGAGACCGGCCACATCCATGCCGCCATGGACATCAGCGACGGCCTGGCGGGCGACCTTCCCAAACTCTGCCTAGCTTCGGGGGGGGTAGGGGCCAGAATCAATGCGGCGGCTCTGCCGCTGTCCGAAGCACTGAAGGCGGCAGCCGGGCAACTAGACCAGTCGCCGTTTGATCTCGCCCTCGACGGCGGCGAGTGCTGTGAGCTGCTGCTGGTCGTCGCGCCGGGCGACGTGGAAACCGTGCAGGCCGCCGTCGCCGCCACCGGAACCGTTCTGACGCCTATCGGGGAAGTCATCCGCACCGGCTTCCGCATCCTCGGCCCCGACGGAACGGATCTGCCGACGGCGCGGCGCGGCTGGGACCATTTCGCGCCGTGATCCTTTGACTATGACCCGCACCTTCGAGACGAACAGCGCGGACGAGACCCGTTCCCTGGCCGCCGCCCTCGGTTCACTCTTGCAGCCTGGCGACGTGCTCTGCCTGATTGGCGATTTGGGCGCGGGCAAGACGACGTGGACGCAGGGCCTGGCACTGGGTCTGGGCCTGCCCCCGGAGGAGCCGGTCAACTCCCCCACCTTCACCCTTCTCGCCGAGCACCCCGGAGGGCGCGTCCCCCTGTATCACTTCGACGTTTACCGCCTGCCCGACTCGTCCGGCCTCTACGACCTCGGTTTCGATGAATACCTGAGCGGCGACGGCGTCGTGGTCATCGAGTGGGCGGATAAGATCGCCGACGCCCTCCCGCCCGACCGCCTGGACATTGCGCTGACGGCGGAAGGGCCGGACAAGCGCCGCATCGTGATGACAGCGCACGGGGCGCGGGCGAACGAAAACCTCAAGGCGGTTTTGTGATGGATGATGTTCCTGCGATACCCGGTGCGAACGCCCTGGCGGCGTGGTTCGGCCATTGGCCCTCGTTCCATGATGCGGAAATCCATGAACTGCACTTGGACAGACAGGGGGTATCATGGTTGAAAGTTCACACCTGGCGCATGACGGACCGCGTGGATGACAGAGGCTACTATGTGTTGGAAAAGCATGTCTTGGTTACATTCAGCATGAAACAGATTGCGACGCTCCTGCTCGACGGCTTTAGTCACCAGAACGTCATTTCCGAGCTAATGATAGAACGGGTTCCTGATGGGCTGGTAATGACGCTTCAACCGTGCTATGGTTTGTCCGGTGAGTTTACCTCCATGACGACTCCCCTGAGACCGTCCGCATGACCTTTCTTGCATTCGACACAAGCGGCGAGATGTGCGTTTTGGCGCTGGCGGACGAGGATGGCACAGTCAAGGCCGTCAGCGTCTTTGAGGGCCGCCGCACTCTCTCGCAGCGGCTGATGGGCGAGCTGGACGGCCTGCTGACGCGCAGTGGACTGACGCTGGCTGACTTCACGGCCTTCGCCGTCGGGCTGGGGCCAGGCTCGTTCACGGGCGTCCGGGTCGGTGTCACGACGGCCAAGACACTGGCGCAGGTGACGGGGAAGCCGCTGGTCGGTGTCGGGACGCTGGACGCCTACGCCGCCCCCTGGTTGACGCACGACGACACCGCAATCGTGCCGGTCCTGCCCTCCCGACGCGGCGAGGTTTATGCTGCCGTCTACCAGGGAGGAATGAGCGTGGAAGAGCCGTTTGCGGCACCCCTGGAGGCATTGACCGTGCGGCTAGGCGAAATGGGCGGCGTCATCGTGTGCGGCTCGCCCCACCTGCTGCCGGACTGGGCAGGCCAGTCGCTCACGCAGCCCTGGACGCCGCCGGAGGGGCTGGCCCGGATCGCGGCCCGGAGGCTCCAATCGGGCGACACGGATGACCCGCTCGGTCTGGTCCCGCTGTACGTCGTCGCGCCCTCGATCAGCACGCCGAAGGCCCGCCCCCCCGCCCCCAATAACAGGGGAGCCAGAGGGGAAGCGGCATCCCCCGAACTGTCTTCTCCAACTCCCCCATTATTGGCGGCCGGGGGGCCGCCATGACTCCGGGTCGTTACCTTTCCTTTGAGACCGTCGCCGGTGACTATGACCAGACCCGCGTTATCCCGGAACCACAATTGGAAGAGATCGCGCGCATCTTGGCGCGGGAAAGCCGCTTGGAGCGGGGCGGGCTGTTTTTGGATGGCGGAGTGGGGACCGGACGGTTTGCCGCCCCGCTGGCCCGCCTGCATCCGGCGCAGATCATCGGGGCGGACATCGCGCCCGCCATGATGAGGCGCATCGAGGCGAAAACGCCCCCCGGCAGTCTGGCGCTCGTGCGGGCCGACTTGCAGCGGCTGCCTTTTCGGCGCGGCACGTTCGCCGGTGTGCTGCTGGTCCATATCCTCCATTTGATCGAGCAGTGGAAAATCGTCCTTCAGGAGACGCGCCGCGTCTTAGCCCCGCGCGGGGGCATTTTGTTTCTGGGCGTCGAGCAGGGGGGCCGGTCCACGCTGGTGGACTTCTATTACGAGCGGGCGCGCGCCCGGCAAGTCCTCGCAGCCAGCCTGGGCAGCGGTATGGCGCCCGCGCTGGCCCACCTGCGGCGCGTGGAGCGGGCGGGCGGGCTAGGGGCGCGGGTGACGCTGCTGGAAACGCCGCGACTGGCCTGGAAGCGCCTCGTGCCCATTGCGCGGACACTGGAGGCGCTGGCAGGGCGGACTTACTCGCAGATGTGGGACATCACGGATGAGACTCACCGCGAGCTGATGGACGAGACGCGGCGCCATGCCGAGTTGACGTTTCCGAAGCGGGTCGCCGCCGAGACGCTGAGTTCGCGCTTTGCCCTGTATAAAGCCTGGTGGCCATGAAGGCAATGAGCAAAAGGGCCGGCGGATGGGAAAGAGGCCGCCGGGGAAGTTCCCGGCGGTCTCTTCCACTTTTCCTTTCGCGCTCCGGTAGGGTATCATAGTGTCAGATACGATTATGTTTCATCTTAGAAGGCAGGGAATGCACCAATGACGGTACTGGTCACGGGAGCCTCCGGATTTATCGGGCGGCACATCTGCGCGGAATTGGTTAAGGTCGGGCATCCGGTGCGCGGGTTGGTGCGTCAGGTGCCGGTCCGCAAGAACCGGGTCGAGGGTGTCGAATACATCCGGGGCGTGGATGTTGCCGACGCCGTGACGCTGATGCCGGAAATGTTCAAGGATGTGGACGCTATTATTCATCTTGTCGGCATCATCGCCGAAGTGAAGCGCCGGGGACAGACCTTCCCGCGAATTCACGTTGAGGGCACGCGCAACGTCGTGGATGAGGCCAAACGCGCGGGCTTCGACGGCCGCCTCGTCTACATGAGCGCCATCGGGTCTGCCCTGAACGCGCCCGCCGAGTATTCGCGCACCAAGTACCAGGCCGAGCGCATCGTGATCGGCAGTGACTACTCCTATACCATCTTTCGGCCCTCGCTGGTCATCGGCCCGGATGGCGAATTCGTCGCGCAGATGAAGGACCTCGTTCTCCACAAAGGTCCAATCATCCCCGTCCCCGGCCCCGGCTTCAACCTTTTCCAGCCGGTCTGGATAGACGACCTGGTCCAGTGCGTCGCCAAATCGCTGGTGATGGGCGAAACGATCAACCAGATTTACGAAATCGGCGGCGCGACCCAGCTCTCGTTCAACGAGCTGCTGAAAGCCTTTGCCAAGTCCCTGGATAAGCCGAAGAAGCCGATTTTCCACGCCCCCATGCCGCTCGTGTACGCGGCAGCGGCCGTCATGGAAAAGATTCTGACCAAGGCGCCCATCATGCGCGACCAGCTCAAGAACCTGGCGCTGGACAACATCACTGTCAGTCAGGACATCAAAGAGCTTTTCCAATTGAACCCGCTTGGCTTCGATCAGATGCTGGCGAAGATCTATGGACAGCCCCACTAGGCTGGCATACTAGGCTGGAATGAAGGCACGGAATGAAAATTCTCATTGCCGATGATGACGCCGTCCCCCGGCGGATGCTTCAGGCGACGCTGGAGCGCTGGGATTATGAAGTCGTGGAAGCCCGCGACGGCGAGGAAGCCTGGGAGATCCTGCACGGCGAGGACGCGCCCAAGCTGGCGATTTTGGACTGGCTGATGCCTGGTCTGGACGGGCTGGAACTCTGCCGGCGTATCCGCGCCCTCGCCGACGCCCCGTACCGCTACCTCATCCTGCTGACGGGCCGGGACAGCAAGGCTGACGTGGTGGAAGGCATGGAGGCCGGGGCGGACGACTACTTGACCAAGCCGTTCCACCGGCACGAATTGCAGGTGCGCCTGCGGGCGGGTCGGCGCATCCTGGACCTGCAATCCGCTCTCCTCCAGTCCCTCAGCGAAGTCCGGCGGGCCGAGGAGCAGGTGGCGCAGTCGCGGGCGCGCGAGGTCGAGACCGGCGCCAAGATTCAGCAGACTCTGCTGCTGGGCCATCCCCCGCCCGGCCCCGCCGGCGACTGCGTTTCCGCTCTCACCATCCCGTCCCAGCACATTGACGGCGACTTTTACGATTTTTTCGTCCACGGCGAAGACTGCCTGGACGTAATCGTGGGCGATGTCATGGGCAAGGGCGTCCCCGCCGCCCTGATGGGCGCGGCCATCAAGAGTTCCCTCCTGCGCGCCCTGAGCCAGCTCCAGTCAGCGGCCTCGGACCGGACGGTGCCCACGCCCGAGGAGATCGTCAGGGCAGTCCACGCCGAAGTCACCGGCCAGTTTATCCACCTGGAGCGCTTCGCGACGCTGTGCTATGCCCGCTTCAATCTGGCCGCACGCCGCGTGGACTGGGTGGACTGCGGGCACACCAAAACCCTTCACTTCCACCGGCGCGCGGGCCGCTGCGACACGCTGGATGCGGGGGAGAACATGCCCCTGGGCTTCTCGGAACGCGAGGTCTATACGCAGGTCTCGCAGCCGTTCGAGACCGGCGACCTGTTCCTGTTCTACTCGGACGGTGTGACCGAAGCGCAGGACGCGGAGGGTGTGCAGTTCGGGGCCGAGCGGCTGCGGGCATTGGTCGAGGCGCACCCGGACCTGGGGCCGGAGTCGCTGGTCCAGACCATCCGCGACGCCGTGGTCGCCTTTTCCGGCTCGGAGCGCATGGCGGACGACCTCACCTGTGTTGCCGTCCGCATCGGCGACCCGTCTGTGACGGAGGCGCCCGACATACGCGCGGTCTTTCCCGCTGTCAGCCGACTGGATCAGCTTGCCCCCATCCGGGACTTTGTGGAAAGCTTTTGCCATTCCCTGACCCCGCCGCTGGCCGAGGAGCGGCTGACGGCGCTGATCCTGGCCGTCAACGAGGCCGCCGCCAACGTCATCCGTCACGCTTACGCGGGACGCCTCGACGCCCCGTTCCAGGTCGTCGCCGAGGCCGACGCCGCCGAGGTCCGTATCGGGCTGCACCACCAGGGCATAGACTTCGACCCGTCTACGGTCCCGCTGCCGAGCTTCGACGGCACGCGCGACGGCGGCTTCGGCGTCTACATGATTGCCGAGTGCGTGGATGATGTGCGCTACGCGCGGGACCCGGACGGCACAAGTCGCATCGAACTGGTCAAAAACCGCTAAGAACCCACCCCGGCGCAAGCGCCGCCCCTCCCGAAACGGGAAGGGTAAGAGGCTAAGAGACAAAGATCACTCTCTTCCTCCTCCCGTTTCGGGAGGAGTACCCACGAAGCGAAGAATGAGCGGAGTAGGGGAGGTGGGTCTGCAAGAACATTCATTTGAGGAGAAACACCATGCAACTGACCACGGAAAACATCGGCGATGTCGCGCTGGTCTCGATCCACAGCGACCACTTGGACGCCAGCGTCACCGACGAACTCAAGCGCGACATGGGGCCGCTGCTCGACGGCCACACGAAAGTCGTGCTGGACATGAGCGAACTGCGCTTTGTGGACAGCGCCGGCATCGGCGCCATCCTCTCCTGCCTGCGCCGCCTCAGCGCCAAGGACGGGGACCTGAAGCTGTGCGGCGTCACCAAGCCCGTCCGCGCCTCCTTCGAGATCGCCCGGATGCACCGCATCATAGACATCCTCGACACCCGCGACGAAGCCCTGGCCGCGTTCGAGGAGGGGTAGGGAGGTCAGGACATGGCTAGGGTAATCCATCACGTTGAGGTGCAGCACTGGCCGAATATGCCGCAAGTAGTGAATGAAGCCGCAGCACAATTGCAGGCTCAACACGGCGGAGCGGGTATTTCGGGGGAGGCACTCAAGCGAAAGATTGAGAAGATCGGTGACTATCGCAAAGACAGCGTCATTCCCTCCGACTACTGCTACAACGTCATAAACAAGGCCCCGTATTCGTTCAAGCATCTCGTTCTGGTCAGAGTGGAGCGCAATTGGTACAAGTATGTTGGCCCCGGCTATCGCTACATCGGGTCAGTGATGTGGAAGCCGAAGCAGGAGCGGGAAAGACAGGTCGGTACTTGGAACGGCGGAACATGCGATCTGGAAGTAGACCCACGTCAGGCGTAGACGTATCAGGGATGTGGTTCAGCCCTGCCACGGATTGAAGGCCGAGGCTAGGAAGTGCCCAGCGTCCAGGGGACGCAAGAGAGGATTGCGTGTTCCCGTCTTCCGTCCCCTGGACGGTGAGCTTTTCTCAGCCTCGGCTTTCAATCCGTGGCAAGCCCCGCGCCATAGCGATACACAAGATAGGTTTTCAAGAGGCAGGGCCATGACGACTGACGAAACGAAACTTCGAGTGCAGGGGGCGGGGCAGCCGTGCGCCTTTGTGATCTTCGGCGCGAGCGGGGACCTCACCGGGCGCAAGCTGATCCCCGCCCTGTATAACCTGTCCTGCCAGGACCTGCTGCCGGACGGCTTCGCGACCGTGGGCTTTGCGGTGACGCCGCACACGGACGAGACGTTCCGGGACAATGCGCGGCCCTGGGTCAAGGAGTCGCCCGAAGTGCTGCTGTTCCGGTCCCGGCTGTGGGACGCCTTCGCGCCCGGCCTGCACTATGTCACCGGCGACTTCGAGAGTCCTGAAGGCTACGAGCGGCTGCGGGAGCGGCTGGCCGAGTTGGACCGGGAGCATGGCACGGCGGGCAACCGCATTTTCTATCTCGCCACCTCGCCCGTCTTCTACGGGCCCATCGTCGCCCGGCTCCAGGAACATGGCCTGGTCACGCGCCGGCGCGAGGGTGCGGAGGGCTGGACCCGGATCGTCATCGAGAAGCCGTTCGGGTCGGACCTTCCCAGCGCCGCTCAACTCAGCGACGAGGTCCACCGGGTTTTCGACGAGCGCCAGGTCTACCGCATTGACCACTATTTGGGCAAGGAGACCGTCCAGAACATCCTCGCCTTTCGCTTCGCCAACTCTATCATCGAGCCGATCTGGAATCAGCATTATGTGGATCAGGTGCAGATCACGGCGGCGGAAACATTAGGCGTCGAGCACCGAGGCCGCTACTACGACAGCGCCGGGGCGCTGCGGGACATGTTCCAGAACCACCTGTTCCAGCTTCTCGCTCTGGTCGCGATGGAGCCGCCGGTCCGCTACGACGGCCAGACCGTGCGTGACCGCAAGGCCGATGTACTGCGCTCCATCGTCCCCCTGCCGCCGGGCGGTCTGGGCAGCGTCGCCGTGCGCGGCCAGTACGGGCCGGGCCAGGTTGGAGGCCAGCCGGTGCCGGGCTACCGGGAGGAGCCGGATGTCGCCCTCGACTCGCGCACGGACACCTATGCCGCCTTGAAGATCGAGGTGGACAACTGGCGCTGGGCGGGCGTCCCATTCTTCCTGCGGTCGGGCAAGCGGATGCCGAGGAAGCTGACCCAGATCGTCATCGGCTTCAAGCGCGTCCCGCACCTGTTCTTCGCTCAGACCGACCAGGACCAGATCGAGCCGAACTCGCTGATCATCCGCATCCAACCGGATGAGGGCATCTCGCTCCAGATGGGCGCGAAGTCCCCCGGCCCCGAAATGCACGTCCGCCAGATGCAGATGAACTTTTCGTATAACTCCGCCTTCGGCGAGTTCCCCGCCACGGCTTATGAGACCCTGCTGCTGGACGTGATGAACGGTGACCCAACCCTGTTCAACCGCGACGACACCGTGGCCCTTTCCTGGGAAATCCTCGCCCCGGTCCTGGAAGCCTGGCAGATCCAGCCCCCCGCCGAACCACTCCCCAACTACGCCGCCGGGACGTGGGGACCCGCCTCCGCCGACGCCCTGCTCGCCCGGACAGGTCATGCATGGAAAAGCGACAGCGCCCCCGCCCCCTTTTACCTGACGGACACGGAGTAAATGCGGGTTTGACGGATGAATGGGTACAATAGAGTTGTCGCGTAGCAGTAGGTGCGGCGTGTTGGCGGGTCGCCCGCCCTCCGCTTAAGCGACGGGATAGGTCTTCAAGGGCCTCTGCGCCACACGCCGGTTGACCAACCCCGCCACGATCCGCGT